>Ga0102591_1001955_pt1 | contig 24763 bp, 22 predicted proteins | sample AraplaCol_mCL_r2_2_FD_76860 | JGI IMG/M metagenome (GOLD analysis project Ga0102591, IMG submission 76860) | Arabidopsis root microbial communities from North Carolina, USA - plate scrape MF_Col_mCL_r2 (SPADES assembly) (version 2) | ecosystem: Host-associated > Plants > Roots > Endosphere... | reverse complement strand
GAGTCTCTGATCGCGCTTTAGGTCTTTATTTTTCCGCATGTCGCCACCGCAAAACCGCTGCACACTTTTGCGCGACAAGCTTTAGGTCCGCCCGGCTCGGGCAAAATGCCTTACTTCACCAAGACAGGGGTTCCCTTGTCGTCGAAGTTGTAGAAAACGAACTTGAAGTCCTTGATGTCGCCCTTGGCGTCCCAAGTGATCTTGCCGATGGCGGAATCGACGGTGTTGCTGCGGAGATAGTCGGCCTGGGCCTTCAGCTCGTCGCCGGCCTTCAGCGCGGCAACGACGGCCTGCGCATTGGCATAGCCATAGAGCACGTAGTTTGCCGGCGTGATGTTGGCTTTCTTCAGCGCGTCCTGGACGCCCTGCGTGGAGGGATCCGCCAGCGGATCCGGTGTTGCCGAATAATAGACGTTCTTGAGGTTCTCAGCGCCGCCGGCTGCCGCGACCAGTTCCGTCTGGGCGAACGCGTCACCGCTGACGATGACCACGTCGACACCCTGCTCCTTGAGCTGGCGGATCAGTGGGCCGCCTTCGGGAATGAGACCGCCGAAGTACACGGCGTTGGCGCCGGAGCTCTTGATCTTGGTGACGAGCGCATTGAAGTCACGTTCGCCACGGGTCAGGCCTTCGTACATCACAGGCTTGATTCCGCGCGCTTCGATCGTCTTCTTGACGGCGTCCACCAGGCCCTGGCCATAGGTGTCCTTGTCATGGATGAGGGCGATCTTGTCCCGCTTCAGCGTATCCAGAATGAAGCTGCCGGCGACGACGGCCTGCTGGTCGTCACGGCCGCAGCCACGAAACAGATTGTCGAAACCGCGATCGGTGACGGTCGGATTGGTGGAGGACGGCGTCATTTCGAGGATGCCGGCATCATTGTAGATTTCGGAAGCAGGGATCGTGTTGGACGAGCAGAAATGCCCGATCACCGCCTGGACCTTGTCCTGGTCGACGAAACGATTGGCGACGGCAACGGCCTGCTTCGGTTCGCAGGCGTCGTCACCCTTCACCAGTTCAATCTTCTTGCCGTTGATGCCGCCCGACGCGTTGACGTCGGTGACATAGGCGGACACACCGCTGAATACCTGCTCGCCAAAGGTCGCATTGGCGCCGGTAAAGGGGCCGGCGACGCCGATCTTGATCGTGTCGGCCGCCAAAGCGTTGGAAAACAGCAAGGCGGAGGCGACGGCGGTGGCGCTAAGAAGTGTAAAGATGGATTTCATGTGTTTATCCCTCTGGTTGAAGCTCTTCGATTTTTAGTCGTTCTCGACGCGGTTTAAGTCCGCGTTCATGCTTCGCCTTGAAGGTGAAGCTATTATTTGTGTTAGGTAAATTCTCTTTGTCTCAGTCGCTGCGAAGAGCGATTTTCGAGATTTCCGGTCCTTTTCTTAATTGACACTTATATGATAAGTGACATATACGAAGACCGTCAAGCGGAAATGTTGCGGCATCGCTTGCAACAGTCAAGAATGGCAGGATCGATGATCGCGCAAGCGCGGCCTCGAACGTTAAGAAAGCGGGGAACAAGACGGTGAGCAGCACGCCACGAAACTGCCGGGTGGGCGTCGATATCGGCGGCACCTTTACGGATATCGCTCTCGACCTCGACGGGACGCTTCACTCGACGAAGATCCTGACGGACTATACGGCGCCGGAGAGGGCGATCCTCAAGGGTGTGAAGGCCGTCGCCGACATGGCGGGCATCGCTCTTTCAGAGATCGGCATCCTCATTCACGGGACGACGCTCGCCACCAACGCGCTGATCGAGCGGCGCGGCGCCAGAACCGCCTTCGTGACGACGGAAGGTTTTCGCGACGTGCTCGAGATGCGCACCGAGAACCGTTTCGAGCAATATGATCTCAATATTTCCCTGCCGCCGGCTCTCATCGCGCGCGCCGACCGCTTCGTCGTGCGTGAGCGTAGCGATGCGGCGGGCAAGGTTCTGCTTGATCTGGACGATGCTTCGGTCGCAGCCGTCGTCGAGAAGGTCGCGGCAGGCGGCTATGAAAGTGTCGCGATCGGCTTCATTCATGCCTATGCCAATGGCGCACACGAGATCGCCGTCCGCGACGCGATCCTGAAGCGCCTTCCTGGCCTCTCCGTTTCGATCTCGTCGGAGGTTTCTCCGCAGATGCGCGAATTCGAGCGCTTCAACACGGTCTGTGCCAATGCCTACGTCAAGCCGGCGATCAAATCCTATCTCGACCGTCTCGTCGTGTCGCTGAAGGATATCGGCGTCCGCTGCCCGGTCTTCATGATCCACTCCGGCGGTGGGATCGTGTCGGTGGAGAGCGCCTCCGAATTTCCGGTGCGCCTCGTCGAGTCCGGTCCGGCGGGCGGCGCGATCTTCGCGGCCGACATCGCTCGTCAATACGGTCTCGATACGGTTCTTTCCTTCGACATGGGCGGCACGACTGCCAAGATCTGCCTGATCGAAAACCAGGTACCGAAGACGGCCAAGACTTTCGAGGTCGCGCGCACCTATCGATTCCGCAAGGGATCCGGCATGCCGATTTCCATTCCCGTCGTCGAGATGGTCGAAATCGGCGCAGGCGGTGGTTCGATCGCTTCGGTCGACGCAATGCGCCAGATCCGCGTCGGCCCGCATTCGGCAGCCTCCGAGCCGGGCCCAGCCTGTTACCAGCGCGGCGGCAAGAACCCCACCGTGACCGATGCGGATCTGATCCTCGGCAAGCTCGATCCCGCCAATTTCGCGGGCGGCGCGATCCCGCTTTCCGTCGAGGCGAGCCGCCAGGCGATGAGCGACGATATCGGCGCGGTCATCGGCCTCGACCCGGAGGCTTCCGCTTACGGCACGTGCGAAATGGTCGACGAGAACATGGCCAATGCCGGCCGCGTCCACACCGTCGAGAACGGCAAGAACATTTCCGATTTCACCATGATCACCTTCGGTGGCGCAGGACCGCTGCATGCCGCACGCCTCTGCGAAAAGATGGGGATCTCGACCTTCCTCGTTCCGCCGGGCGCCGGCGTCGGTTCCGCGATCGGCTTCCTCAAGGCGCCGTTCGGCTACGAATCCGTCCGCAGCGCCGTCTTCAGCCTGTCGAATTTCGAATATTTAGAGGCCAACCGCCTGCTGCAAGCCATGAAGGCCGAAGCACTCGGCTTTGTCGAAGGCGGGCTCGACACCGGCTCCCCGGTGATCGAGCGCACGCTGTTCATGCGCTATGCCGGGCAGGGCTGGGATATCCCGGTCCCGCTTGCCGACGACAATTTCGACCCTGCGAGCGCCGAGACGATCGCGGCCTCTTTCGAAAAGGAATATGAGCGCTTCTTCGGCCGCGCCATCGAGGGTCTCGATATCGAGATCGTCAGTTGGTCGGTCAAGGCGAGTTCGCCGCTCCCGCCGGTCGAACGCATTCCCTCCGTCGCCGAAGGCAATATCGTGCAGCCGGGCAAGACCCGACGCCTGTTCGAGGCCTCCCAAGGCGCCTATCTCGAAGCCGGCATTCACGAGCGCACCGGCCTGAAGTCCGGCGACGTGATCAAGGGCCCCGCCGTCGTCGTCGAGCGTGAGACCTCAACCGTTCTCACTTCCTCCTTCAAGGCCATCGTTCAGCACGACGGCTGCCTTCTCGCAACCCGGATCTGAGGATAGTCACATGAACCAATCCATGATCGATATCCATATGCAGGTCATGTGGAACCGGCTGATCTCTGTCGTTGAAGAGCAGGCGCAGACCCTGATCCGCACGGCCTTCTCCACCTCCGTGCGCGAGGCGGGCGATCTGTCGGCCGGCGTCTTCGACCTGGAAGGCCGTATGCTGGCGCAGGCGGTTACCGGCACGCCCGGCCACGTCAACGCCATGGCGGAATCCGTCGCGCATTTCATTCGCGACATCGGGCCGGACAATATCTTTGAAGGCGACGTCTACATCACCAATGATCCCTGGAAGGGAACGGGCCACTTGCACGACATCACCGTCGTCACGCCCTCCTTCCATCACGGCAAGCTGGTCGGTTATTTCGCCTCGACCGCGCATGTCGTCGATGTCGGCGGCCGTGGTTTCGGCCCGGATGCCCGCGAAGTTTATGAAGAGGGCCTCTTCATCCCGATCATGAAATTCTTCGAGCGCGGCGAGCTGAACCGGACGCTGATCCATATCGTCCGAAACAATGTTCGCGAAAACGACAAGGTCGTCGGTGACTTCTATGCGCTCGCCGCCTGCAACGAAACGGGCCAGCGCCGGCTGGTCGACATGCTGACGGAATTCAATCTCCCTGATCTGTCGACGATCGGCGGCTTCATCCTGAAGCACAGCCGCGAGGCAACGCTGGAGCGGCTGAAGAAGCTGCCGCATGGCTCCTGGAACTACAGCCTCGATCTCGACGGCTATGATGAGCCGGTGCATCTCGCCGCCAAGCTGAGCATCGGCCCCGAGGGGATCGTGGTCGATTTCGACGGCACCTCAGGCATGAGCAAGTTCGGCATCAATGTGCCGCTCGTCTATGCCAAGGCCTATGCCTGCTACGGCATCAAATGCGTCGTGGCGCCTGAGATTCCAAACAACGCAGCCTCTCTCGCGCCCTTCGAGGTGGTGGCGCCGGAAGGCTGCATCCTCAATGCCAAGCGGCCGGCGCCGGTCGCTGTCCGCCACGTTCTCGGCCATTTTGTCCCGGATCTCGTGCTGGGCGCGCTGCATCAGGCGCTTCCAGGACAGGTGCCTGCGGAAGGTGCCAGCGCACTCTGGAACCTGCATATGAGCGTGCGCCCCGTCTCCGATCAGATCGGCGGCAAGGGCGCAGAAATCCTGATGTTCAATTCCGGCGGCACCGGCGCACGCGCCGCTCTCGATGGCTTGAACGCCACCGCCTTTCCGAGCGGCGTCCACACGATGCCGATCGAGGCGACGGAGAATGTCGGCCCCGTCATCGTCTGGCGCAAGGAATTGCGCGAGGGGTCAGGGGGTGCCGGCGCGCAACGCGGCGGTCTCGGCCAGATGATCGAGATCGAAGCGGCCGAAGGCTTCAGCTTCCGCTTCTCCGCCATGTTCGACAGGCTTGGCCACCCCGCCCGCGGCCGCGAAGGCGGACTGAGCGGCACGGCCGGCGCAGTCGCGCTCGACGACGGTACGGTTCTCAAGGGCAAGGGGCTGCAATTCGTGCCGGAAGGCAGGCGCCTGGTTCTGTCGCTTCCGGGCGGCGGCGGTTACGGCGATCCGGCACATCGCCCGGCTGAGGCGATCGAGCACGACCTGAAGCATGGATACATCACCGAAGAACAGGCTGAAGCCTACGGCAGGAGCCGGACTAAGGGAGGCAAGGCATGAACATGATTGCATTCGAAAGCACACGCGTCGCGACGATCAAATCCTCGCCGTCCATGGCGGTGTCGGTCGCCGCCAAGGCGATGCGGGCCAAAGGAGAGCATGTCGTCGACCTGTCGCTCGGCGAGCCCGATTTCGACACACCTGATCATATCGTTCAGGCTGCGATCGAGGCCATGCGCAAGGGGCTTACCCGCTATACCGCGCCGGACGGACTGGTGGAGCTACGCGAAGCGATCGTCGCCAAGTTCAAACGCGAGAACGGCCTCGACTACGCCATGGATGAGATCTCCATCGGCAACGGCGCCAAGCAGATCCTCTTCAATGCATTCCTGGCCACGCTGGAGCCCGGCGACGAGGTGGTCGTGCCGGCGCCTTACTGGGTCTCCTACACCGACATCGTCGTCCTGCATGGCGGCATTCCGAAGATCGTGCCTTGCGGTGTCGAGGATGCCTTCAAGATCACAGCTGCGCGGCTGGAAGCAGCTATCACGCCGAAGACGCGTTGGTTCCTGTTCAATTCTCCGTCCAATCCGACGGGGGCGATCTATACGGCGGACGAACTGAGGGCGCTTGGTGCGGTGCTGGCGCGGCATCCCCACGTGGCGATCATGTCGGATGAGATCTACGAACATATCGTCTGCGGCGACGTGCCCTTCACGTCGTTCGTCGTCGCGTGCCCGGAGCTGAAGGACCGCACGCTCATCATCAACGGCGTATCCAAGGCCTATGCCATGACAGGATGGCGGCTCGGCTATGCGGCCGGCCCGCGGGAACTGACCCGGGCGCTGAACAAGCTTCAGTCCCAGAGCACGACCTGCCCGTCCTCGATCACCCAGTTTGCAGCCGCCGCAGCGCTCAACGGTCCCCAGGACTTCGTTACGACGGCGGTTGCCGAATACAAGGCGCGCGGCGAACTGGTCGCAAGGGGCTTCAGCGCGATACCCGGGCTTGATGTGCGGGCTCCGGAAGGGGCCTTCTACCTCTTTCCCAAATGCGCCCACTATATCGGCAAGACGGCGCCCGACGGCGCCAGGATTTCCAACGATACGGAACTGGCCTCCTATCTCCTGAGGGAGGGCAAGGTCGCAACCGTCCCCGGTGCCGCTTTCGGCGTCGAACCCTATATTCGCCTTTCCTTCGCGACATCGCGTGACAATCTTGCCATCGCCATCGAGCGCACCGCCGATGCACTGGCCAAACTTCGCTAAAAGGAAAATTCGATGACCGATTATCAGCGCACGCTTCTGACCGGCGCGGCCGGCGCTCTGGGAACCCAGCTGCGCAAGTCAGGAACAAGGCTTGGCAAGATCGTCAGACTGTCTGCACGCAAGCCGTGCGAGAACCTCGAACCGCACGAGGAGAATTTCCCGGCCGACCTTTCCGACTTCGACGCTGTTTCGAAAGCCGTGGAGGGCTGCGACGCCATCATTCATATGGGCGGTCAAGGGCTGGAAGCCCCCTGGAACACCATCCTCAACGCCAACATCGTCGGCAGCTACAACATCTATGAGGCAGCCCGGCAGCATGGCGTCAAGCGCATCGTCTATGCCAGCTCCGTTCACGCCATCGGCTTTTACGAACGTACCGAGACGATCGACGGCGACGTTCCGACCCGTCCTGACAGTCTCTACGGCGTGTCGAAGACCTTCGTCGAAAACCTCGGCCGTTACTATTTCGACAAGTTCGGGATCGAGACCGTGAGCCTGCGCATCGGCTCGTCCTTCGCCGAACCGACGGACCGGCGCCACCTCATCACCTGGCTTTCCTATCGCGATTGCCGCCAGCTCGTCGAAAAGAGCCTGTCGGCCGAACGCGTCGGCTTCATGATCGCCTATGGCATGTCCAACAACAGCCGGGCGTTCTGGGACAACCGCACGGCGGCATCGCTTGGATACAAGCCGGAAGACAGCGCCGACGATTACGCTGACAAGGTTTTCGAGAAGACGAATCAAGGCGATCCCAACGATCCGGCGGTGCGCTTCCAGGGCGGCAGCTTTGCCGCCGCCGGTCACTATGAAGACGAGAAAAAGTGAGACGCCCTGATGCAAGCTTCCAAGTCATCCTATGACGTGGTGATCGTCGGTGGTGCAGTGGTCGGCAGTTCGGCGGCATATTTTCTGGCGACCAACCCGGACTTCAACGGATCGGTCCTGGTGATCGAGAAGGACTGGACCTATCAGCGTTCGGCGACGGCGCTATCCTCCAGCTCCATCCGCCACCAGTTTTCGAATGCGATCAATGTCAAAGTCTCGCAGTTCGGGACGGAGTTCATCCGCCACTTCAAGGAAAACGTCATTGTCGACGACGACACGCCCGAGATTGGTTTTCACGAGGCCGGTTATCTGTTCCTCGCCGAGGACGATCGCGGCGATCAGGTTCTCCGGCGCAACCACGAGACCCAGGTCTCGTGCGGCGCGGAGGTGACGCTGCTCGATCCGGATGGTCTCGGCCGCCGGTTTCCCTGGCTGAACCTCGAAGGATTGACGCTCGGCAGCACCGGCGAGCGGGGCGAGGGCTGGTTCGACAGTGTCGGTCTGCTGCAGGGCTTTCGCAAGAAGGCGCGCTCGCTCGGCGTCGAATACATCGAAGACGAAGTCGTCGCCATCAACCGAGAGGGAGACCGCATCGTTTCCGTGTCGACGAAGAGCGGCCAGACGATTGCCTGTGGCACGATGGTCAACACCTCAGGCACCAACGGCAAGAAAGTCGCTGGGATGGCTGGGCTCGACGTCCCCGTGGAGCCACGCCGACGCTCGCTGTTCGTCGTCGATTGCCGAACGCCCCTGGAAGGAAAGGTGGGGCTGACGATCGACCCCACCGGCGTTTTCTTCCGGCCCGAGGGCAAGTTCTATCTGATGGGCACCTATCCCAAACATGACCCTGAGGTAGATCCGAACGATTTCGACGTCATGCATGACGAATTCGACGAGGAAATCTGGCCGATCCTGGCGAACCGGGTGCCGGCCTTCGAGGCGATCAAGGTCGTCAATTCCTGGGCCGGCCACTACGACTATTGCACCCTCGATCACAATGTCGTCCTCGGACCGCATACTGAGGTCAGCAATTTCCTCTTCGCAAACGGCTTCTCGGGGCACGGTCTCCAGCAGTCGCCGGCCATGGGACGGGGTCTCTCGGAACTGATTACCTATGGCGGCTTCAAGACCCTTGATCTTTCGCCATTCGGCTACGAGCGAGTAGTCGCACAGCGCCCTTTCCTCGAAGACGCCGTCATTTAACGAACAGCAGAGGGGCTCCCGATGAGAAACGAAACATCCAAGCGCAGCGGCGGCCAGGCGCTCGTCGATGCCTTGCGCATCCATGGTGTCGAGCGCGTGTTCGGCGTGCCGGGCGAAAGCTATCTTGCTGCCCTCGACGCCTTTCACGACGTGGAAGACGCCATCGAATTCATCGTCTGCCGGCAGGAAGGCGGCGCCGCCTACATGGCGGAAGCCTACGGCAAGATGACCGGCAGGCCCGGGATCTGCTTCGTGACCCGCGGGCCGGGCGCGACGAACGCGTCCGTGGGCGTGCACACCGCTTTCCAGGATTCGACACCGATGATCCTGTTCATCGGGCAGGTGGCGCGCGATCAGATGGAGCGCGAAGCCTTCCAGGAAATCGATTATCGCCGCATGTTCGGCCAGATGGCGAAGTGGGTCGTCGAGATCGAGGATGCCGCCCGCATCCCTGAGCTCATCAGCCAGGCATTCCACCGAGCCGTCAACGGCCGGCCAGGACCGGTGGTCGTCGCTCTTCCGGAAGACATGCTGACCGATATGGTCGATGTCGCCGACACCCCGCCCTACAAGCGAGTTGAGGGCTTTGCCGGCCCGCCGCAATTCGAGGAATTGCTCGGCCTTCTCTCCGAGGCGAAACGCCCGATGGTTGTCGTTGGCGGCGGCGGCTGGACGCAGCAGGCCGTTGCCGACCTGAAGGCGTTTTCGGAAGCCTTCGGCCTGCCTGTCGCAGCTTCCTTCCGCTGCCAGGATCTGTTCGACAATACGCGCGAAAACTATGCCGGCGACCTCGGTCTTGCCGCAGGGCCGAAGCTGATCCGCCATGTGAAGGATTGCGACCTGCTGATCTCCATCGGCGCCCGTCTCGGGGAGATGACCACTGGCGCCTATACGCTGATCGACATTCCGGTCCCGAAGCAGTTGCTCGTTCACATTCATCCGGGCGCGGAGGAGCTGGGGCGCGTTTATCACGCGCGATTGCCGATCAATGCCAGCGTCGCGGGTTTCCTGTCGCAGGCGGCAAAGTTGAAGCCGCCGGCTGCGCCGGTGTGGAAGGACTGGACCAGGACGGCCCATGCCGACTATCTCGAAAATCTCACGCATCCTGAGGTGCCCGGTCCGGTGCAGATGGGCGATATCATGGAATGGCTGCGCGGCCATCTGAAGCCCGACGCCATTCTGACCACCGGCGCCGGCAATTATTCCGCCTGGGCGCATCGCTTCTATCAGTATCGCACCTTCCGCACCCAGCTCGGACCGACGAATGGTTCCATGGGCTACGGCGTGCCGGCGGCGATCGCCGCCAAGATCACCGATCCCGCGCGCACGGTCGTTGCCTTTGCCGGCGACGGATGTTTCCTGATGAACGGTCAGGAACTCGCAACCGCCATGCAGTATGACGCTCGCGTCATCTTTCTGGTCATCAACAACGGCATGTATGGCACGATCCGCATGCACCAGGAGCGTGAGTATCCCGGCCGCGTCTCCGGCACCCGCCTGACGAACCCTGACTTTGCCTCGCTGGCGCGATCCTATGGCCTCCACGGTGAGACGGTGGAAAAGACCGAGGACTTCGCCGGCGCTTTCCAACGCTGCGAGGCATCCGGCAAGCCGGGTCTCATCGAAATCCGGATCGACCCGGAAGCGCTGACGCCGAAAATGAGCCTGACGCAAATTCGCGACCAGGCGATCGCACAGGGAAAGTGATCGCAGGAAAACGCGCCGCCTCAAAAAGCCGGGCGGCGCCGCAGCAGACCAGCGGAAAGTGAAGTCGCTTGAGGGGCGCCGACAAGGATCATCCCCAACGGCTAGCCAGCGGTGCTGATCCTTGATCCTTTCGGTCGTGGAAAACGGTAAAATAGGAGCGCAGGAAGCGTCGCAGCAAGCGGATCATCCTTTCCTTCCCCTGACTTAATTCTCCGTTTCGCTGCTCGTCGGCTCATTGAGCATCGTGCGGTATCGATGGAGGCTTTCCTCCAGATGGACGATCAGCGCGGCCTTCGCAGCCTTGGCATCACCCTGGGTGATGGCGGCCAGGATCGCGGCATGTTCCTTGTTGATCTTCTTCAGGTAGGTGCTGTAGCCGCGCGCCGATTGGCGATGCTTGAGCACGAGGTCGAAATTGATGCTCTCTATCACCGCTTCCAGAAAACTCGGGAAGTGGGGATTGCGGGTGGCGCGGGCAATCGCAAGATGGAACTCGAAATCGGCGCGTGCCTCGACCTCGGCATCGTCCGTCACCAGGTTTTCGAGGTTGTCGTAGGCGCGGGCAATTTCAGCCAGCGCCTCCGGCGTGCGCCTTGACGCCGCAAGGGCGACGGATTGGATCTCAACGCCGAGCCGCAATTCCAGGATCTGCATTGCGGAGCGAATATCCTCGATGCGGCTGATCTCGAAATTGAGGGTCTTTGCGTCCTTGTCGCTCACATAGACGCCGGCACCCTGTCGAGCGGTCACACGTCCGCCAACCTTGAGAGAGGTGAGCGCCTCGCGAATGACGGTTCGGGACACGCCGAACTCTTCGCACAGCTGGGCACTTGACGGAATTTTCTCGCCGGGAGCATAAAGACCGGAGTCGATGCGTTCCATCAGCTTCGCAACGACGATTTCCGCGAGATTGCCTCGTTGCGTGATGATTGACACTGGTTTGCTCCGATTTTCACGATCAAATTTAGCACATATCACATATCATGCCACGTCTGATTGCGGAATTTCGGCTCTTTCAGACATTATCTTATCGATGACCTGAAAGGGATGCGGGAGGCGCTTGTTGTCGATTTCCTTCACCTGGGAGCGGCACGAGTACCCGGTGGCCATGAGACTGTCGGTGTCGCCAGCGGCATCGATCTCCCGCTTCCAACTCATCGCATAGAGGCGCTCGGAGATCGGTCGATTGCGGGCCTCGTGGCCAAAGGTGCCGGCCATTCCGCAACAGCCCGTTTCTGCTGTCTGAAGGTCGATGCCGAGGTTCGCGAACACTTTTTTCCATTGTGCGATGGAGGCCGGCGCATTGGTGCGTTCGGTGCAATGGGCCATCAACCGGAAGCTCTTGCCTTTGGCGGCGGAGGGTGAAGCGGCAAGCCGGCCGAGGTTGGCGGCCAGCCATTCCTGCGGAAGGAGAATGTTCGCCTTCAACATCCCTTTGTATTCGCTGCGGAACGCAAGCGTCATCGACGGATCGAGCCCGACAAGCGCCACGCTCGCGTCATCCAACTGCTGAAGATAGTGCGTGGTCCGCCCGGCCGCAGCCTCGAAACGTCCGAGATAGCCATGAACGTGCAGGGCTTTGCCATTGACGTGGGACGCGGTGAGGAAGGGCGAAAGCCCCATTTTCCGCGCAAGCCCGATTGCGGCAAGGGCGACCTCAGGATCGAAATAGGCCGTAAACGCATCGGCGACGAAGATGACGCTCTGCTCCCTCTCACGCGGCGACAAGGCCTCGATCCGCCGAGGGGTCGCAAGCGGCACGCCAAGGCGGGCGGCTTCCTTCGCCAGAGAGATCCGCGGCAGGCGAGGCAGGGACGTCAGGCCGGCAACGCGCATCATCATCCTGCCGGCTCGCGTGCCGACGACCAGGTTGTAGGCAGGTCGTATCCGGTGGACCAGGGGCAGGGTGGTCTCGATGGCTGCGACCAGCGGATCCTTCAGCGGGCGGAGGTAGCGTCCGTAGTAAAGCTCCAGGAATTTGGAGCGGAAGGCCGGGACGCTGACTTTCACGGGACATTGCCCCGCGCAGGCTTTGCACGCCAGGCAGGTGTCCATCGAAGCGCGGACCTCGTGGGAAAAGTCGTCCCGATTTTGAGGGTTCAGCGAGTTGAAGACACGCCGCGCGAAGCTCGCGAGCGGAACGCTCTGCCGCAAGCGTTTTGCCTCCTGGCGGGGATCGATGCCCTTCTCGCCAAGCAGCCTCAGCCATTCCCGCATCAGAGCGGCGCGGCCCTTGGGCGAAAAACGCCGGTCGCGTGTCGCCTTGTAGGAGGGGCACATGGGACTCGTTTCGTCGAAATCGAAACATGCGCCGTTGCCGTTGCAATAGGCAGCGTTGTCGAAGGCTGCGCGGATCTCGTTGCCGATGATGCGGTCGACGTCTCCCCGCAGCGGAACCTCGTCGATCTTCAGCAGCGCTTGGCCGCCGGAAGGCGTTGCGATCTTGCCCGGGTTGAGGCGGTTTTCCGGATCGAAAGCCCGTTTGATCTCCTGCAGGCTGGGATAGAGGTCGCCGAAGAATTCAGGCACATATTCGGAACGTACCCCCTTGCCGTGCTCCCCCCAGAGCACGCCGCCATATCTACGCGTCAGCGCCACGACGGCGTCGCTGACCTCCCGGACCAGCCGGACATGGTCATCGCGGGTGAGATCGAGGGCAGGCCGCACGTGCAGGACGCCGGCATCGACATGGCCGAACATGCCGTAGGAAAGGCCCGCGCCATCAAGCAATGCGCGGAATTCGCGGATATAGGCCGCGAGGTTTTCCGGCGGCACGGCGGTGTCCTCGACGAAGGCGACAGGCCTGACCGGTCCGTCCACATTGCCGAGCAGGCCGACCGCCCGTTTGCGCATCGACCAGATCGCCTCGACATCGGCATGATCCCGCGCGATCGTATAAGCCAGGTGACGGGCATTCGCGCCCGTGGCAAGCGCGGCGGTCACCTCGGCCAGTTTGCGTTCGAGTTCAGCCTCATCGTCGGCGAGCACTTCGGCGATATTGATGCCGTTCGTGGTTCCGCCTGCATTGTCGGGAAAAAAGCGGGCAATGCCCGTCCAGACGATGTCGCCCCTGGCGAGCCCGAGAACTTTCTCATCGACCGTTTCCACCGAGGCGACCTTGAGTGCCACAAGCGTGCGGGCATCCTCCAATGCGGTGTTGAAGTCCCCGTAGCGAATGTTGATCAATGCCGCATGGGCGGGGATTGGCAGAAGGTTGAGTTCGGCTTCGGCGATCATCGCCAGCGTTCCCTCCGAGCCGCAGAGGATGGCATTGAGGTCGAAGCGTCCGTCGTCCCGCCGGATGTGAGCGAGGTCGTAACCGGTCATATAGCGGTTGAGTTTCGGAAAAATCTCGGCGATCCGGTCGCGTTTTTCGCGCGCGATGCGGTCGACCGTCCTGTGGATTTCGCCGACACGGTCCTGTCGCCCGGCGATCTCCGCGAGTACCTCAGGATCGAGCGGGCGCGACCACCAGTCGGCCCCATCGGCAAGCACGATGCGCAATCCGAGCACATGGTTGCTGGTTTTGCCGTAGAGGCATGAACCCTGGCCGCAGGCATCGGTGGAGACCATGCCGCCGATGGTGGCGCGATTGGAGGTGGAGAGTTCCGGCGCAAAAAACAGGCCATAGGGCTTCAACGCCTGGTTCAACTGATCCTTGACCACGCCCGCCTGGACCCGCGCAATTCTCCTGATAGGGTCGATCTCAAGAATGGAAATCATGTGTCGCGAGCAGTCGACGACGATGCCTGAGGTGAGGGATTGACCGTTCGTGCCGGTTCCGCCGCCGCGCGGCGCGACAGTGATCCCGCGAAAGGCCGGTTCCGACAGCACGGCCGCCGTGACCTGCAGATCCTCGATCCCCTTGGGGAAAAGGATACCGGTCGGCTCGATCTGATAGATGGAATTGTCGGTCGAAAAAACGGTCCGGCTCGCCGCACCGGTTTCGATGTCGCCATCGAACCCTGCCTCGATGAGCCGCTGGAAGAATCCCACAGCGGGAAGGGGGATTGAACCGTTCGGCCGGAGGCGTGGAATCATTTCGAGACCTTCAGAATGCACTTGAGCTTTGTCGAAGTTGGCATATAAGTGATAACATACAATGCTAGCGGCGTAACTGAAAATACTGAGGTGGAACTTTGAAGAACCAGACCGTAATCATCGTCGGCGCTTCCGGGCTCGGATTGACGACGGCCAAGCTGATGATCTCGCATGGGGCGACCAGGATTGGGCTCATCGATCGCAATGAGCAGCTGCTCGACGTCTCGGCCGCGGCGCTTCGCGCTCTCGGCGCCGAGGTGGCAACGGCGGTTGCCGACATTTCCCGGGCGGAAACGGCTCATCGCGGGTTCAACGAGATCGCCGGCAAGCTCGGTCGGATCCACGTGCTCGTCAACAGCGCCGCCATCTATCCGAGACGCCCTATTCTCGAGATCACCGACGAGGAATGGGACCTCGAAAATGCGATCAACGTGAAGGGTACCTATCATATGATGGTGGCCGCCGTTCTTCATATGCGCCAGCACGTGAACGCGCCTGCGGTTACCGGGCGGATTGTCAACGTGACCTCGGTCGATGCTTTCAAGGCTCATCCCCAGAATGCGCATTACGCCGCAACCAAGGCGGCTGTCGTCAGTCTGACGAAATCCTTTGCCCAGGAATGCGCCAAGGACCAGATCCTTGTCAATTCCGTCGCTCCTGCCGGTTTTGCGACGGATCGCGCCAGGGAGCTGGGATTTCTTCCGGAACTGGCCAAGGCCAGCGCGCTTGGCCGCGCCGCCGAGCCGGTCGAAATGGCGGAGTGGATTGTCATGATGGCATCGAGCCGCAACACCTATGCCACCGGCGAAAACGTCGTCGTCAGCGGAGGCTATATCTATGTCTGAGCCGCTGCCCTATCAGGTCGCCCTTGTCACCGGTGCGACGAGCGGCATCGGTCGCGCCACCGTCGGCAAACTACGCGAGATGGGGCTGACGGTTTATGCCGTTGGCCGAAACGCCGAGGCGCTCGATGAATTGGCGCGGGAAAGCGGGGCGAAGCCGGTCCGTGCCGATGTGCGCGATACCGCCGAAATCGTCAAGCAGCTTCACGGAACAGACGTCGACATCCTGGTCAACAATGCCGGCATTCTCTCGACACGGGCGACATTCAGCGAGATCGAACCGTCTGAGATCGACGCCATGATCGACACCAATCTCAAAGCCCCGATGCATCTGACCCGCGCATTCCTGCCTGCTATGGTCGAGCGAAAGCGCGGCCACCTGATCTATATCGGTTCGAGCGGCGGCCAGGCACCCTATCCGAACATGGCGGCCTACGGCCCGTCGAAGGCCGGGCTCAGCCTGTTTTGCGACAATCTGCGCTGCGACCTGCTCGGGACCTCGGTTCGAGTGACCGAGGTGGTGCCGGGCCGTGTTCAGACGGAGCTTTATCGCACCGCAATAGCGGGCAACCAGGCGCGGACCCTGCTTTATGACGGCTATCGTCCGATCCAGCCTTCCCACATCGCCTCGATTATCTCCAACGCCATCGAGCTTCCCGTCTTCGTCGACGTCGCCAGGATAGAGGTCTTCCCGACGGACCAGGCGACCGGCGGCGGCACCATGGTCAAATTCCCTGAGCAGTAGGCGGGAGCTCGCTCGCTTCGAAGAGGCCGCGGGCCGCCTCGACCATCGACTGCAGGTGATCGGGGTCGCGCACGCCCTGTCGGTAGAGCTCGATGACGATGCTCGCCATTCGTTCGGCTTCGTCGCTGTCCCTTGCCACCCCGTAATCGGCGCTGAGCCTGTCGAAGACGCGCTGGCAGGTTTCAAGATCGCGGGAGTCCAGCGGCACCTGCGATCGGTTTTTGATCGTTTGAACCATCTCTATTCCCTCGGATGAGGCCCGCCCGGCGAGGCCGGCGGGCCGGCAAACGCCTTAGAAATCCATGCCGGGGCCGGCGGGCATTGGCGGCGGCGCGTCCTTCTTGGGTTTCTCGGCGATCATGGCTTCCGTCGTGACGAGGAGGCCGGCGATGGAGGCCGCATCCTGCAGCGCGGTGCGAACCACCTTGGCCGGATCGATGACGCCCTGTGCATAAAGGTCGCCATATTCGCCCGTCTGAGCGTTCCATCCGTAGGAGAACTCGCTTTTCTCGCGCAGCTTGCCGACAATGACCGAGCCTTCCGCTCCGGCGTTTTCGGCGATCTGGCGAGCCGGCGCCTCGACCGCGCGGCGAACGATGTCGACACCGACGCGCTGGTCACCATTGGCGGTCTTGACGGCGTCGAGCGCCTTGACGGCGCGCAGCAGCGCCACACCGCCGCCCGGCAGAATGCCTTCCTCGACCGCCGCGCGGGTTGCATGAAGCGCGTCGTCGACGCGATCCTTCTTCTCCTTCACTTCGACTTCCGTCGAGCCGCCGACGCGGATGACGGCAACGCCGCCCGCGAGCTTGGCAAGACGTTCCTGCAGCTTCTCGCGGTCATAGTCGGATGTGGTCTCTTCGATCTGGGCCTTGATCTGGGCCACACGACCTTCGATGTCGGACTTGGCGCCCGAACCGTCGACGATTGTGGTGTTCTCCTTCTCGATCGACACCTTCTTGGCTCGGCCGAGCATGTCGAGCGTGACGGATTCAAGCTTGATGCCGAGATCTTCGGAGATGACGGTGCCGGCGGTCAGGATGGCGATGTCTTCGAGCATGGCCTTGCGGCGGTCGCCGAAGCCGGGCGCCTTGACGGCAGCGATCTTGAGGCCACCGCGCAGCTTGTTGACAACGAGGGTTGCCAGGGCTTCGCCTTCGACATCTTCAGCGATGATGAGCAGCGGCTTGCTGGACTGGACGACGGCTTCGAGAACCGGCAGCATCGATTGCAGGTTCGAGAGTTTCTTCTCGTGGATGAGGATATAAGGGTCTTCGAACTCCACCCGCATCTTGTCGGCATTGGTCACGAAGTAGGGGCTGAGATAGCCGCGATCGAACTGCATGCCTTCAACGACTTCGAGTTCGGTTTCCGCGGTCTTGGCTTCTTCGACGGTGATGACGCCATCATTGCCGACCTTTTCCATGGCTTCCGCCAAAAAGCGGCCGATTTCGGCATCGCCATTGGCGGAGATCGTGCCGACCTGGGCGATTTCGGAATTGTTGGAGATCTTGCGGGCATTGACCTTCAATTCCGCGACGATGGCGGAGACCGCAAGATCGATGCCGCGTTTCAGGTCCATCGGGTTCATCCCTGAGGTAACCGCCTTGGCGCCCTCCTTGACGATCGCCTGGGCCAGCACCGTTGCGGTGGTGGTGCCGTCGCCGGCAATGTCGCTGGTCTTCGAAGCAACTTCGCGGACCATCTGGGCGCCCATATTCTCGAACTTGTCTTCGAGCTCGATTTCCTTGGCGACCGAAACCCCGTCCTTGGTGATGCGCGGGGCGCCGAACGACTTGTCGATCACGACGTTGCGGCCCTTCGGGCCGAGGGTCGCCTTCACGGCGTTGGCCAGGATGTCGACGCCACGCAACATCTTCTCGCGGGCTTCGGTGCTGAATTTGATTTCTTTAGCAGCCATGTCCTCACTCCTTCATAGGCAGCCAGAGCAATTCCAGGAAAAGTGCGTAGCGGTTTTTCCGTTCGGAATTGCGTCAGAAATAAAAGCTTGGAGCGGTTCTGCGTTTCCATGAAAAGCTGATGCGCTCCTGCCCTGCATTGACTGATGTCCGCAGGGATCTCATGCGGCCTGCTTCTTTTCGCCCTGGGCTTCGATGATGCCCATCACGTCGCTTTCCTTCATGATCAGCAGGTCTTCGCCGTTGATCTTGATCTCGGTACCGGACCATTTGCCGAACAGGATGCGATCGCCGGCCTTGACGTCGAGCGCCTGTATCTGGCCGGCGTCGTTGCGTGCGCCGGGGCCGACGGCGATGACCTCGCCTTCCTGCGGTTTCTCCTTGGCGGTATCGGGAATGATGATGCCGCCCTTGGTCTTTTCCTCTGAATCGACCCGGCGGACGAGAATGCGGTCATGAAGCGGTCGGAACGACATGTCTTCCTCCATCGACAAACAATGATGACGTTGTTCCCTAGCCGGACCGGATGACCAATCCGGGCGGGTGCGCAGCGCGCGAGCCGCGAGCCCTGCGAGAATGATTTGGTTCGACGGTTTTGCAATTCAAGAGGGATGGAAGAAAAATTAGCACTCCCTGCCCGTGAGTGCCAACGCCTGACAGGGAACAGAAAATCGGCTCCCGCGTTCGAATGATGAAGGCGATGGCGCCGTACCCTAGGCGAGTTCGAGCCATACTGAACTTGAATCCGGATTTCGGCGTTCCCAACTCTTTGGTGATCGAGGCTTAATGAGCTCGAGCAGCGTCCCACGTCTTTTGGAGTGAGTGACATGGAAGAGAAGACCAACATAATCAAAGACCTCAGTATCGAAGAACGCGAGGAAATCCTCGTCGATATCGCTCGAACGCTGGAGGACACGGCGCGTGAGGCCTATGTCGAAGGCAATACGCATTTCGCGACGCTTTCCAACAACATGGCTGAAGCGATCCGCGTCAATGCCGATGAACTCGCCCGTGACGATCCAGAAAATGCCGAGCTCGTATTTCAGCAGGCAACGGCGATGATCTCGCAATTCGAGGCCGTGCACCCCTATCGGATGGTGAGTATGGCGGTTCATTGATTGCCGCCCGGACGGTGCGGCTCGATCGCCCGCTCAAATCAATCGCAACCCACGCGGAACTCTCACTGCTTGCAAAGGTTATTGGATCACAACATCGAGAGGTGATCCATGATGACTTCCAGATCCAACGTGCCGCCCGAGAGCGGGACAGATGACGCTCGTTCCGCCGATACGGAGCGAGCCGAGACCGATCGCAAGCGAGCATTGGAAAATGCCCGGCGCAACGTGAGTTCGACATCAGATCGCGATAGCGGCACTGAAACCCCAAGGCTGAAGCTTGCGAAAGAATATCTCAGCCTTGGCGGCCACCGTCGGTCCATGATCGACGACAACATCACCGATGTTCGCCAATGGGATGAGGATCCACCCGAGGCCGAGCGGTTCTGGAAGGAACGGGTGGAGACGCTTTCGAAGGGCAAGCGCAAACAGGTGGAGGATTTTCTTCCAACCGTCAACACGCCGTGAAAGCGACTGGGCCCGTTCCTCGGATGGCTCATCAAATGCCCTTGGAGGCGATCATGGCTATAGACAAGCACGAGCAGATCCGTCGCCGTGCCTACGAGATCTGGGAGGCCGAGGGCCGCCCGGATGGCGCCGACGAGCGCCATTGGCTTCAAGCCTGCGACGAACTTGCCGGCGAGGATGAGCATGAGACGCTGCAGAACCTGCTCGATGAAGACGATAGGGATGATGCAGCGCTGCTTCAAGGCGCCGGTGAGAGCGGCGATCTCGATCGGCGGCCGGCGAGGCCTGTCCAGGCCGCCGTGGCTCCCGTCCCTGGCATCGAGATGACGACGGGCGAAAAGCCTTCCCGACGGAAGATCAGGAAGACCGAGGGACCGTGATCGCCATGCAGCATCTCGACCATGCCATCCAGATTGCTCTTACGGCCCATGAAGGTAAGGCGGACAAAACCGGCCGGCCGTTCTTCGAGCACTGCCAGCGGGTAGCCCTTCTGGTTTCCGGTGACGAGACGCGAACGGTCGCCTATCTTCATGACGTCGTCGAGAAGGGAAGCGGCTGGACGCTCGACAGGCTGAGGGAAGAAGGCTTTCCGCCGGCGATCATCTCGGCGGTGAATGCTCTGACAAGGCGGCCGGACGAGCCGGATGACGACTTCGTCAGACGTGCGGCATCAAACCCGCTGGCCTTGCCCGTCAAACGGGCCGATCTCGAAGATAATCTCCGGCAGGCCGAACAAGCTGGCAAGAAAACGGAAAAATACCAGCGCGGCCTGGATCTTCTGCGCGACATCAGGAACGGACAATAGGAGTTCGGACAAATTTGCGCAGTTCGCCTGCAACTGCCACCAAGGTTGGCAATCGGCGCAAGAGCGCACTGCTCGGCTTCCATGTCATGTGCCGAGCGCGACTGCAACCTGGCCTCCGCTTGCAGCGGCGGAGGTCGTTGGCTCTATTTCATGCTTTGTTGGTAAACCACACGGTCGGCGCGCCGAGCACGCCTCCCGTGCGCATCGCCGTCTTCAGCTCGTCCAGCTTGCTGAACGTTTGCGCCGCTTCAAGCGTGGCAAACTCGTGGGTGACGGTAATATCGTTCGGATTGTCGATGGCTCGATAAACGGCTTGCGCCGTCACCCCATTGGCCTTCTGCACAGGCGAAAACGCATCATATATCTTGCGCCAGGCGGCGTAATCGGAGACCTCGTGCCTTACGAATAACGTCGTCATATCATCCTCCCGCGTTGCATTTCCAGGTTTGGTTGAGAGGCGTTTTACGATTGCACGAGGAACACCATGGTCTCGGGCAAGACACCATCATTCGCCATCGCATCGGCCGCTGCCTTGGTCTGCATGAAGGCCATCAACTTTTCCATATCAGCAACGTCCATGACCAAACCAACGCGATTAGACGTTTGAGGGTCTGTAAACGTGCGAATGTTCGTGACGCCAATCGGTTCCAATACCTGCTTGCGGATGGGTGAAGCGAGCCAGTGCTTCGTGTCTTTGACATTGTGATGGACCATTATGGTAGGCATTGCATCCTCCTCTGGCCTTGAAAAATGAAAGGCCAGTACATCACTACGCTTTGCTAAACTTTAGTTCAACAATATTGCGATGAGGGGGTGTTTTGCTATTTCTACCGAAGATATAAATATAATTATTTGGAGTAATCCGAAAATATTACGGTTGGCCACCGGTTTTGGCGCGTGTTATTTTTCCGGCAATGGCTTTCGCAATAGTTCAGGCGTCCGCGACCGCCGCGCGAGAGACGACGGAGGTTCAGGATGAACGAACGCCGACCATTTGATCTCAGGGCCTATGTGCACGACATCGGAACAAGGTCATGCTTTATCTGCGGATTGGTCAGGAATGACCCCGACTTCTTTCATCATCGCGTTTTTGAAGACGACGAGACGATCATCTTCCTGAGCAAGTATCCCACTCTGCCCGGCTATTGCCTTGTCTGTCCGAGGGAGCACCTCGAGGATCTGGCGCGAGACATGTCGACCGATGAATATCTTCGACTACAGGAGAATGTGCATATTTTGTCTCGCGCGCTCAAAAGCGTGTTCGACGCCGAACGAATTTATGTGCTTTCGCTCGGCAGCCAGCAAGCCAATAGCCACCTGCATTTTCATGTCGTTCCCTTACCCTCTGGTGTGCCTCTTGAAGAGCAGCAATACCACGCGCTGATGGCGGAGTACGGGGTTCTGCAGATACCTGACGATCAAATGGCACAGTTGGCGCAGCGCATTGCCGAAGCATATCGTTCCGAGTTGACCGCCCGATAATCAACCGTCCGGCTCGCGGTTGAAACCCGGAAGCCAGTGCCTCCAAGCTACGTCCCGAGAGCGAATGCCGGCACCCCCGCGCCTTTCTCTCGAAAGAGCCGCTCCACCTCGTCGAGGCGGGGGTTGGCGGGCGGGTTATCGAGCGCATTTGCCCAATTCTCGCGACTGGGAAGCGCCATTGCCGCAGTTGCGAGCACGATGGTTCCGGGGCCGATCTCGCCGCGCAGCTGCGGCAGCAGGGTCTTGGCGTGGATGAGGTTGGTGTTTGGGATCGGGCTCATCGCATGGCCGGCCCTCGGATTGGGCGATAGATCCACGATAGCGCTGACGTCGGTCTGCCCGTACCAGACAGCCCGGCCATCGCTTACATCGGAGCGGTCGGCATTGAAATCCGCGCGTTCGATCGCAAAGCCGCCTTCGATGGTGCTGAGGGCGCGCGGCGTAGCGATGCGGTGTAGGCGGATGTGCCACGGGTTTTCGGGAAGCAGCCAGGTTTCGATGGTGACGTCGTTCCAGGGGCGCCAGCGCGAATAGAGCAGGTCGCCTGTTATCAACGCCTCTTCGAGGGTTTCCCGCATGCGGAAATGGACGCCGTCGTCTGAGAGACCGAGCATGCCGTCGAAGCTTGCGGCGGAGAAATTCCGGTCGTCGGCTTCGATGTTGAAAGCGTAGCGCGTGGAATAGACGAATTTCGAATATTTCTCGTTTGCGCCGAGCATCTTGTCGTGCTGCTGCCCTGAGGAGAGCACAACCACGTTTCCCGGCGTGTGCATGGCGACCATTCCCGCCGGCGTCAAAGCGACCGGCTCCGGAAATTCCGGCTGCGGCGCCTCCTCGGCGGTCCAGAACGGATGATCCCCCGCAAGAGCGAGCGGCAGGAAGAATTTCAGCGCCCAATAGGGTGACGCGGGAGAATTGTAGCTCTCGCTCATGAAGAGGTTCGGATAGCCGTAGCCGACGGAGAGAACGCCGTCGCGCTCGGCAATCGGCATCGCCGACCACCAGCGGATATGGCGCATGTAATAGCCCTTGATCTCAGCCCAGGGCAGCGCTTCGACGCCGGCAAAGGCAAGCGCGCCCCAAAAGCCGCCCGCCGCGAAGCGGTAGGTCTGGCTGCGGCCGAAGGCAAGTGCCGCGCCATCGGGGCCGAACCAGTGGCGGATATCCCCGGCAAAGGTCTGGGCGCGACGCCGGAAGCGGTCCTTGCGCGCCTCGTCGCCTCGCGCCAGCACCGCATAGATCAGGCCGTAGAAATGCATGGCGAAGGGAATGTAATGATCGACCCGCCGGACCGGTCCGTCGCGATACCAGCCTTCCCCGAGGTCGAAAGCTTCCAGTTCTTCGAGATAGGCGAGGGTTTTCCGGTGATCGAACGCCACGCTTACGCGTTCCAGCCCGAGATCGATGAGCACACGAAAGAATTTCCAGTTGTTGTCGATGAATTCCAGCTCGCGCGCTCTGAGAAGATAGGCAGCGACCGTCTTCTTATCGCTGTCGTCAAGCGGTTCCCAGATATGCTCGGGGACAAGCGCCAGGGCGAAGCCGACGGCGGCGAGCTCGACCAGCCGCTGATTGCGATCGGCAAGATCGCCCCAATATTCGGGATGAGCAGGATTGGTGCCGTTTGCGAGCCCGCGCCGATAGAGCTCCCAATGCGGGAACGCACCGCCGCCGGCAGCGAGCGGAACAATTCCCCAGAGCGGCCGCGCAAATCCTTCCAGATCCGCCGCTGCCCGGTCGAAGATCGCGCCGGCTGCACCGAGGCGCACACGAGCGCCGCCTTCGGAAAAATACGGCAGCAGCGGTTCGAACAGATCGATGACGGCCTTGGAGAGGTCGTCGCGTGTCTTCAGGGGATTGCCGAAAAGCGGATTGGCCCGGGCGGGATCATATATCATTGTCAGCTCGAAATTCATGGAAAACCCGATCGGCCGCGGGCGGATGGTAACCCGCGGCCGTCGATATCTCGTGGGCCTACTTGATGGCCTTCACGCCTTCGGTCATTTCCTTCAACCCGTCGTCGACGGAGGTGTTGTCGGTCATGATCGCGTCATGCACACGGTTGAGCACCACCTCGATCTTGGCGGCGTTCGGGTTGACCGCCATCTCAAGGTAGGTTTTCAACGGCTTCAGCGCCTCCTTGCTGGCCGCATCCTCAGGAAAGCCGGGTGTTGCCGCGATCTTGGCGCTGACGTCATCCGTCTTGAGCGCGGGGAAGGTGCCCGTCGACGCGATGACATCAGCGCCCTCAGGACCGGTGACGAACTTGATGAAATCGAGAGCTGCATCCTTGTGGTCGGAATTGGCGTTGACCGCCAGCCCGGAGATCTGCGCGGCCGTTGTCCCGGCCGCGACGCCATCGGGATGCGGGAACTTGACGATGCCCCAGTTCTTGCTCTTCGATTCACCCGATTTCACCTTGGTGATCTGGGTGCCGACGAACCAGGTTCCCATCGGCAGCATGCCGATCGTGCCGTTGAAGAAGAGCGCCGAATAATGCGTGTTTGACGTCTTCAGGAAGGCGTAGGAGGGAATCGCCCCATCCTTCTGCAGGGTGAGCGCCCTATCGTACCAGGGCTTGAGGAAGTCGTAGTCGCCGTCGACCAGCGTGTGTTTTCCGTCGAGGACGCCGGGCAGCTGAACGGTCGACCGCCAGGTATGCAGGAGCGCGCCGTAGGTCTTGTTGGTGCCCATGCCGCCGGTAAGCTTCTCGGCAGTCGCGTCGAATTGCGCCCAGGTCATGTCATTGGTGGGGTAGGGGACGCCGGCTTTGTCGAATATGTCCTTGTTGTAATAGACGATCCAGAAGTCGGAGCGGAACGGCAGCGAATAGACCTTGCCGTCGATGGTCAGTTCCTCGATCAGGCCGCCATAGGGAGCCGGGTCGATCTTCTGATCCTTCACGAAGCTGCTGAGATCGGCGATGTTGCCGGCGCGCACCAGGTTGGTGTAGCCCGGCACATCCTTGATGGTGACGATGTCGATATCCTTGGAGCCGCCGGTCAGCTGCGTCGAAATCATCTGCTGATAGTCCTGCGAGCCGAGGTCCATCGGCTCGAACTTCACGTTGGGGTGTTTGGCCTGATAGGCCTCGATCAGCGGCTTGTAA
>Ga0102591_1001953_pt1 | contig 24787 bp, 25 predicted proteins | sample AraplaCol_mCL_r2_2_FD_76860 | JGI IMG/M metagenome (GOLD analysis project Ga0102591, IMG submission 76860) | Arabidopsis root microbial communities from North Carolina, USA - plate scrape MF_Col_mCL_r2 (SPADES assembly) (version 2) | ecosystem: Host-associated > Plants > Roots > Endosphere... | reverse complement strand
GGCGTCATGCATATCGACGGCTTTCGTTTCGACCTTGCCAGCACGCTCGGCCGCCAGGATATGGAATTCGACCGGCAGGGCCTGTTCTTCGGCGCCATCCGCCAGGATCCGATCCTCGCCGGTGTCAAGCTGATCGCTGAGCCCTGGGACGTGGGCGATGGCGGCTATCAGGTTGGCGGCTTTCCCCATCCCTTCCGTGAGTGGAACGACAAGTTTCGCGACGACGTGCGCCGCTTTTGGAAGGGCGACGGCGGCATGGTGTCGGAGATCTCGCAGCGCATCACCGGCTCGGCGGTACAGTTCAACCACTCGGATCGCGGCGCGACCTCATCGATCAATCTGCTGTCGGCCCATGACGGCTTCACCCTGATGGACACGGTTTCCTTCAACGACAAGCACAATGACGCGAACGGCGAGAATAACAGGGACGGACATTCGGACAATCATTCGGACAATATGGGTGCCGAAGGTGTGACGGATAACGAGGACATCAACAGCCTTCGGGCACGGCGGCGGCGCAACATGATGGCGACGCTGATGCTCTCCCAGGGCGTTCCGATGATCCTTGCCGGTGACGAGGTGGGCAACAGCCAGGGCGGCAATAACAACGCCTATTGCCAGGATAACGAGATCGGCTGGACGGATTGGTCGGGGCTCGACGACCCCTTCCTCGATTTCTGCCGGCAGGCCGTCGCATTCCGCAAAGCCCATCCCGTGCTGCGGCAAGAGCGGTTCCTGACCGGCGAGACCGCCGAGGACGGCCGCATCGAGATCGCCTGGTACAAGCCGGACGGCAATTTCATGGACGATGGGGCCTGGAACGACGACGGATTGCAGGTGCTCGGCGTCTATGTCTCGAGGAGCGTAAATGCACCGGAGACCGAGACGATGGACGACCTCTTCCTCATCCTCAATGCCGGCGGCGATTGCGAGGTTCACCTGCCTGTCGTGAATGGCCTGAAACAGTGGTCGAGGGTTCTCGACACGGGGACCGAGACGGAGGCCTTCGAGGTGCAGGAGCCAGAAAATCCGGTCATGGTCTATGCCCAGAGCGTGGCGGTCTTTGCACCGAAGGGACAGACCGAGCCGCCGAAGGGCGCGACAAAAGCCGAGCGCCGCCGCTGGTTCCAGTTCGGCCGCAGGAGCAAGTAGCAGAGACCATGAATGCCGAAGCCATCACCGACCTTGGTCTCGTCTATGTCAGCGATACTGAACCAGGCATCCGCAGACGAAGGAAGGGCAAGGGCTTCAGCTACGTGATGCCCGACGGCACGACACTTGCCGACGAATTGCAGCGGGCGCGCATCGGCGCGCTCGGTCTGCCGCCGGCCTATGAAAATGTCTGGATCTGCCTCTACGAGAACGGCCATTTGCAGGCGACGGGCTTCGACGCGCGCGGGCGCAAGCAATACCGCTATCACAAGGAATGGCAATCCTTCCGAAGTGCGGGGAAATTCCATCAGCTGATCGAGTTCGGCCGAGCCCTGCCTCGGATACGCCGCACCGTGTTGCGCCATCTCGATACCGGCGCGGAGGATGTCAACGGCGTGCTTGCGGCTTTGACGACCCTGCTAGACGAGGCACACCTACGCGTCGGCAACCAGGCCTATGTCAGGGAGAATGGCACCTATGGTGCAACGACGTTGCTGAAGCGCCACCTGAAGATCGTCGACGGGCAGATAGAGCTGAAATTCCGCGCCAAGGGTGGCAAGCGTGTCCAGCGCAGTCTCAAACATCCCAGGCTGCAGAAGATCCTGGAGGAGATAGCGGACCTGCCCGGCCGCCAGCTCTTCGTCTGGAAGGATGAAAGCGGCGCGCTGAAGCCAATCGATTCCGGCCGGTTGAACGCCTATCTGGCCGAGATATCGGGGATTCCCATTTCGGCGAAGACCTTCCGCACCTGGGCCGGATCGCTGGCGGCCTTCGGAGCGGCGCGCGAGACGATTGTCGGCGGCGGCCGGCCGACGGTAAAGCGGATGTCGGAAGCCGCCGCCGAGGCGCTGCACAACACACCGGCGATCTCGCGCTCGAGCTATATTCATCCCGCGATCATCGCGCTCGCCGGCAACGATCATCCGCTGATCGAGAGTGGCAACGAGCCGCTGCGGGGCTTGCGGGCCGAGGAAAACAGGCTACTTGATTTCCTCACAAGCGAGATCGAAGAATGAGCCCCAGAAATCCGCCGGCAGCAGATGTATCGCTGACCCATCCCGACCGGCTCTACTGGCCGGATGAGGGCGTGACCAAGCAGGCGCTAGCGGATTATTACGCGGCGGTCTGGCCATTCATGGCGCCTTATGTCGTCAATCGGCCGTTGGCATTGCTGCGTCTGCCGGACGGGATAAAAAGCCAACAGCGGTTCTTCCAGAAACATGCCTGGAAGGGCATGAATCCGCATATCGAAGAGATCGCCGACCCGCAGGATGCGGACGGCGAAAAGCTGCTGCGCATCGCCGATTTCAACGGTCTCGTGGCGCTGGTGCAATCGGCCGTGCTCGAAATTCATTCCTGGGGTGTAACGGCCGACAATTGGGAAAAACCCGATATGATCACCATGGACCTCGATCCTGGCGAGGACGTAGCCTGGAGCGCTGTCATAACAGCAGCGCTTGAATTGAAGGCGCGGCTGGAAGCCCGTGGCCTGGCGGCCTTCGTCAAGACATCAGGCGGCAAGGGGCTGCATGTGGTGACACCGCTTTCGCCGAAGGCCGGCTGGGCGGAGGTGAAGGATTTCGCCCATTCGCTGGCCGAAAGCATGTCGGCCGATGCGCCGGAGAAATATCTGGCAACCGCGACGAAGGCAAAACGCAGCGGGCATATCTACATCGACTATCTCCGCAACGGCCGCGGCAACACGGCGGTCGCGGCCTATTCGACGCGAGCACGACCGGGTGCGCCGGTTTCGATGCCGCTCGATTGGCCCGATTTGGACGAGGTCAGCGGTCCGGCCGCTTTTACACTCGGCAACGTACCGCATCGGCTGGAGACCCGGCCGAAGGACCCGTGGGGAAATTTCTTTGATGCGGCCGTGCCACTCGAATGAACGGCACTTAACTCATCCCGCGCTGTCGAGCTCAGGATAATGCCTGAAAATCCCTTCCTCGTTGAAGGCGAGGCGGCGGGGGGAGGCGAGATAGCGGGCAATGTTCGGACGTTTCGCCACCGCATCATGCAGAGCCAGCAGCGCGGGATATTCCGCCTTGCGGTTTGCCATGGCTTTCGGAAAGGCATAGGTCAGCCCCTCGATCACCTGGAAGAGCGAGAGGTCGACATAGGTCAGCGCATCGCCGACTATATGATTGCGACCCTTCGGGTTCTGCCGCAGCACACGCTCGAAATAGCCGAGGAATTTCGGAATGCGTTCGCGGATGAAGGCGGCTGAGCGGGCTTTTGCCTCCGGCTTCTGGTCCTCGTAATAGAGCGACGTGTCGATCGGATGGTGCGTATCGTGCACTTCGGCGACGAAATCGGTGACGGTCAGCTGCAGGCCGTTGATGACGTGGCGAAGGCCTTCGTCCTCAGGCGCAAGGCCGAGCTTCGGACCGAGGTAAAATAATATGTTGGCGACATGCGGGATGATGAGGTCGCCGTCCTTCAGGAAGGGTGGTGCAAAAGGAATATGCGGTTCGCTTTCACTCTCCATGACGTCGATCATGGCGCTGGTACCACGCCCGGGCTGGCGGGTGATATCGATATAGTCGGCGCCGGCTTCTTCCAGAGCCAACCGCACGAATTCGCCGCGACCTTGAATGCCGTCCCAATAATAAAGCTCGTATGCCATGGCTGCTCAATCCTTCGGTTGACGACCGAAGTCTTTTCGCAATTCGTCCTTGGCTTTTTCAAGGGTGCCGCGTCGCTTTTTCGTCAGCTGGTCGCCAGCGCGGTTGATGTAGAAGGTCAGCATCGACATGGCGGCGCGATAAGGGCTCGACTTGCGGCGATCGCTCTCTTCGGCGGAGTGCTTGACGGAACGGGCAATCTTCTTCGGATCGTCCGATTTGAACACGCCTTCCTTCAGGTCCATCGCATCGCTGTGTTCGGTAACGTCCTGCGACCATTTCTTGTTCGATTTGGCCATGTCGAAAATCCTTTTGCCGGATGCGGTGGGCAGCAAGTCACCGCCTGTCCTATTTCCAATCAGTGGTGAGTATGGTGTTCGTTGCACTTGCGCGTCGCAGCGGCCTTCTTCGCAGAGGCGGACCGCTCCTCCTTCGAGCGTGCGGCGGACGCCGCGCCGCCGATACGGCCGCCCTTTTCGGAGGATTCATGCGTGTCCTTCTTGCCGCGGCCGGAACCGGATTTGTTGCCGCCGCCGCTTTCCTTGTTGACGGTCGCCCAGGCACGCCGTTCGGCCTCCTTCTCGGAGACGCCGCGCTCTTCGTAGCTTTCCTCGATGTGCTCGGCTTTGCGGTTCTGCTTATCGGTATAGTCGGATTTGTCACCTTTCGGCATCTCAGCCTCCTTTGGTTTTCAAAGGGATTGAACCGGTACGGCGCCCAAAAGTTCCGGCCGCGGGCATGGCTTGCAAGCCCTGGCTTCGGGAACAAAAGCCGATTTTGTCAGGTTTCGAAGGGGAGAAGCCTGCATGCGCTGCACATGAGAAGGAGCCGAGAACATGGAAAAACACATCGTCAAAGCCGATGGAAACGGCGCGATCGACGTGAACGGCCAGGTGTCGCCGGTCACCTATACCGTCAGCCTCAAGCATGGGAAGGGGCACTCCTACGAGGTTGACATCCGCCTGATGGCGCCGCGCGACTGGCTGCTGCAGAGGGGTTTCGAGCGGGATGCCGTGCTGGTCAGCCAGAGCGGCGCGCGCATTCCCGTCTATCACGATGATGGCAGACATCACGATGATGACAGTCATCACGACGACGGCCGGCTCGATCCTGCCGACACCATCTCGATCGAACTGGCGGCGCGCGACGACAGCTGCACCAGCGAGGTGGATTTGATGCGCAAATATCCCGAGTTCGACGGCTAGCGCATTTCCGTTTTTCTCCGAATCACGGAAATGCTCTATCTCTTTTTTCCACGCAATTCCGGACGCAAAACTGCTGCGCACTCTTGCTGGAATTGCTCTAGCCAACAGGCCGTTGCTGGACGGCGGTCTTCACCGCCCGTTCGAGCGCGGTGCTGCTGAACGGTTTTGACAGCAGCACCGAGCCGGACAGGCGGCTTGCATCCGGCAGGCTGCTGTGGCCGGTCGCAAACACCAGGCCGACCGATGGAAAGGCCTCGCGCGCCTTGGCGGCAAAGACCGGACCCGACATGCCGGGCAGGCTGACATCGGCGACGATGATGTCGACGATGGTGTGTCCGAGGATTTCCACGCCGCGTTCGCCGCTATCAGCCTCGATGACGTCATAACCGAGATCCTGGAGAATCTCGGCAGTATCCATGCGGATGAAGGCGTCGTCTTCCACAAGCAGCAGCTTCAACTTTTCACCGGTGATATCGGGATGTTTGGGAACGGGCGCTGCGGCATCGCTCACCCCCTGGCGGCGTTGCGTCCGGCTGGCAAGCACGTGGCGGATCTTGCGGGCGAGTTCCTCGCGCGTATAGGGCTTGGAGAGCAGTTCCAGACCAGGATCGAGCCTGCCGCCATGGACGATCGAATTTTCGGTATAGCCCGATGTGTAGAGCACGGCGATATCAGGCAGGCGCTCGCGCGCCATGCGCGCAAGCTCCGGGCTTCTCAATGGGCCGGGCATGACGACATCGGTAAAGAGCAGGTCGATATGGGCGCCGCTTTCGATAACGGTGAGCGCGCTTTGCGCATCCTTTGCCTTCAGCACGTGGTAGCCGAGATCCGTCAGCATCTCGATGACAGTCGTGCGCACACCCTCGTCATCCTCGGCGACGAGGATGGTTTCCGCGCCCCCGGTTGCCGGCACACTGTCGACATTGGTGATGCGATCCTCGCTCTGGAACGAGCGGGGCAGATAGAGCTTGACGGTCGTGCCTTCGCCAATCTCGCTGTAGATCTTCACGTGGCCGCCGGACTGCTTGACGAAGCCATAGACCATCGACAGGCCAAGACCGGTACCCTTGCCTTAGGGCTTGGTCGAGAAGAAGGGCTCGAATGCCTGTTCTATTACCTCCTGCATCATGCCGGAGCCGGTATCGGTGACCGCTAGCACGACATATTGGCCGGCGGTGACTTCAGGATGGGTGCGGCTGTAGGAATCGTCGAGGAAGGCGTTGCCGACCTCGATCGTCAGCTTGCCGGCGCCATCCATCGCGTCGCGGGAGTTGATCGCAAGGTTGAGCAGGGCGTTCTCGATCTGGGTGGGATCGGCAAAGCTGTTCCAGAGACCGCCGGAAACCATGGTCTCAACTTCGATCTCCTCGCCGAGCGCGCGGCGCAGCATGTCGTCCATGCCGGTGACGAGACGGCCGATATTGACGACCTTCGGTTCCAGCGGTTGGCGACGGCCGAAGGCGAGCAGCTGGCTTGCCAGCCGCGAGCCGCGTTCGACGGCGGCAAGCGCGTTGGAAATGCGTTCCTTGGCCCGGCCACTCTCTGCCACGTCCTTGCCGAGAAGCTGCAGGTTGCCTGAGATCACTTGCAGCAGATTGTTGAAATCATGGGCGACGCCGCCGGTGAGCTTGCCGATCGATTCCATCTTCTGCGATTGCTGGAGTGCTGCTTCGGCCTGCTGACGCTCGGCAATCTCGGCCGCGACGCGGACCTCGAGCATTTCATTGAGTTTCCGCAGCTGATCTTCCATGCCGCGGCGCTGGTCGATTTCGACTTTGGCAGCACGGAAGAGCCGGATATTGTCGATCGCGACGGCTGATTGGCCGGCGAGACTGACGAGGCTCGACTCGGCCGCTTGGGAAAAACGGCCGGGCTGGCCGTGGCCGAAGAACAAGCCGCCGATGACGCTGCCGTCGCGTGATTTCACCGGCACGGCAAGATAGCTCCTGACCGGCAGATGCCCCTTGGGCATGCCTGTATGTGGCGCATTCTGCCCGTAGCGCGGGTCGAGCAGGATGTCGTCGGAGCGCACGATGCCTTCGCCGTCGAAGGTCGGCGCGAAGACCTTGGTATTGCGCGGCATCGGGAATTTCTCGAAGTTCTTCCGATCGACACCGGATAGCGCATAGAGCATATAGCTGCCGCCCTCGCCATCGTCGACATTGTAGAAGAAGGCGCCGAATTCCGCGCCGGTCAGCGTCACGCCGGCATCGACGACAATCTGGGTAAGGCGTTCGACACTGGGCTCGGCGGTGATGGCGGCTCCCGCCCGGTTGACGACCGCAAGCGCCTCCGATTTCACGCGCAGCTCTTCCAGCGCCGTCTCTTCGCCGCGCTTGGCCGACACCTGGTCGGTGACGTCAAGGGCCGCACAGAGGATGCCGGCGACTGTGCCGTCATCGTCGCGCAGCGGCGTGTATGAGAAGGTGAACCAGGTGTCCTCGGTGCGGCCGTCGCGGCGCATCGGGATGAGCAGTTCTTTGAACAGCTGCGAACTGCCGTCGAGCGTGCTGGCGACGATCGGCGAGAATTGTTCCCAAATATCCGCCCAGACCTCGCGGAAAGGTCTTCCGAGTGCGTCGGGATGGCGCTGCGGGAAAACAGGCACGTAGGCGTCATTGTAGAGAAAGGCGAGATCCGGACCCCAGGCGACGAATTTGGGTTGGCGGGAATTCAACACCATTTCGGCGATATGTTTGAGAGAAGCGGGCCAGCTTTCGACCGGACCGAGACCGACGGCGTGGAAAGCCGGATGCCGTAACAATTCGCCGATTTCGCCGCCGCCTCTCGGCCAGCCGTTCCCGACGCTTCCCATTCAAAATCGCTTCCTTGTCGTCCGCTGCGCCGGAGTGTTGGCCACCTCGGGTTCAGCCCTTCCAAACCGTCAACATAGAGGCTTCCGATAGGAGGGAAAGGGCGCGGTCGAAATATCCTTAACCCAGAGCTTTGTGCGTCCTTTCGCACGCGCAAAGCTCGATGCGCCAGGGCGTTCAACACTTTTAGCCGTCTACGGATGGCGCCTGCGGGCTGTTATTTTCGATAGAGTTTTTGCGATGCCGCGAAGGCTCGGCCGATATAAACGGAGACCAACTGCACCGGCGCGCGCGGATCGCGGAAAACCAGTCCGACGAGGTTATCGACGACAAGGATGAACCCGAGCGCGAGACCGAGGTAGAGCAGCGCGGCGATGACGAGGAGCGACATCTCCATGCCTCACACGATCGCGGTCGAAGCGCGGTTGCTGGCTAAAAAGAGGATTTCGGTATGACCGTCGTTCATGGCAACTTCCCCGTCCCGCCATAAACAGTCATCGTAACTTCTTGTTCCCGGTTATCGGGCGAAGCAACTTTTTTCGGAAGCCTCAAAGCTTGCAGCGTCATCCGGCCTCTGTTCACCCCCGCATGGAAGCCCCACCTCTGAAATTCCATAAAGCACAACTAATTCAGGCATATGACAAACGGGGACCAAAGGGCGTCGCGACGACGCCCTTTTTTCTCGACGTGCTCGGTATTTCGGTGTTCAGGACGCCGTCTTGCGGCTCGCAGTCCGTTTCGGTGCCGGTGTCACGACGCCGTTCGTCTTGCTGCCCGTCACGCTGCGTTTCGCCTTGGGCTTGACTTCCTTGCCGTCGGAAGACGCAGCAGAACCCTCGAGCGTGTCGCGCTCGTGTCGTGCCTGTTCCCAATGGATGGAATCTCGCCCTGTCGGATAGCCCTCTTCTTCCCAGAGGGCGTATGCACGTTTTTTGATCCACTCTTCCCGAGTTTCTGCCATCGCTGATCTCCAGTCACATGATGCCGTCGTTCGAACGCGATACTGCTTGGATGGTTCCAGAGGAGGGGAACTCTTTCAAGCGAAATCGCGCTGCACCCGCGAATATTTCGCGTTGCAGCATATTAGGGTTGAGAATCGACCTTTCATTGGGGCTGAAACTCTGCCGCGTTGTGCAGATCTGACACGAAATCGGGAGCCGGAGACTATGCCGAGCCAATTCCCTAAAGCCCGCGACTTCCGATAGCCGCGGATTAACTAGGTTAGCTGGGTACGTAATTTGCGGAGCCACGGCACGACCAATCCGGTCAACGCACCTGGAGCTTCGATGGGCAGCATATGCCCTGATTCCTTTACGATAACGAGTTCGGCATGCGGGATGCCGGTCCGCAACTCCTCGGCTTCCGGGAGGCTCCGCAGTTTGTCTTGGGCAGCGGCAACAACGAGCGTCGGACAGACAATTTCGCCCAGCCTGTCCAGGTCGCCATCTCTTTCCAGAGCCACCTGGCGAATGAAAACGTCCTTGCCCAGATCAAGGCTCATGCGACGGACACGTTCCACCATCGCGATGTTGTTCGCATTCCTTGGGTGGAGCGATTGCAAAATTGTCGCTCGGCTCAATCCGGCGAAACGGGAGACGCGTAGTTGTTCTGAGGCACTGGCCTTTCGAATGATCTGCTCGGGTGTATCCGCGCGGGCGGAAGTGGCGATGAGTACCAGCGCCTCCACTCGGCTGGAAGCGATACGAGCTATTTCCCTCGCCACGTAGCCGCCCATGGAGAATCCAATCAAAGCAAACGACTCTGGCGCGTGGGTAATAGCCCTCTGGGCGATGTCGCGTATTGAGGTTCCATCGCACAGGTTGGCATGTGTGATTGGGCCGATTTTTTCCAGATCGGATATGACATCATCCCAGAGAGACTTTGTCGCCATGAAACCGGGAACGAGGACAATGTTCAAAACGCTAGTCCCCCAACTTTGAAAAGATGACCATCGGCGGTCACGTTGATGGTCCATCTTGCCCGTGATCCGATTGGACGCTTTCTTCAGCGCCGAGCGCGACAAGTAAAGGGCGAGTTTAAACCACGGAGTCTGTCGCTCCTATACCACTCAGTCTCCACGATGACGTTGAGTTCAATCAGATTGCAGTGCCTTCTCGACTGCTGCCTCGGCGTGAGCAATTGTTGTGTCGATTAAGGGGACCGGGCTGTCTTCTGCCTTAATGAGCATCCCAAATTCGGTGCAGCCCAATATAATGACCTCCGCGCCTCGGCTCGCTAGAGATTCCAGGGCAGCCTTGAACTTGACCCGCGTTTCAGGCCGGAAGACTCCTTTGGTCAGTTCCTCGTAGAGAGCATTGTGAACATTCGCTTCATGCTCACCTTCTGCGACAAGCACCTTTAGGCCATATCGATCCTTCAGTCGGTCAACAAAATACGTTCCTGTCATCGTATACCTGCTGCCAAGCAATCCGACTGTTTTGAACCCGCTAGCTCGTGCCTGCTCAGCTGCTGGATCGACGATATGAATAAACGGCAGGTCAACCCGTCCCTCAAACACATCAGAGGCTGTATGGACCGTGTTACAGGCCACGATGTAGAAATCCGCTCCGGCCGCCTTTAGCTTGTTGGCCTCTTCAGCGATCAATTCTCCGACCAAATCCCATCGGCCTTCAACCTGTCTACGTTCGACTTCATCGAAATCTGTCTGGGCCATTACCAGCTTTGCACAATGCCGACCGCTTCCGCCCATTCGCTTCGCTATCAGTTCATTGATGGTCTGATAGTAAATGATCGAGCTGGGCCAAGCGACACCGCCAACTATACCGATGGTTTTCATTTTAACTCCATAGTCTTTCTAACGGCTGATGGCCGGTTATACCGGCTTGGACTCATAAAGTAGGAGAGCAGCCAAATGTCTGCGCGGATCGAATTTTTTTAACGCCCATCAGTTCAGCACCACCGGAACGAGCGAGGCCAGAAGCAAGATCGCCATCGCGATGTTGAATAGCCTCAAAGAGCGGTTCGAACGCAGCACGTGTCGGGCCGACGCGCCCATCAACGCCCAGCTTGCACCGCAGGGCATGCTGACAGATGCGAACACAAGCGCGAATGCAACGCTCATCGCCAGGGCGCTCCACCCCTCTGACACCGCGCCGTAAGCCAGGATGCCACTTGCACCACCTAACCAGACTTTTGGATTGAGCGCTTGAAAGAAAATCGCCTGAATAAAGGTCAGGGGTTGGGCGCTATCCGCATCTCCTTGGGATGCAGCGTCGGGACGGCTCGTGGCGATCTTAAAAGCGAGCCAAGCGAGATAAACGACGCCACCCCACTTCAGCACGTTCCGAAAGGTCTCATTCTCCAACAATTGGTTGCCAAACACACCAAGTCCCAGAAAGATCATACAGATGCCGACGCCCGTGCCAAATACGTGCGGCAACGAACGCGCGAAGCCGTAGTTTGCGCCGGTTGTCGTCAGAAGCATGTTGTTCGGTCCCGGCGAGCCGGATGAAGCGATGGCAAAGACGACCACAGACAGTATCCAATTCAAAGTCAAAGCCTAGCCTCTCCCAATTTTGGCAGTCGCGCCTGTCAGCATCCTGATCCGCCATCCGAGGCGCGCGCCAAGCGTCGAGATCGCGATGAGAAGCATCCCGGTCGCTTGTGACAGACCAAGGGGATGGTCGTAGATCGCCCAGTCGATGACGACGGCGACAATCGGATAGATGAAACTCAGCATGCCGATGACGGGGGTCGAGAGCTGTGGATAGGCCGAGTAGATGATAACCCACGCAATGCCCGTATGAATGATGCCAATGCCGAGAAGCCAGCCCCAGGACGGCAGCGAAATGGATTGGCCGAAGTGAACGAACGGAGCGAAGATAAGGACACCCATCGCCGTTTGGCAGAGCGAGGTGACTTCTGGTCTTTGCTCACCCAGTTTTTTCCCAAGAACTGCGGTGATCGCATAGCAAAGCGCTCCCAATACCGTCACGCCTATCCCGAGCATCCATACACGGTCGACAGATCCAGATGACCAGCCTAGACCACTGGCGAAGATGACGCCGACAAAGGCGGCCGTCATCCACAAAAGTTGATCTCGCGTAACCCGCTCCTTGAGAAAAAGCGCTCCGATCAGGACGACGAAAAAGGGCTGGATGTGGAAGACGATGGTCGTCGTTGCGATCGACGTCATGCTGATGGCCGCGAAGAATGCGGCCCAGCTTAACACTAGGCATGAACCGGCAGCAGCGCTGAGGGTAAGCTTCCGGAGAGAAAGCGATCTATCGGGCAAGTAGCCAAATATAAGGCACCAGACCAACAGAAACACCGTCCCGAACACGCTGCGCCAGAATACGATGGTTACAGCGTCAAGGCCGGACTCGACGCCGAAGGCACCGACGGTGCCTATGATGGCCATGCCGATTGCGAGTTTTATCGTTGCGGATCGGCGGGCGATCGACGCTGGCATTCAAGTCTCCAATCAAGTTTGGCCGCACCTTTACAAATGCATCGGCACCAATCAAACGAATAGATCTGGAGGAGGTTATTCGATATGCTGATAGCGCCATGAACAAAATCTTTGACCTTGAACTGTTGAGTACCTTCGTCGCCGTCGCCGAGACTAGGAGCTTCACGCAAGCAGCCCCTCGCGTCGGGCGCAGTCAGTCTGCCGTCAGCATGCAGATGCAGCGATTGGAGCAATCCCTTGGGACGCAACTTCTTGTCCGGACGCCAAAGGCAGTCATTCCTAACACGGTCGGCAATGATCTCCTGGCCTATGCGCGCCGGCTTCTGAAGCTATCTGACGAGGCGTGGACCAGCGTCACCGGGAAGTCGGATGTAGGAAGCGTTCGTCTCGGTGTTCCTGACGACTACGCTGCCTCCTTGCTTCCCCAAGTGCTAAGACGGTTTGCGAATGAATATCCGCAGATTGTTGTCGACCTCGTTTGCGAGCCGACCGACAAACTCAATTTGGCCATTTGCGAAAACCGCATCGATCTGGCAATCGTGACGCGCAAAGCGAACCAGCCGATAGAGATATTGAGGCGTGAACGGTTAGTATGGGTTTCGTCTTTGACGCATATGGCCTGGGAAACTGATCCGCTACCTGTCGCCTTGTTTGAGAGTTGTACGGCACGCGCCCATGTTCTCCGTGCTCTTGCCGACAATGACCGCGCCTATCGGTGCACCTATTCAAGTCCCAGCCTGCTTGGTCTGGTGACAATCGTTCAGACGGGGCTTTCCGTAGCCGCGTTGGCGTTATGCAGCGTGCCGGACACGCTGAGGATAATAGGGGAAAACGAAGGGCTTCCAACGCTCGACGACCTGGAAATCGGGATTGTTCGAAACCCGTTGTCTGATGGTGCGGCGGTTGACCACCTCTATGATACGCTTCGCCGCGATCTGTCGCACTAGGCACTTAATCGGTTATTCCCTCAGGCCATCTTCGGGCCGATGTATCCAACACATCGATCGAACGATGCTTGAACTCCCGAATGAGGCTTGGATGCCGTGGCTCGCGCCGCGGCATCAGCAAATCAATAATCCAATCAAAGTTTGTCGAGAAACGATAACAGCTTATCGTCCGCCTTAAAGCGCCGATGAGTTTGATCTCCCGCAGCGAAAGAAAGTGTGGATTGCCGTGAGCCAAAGATTCTGAGTGGGATCAATCGATCTGTGCCGGCATTGTTCCCGTTCGGGAATGGGCAGCGCGTTTCCGAAATCTGCAGGCCCATTCCGGAACTTTTCGCGATCGATCCCGGGCCGGCAAAAGGATCGCGATAAAAAAATTCGCGTCATGGGAGAGCGGCGGCGTGATTGAACGTCGCCATTTCGCGGCTATATTCGCCTGCGATGTTCTATCTCCTGTCGACCTACTGGCCGCATATCCTCTTTGTCGTTTCGTTCGCCATGGGGGCCGCGGCGGCGATCCATGCCGCCATGACCAAGGAGGAGGTGCGCGCGGCGATCGGCTGGGTCGGCGTCATCATTCTGTCTCCGATCATCGGTGCGCTGCTCTATGCGATTGCCGGCATCAACCGCATTCGCCGCAAATCGCTGAGCGTCCGGCGCGACGCGCTGCTGCGTGCTGCCGAATTCGACGAATTGGAGACATTCGATGCCGAGGCCGAGACGGTGATCAGCCAGTTCGGCCGCCGCTTTGCGGCGCTGCAGACGCTGGGCGACCGGGTGACGCGCAATCCGCTGACGACAGGCAATACGATCGATGTGCTGGAGACCGGCGACGAGGCCTATGCGGCGATGAAATCAAACATCGACGAGGCGACGCGCAGCATTCTGCTCGAAACCTATATTTTCGACCGTGATGCTGTCGGCATTCGCATCGCCGATGCGCTGATTGCGGCGGTCAGCCGCGGTGTCGAGGTCCGGGTGCTGATCGACGCGGTCGGTGCGCGTTATTCGGTGCCGAGCATTCTCGGCCATCTCAGGGAAGGCGGCGTCACCGTTGCCGTCTTCAACGGCAACGTCATCATGGGCTTGAGGCTGCCCTATGCCAATCTGCGCACCCACCGCAAGATCCTGATCGTCGACGGGAAAATTGCGCTGACGGGCGGAATGAACATCAGGGCGGGCTTCAGCGAGGAGGCGACGGGCGAGAGCTTTGCTCACGACACGCATTTCAGCGTCACCGGCCCTGTCGTGGCCGACCTCTTTGACCTCGCCGCCGAAGACTGGCGCTTCTCGACGCAGGAGTTGTTGAACGACGAGCCCTGGCGCATCGAACCGCCAGAGCGCAGCCCCGGTGATCCCATCCTGATGCGTGTCGTCGCCTCCGGCCCGGACCGCAGCGTCGAGACCAACCACAAGATGCTGATGGGCGCTTTTTCCGTGGCGCGCCAATCGATCCGCATCATGTCGCCCTATTTCCTGCCGGACCGCGAACTCATCAGCGCGCTGGTGACGGCGGCGCGGCGCGGCGTCGAAGTCGATATCGTCGTGCCTGCGGTCAACAACCTCGTGCTGGTCGACCGGGCGATGACGGGGCAATTCGATCAGATCCTCAAGAATTATTGCCGCATCTGGCGTTCCACCGGCAGCTTCAGCCATTCGAAGCTGCTGACGATCGACGGCACCTGGGCCTATGTCGGCTCTTCCAATCTCGACCCGCGTTCGCTGCGGCTGAATTTCGAGGTCGATCTCGAAGTGCTGAACGAGGGCTTCGCCACCGAGATCGACGAGCACATCGAGGAAACCTTGAAAACGGCAACGCCGGTGACACTTGACGGGCTGCAGGCGCGACCCTTCGCGGTGCGGCTGCTCGAGAAGGTGCTATGGCTAGGGTCGCCCTATCTCTGAAGGATTTTTTGTGATCGGACGTGGCAAGTCCGGCTTGCCTGCCTATACTGCGGAGAGAAGCCTTTCGATCAACGGAACAAGTGCGCCTGCCGATGCACGCCAGAAAAGACAGCCTTCCCGCCAGCATTCTCGCCTCGATCAGGAGCAGGAAAAAGCGGCTCGATGCAGCCTATACCGAGGCAAGGCCGCGTAGTGCGGGAACGCTCATCGCCTCCTACAACGTGCATAAGTGCATCGGCACCGACCGCCGCTTCGATCCGGAGCGCACCAGCCGGGTGATCCATGAAATTGGCGCCGACGTGATCGCGCTGCAGGAGGCCGATACGCGCTTCGGCGAACGCACCGGCATTCTCGATCTCGGCCGGCTGGAGCGGGAGACGGGGCTGATCCCGGTGCCGGTGGCCGGCATGGCGAAGGCGCATGGCTGGCACGGCAACGTCGTGCTCTTCAAGAAGGGGCTGGTGCATGACGTGCATCAGGTCAAGCTGCCGGGACTGGAGCCGCGCGGCGCGCTGGTTGCCGAGATCGAGCTCGAGCAGGGCGGAGTGCTGCGCATCATCGCCGCGCATTTCGGATTGCTGCGCCATAGCAGAGCCCAGCAGGCTCGCACCCTGGTCGAACTCATCAACGACAGGCACGAGATGCCGACCATCCTGCTCGGCGACCTCAACGAATGGCGGCTCGGCGACCGGTCTTCGCTCAACACGTTCCAATCAGCCTTCGGACCGCTGCCGCCCGCTGTCCCGAGTTTCCCCGCCGGCCTGCCGCTTTTGGCCCTCGACCGGATCATCGCCAACCGCAAGGGGATCATTTCGCAGGTGGAAGCGCATGATACGCCACTGGCGCGCATCGCCTCCGATCACCTGCCGATCAAGGCGCTGGTCGATCTGGAACCGGTGGGCGGTTAAAAACGACGTCGACAGAGACGTCATCGAGCGGCTCGATCGGCCGCCGAGTGCCTCTTACTTCGAGCGAAACAGACGCGTGAGACGGCGAAACCGCTGAGCCCACAATTGCGGATCGATCTTTTCCGATGAGGAAGGTGCGGTCAGTCGCTCAAGGCGAGGCAAGAGAAACGTAGCCCAATCGTCAAGATCGCTTTTGCTGAAATAAGGCAGCCAGACGTCGGAGGGAGCCTCCCATTGTCGTGGATTTGCCCGAGCCAGATCGCCGAGCTTGACCAATATAGTTTGGCCGTTGTCTCCGAAAACTTCGACCTCCGGGTCCGGATTGGGTCTGGGAAGGCGCTCAATGATGCTTTCTTCCAGAGCTTTGCCAATTCTTCGATCCGCCTCATTGAGGCGACGAAGTATTCTTGTATCTCCGGCGGGGCCGGGGCCTTCTGTCATGTTGATCGTAAATTTGGCGCCCATAATGCCGTTCGAATATTGGGATACTTGTAGCCAACAAGCCCTTCCGCCCCGGGCAAAGCTGCACTTGCCCGCGGTCTGGGATTCCCAGCCGAGCTCCCGAAATCTCGAAGCCAGCAGCGAGCGCATATGTCGGTGAAAATCTCTACTTTTCAGATAGTCACGCATGCTCTTGTCCCAAGGGTATGCCTCGCGCTCGAGCATCTCATGGCATGCTCGAAGGCACAACGGACGCATGTGTCGTAGCAAGCGTCTGCCTGCGCGGGCATCTGAAAATTTTTAGAACCGAAAGGGATGGCGTTTGCGATTCTCGATCGGCCGCGGCTGGAAGGTCGCCAGCCGGACGACGTCCAATATGATCTCGAATATCCGCTTGCGCATCGATATCTCTCCTATGCGATCATATGCGGCCTCTTGCCTCACACGTTCAAACGAGCTTATCGTCCTCTTCGAATGACTTGAGGTTATGGATGAAGCGTGGACGCTTGCCATTGACGGCTTTGCGCACATTCGAGGTCGCCGGCCGTCTCGAAAACTTCACGCTGGCGGCGCAGGAGCTGTTCATCTCGCAGGCGGCGGTCAGCCGGCAGATACGCGAGCTGGAGACGTTGCTGGGCGAGGCGCTCTTCGAGCGCCGCCATCGCGGCGTCCATCTGACCGCTTCGGGCAATAAGCTGCTGGCGATTCTGACGTTATCCTTCGACCGGATCGACGAATGCCTGGAAGAAATCCGCAGCCGACCGGCGATGGCGGCGGTGACGATCAGCGTGGAACCTTCCTTCGCGGCGTGCTGGCTCGTTTCCCGCCTGCCGGAGTTTCGGGAACTGCATCCCGAGATCGACGTGACGATCGACTCCGATCCGCGCCTCGTCGAGTTTCGCAGCGGCCAGGCTGAGATCGCCATCCGCCACAGCGCCAGCGTGACCGCCTGGCCGAGGACGGAGAGCGGGCATCTCGCCGATGTCAGGATGGTGCCGGTCGCAGCGCCTGCGCTGCTCAAGGCGGGGCCCGCGATCGACTGCCCGGAAGACATGCTCCGTCATACGCTGTTGCATGAGGAGACCCGCGACGTGTGGTTCCGCTGGTTCCAGATGGCAGGCATCGCCATGCCGGAAACTGCGCGAGGGCCGGTCTATGCCGATAGCGGGCTGGTCATGCAGGCGGTCCTGCGTGGACAGGGCGTAGCGCTGATGGACGATATCTTCGCCGAGGAAGAGATCAGGGCGGGTCGATTGCTTCGCCTGTCCGACCTTGCAGTTGCCCATGGCGCCTATTGGCTGGTCGCGCGCAGTTTTGAGCGGCTCGCCCCGCCTGCTTCACTCTTTGTTCGCTGGATCAGCTCCCGGATCGAAACATTCTGAAGGCGGCCGATATCGGCAAAGCTCGGCCAAGGCGGCCCACGACCGTGACGCTCGATCTCGGTCATAACCGGCATCCTTAAGCATGTAGCAAATGGAACGGTCTGGGAATTTGTGGCTCCCAGACAATGCGATCCCGAGATGATCGAGCGCGTCTTGGCAGATGAGCTAAGCCGCTAGTCCTAAACCGCGCCTCGTAGACGCGAAAAATGCATTCGCCGGACGCTCACGCAGGTAATAACCGTTCATTGTCATAAGCGGTGCGGCCCGCGTCGCCTTAGATAATTTAGCGTTCGACCTCTATGCCTTTGATAACATAGTCTGAAATTCCGAATTCTGATTCATTGTGGGTGACGAGGTAATAGCGAAGGTCTTCGATGTAAAATCCATTGCTCGTGTTCCCGTTTTCGTAGTGGCAATTTAGCGGTCAAGCCCGGCCCTTTAGCGAAGTATGGACCGTTTCGGCTTCGACCGCCCTGCCATCATTGGCAGGGTCCGGAGTTGGCGCTTCGTGGACCTTGTAACTATTGCTGGCCTGTCGTGCTCGTCTTCGATGAGCGGAACCGCTTTCATAGTTGGGCGTTTTTGTCAGTTAGATCGGGTACTGCTGGCATTCCGTCAGCACTGCCGAATGGGAGAAAAATCATGAGAACGATATTGATCGCGATAGGTGCGTTAACTGCTTTAACCGGGTCTGCTTTTGCGGCCGAGCCGGCCAAGATGGTCGAGACTAAAATGGGCAAGGTCCTGGCCACTGAAAAAGGCATGGTGCTTTACACATTCGACAAAGATACAAAAGGCAAATCCAACTGCGATAGCGATTGCCTGAAAAAGTGGCCGGCGTTCCACGCTGGAGCCAAGGCCAAGGCGGAAGGCGAATGGTCTCTGGTCAAAGCTGCGGATGGCAAAGAGATGTGGGCCTATGAGGGTAAGCCGCTTTACACCTATGTCGAGGATAAGAAAGCCGGTGAAGCCAACGGCGATGGCGTTGGAGGAGTGTGGCACGTGGCCAAATAGCTCACCGGGGACGGTTCGAATGGGCGGTCGTCGGATCGCCCTGAACCCCAAGACCAACTTCTGGAACGGCCTATCTCTCTCTCTGTGGCTCCGCCGACAAACCCGGCCTGCCCGGCGCGTCGCATTGTGGAAGGTCGACGAGCAGGCCGATCGAAAGGCACCCGTGAAAACCACCGACCTGGGGCCGCTCGATCTATCGCAGGCGAAGAGGGCGCAATGCGACAAGGAGGTCAAGCCGGAAGGAATGGCGGTTTTGACCAGCCACACGGAGGGATCCGGCGATGTTTATCGACTGGCGATATTTTCCGACGGAATGTGCGACGGCGGACCTGTGATTGTCGACGTTATGCCGACGGCGCCTTAGTCGCGCTGACACAGTTCAGGTTTGACCTCCGTGCGCGGCCACGACCTACGTGCCCTGGCTGCTCGCCAAGCATGACGAGATCGCCGACCTAAACGGTTCCGCGCGCTCCGCTCGGTCGATCAGGGACCTCCTAAAGCGGCATTCAGCAGGTTGGCCAGCCTTGCCGCTGCGAGCGACACTTGCTGTTCGGAAATGCGTCTCGCGTTGGTTTCGTATTCACGCGTCAGTTCCGGCTTTTCGCCCTTCAGAACCGGGTCCGCATAGGCGTAGGCCTTTGCCAACTCGAAGCTCTCCTGCGCCCATGCCGAAGGGTCCGAAATGGCAGCCTTGTCGGCGGGTGGGGCAGGGATATTGGGAGTTGATACGACGACGCCATCAACCGTCTTGGTATCGAAGCCGTCGAACAGAGCGCCGAATACGGTCGAGTATCCTCCGAACTCGGAATCCCAATATGCATGCAGATTTACAGACGTGCCGTTCGCCGGAATGACGTTAATCTCGTTGCCGCCGCGGTCTCCAGTATCCGGCTCATGCTCGGCTTCATGGATCTTCGTGAACCTGTCGTCGAACAGCGTTACCGCGTGGAGCGGCTGGTGGACGTCGCCGACGGCGGACAAATCGGGCAGGTCACTGGACTGTGGCATCCGAAACTCATCAAGCACGGACCCGAGGCCATCCGCCCCTGCAGCCATCCCTAGGAGGCCGAGGTGGACGACGACGTTCGCCGCCAGTCGACTGGCGCTCTAGTGTCTTCGATAACTCTGAACCGTTCGACGTAGAACGGTATCGAAACGACTTTCGCCTACCCACAATGAGCAAAGGTCCACGAGCAGACCATCCCCAAGTTAAGCCGTAAAAGACCGAGGCTGCGGTGCCTGCGCGCCCTCGGCCGTGGTAAGATGCCCAGCTCCCTGGATCGAAAGGGTGGGCAGAGCAATGGAGAGACGTCTCGCCGCGATACTTTCCGCTGACGTGGTCGGCTATAGCCGCCTCATGGGCGCGGACGAGGCCGGAACGTTGGAACGGCTGAAAGCCTGCCGCCGGGAGCTGATCGATTCCACCATTGAGGAATACCATGGCCGGATCATCAAGCTCATGGGCGATGGCGCACTCGTCGAATTCGCCAGCGTCGTGGATGCAGTCCAATGCGCGGCCATAATCCAGCGGAGGATGTCCAGCAGAGACCAGGGGGTCTCGGACGAACAACGCATTCGGTTTCGCATCGGTGTCAATCTTGGTGACATCATCGTTGAAGGCGACGACATCTATGGCGACGGCGTCAACATAGCTGCCCGCCTACAGGGGATTGCAAAGCCTGGCGGAATTTTCATATCCGGCACCGCGTTCGACCAGGTTGCGCATAAGGTCGATGTTGGCTTCGTGGCTCTCGGCGAGCAGCGGCTGAAGAACATAGCCGACCCGGTTCGCGTCTATCGCGTTCTGATTGACCCAGCCAAGACTGGCAAGGTCGTCTTTGCCCCTCGTGCATGGTGGCGAGCTATGACGCTATTAGCGCTCACAGCGCTATTGATCGCGATCACAGCGGCGGTCATCGTATGGCAATGGCCTTATACGCACCGCCCATCGATCGCGGTGCTACCCTTCGCCAACTTGAGTGAAGATCAATCCCAGGATTATTTCGCCGATGGCATTACCGACGACCTAATTACCGATCTCGCCAGGCTTTCGAACCTTGACGTCATCTCCCAGAATTCCGTGTTTACGTACAAAGGCAAGCCCCACGTCCTGGACGAAATACGACGTGACCTCGGCGTGCGCTTCGTCGTTGAGGGCAGCGTGCAGCGGAGCGGCGATCTGATCCGCGTCAACGCGCAACTGATCGATACCTCGAGCGGCGACCATCTGTGGGCCAATCGATTTGACCGCAGCGCGGCGGAGGTGTTTGCCGTGCAGGACGCGATGGGCAGACAGATTGCCGATGCGCTCGGTCTGAAACTGACTCGAAGCGAGACCGAGCGCATCGCCCGTCCTCCGACCACTAATCTCGAGGCATATGATTATTATCTGCGTGCCGAGCAGGCGGCCCGTACAGGACGCCGTTCCCGGATGCTCGAGGCATTGGCGCTGTTTGACAAGGCGGAGGCACTGGACGGCGGCTTTGCCGAAGCATTCGCGGCCGATGCGCATGCGACGTCCTTTGTCTGGCGCAGCACATATGACGACGTTCTCCAGAGTGCGCTGGCGCGAAAAAGAGCCTACGAGAAGGCAAGTCGCGCCCTTGCCCTCGACCCCGCACTTCCGTCACCCTACGCGGTCCTCGCCATCATGCAGGCTGTAGACCGACGTTATGAGCAGGCAATCGCCTCGGCACAAAAGGCCGTGTCGCTTGGTGCCGCCAATGCCGAAGCCCATATGGCGGTCGCATATGTTCAATTGGTCTGGGGCAATCACGCCGACGCCGCCGCGGCTGTCGAGACGGCGCTCAGGTACGACCCGAACCCCTCCGCCATCGACCGATACACAGCTGGCATGGTTTTCTATCTGCAGCACGACTACGGCAGGGCGATAGACAGTTTCAAGCGCGCTGGCTACGGCTCTCAAGGCAACGGCGAGTTTGTTACCGCACTCGCCATGGCCTATGTCCGTGTCGGTCGCATCGATGAGGCTCGTGCCACCGTGGCCGAGGCAGGACGCCTTCTCGGGGGGCGCGATTGCCTGGCGGCGTGGCGGCTCCTCAATGGCGATTTCCGGGAAGAGGATTTGGCATTTATTCTAGACGCGCTGCGTGAGGCCGGCCTGCCAGAGTGGCCGTTCGGCTTCCACGGGGACGAGCAATATCGCCTGAAGGGTGCCGAGATCGCGGCCATCGTCATGGGCAAACTTCTGCGGGGAAAAACCGAGCCCACCGAAAGCCTTGCGATCATGCAGGTCCAAATGGACGGCAAAGCTGCCTTCCGCTCGGCAACCCAGATGATGACCGAGACGGTTTCTGTCAAAGGCGACCTCCTTTGCGAGCAGAGCGAAAACGCATTTGGCCAGCCCGATTGCGGTCCGGTCTACAGACATGCAACGCCGACCGACGAAACCGGCTACACTTACGTGAACTCGTCCAAGGTCTTCTATTTTTCGGCTGCCGAATAGAAGCCGTTCGCGGTCAGTGATACTGATCCAGTTCGAGATCGGCGGCGACCTTCGGCCATTTGGCATCGGCCTTGGCCACGGTGTCCGCCGGATGGGCGGCAAACCCCTCCGCGTCCGCCTTGTCATACATCAGATAAAGCTTGCCCTCGACGATCTTGAAGGCTTCAGGATCGATGTTGACCGTGACAGACCCGCCGCTCACCTCGCCCGCACAATAGCCGCCGTACTGAGGCGCGTATTTAAGCGGTTCGCTCATAAACATCTCGCGGTGTTTGTTATTGGCGAAATGCCAGGGTGTCCCCATCCATTCGTAGGAGATTTTATCCGAACCTTTCGTCGCTTTGCCTTCGGTAAAATAGGCGACCGTGTCGTACCCCATGATAGCGACACCGCCAAAGTACCCCGTATTTACTGAGTCGTTGGCCACTGCCTGCGATCCACCGACAGCCGATGCGACAGCGAGACCGATCATCACCAAATAGCGACCAGTGCATTGTGTTCTGCTTCCAGAGTGCATCTTCGCCTCCTGTTCATTCGTGAATTTCCATGCACTTCGCGTAAAATTCCTCCTCGCCGAGGACGCTGAGCGGAGGACACGTCACGCCATGCTGCTTGAACAGCCGGACGATATCGAAATTGCCCTTCCAGATGGCCCTCGCGATTGGCGCGTAGCCGTGAACCTCTACGTGGCCCACATCAGCTCCCTTAGCCAACAAGAAATCAGCAAGAGCGACGTGGTTCTCTTCACCCGCAACCATGAGCGGGGTAACACCCGCTTTATTGGACGCATCGTCGAGAATTGCTCCGTGGTCGAGGAGCAGTTTGCTGATGGGTACGCTTCCCGAATACGCAGCTGCATGAAGCGCAGTGAAGCCGCCAGAGTTCCGAGCCATGACGTCGGCATGCTTGCCGATCAGCAGCTCAACGATGGCGATCTGATTTGCGAGGGCTGCATTGATAAGTGGCGTTGACTGGTCGCGAGTGCGGCTGTCGACATCGGCACCCGCGGTAAGGGACTGCTCGACGGCGAGGGCGTCTCCCGCTGAAACGGCATCGAACAAGGGATCACCCGCGGCCGCCACTGTCGCCGATAAAAACAACGCTACCGATGCAAACAGCCGGCGCATAGCCTCACCTCGGAATTTCGATCCACAATAGCACGGCACCCTGACCTGGGGTAGTCAGTACTCGGTCGCTTCGCCGCGCGGACGCTCGCCAACTACTTCCAACGGCCATGGGATTGGACGGTTACGAAACGTCCGACATCGAGTACAGGTTACAGGATCATTTTACAGACCCGCCTACCTTGCTGAGATCGAGCGCAGGTATCTCGGCGGGGCATCTATTGCCAACGCGGAACCCCCTTTAGCTTTTCAGACGCCGAATACGTCCGCACTGTTCTTACGTCCGCCGGGTTCAAAGACATCGTCATCGCGCCTCACAACGAAGCGGTTACGAGCGGTGACGTTGATGCGATGACGCGAGTGCTGTTGAGCATCGGCCCGCTTGGCAAAATCGCTCGCGAGACCCCCTCGATCAAGGCGGCAGTCTAGCCCAAATTGCGAGAAGCACTCGCGGGTCTTGGTGATCCGTCCAGGGTTGAATTGGTCGCCTCGGTATGGATCGTAGCGGCGTGGGCATGAACCCCCCGTTGGGAAGTTCAGACCAACGCCTCGCGCGTGGCGACGACTGTCTTGGCCGGAATACCGCCACTGAAGCGAACATAATGTCCCGACTACGGCCATCCCCACGACTTGGCCTGGCTGGCGAGCAAAACCAGCACGACGAACAACAAAGGCGACTTGACGTCTTTCGCTCTTTGAGAAATGCTAAGATGTCAGACCAATTCCAAGGTCGGCTGCCTGAGAAGAAAAATGGGGAACCATGAAGGCAAATAGCAGCGACAGGCCGGTGATCCGGCCGCTTCCGGCCATGGACCGCGCGCGTCAGGTGACTGATGCGCTGGCGGATTATGTCGAGGAAGCCAGGTTGAGGGCGGGTGACCGGCTGCCGGCCGAGCGCGAGCTGATGGCAGCCCTTGCCGTCGGCCGCTCGACCATCCGCGAGGCGATCCGCCACTTCCAGGCGCTCGGCGTCATCGAGACGCGCAAGGGCAGCGGCACCTATCTGCTGAAGCCGGTTTCCAGGGCGACGATTCACATGCCGCTGTCGCTCGACACGGTTCATCTGCGCGACGTGCTGCTGCAGACGCTGGAGGTTCGCCGTGGCATCGAATGCGAGGCCGGCATGGTTGCGGCGCGGCGACGCACGAACACGGATCTCGTCGTCATCGAGGAAAAGTTGAACGAGATGGAGCGGGTGCACATCGAGAAAGGCACCTCCGGGCCGGAGGATCTGGCCTTTCACCTCGCTGTCTACGACGCCACCCACAATCCGCTGTTTCGCCAGCTGCTCGAGCAGATGCGCGAGACCTTCGAGCGCTTCTGGGAACATCCGTTCGACCGGCAGGATTTCGCCCGCCGGTCCTTTCCCTTTCA
>Ga0102591_1001951_pt1 | contig 24805 bp, 45 predicted proteins | sample AraplaCol_mCL_r2_2_FD_76860 | JGI IMG/M metagenome (GOLD analysis project Ga0102591, IMG submission 76860) | Arabidopsis root microbial communities from North Carolina, USA - plate scrape MF_Col_mCL_r2 (SPADES assembly) (version 2) | ecosystem: Host-associated > Plants > Roots > Endosphere... | reverse complement strand
GCCGGGGCGGATCACAGAATCGCGCCTGAACCGGCCGTGGTGCCATCGGGCGACTTCGCTTCGCGGGGTAAGACTTTTCCTACAAGCCCCGCCAGGCGCGCCACCCAGGCTGCGCGCATTTTCCCTTGCGGAAGAGAAGGTTGCGTGACGGGGCGATGCGACGGGTGAGGCTATCCCGAATCGGGGGTAGGGAAACCAGAACCGCGACTTCTTCTAATTGATGGGCCGGAGAGCGGGCCAGCAGACTCGCTGGACGGAGCCTAGAAACTCCTCGAAACGCGGTTCCCACCATCGTCAACGGTGGGTTTTTTGTGCCTGCTTGCAGGTGCAGTCCGGCGGTGTTTCTTCGCCGGGAGGGCGGCTAATACAACACCTCGAAAGAGGGAATACGCCCGACCGTTCGTTTCGCGGTTTTCTAGCCTCCCGGCACTCCGTCCGTGCATGCGCACGGACGGCACCTTTGGTGATCCAACGGAAGGGCAACACCCATGACTGCACAGCAAGAAGCTGCATCCGACGAGCAGATGTACCGCATCCCGGATTACGCCTACGAACACCTGCTCATGATCCGCGACCAACTGAGCCTGCTCGCCACCCTGATCGAGCCCGCGACACGGGCCGAAGAAAACACGCCCCGAGAAATCCCGCTGGGCCCGTTGGCCCAAGGCATCTCGATCATCGCCGGCCAGCTCAACGACGTGCTCGAAGCGGTGGAGTAAGGCGTATCCGCATTTGAAGCGAACCCGGGTGCGCTCCGCTTACCCGGGCTACGCTGGCTGTGGGGCTGAGTTCATCGGTAGCTTGGCCACTAGCCACGATGCCGCCTAACGTGCGCCTTATGGCCGAAAGCGAACGTTAGGCGGGAGGCGAGGGCGGGCGCTCCGGGCCTTGACTCTCCGAAACGATTCGACAGAATCAATCGCGTTGCGGAAAGCAAGCCTTCGTCCTCCTGTGGAGGCAAGGTCCAGTAGGTCAATGGTCGCTGGCTCCCACCTGGGTGACTCTAAAGAGTCTCCAGGCTTTTTCTTGGAGCTCATCAATGACTCGTGCCAAACGCCAGCGCTCGGTCGCTTTTCATAACCAAGATGGCCGTTGCTTCTACTGCAACCAACCAATGTGGCTCTCGGAGCCTGATTCGTTCGCCAAGCGACATGGCATTTCCTTGTCGCAGGCTCAGCAGTTTCGATGCACGGCCGAACACCTTCGTCCCAAAGTTGCGGACGGCACGCTTCGGGCCAGCAATGTTGCGGCTGCATGTTGGCACTGCAATCGCACACGCGGCAAAAGGACACCTGCATTGGATCCGGCTAAATTCCGTCGACGCGTCCAGGCGCGTTGTCGCTTGGGCAAATGGCACTCGGTCTTCCCAGAGGCCACTTCTAACGTGTCGCTGCCCATCAGGTAGCGCGCATTAGCAATGCGCCGCTTCAAACCACCAAAATCGGCGCAATACTATTGCGCCCTACGTGCTGCGTTGTCCGACGATGAGGGGTAGCCTTGCGACGGTCGCTTCCAGTAACGAACCACAGGCGGATAAATGGATTACCCGGAAGACATCGACTGCCTCTGGCTGGGGACCGACGCGCACGGAAATGTAGGCGCCTTCGTTACGGCCGGACGCGGGCCGATTCCCGAAGCAATCCTGCAAATGCCTTCCGATCTTGTGGAAGAGCTTGAGCGGATGGCAAACGAACTTCCGCGCACGGGGCTTGCCGTTTTGGTCGCGCCGATGAAGCGTCCGGATGACTTCGTGGCATTGGCCGTGCGGGGGCTATTCGCCTACGACTGGAGCGACGTGCACCGCACGCTTGTCGCTGCGACCGGAAAATACGAACTGATGGCTTCGCCCGGCGTCGCGATCAAGCTGTCCGATCTTCCACAGGACCTCATGGCGGTGGCGGAATGTGCGTCCGTCGAAGGTCGGTTCGGGGCGACACGCTTCCTGGATATGGCTCAGGACACGCTGGTGCGGCCCCAGGCACGAACACGTAACCCGTCGCCAATTTGAAATGAAAGCCCTCCTTCTGTCCGCCTTGATATCGATGCTTTGCGGGTGCGTCGGCGCTCCCGCCGTGACAAACGCGGAAGCGCTTTCGCCGGACGAACTGAACCGTCGCAGCACCGAGCTCGATGGGGCCGGAGTCGTCGTTCGCGGATATCTCGTTCACGAGGCCGAGGCACTCGGCCTATGGGATAGCAAAGCTGCAGAGGAAAAAGGGGAGGCAGCGAAATGCGTTTCACTGCTGTACCCCGATTCCATTCGCCAGAACGCGATCAGGGCGAACAGGAAGGAAGTCGTCGTGCGGGGTGTGTTCCGCAAGGATGTCACCGCCAACGGTGGCCTTTTTCTAGGCCTGTGCAACTACAGCGGTGTGATCGTGAACTCCGTGGATGGTCAAGGGTGAGGGCATGCCGACAGCACCAGTAGCCCGCAGTGGCCATGCGCCGTTTCACTCACCTGGTTTCGGCGCAATGCTATTGCGCCCTACGTGCTGCGCGACTGGCTGCATATCTGGTGCGACCTTCTGCGGCATTACTGGGGGTAGAGGGGTGGCGTTCACTCCGGTTGTTGGCTTCCTCCTCAAGAAATACTTTGTCTTCCTGTTCTCACCCGATTTTTGTGAGAAGTACAGAATACCGAATCCGCCGAAGCCGACGCCAATTCCGCTTCCGGATTGGCTTTACAACCTATGACTTGTATACCGATATACATAGGGCCCACCCCAATGTCCGGAAAAGCGAAGCGCGCGTGGCTTGACGTTCTGTTCTTAGCCTCCACATTTGGAGTTCTTTTCGCAGGAATGCGAGGATTCCAGCACTTCTTCCCAACGTGCCTCGCCATATGCTTCGTTTACGTCGTCCTTGTGGCGTGGCGGCTCCTTCGCGGAAGGCACGTTGAATCGAGGCGTGACTCGGGCTCATAACCGGACCAGCGAGTAGGGCGCATTAGCAATGCGCCGCTTCAAGCCACCAAGTTCGGCGCAATGCTATTAAGCCCTACGTGCCGAACGTTGATCGATGCAATGGAGTGACAGATGACTATCAGGATGGCAATGCTCGCGGCGCTCTTGTGCGCGGTTGGCGCAGGCTGCGAGAAGCATGCCCCTCCGCCCGCCACGCCGCGCGCCGCTTCAAGCTAGCCAGTTCGGTGCAATGCTATTTCGCCCTACACGCTGATGAAGGTGCACAGGGAGTAGGGGAAGTCATGAAGATCTTCATAAAGTCCATCGCGATAGTTGTCCTTATGCTTGTTGCCTTTGTTGGTGGGCGAATGAGCGCATATCCCGGAATTGCTGCGCGTTTCAATGAGCAGATCGCGTTCGTTCAGACGAACAAGACGTGGCAGTACTTTCATGTTTTGCGCGAGGTGCAAGCCGATCTGGAGAAAGGCTGCAGCCAAAGCGCCAACGACAGAGTGAAGCAGGAGATCGAGACAGGATCGATGTTTCTCGCCGAGCATGTGCAGGCATATCCTGGTGGCGCTCTTGCCGAAATGATCGAGAGGCGAGACCCAAAGCTGCTGGCGCAACTTCGCAGTCAACCGGTAGATTGGAGTCGTACGTACCCGGTACCGACGTGTTCTCCCTCTGAAACCCTTGGCTGACCGGAAATGAGCGCGATGGCGCGAACCCTTTTGAAGTTGGTCGTGGCAATTCCACTTTGCCTCGGCTCGCTCCTCGGTCCCTTCTTCCTTGTCGATTGGATTCAACTCAGCTATGGCGTGCGCATCCCTTCCTGGATCACGTTGGCAGTAGCGCTTGGCATGACGTATGGCTTGTTCTTCCGGATCTTCAGGGATGAGTTTTCCCGTGCCGCGAAAGAGCAGCGGGAGAGAAGCTCGTGAACGGCGGGGTAAGAGCGAACCATACGTATACGGTGGCGCTGAGATTCTCAGGCGATCATCTGGAGCCTCGGCTCATCTGAACTTGCAGCCGAGCCACACATCGAGTCAGCTGCAACACCAGGCGTCGCAACGGCGCCAGCGTCCATTCTGGGCGTATAACGGGAATGGAGAGGTTGGCTTTCAGGCGGAGTGGGAAAGTCTGGAAGAAGGCCTCAGTTTCCTACTGGGGTGTCTAAGCGCCAGGAAGGCGGAGATCAATGCGGTTGCCAGTCAATTCGACGGGCTCTGGTGGTGTGGCCACTTCCAGGCCAGCTTTGACGGTGGCCCTACGTTATCTCCGGGATTGCTGGCGAAGATCGCCAGCTATGGCCTGCCGCTTGGCATCGACAACTATTTTGCCGAGTCTTGAGGCTCGCAGGATGCAATGAGCCAGGGGATTCGCGCCGGTGTCAATCCGGACTCGAGTAAGTCCTGCGCAGGTCGGTCTCGATGGCCACAGGAAAGAAGTGGAAATAACTGGAACCACACCAATGACTGAAGGCGAAATTTTTCTTGCTGGCTTCTTCGTCGGGGCCTTGCCGGGGGCGGTGCTTATGTCGCGATGCGTGTTTCGGGCCCACGCATTGCGACGAGCGGTCGAACTTGTCGCCTTCTCGGAGGGAAGGGCAAACGATCCCGTGTTCCTGATTGGTTCTTCGACGAGTGGAACTGCAGGTTTCCAGATGAATCCCGAATCGCTGCTGCGGGAATCGGACTCGCCGACGTTGCGGCAGGCCAAGATGGCGCTGATCGAAGGGGCAAAGGTGCTTCGGCGTCAGGGGACGTTTGCGGCGGCTGCGTTGCTCGCGGGTCCGGTCCTTGGTGCTGCGGCTGGATACCTGTTAGCCCGGTAACGGCCCAAAACAAAAAGCCCAGTAAAGCCTGAGGCCTTACTGGGCTTTGAATTTTGAATGGTGGCCGGGGAGGGAATCGAACCCCCGACACGGGGATTTTCAATCCTTGAAGTCATAGGTCGGCTTAGGCCGGTGGTATACTGTGGACTAGAGATGGCGCTGATTCTGCGCAACGGGCGTGACGGGCTCGTACGGTGGATTACCGCCCTCCCTGTTACCCACGCGTTACCCAGAGGCGGCCATGGCCGAGTCGGTCAAGTTCACGGAAGCGCGCGTCGCGGCCCTGCGTCAGTCTGTTAAGGCTGGTCGCGTTGAGTTCAAAGACGAGGAAATTCCAGGCCTGCTCCTGCGAGTCACTCCTACGTCTGCTAGCTGGAGCCTGGTGAAGCGACTCCCGGGCAGTGGCGTAACCCGCGTCTCGCTGGGCAAGGCTGATGCTGTCTCCGTCACCGAGGCGCGCAAGCTGGCTCGGATTCGAATTGGCGAAATGCATCAGGGGATCGATCCAAACGCGGTGAAGCGGCTGAAGAGGGCCGCGGCGCAGCGGGAAGGGTTCACGCTGGGACAAGGGCTAGCGATTTATTTAGCCGAACGCGACAAGCTCCGACCCGCCACGAAGGTCACATACGAACGCGACCTCCGGACCACCTTTGGCGATTATTGGGACCGCCCACTTATCGAGCTGACCCCTGAGAAGGTTCGCGATCGGCACCGTGACCGCAAGACGCGAGACATTCGCGCTCAGGCGAAGGTGGAGAGCGCGCTGTCGCGGAAACGGATCAAGGCGAGCCCCGCACGTGCGGATGGTGCCGTGCGCGCCCTGAGGGCCGTTGTGAACTACTTGCGGGCAGAACGAGGGCTGGACCTTCCCGATGTCGCCAAGCGAATCACGGCCACCAAAGGATGGGGCAACGTTGCCCGCCGGAAGAGGGCATTGGTGGGGGATGCCCTGCCTGAGTTCGTGGCCGCCGTCCGCGCGCTGCCCGATGACCTTCCGCCGGATCTCACTGGTACCCAGCGCGACCTAACCCTGTTCCTGCTATGCACGGCTCTGCGATGGTCTAGTGCCGCGGGGCTTGAATGGTCGGAAGTGAACTTCAAGGCCAAGTCGATCACCGTTCCCGCTGATCGCATGAAGGGCAAGGTTGACCACTCCCTTCCTCTCGGTCCGCAGATGTTGGCGATGCTGAAGCAGCGGCAGAAGGAAGCCCGGTCGGATCGCTACGTGTTCGCGGGACTCGGGCGCGAGGTGAAGGGAAAGGTCGCGTACCAGCCGATCGGAAGGCTCTCCAAGCGCTTCCTGGACAAGATAAAAGATGCTGAGGGCGTGGCCATCAACTGGTCGCCGCACGACCTCCGGCGCACCGCACTGTCGCTATTGGAGGCTATGGACGTGTCCGCATACGCACTCAAGGCGATTGCGGCCCACAGCCAGCTCGCTGACGTAACTGCCGGCTATCTGACCGACGATGTGGAGCGACTCCGGGCGCCCTTGGAACGACTAGAGCGAAGAGTCCTTGGCTCGACGAACCGCGGGAAAGTTGCGCCTATGAAGCGACTAGGTTCCAGCGGTGCCTGAGTGCGCTATCGCGGGCACGCAGCTAACAAAGCTTTGTACATCGAAGTATGCGCGGATTGATGCCACGCGCCAGGATTTCGCTGGAGTTCGTTTGCCAGCATCGCGGCGACTTGGCGCGAGGTCATCCCTGTTACGCATGGAGCCGGCCAGGTACCCGCGCTTGCAGCGTGAGCCAGGAAGGGCGCCAGTAGAAGGCCGTCCACCACGCCAATTGCGTACGCCTCGCGCTGCGCCTCGTCCATATCTAGATAGTCTTGCCCAGTAACGAAACCATTCTTGATCTCGACATAGTGACCGGGTGGCACAGCCGAAGCTTCGCCGATCCCGAGTAGCAAAAGCGCGGGAAGCAGTATTGTCTTCATGGCTTCGTTCCGTACCGACGTGTGGTTGCAATCATTGCCTACTTCGGCCCGTGGCGGTGACACGAATGTGCTAGCTAGCGAATGCGCGAAGCGGTTGAAGTCCAATCCCAATCGTGCAACCTGAAGGAACCACGATGCCTGGCGCCCGCTCTTGGGACGCTGACGTTACCGATCGCTCTGTAATTAGACCTACCGCGTCCCCTTTAGCGTTGCAAATAGGCCCTCCGCTGGCCCCGGAATGCACGGCGTTGTCAATATAGAAGAGCTCGACGTGCAGCTCGTTGCGCTCCGGTCCATAGGTTGCAATGCCTCGCGTAACGTTCCCTACGAATCCTTGTTTGATGATTGGGCCACCGAAATCGGTTAAGTAGCCATCATGGCTCGACACGCATGCGCGATTCAGCGCCGCTATGCCATCCGTTACGAAGCGATCGATTCCAAATGGTGCGGTTAGCTCGTCGGAATAGCCAGCAGCGAAGACACGCTCGCCTAGTGCAGGAGGGGTCGTACTTGCGAGCAAGTGGGGCACTCCGCCAGTTACTGGAACCTTTGGGACCAGCACAGCTAGATCAATTTGCAGGGGGTCTTTGACCCCGCTAATCTCGATGTTTACGCCGCACAAGGCGACGTTGTATTCCTGCTCGGGACGTCCTGGAAATTTACAAAGGACCTTTTGATTCGGATCTCGGTAGTCCTTTTCCAAGATTGGGAGCCGACCCGTGACGACGTGGGCCGCGGTGAGCACCTCGCCACTGGGTAGGAAAGCAAAACCCGATCCCTCGCTGACCTTCTCTCCCGACACTGTTACTACGATGTGGCAGCAAGCCGAGTGGATTGAGTCATAGAGGTCACGATGCATGGTGCTTGTCCAAGAAATTCAGTTGATGGGATTGCGCCGAGGTCGAAAGCCGCGCCAGATCCAGCCGGTCGCGTAACCGAGAGCGAGCAGGGCCAGAAGCGGAATCAACCAGAGGAGGAAGGCCTTCAGCATGTACGCCCGCACATCGGCAGGGTGCGCTGTGATGCGCTGCTGGAATGTTTGATTGACCTTGCCCACCCGGTAAGAATACGGGGCCTGATTGAGCTGGGGCTTGGCGGCAACCTGCTGAAGCCAACCAATTGCAAGATCGTCGGTCGGATATTTCTCCCGAAGTCCCTCGCGTATCTGATAGCCAGAGATGTACTGGCCTTCCGTCTCACTTACATGGGCGGCGATCTCGTCGGTCGCCGCATATACCCAAGAGTTTTTGATCTGGTCGAGCTTAGGTATCGAGTCGTACCCGAGCAGCGCGACGGGAATGGCCCATAGCACGCCGACGACGATCCAGAGCCGCATCCATCCGTTTAAGCGCATTAGCATCTCCTTGCCTGGCGACCGATCTTCGCCCTCGTTTAGTCCGGTGGATAATCCGTCAGATCGTCACATTCGCCATAGCGGCAGCCACCGCTGCTACCGCCAAAGCCGAAGCAGCTGGCTACATTTCCGAGGACGAATGAGATAACGAGGATCCACATGAAAAAGGTGCCGACGCGATCACCGAAGCTTCGTGGGGGCTCGGCGCTCTTTGGCGGGAGGGGTTTCTCCTTTGTCGGGGCAATCTCAGCTTTCTGCGGTTGCGCTGGCTCCTCGAGCTCGACGACAGCGCCCTCCAATCGACGGCCGCACGCATTGCAATCGCGGGCTATCTTTGGAATGCACGAGCCGCAGTATCGGCAACGAATCGCTTCCACGGCGCGTCCTATCGAAGTGTCGTCCTAGGTTGCCTTAATCCACGCCTTCCTGTCGCCTCTTCTTGACCCGCTTGGCTTTGTCCAGCGCAGCAGTCCGGATGAACTCCGAAACTTGCTCTCCGGTCGCTTCCGCGCCGTCATCTAAGTCCTTGCGCTCGCCCTTCGTGAGGCGGAGTTGGAGGACTTCCGTGCGTCGTTCTGAATCGGGTAATGGTGGTCGGGCCATAAAGTTCTTGCAATTGCAAAAAAGGGATATTAGTGTAATTGCAGAAACGGCCCCGAACAAGGTGGCCGTAGCCCGAAGGGGCAGGAGGCAGCCATGGCCGTTTGGACGAGCTCGAACCGGCAGGAAGAGGAACGTCTTCTCCAGATCTTTAGGGACCTTTCAACCCGGGACAAGCTCCGGGTCCGAGGGTACGCGGAGGCGATCGCAGCTGTGCCCGCCACCAAGCCGGCGTCCGCTCCCACCTTCATGGAGTTTCTGGCCAGCCTGATCGGGAGGTCGGCATGGGCACGCTGATCGCGCTTACCGCGGAAGAAGCGGGTTTCCTGGCCTTGTTCACCGAGCTCGGTGCGGATAGTCAGGCACTGCTGCGGGCGCTGGTGGCGGACTTGGCCGGCGCGGGTGCCGCGGGAGGTGCACCGTGACCGCCCTCGCTCTTTCGTTCCCCTCGAAGCGCGTACACCGCACGCCCGCTCAGGTTGCGCAGCGTCGGCAAGAGCGGATCAATGCCAGCGTCGCTCGGCTTGTGGAGCTCCTTGAGAACGACCCTCGCTTTCGCGCGATCGCGGACGCACATACGGCGCGTAACCGGGCTACGGAGGAGCGACCCTCATGACTGCCCAACTGATCCAGTTTCCGAAGGCTAAGAAGCGGGGCCCGAAGACGCGAACGGGGCCTTGTGCTGAGGTGGTCGCCTTCCCGGTCGGCCAGAGCGTCCCGGCCTGGAAAAAATGGCTTTGGCTGCGCCAGCGCGGGGGAGACTGGTCCGTTGATGAGATAGGAGACCCCGACGAGGTTGTGCCGGCCAGTGCACGGCACGGCGAGCAGGCCAGGCGCATGGGGGAGGTTCTGCAAGAAAGGGTGCGCTACGAGCTCCCCGGCCTTGAGGCGCGTCTGCAAAAGCGCTCTACGGTCAAGGGCTGGCTCGAAGGCCTCGGGGTGGACTGGCAGCGTGTCCAGACTGCTGAGGATGCGCTGTTCTTCGCCTTCGACAGGCTATCTGGGCCGACACCCCCTAGCGCTGCCTAGGGCTTCGCGACCCCTTGCTGGACTTCGCAGCGGTTCGCGCGTTTTTCTTAACGGCGCTTTGCAGGATCTAGCAGGCCTTGACGGGTCGGTCGGCCAACCACAAATCCATCAGTCAACGCAAGGCAACAAAAGGCAACATGAGGAAACAAGTCGCGTTGGGATCCCAAGAGTTGGAGGTGATCTGATGTACGAGAAAACGCTTTCAGACTTCCTGGGACGGCCGCTCACCCCTGACGAGGCCCGACTCATGGAAGTCGAACTAACGTTTCAGGCTGGCGGCCTGACGAATGAGATGCTCGCTACCGCTGAAAGGCTGTCTGAGGAAATTCGCAGTCGAAAGGACGTACTCAGGGCAATGCCCGCCAGAGAGCAGTACCGATATGAGGGCGCTATCGGCAGCATGCTCAATGCGATGGAGGGTTTCTACCTGTTCGGTGGAATGCACTTTGTCCAGGAAAAGGGAATCCGGGCAACGCACCCATGGGGTGCGGTGCTGTACCCGCTCTACGGGACATTCAATGAACTCGGCGAAATGCATTCGCCGCTGCTCGCGCGAAAGATGTATGAGATGCATGTTGGGAACGTCCACGAGGCCGCCGGGCGTAAGCGCTGGTCGCGACTGGACTCGGTCAAGGAGTGGGCGTTCGAGCAGCGGCGCGCTGATCCGGCTGGTGCAAGGGCCCCGGTCATTCGACGGATAGCTGGGCAGGTTCGAGCGATGGCAAAGGACGCAGGCGAGCCCCTTAGTGGGGATGATCAGGCGGTAATCCGGACGATCACCGGTTGGTTCAGGGACGCCAGCATCAAGTAGTGCGCATGCGCGCATACGTAGCACGTCTGCCCGCACGCGTTCTATTTCGGGCAGAGGACTGACATAACCATAAGTTCCGGGCCGCACGTACCGCTGCGGCCACGGAGCGGCAAGTGCGTACGACTGTTGAACCGGCCTTCGGGCCCCTTGTTGAAGAGTGCGCCAAACACGGCATCAGCCGGACCGTGGCGTTTGAGCTTGTGGCCAGCGGCCACCTTGAGACGTTCAAAATCGGTGCGAAGCGCTACGTCCTCGTGGACAGCCTTCGCGCGCTGCCTGGGAAGCTTGCCGGGCAGGAAGGGGGTGGGAAGTGACCCCCTCCGTACTCAACCTCGATTTGTCCGCTAACCGGGCCGATATCCGCCTCGGTTATGGGACAGAGTCCGCACGCGGGCTGGATACGGTGGAGCGCATGGACTCGCGCACAAACAATCCCAGCCGCCCTCTGTCGGAACGCGAAGCAGCAGACCGCCTTGGGCTCTCCCCCCGCACGCTCCAGGACTGGCGCCGCCGCGCATGCGGTCCGGTGTTCCTGAAGCTGGGGAAGAGGGTCGCATATCACCCCCACGACTTGGACGCGTTCGAGGCGCAGTGCCGCGTGCAGCCCAAGGGCATGCAGGAGGGCACCTAATGTCCGCTCTCCTCACCAAACGCCAGTGGAAGGCCGGTAACGGGTTCCTGCTCGGCCTGCGCCCTAAGCCGCCGATCTGGATCCTAGGCGTGATCTTGCACGTTCCCTCGCGCTTCTTGATCGACCCGGAAAACGGCACGGTCTACGGCCGTCTCGGGGCCAAGATCGGCAGTGTTCACGGCGACGGTTATGTCCGCCTCCGCCGCAACAGCCGCGCCGATCACCAATACGCCCACAGGCTCATCTGGGAGACCGTTTACGGGCCGATCCCGCGCGGCTTCCACATCGACCACTTGAACGGGCAGAAGGCCGACAACCGCATCTGCAATCTGGACGCGGTGACGCCGATTGAGAACTACACCCGTGCGATCGCCAACGGCCTGACTCCCATCGGTGAGCAGAAGACCAGCAGCAAGCTCACTGAGGCGGATGTGATCGAGATCCGTCGCACGTCGGGTCAGATCGGTCCCTCGGAGTGGGCCCGCCGCCTTGGAGTTGATCCCGCCACCATTCGTGCAGCGCGCGACGGCAAGACCTGGAAGAACGTCGGCCGCGGTCATGCCCGTAAGCCGGCAGCGCGTCGTGGCCGTCGTCCGCGCGCACGTCGCGTGCCGAAGGAGGTGGGCTAATGGTCCGCCTCGAACAGCGCCAGACACTCTCCGAGTTGGCTGATCGTACGCACGGCCAGCTAACGGACCTCTCCCGCGACATCAACCGCGATCGCTGCGACCAGATGCTGGCAGCGCTCCGCGATGTCTCGGCGCATGTCGAACGGCTCCGCGCTGGACTGCTGCGAGGCAGTCCGCCGGAAGGCCGCTAAGCGCCGGGGGGCGACATGCAGACGAAGAAGGACCAGCGACGCCGGCAGCGCCAGCACGGCCGCAGGACGGAACACACGTTCCTGCGCATGCCGCACTACGTCATCAAGTCCGAACAGTGGGACGCGCTCTCCGGGAACGCGGTGAAGTTCCTGCTCGCTTTAGCGTCGTCGTATGACGGCTCCAACAACGGAGATCTCTCGTTCACCCGCGGCCAGGCGAGGAAGCGTGGTTGGAAGAGTGGCGGGACGCGTGACCGCGCCGCGGAAGAGGCCGTCGAGGCAGGCTTTGCCGTGGTCACTCGTCATGGCGGTCGCCACCGTTGCAACCTGTACGCGATCACCTGGGAAGCGATCGATGATGTCGGCAAGGACATCATGTATTCGCCCGAACACAAGGCCTCGCGCCTATGGGAGTTGCGCTCTCCCTTGCCCCATGACGGGGCCAAAGTGGCCCCACCAGAGGGCAAGCGCTAATGCCGTTCGCCTTCTATTGGCCCCACCACAGGGCCTATCAGCCTCTTTTCGGCACTTTTGGTGGCCCCATAACAGGCCTCCTTTCTATATCTACCAAGGGCGGAGCCCTTGCGTGCTCTTGCGCGCTTCTCTTTGCTTCCGATCCTTGTAGGGGAAGGGGACATCAAGGGGGCTTGGAAGGGGCTTCTAAGGGGCTTCGAGCAAATCGACGCGTGCTCGACGCGTGCGGACGCGTCCTGTGCTGCCACGGTGCTAGCACTCTGCTAGCAATTGCGCGCAGATGCATACAGCAATGCTCGACCTATATCTCTGATCTGCATGGGAACACCCTATGCCACTGGCATGTGTTCGGCATGCGTTTGGCATGCGATCGCATCGTGTCACGCTCGAACCGTTACACCAGCGTTACGCGTGACGTTACGCGGGGGGCTATCTCTTGAGGATTCGTCCCGCGCGCTGCCCCGCGGCCCTGGCTTTCATGAGCGAGGGGCCGCACGACATCCGTCCCGCGCTGGTGAGCCTGTACTACGCCGGCCAGGAGGCGCATCTCGCGACGGTGCTGAGCTACGGTCTCGCGTACACGCAGGCGTGGTGTACGTCGCATGGCGAACACTACAAGCCGGACGCAATCCGGTTCGGCGTGGTGGACGGGCTCATGAAGCTCTACATGCCCGCATCGTGTATCCCGGCCGATCAGCGCGCGTCGCAGTTGGGCATTCGCGCCGCCCGCTATCGGCGCTTGAAGGCGATGGTGCATGAGATGTATCGCCGACGTTTGGTCGAAGGCGCGCTGCGCTTCGCGGAGGCTGCTGCCAACGACGAGAAGCCGCTGACTGCCGGAACTGTCCTCTCACCGTTCGCGGAAACTACCTGGTGGAACAGGCTCGAAGCGGGACGGCCAACTGGGGTCAAGTTGATAGAATTGGAAGTAGGGAATCGCGATCGCCCCCCGGCCTCCGACCCTCGCGCGCCATCCCGCGATACCGGATGGCTCCAAAATTACGACTGGGCGGCATAAGGGGCTTAGGCCTAGTAGCTCCCGCGGCTTCTCTACGGCGCACCACTAGTTGCTAGGCGGATCTCAGTTGCTGCTCCGAGAGGGGCGCGGGCAGAGCACGCAAGCGCTCGCTCGCATGCTCCAAGCGGGCGCTCCAGCGGCTGCGCCCGCCGCGGCTAACGAGGTGAACAAGGAGCGCAAGCCTCGGAAGGACAAGCGCTAAGACGTAGCGCGGGATGCGCTCACGGTTCTTTTCATACCACTGCCAAAGCTCCCAGACGATGGGCCAGGTGGCGGCAGCAAGCAAATAGGTCTTCACGGACGAAACCTACCACTAACCCTCGGCCATCGGGGGTTTTGACTTTCTAGGAGACGGCAAGGATGCCGACCGCAATCCTTTCACCAAACGCTAAGCAGCAGTTCCTCGACAACGCGGGTAACCCGGCGGCGTCTTATCGCCTGTACACGTACGCTGCCAATACGACCACGCCACGCGCCACGTACACGAACCGGGCCGGGTCGGTCGCCAACGCGAACCCGATCATCTTGGACGCACGCGGCGAGGCGATCATCTACCTGTCTCCGGGGGTGGTTTACGACTACGTCCTGAAGACCGACCAGGACGTGACGATCTGGACCCGCGAGGACGTGATCGCCGATGCTGGCGACGCCAACGCGGTGACTTTCCTGCAAGAGGGTACGGGCGCGGTTACCCGGTCCTCGCAGGACAAGATGCGCGAGCGCATCAGCGTGCTGGACTTCGGCGCGGTGGGCGACGGTGTCACGAACGACACCGCGGCCTTTCAGAAGGCCATTGCCGCGGCGGTGAAGCGCGAGCTGTACGTCCCGAAGCGTAAGTATCTGGTAGACCCGCTCACGATCACCGAGCCGATGGTGATCTGCGGCGACGGTGCTGGCCTCGTGTCCTCGGTCGATAGCGGCACGGTCTTCATCCCGAACAGCAACACCAGCAACGTGTTCGTCGTGGACACCACGGCGGAGGTGACCTTCCGCGACTTCGCCATCGTCCATCAGGGCTCGGCCACGGCCGGTGCCGGCATTGTCCTGTCGGAAACCTCGCCGTCCCTTGGCGTAGGAAACCTGTTCAGCACGGTCGATAACGTCCGCTTCGAGAATATGTACATCGGAGTCGATGCGGTCAGCGCCTCCAGCTTCCGAATCTCGGACTGCGTGTTCTGGAACATCCGGCCGAACGGGTTCGGAATCCGCCTGGACAACACCATTCACGATGACCAGGGCGACCAGTGCATCGACGGGAACACTTTCCATGCGACCGCTTCCTCATTAAGCGCCACCGGTCTGCATTGGATCGGCGGTGGTGGCATGCGCTTTGTGAACAACAAGGTCCTGATGAACCGCGCCATCTTCGCCAATCTGGCGACCGCTCAGGCGACCGCGCAGTTCATCATTAACGCCAATAGCTTTGACGCCAACCAAGGGCCAGACGCCACAGCAGTGATGGTCTACCTCGTCGTCGGGAGCGGCACCATTCCGTTCGAGAATATCGTCGTGAACGGGAACATCTTCATTGGCTATTACTCGATGACGAGCGCGCTCATCGTAGCGGGCTTGCCGGCGGCGAAGGTATCGAAGGTGGCGGTCACAGGTAACAACGTAATCAACGTGACGCCAGGCGCCTTCACGGGAAGCGCTGCGGTTGTATTCGCCGATGTTGACGACTTCCTGGCTAACGACAACCTGATTCTCGGGTCGGGCTCGGCCTGCGGCATCCTAACCACAGCTAGTTGCACGAATGGCTCGGTGATGGACAACCGCATCCGCGGCTTCACCACGGCCAAGAGCGTCGCCGGCACGGGTGTCGTCTCGCGCGGGATCACGAACTCGGGCGTTACGGCATCCGTCTCCGATGGCGGCGTCATCAGCCACGGATTGGCGGTGACGCCCACAAAGGTATGGGTGAACGGCAGTGTGGCCGCCCAGACTTACGGCGCGTTCGGCCTGACTTCCTCGCAGTTCCAGGTGTCCGTGCGCAATACGGCGGGTGCCAGCGGTTCGGCGGCTACGATCTACTGGATGGTTGAGGCTTGAGGCAGGCGATTTCGTCTGTCCTTCCCTAGTGGGGCAGGTCGGTTTCGGCTGCCTCGCCCCAAACGTCGGACGGCTAAAGTAGAGGAAAATAGACATGGCAGAGCGGCATTACGGGGCCAACCGATCCCAGCGCGCCAGGCGTGCCAGCAATCCGCGGATCGACTACTACCCGAGCCCCCAATCCATGGCTGCCATCGGTGAAAAGCGCGGCCGGTTCTATCCGCTCAACACGAACAGCGGCGTCATCGACGCGATCATCGCTGAGTGGGCCGAGCTGACAGGAATAAACAATGAATCGAAAATCGATCCCATGACTTCGGAGCGAGTGCCGGAATTAAGAGACGCAATGCGCGCGCGAATGACTTCGGTGGCGCCCGGTCCTCAGAACAGGACCAATCAGGAGCGCGTGGTGTGCGGCGCCAGGACCCAGGCCGGTCATCCGTGCCGCGGCAAGAGCGAACCGGGCAAGCGGCGGTGTAGATGGCATGGTGGCTGCAGTACCGGCCCGCGGACGACAGAAGGGCGGGCTAGAGCGCTGGCGAACCTGCGGCAGTTTAGGCAGCCGGATCACGGCCTTACGAGTTGAGTCAACTTTCGGCAAGAAATCCGGTGGCACCAAGTAACGCCGCTCTGCGTTCTTCATCGATACTCAATGATCAGGGAGAGGGGGCTGAAACGAATGAAAAGATGGGCCATGGGCGTGGCGTTGTGCATTGCATGCAGTAGCGTGATTGCGACGGACGATCGCTGGGTAGAGATGACGACTACCGGCAATGGTGCAGAAACGATTTATCTTGACGGCAATTCGATGCGCAGGACAGCCGATGGTGCCACCGCTTGGCGAAAAATCGTCCTGCGCTCCCCTGAGGTAAACAGTGCTGGGAAGAGGTATAAGACGCTTCTTCAGAGAGATTCTTACAACTGCGCAAATGAAACTGTGGGCATCCTGAATGCCATCTGGCATGACGAGGACGGATCCGTGGTGGGTTCCGTGGCTACGGACGTGCCGGCCCTTGACCCAGTTGCGCCAGGCACTGTGAATGAAGCTCTTTTGAATGCTGTCTGTGCGGTTATGGCTAACACCGCTGCCGTCGAGGCCGAGAAGAAGCGCGCTGCTGCAGATGCGGCGGAAGCTGCTGCAGATGCAGCCATTGAAGCTGCCGAGAAAGCTGCAAGCGGCAGCTTCTAGCCTAGGTATACTCCCTGTGCAGCGTTTCCAGAGGACGCCGGAGTGATGGCCGTTGCCGAAAAGGTGCCTTGGACCGAGCTCGCCCTATCCGCCGAAGAGTGCGCCGAGCTCTGGGGAGTGTCTAAAGACCACTTTCTGCAAAGGGTCGCATGTCGCCCCGGGTTTCCCGATCGGCTTACCTTCAAGCCAGCTACGTGGCGCGCTGGAGAGGTGGTGGAGTATCGGAATACCCATCGCGCGGGCAAGCAGCGATGAATGAAAGCAAGGACCAGGGATTCCACAGCTGGCTCACCGAGTCAGAAGCCGCGGACTACTGCCGGTGTTCGTTATGGGCGTTCCGCAAGATGGGGTTGCACGCATACAACTCTGGCGGGCGTAAGGTGTACTTCCGAGACGCAATAGATCGGTGCCTGCATTCACGCCCTTGGTCGCGCGCGCAGCTTGTCCCCTCAGCTCCCCCAGCGGACCCACGCCTGTCTGCAGTCCGCTTGAGACCGTACAAGCCACGCAAGAAGAGGGGCGCGGATGTCTGATACATGGCTGACGCCTGACGAAGTGGAGGAATTGACCGCGCGAAAGCGATGGTCTGCCCAGTGTCGGGCGCTTGCAGTTATGGGAGTGCCTTTTCGGCCTAACGCTGTGGGTCGCCCTTTGGTCGAACGAGTGGCTGTCCTGAAGGGAGCTCAGAAGCGGATCAAGCCGAAGTTCACTCCCAACTGGGATGCTCTCATCAAGCCGGCGCCTAAAGCGGGCACGTCGCGCAAGGAGTAGATCAGGCCATGTGGATGTGCATCCGCTGCGGAACCGAGTTCGAGGCCGGCGAAGCCGAGGCGAACATCGATAGCTTCGGGCTGCACTTCATGTGCCCCGATTGTGGGCGAAGGAACCGGCTGCGTAGCCTCGGCGAGCGGGATGGGATGCTCGTGCTGGAGCAACCAGACGAAGAGGGGTAGTCGGCGTCTGGGCTGGACTGCGATTAAGCCTAGTTTTCATGCTTGCTCTCCCAGCGTGAGCGGCACATTCCAGATCCGGTGACCGAAGCCCGAATTCCCAGCCAAGTAACTGATAGCGTGTGTTTGCAGGCACGCGTCAGACACAATGGAGCTTCCCAGTAGTTGTGTGCCTGCGCTGCTGGGGAGCGTGGAAGGAGAACACATGGATAGCAAGCTTTGCGTTGCACTTGCCGCGGTGATCGCTTCACTGTGCTTGAGTGGAAATGTCCAAGCCCAATCTTCTGGCACATTGTCCGGATCGTTCGTCCATTTCGGGTACGGCGTAAACGATGAAGTCGTCACGGCAGCGCAACTGCCACTTCTGCTGGACGAGCTGAAGGACTTAGGCAACGACACGATTATTATTTCGCAGACGCGCGTTACGAGCCCGAATCAGGGTTGCGGCTACTACGCTAGCCAGCGCGAGTGGATCGCCGGCTTTCCTGGCAAGCTCCAGAGTGTCCTAGACGCAGCGCAGGCGCGTGGCATCAAGGTCTATGTGGGCACCACCCTGAGTACCGGATGCCCTCAGTTCTATGAACCGTGGAACACTCACGGCGTGATCGATGACATTCAGCAAAACCTTTCGTTCTTGGCATCAAGTTACGGCGGGCACCCGGCCTTCGCGGGATGGTACATCTCTGACGAGCCGGGCATGCTGTCGTCGGGCGTGTGCGAATACTATCGTCAGGTAACGTCTGCCCTGAAGGCCTTGACGCCGGGAAAGCCGGTGATGGTTGCTCCGCATTTCAGCGGGGCGTCACTGCCGTCACCAGCGTCCCTAGCGAGTACAGCGGCAAGCTTCCGCGCCCAAACCGGCGTTGATATCCAAGCGTGGCAAGACGGCATCGGATCCTTTGCGACGACCAAACTCTATCCGTGGGTGCGGGCCGGATCGACGGTGGACCAGTACTTCGGTGCACTGGCGACTACGCTCGGGAGTGGTCTATGGGCCGATGTAGAGGTGTTCAACTATGGGGCGCCATTTGCTGTGGGCGGCGGCTATCGCGCAGCTTCGGCGATTCGCATCAATCAGCAGCTCTGGGAGACTCGGCACGCAGCAAAGAGGGTGTCCTGGCTTCATCAATGGCATATGTCCGAAGTGATCGGGCCGCAGTACGGGCACTGGGAGGCGGCGCGGCTGCAAGCGACATACCGCGCCCTCTACGGCATCGGCGGCGCCCAGTGGATCCCGGCGTCGGGATACTCCGCTTACACGTGGGTTTCGCCCTTGAGCACTCAGTACCCAGACACCGCCGGAAAGGAAATGTTCGATCGGTTCACCGCCGATCCACAGAACCCGCAGGATCCGGGCTGGGTGGGAACGCAAGGTGTCAATGGCGTGGCGACGTTCCGCGTGGACTTCAACGCTAGCCGGCGCCTTGACTGGGTGGGCGTACACACATTGACCAACCCGGCTTGGTCCATCCGGACACCAACTTCGGGAGAGATCTACTGCGGCGAGACCGTCGCGTCTATGACGAAAGTCGGTGATATGGCTGCGCCATTCACTCAGGCGGATCTTTCAAGTGTGACCACCCAGGAATATGTGCTGGGCAATAGGCAGCCTCTGGGGGCGAGCTGCAGATTTGTTGAGCTGCGAATGCCAACGGGGGGCTACTGGACATTCGTGAGCGAGATCGAGATGACTGCAGAGTGACTTGCAGGGCGGGGGCGCCTATCGCGCCCCCGCCGACTCGGCCGGCGACCTAATGATCTCGGCCCATGCGACGCGCGTCCGTACGATGGCGCCATGCTTCCCGACGGCTTCCACTTCGAGCACTACATTGGCGGTCCCGGCCTCTACCTGGGCGATAGAGTGGTCGCGACGGCTACCCCTGCCAACTACGACCCCAGCCCACCGTGGCGCATCTGCATCAACCCGTCAGGGTTGCCCCGGTATGTGTTTCTGGACACCGAGGAGCAGGCGGTCCGCTACATGACCGCATGGGTCGTGAAGTGGGAGGCGCGCATTCGCGAGACCGTTAGGGATATGGGAGATCCGTTCGCCCACCTGATGGTGAGCAGACGGCAGACCATCTCCACCACTCACCCGCGCAGGCGCCGCTCGCGCCGCTGACCTGGAGCTTCCGATGACGACCAAATTCCCGTGGCCCGAGATTGAGCTTCGGCTTCACCAGCTCCGCCTGTGTGCAGACGACCTGAAGGCGCGGTTCCCTGAAGAAGATCAGTTCTTTCCGCGATTCGCAGATCTAGCCGATGCGGTCCGGGAAGCGGCGAACGATGACTGCCTCGACGATGCCAGCATCCGCATCATGGACATCCTGATTGATCTGGGGTATGTGCCCGAGGAGCACAGGCAGCATTGAGTGATGGTCACCGCTCCACGGTTACGACCCTAGTGAAGTCTCTCGAAAGAAGCTTCTCTAGTTCTCCGCTTCCATATCGCTTCCTCAAACGGTCGATGACCGGGCCGCCCGCTTTGGTATAGGTCTCTGCCAAAACTACGTACTCGGCGCTGATTCGGTCGACGTTTGCCAGGGACTTGGCGGACTTCAAGGTGATTGAGCACGTCATCGGTTCGCCGGGCGCGACGAGCCCGGCGCTGCAGACGTCCACTGACCACTCACCCTTAGTTGGAACGGGGGCCATGACCGAAGAGGAAATGGTTACCTCAACACTGACGCGTGCGTGCAAGGGGCGCTTTCCGGAATTAGTCCACATCTGAGGGATCTCGATACTGTGGTCCCTCCAGAGGACATCGCCACCGCTTTGAAATGAAACGCTAGGGAGCATTGCTACCATCACGCCGTCATCTGCAATATCGCGCTCCAGATTCAGCCTCTCTAACGCGGCCCTTTCGCTCGCGCGCGCGATAGGATCGTTGATGCTGGCGAGCTGGCCTTTCGCGAGCGCAGTCGAGGCACGAGCCTGATCAAGCGCAGCCTGCCGCTCTGCCAGTTTTTGGGGGATTTGGTCCACTTCAGAACGAAGGGCTTTGATCTCTGCCTCGGCATGCCTTGTTGTGACATCGGCAGCGGCGATCGTTGAAGCGTTGAGCTTATGTGTTTCGTACAGCCCCCACAGGACGCCAGCGACACTTACGAAGCCGATGACGATCGGCGCATATGTCAGTACCTTCGACGTGGAGGGCGATGGCGCCGTAGGAGGGGCAGCTTGTACGGGTCGTTCCAGAGCCCTGTTTGGCCTTGTGCGAGTGTTTCCCCTCTGCATATCCCTTCCCATCCCCTTGTTGGTGCGGATTATGCAGCGACCCGGTGCTCGTAGTACGGATGCTGCTTATCCTCAAGAATCTCGTCCATAGCAGCGAGGTTATTCGGGTCGGGGCTAAGCCAGGCATCCACATGCTCCGGCTTAATGTTGATGATCGTCCGATCGTGGCCCGTCATCGCCACCTCGGGCTCTGGGTTGTCCGTGATCGCGGCGCAGGACAGTAGCTCCTCGACGCCGTCCGTCCAGGCGTACCAAAGCACGGGGATGTAGAGCGGCTCGCCGGTTTGCGGGGTGAACTCCAGTTCCATGCTCTTTGGCCGCTCGCCATCGGTCAGCGCGCGCTGCTCGTAGTCATGGCGAGCCACGCTCTCGTAGAAGTGCGTCGCGACCATGATTCCGTGGTTGTAGCCGTAAAGGCGCTTCCAGACGCTCCGCAGGCTATCTCGGCGAGCGTTGTAGGTGCCTGGCTTGGCCTTCTCGTCGGCGACCGTCCAGCCGGGCAGGCGGCACTGGTAGCGCATGGGCTTGATGACCTTGCGGCCATCCTCAACGACCATCACCAGCGTGTAGTCGCCCGGCCAAATGCGGTCATCATCCTCCGCGGGCTCGGTGCGCCGGAGCTTATCGGCCTTAAGGCGTTCCGCCGCGATTCGGTTGCTTGCGACCCGGATGATTTCCTGGGACTTCTTGGTGACCCGCTTCTGTAGGGCGACCTCAGCCTCGGCGATCTTCTCCTGCTGGATGGCTACGCGCTCTTCGATGCGGCCTAGCTCGGCCTCTCGCGCCTCGTCAATCATCTGCTTCACCTGGGCCTCGAACTCGTCCCGCGGCTCGGCAAAAGCCAGCTCAATGGCCTTGGGGATCTTGGGGCTACCGCCCTCGCGGCGCTCCCAGAAGATCCGGGTGAACTCGCCGACGCTCAGGATGGCCCCGAACTGGCGGGTGAACTTCTTGTAGTCGGCCCAAATCTGGGCGGAGTAGCACATTGGCGGGTCCACGAAGGTGGCCGCCCAAATATAACGCCCGGCCCGTTAGGGCCTGCCCTACGGATGTCCGCTATCGGCCAGAAGCGGACATTCGCGCCCTCCGAAGGCGAGTCCGGCGTAGCTCAGCTCGACTCATCGGACGTGCGCCCCTGAATCTCGCCCGATGCAAAGCAAGCGACATGGCAGCTCAAGTACGGGTCTCCGCCCTCGTCGGTAATTGCCCAGTGCCAGTCGACGATAGGCGTGTCTGTGGGAAGGCGCATGGCCACACCGTTGACGAAGGTGAGCTGCAGTGAGGAGTCACCGAGCACGCCGACGGCAGCAATGGGGACGCCAAGACAGGTCGAAATCACAGCGCTCTTGACGGCTAGTTCCGGATTCGCGCTTCCGCGCGACCGGGCGTACGCCACCAGACGTGAGTTTTCGCAGAGAAGCCCTTCGTCTGGCGAGACCATCTCTCGCGCTGAGAGAACAAAGTCATCAAATCTGAACTCGAACGACTCATCAACGGCGAAACGCCAATAAGACTTACCGAGAAGGCGGTGCTCAATGGATTCCAGCGTCATACCAGCGTCCGCTTCGGGTCGAAAGCGGACGTTAGCAGAATCGCCGCTTGTCGGGTCCACCGGTGGACACACGGATTTCCGACGCATCACGGGGCCACAATCGGGCGACCTCAGCAGGGCGGAGGTGCACCGTGGTCACCGTCTCGGACGTTGAGCGCTCATACGCTGAGACGCTCGGTAAAGTTGCGCGCGCTCAACTACCGCACTTGGATTGGGATGAGGCAGAGCCTCATTTGCTACTCGGATGGCAAGCCAGCGCCCATGCGAAACAACTCGACTGGCTCGATGTGCGTGCGATTGTCCGCGCCGGCTGGGACGGACTACCGCACGTCCGTTAGCGTGAATCGCCCTCGAGCTTGCGTTCCACCCGAAGCAATCGCCCCGCGCCGCATCAATGTCCGCTATCGGCCAGAAGCGGTCATTCGCTCCGGACCCGGATTTCGCCGAGCATCCCCGAATTCGAGGTCGCACGCGTGAATACACCCGTGGCATGCGCGGGGGCTCCGACCCGATGGCGCCCACGAATCAGTTCGAGTTGACGCCCTTCGGCCCGTACTTGAACTGCGGTCGTCGTCGCCTGCAACGCTCGGGCATCGCGTGAGGGATAGAGGAAAATCGCTTCACCATCGCCTCCAGGGACGACCTCGACGAACCCGAGCACGGAAACCGTCTTTCCCTCGTAGGATTCCGGCGACGCGAGGATGTTCAGTATCGCGGTCGCGCAGCTGCCATCGTCGATATGACCCGGAGCCATGCACACGGGCTCGCGGGTCTGCGCACAGCCGCCGCAGGCGAAGGCCACGCCCAGCAATAGAAGCGATACCGCCTTCGGCATGTCCCCACCTCACGGCCGCTTTAGGTTTGGTTGAAAATTAGCATCGCAGCCCTGGACCAGCCCGACCCAGCGACCGCTATCGGCCAGGAGCGGACGTCATGGCGCCAGCTGGACAGGGCGGGACCAGCGGTGGATTTCCCATTTGAGCGTTGGATAGGGGGACATTTCAAAGACCGCAAAGCAGTAGAGCGTGCTCTGCTGTATGCATGCAAGATCGCCGACGGAACCAGCAATTCGCGGCTCGTAGAAGACGGAGGCGCACTGCGAGAGCAGGTTGTCGGATTGTTTAGCCCCAGCAACGAGGGTCAGGAACTGCTTCAGCGCCTCATCGCTCGCTTCAAAGCGGCCGGCATCTGCGGAGTACTCAAGGGTGTTTATGTCGGCGCTTGACGCAACGAAGTACGACATGACCTTGCCAGCCAAGCTCGGTGCCGCGGCCAGTTCCGCCCCCTGAGGAACGAGGATTTCAAGCGGACTGTTGGCGGGCTGATCTACTTGGCCGTGCGAGGAGGCATCCTCGTCGGACCTGCGAAAGAGCTTGCTGAGTAATGAGATCACGACACCCTCTTTGGCTTGTCTCTAATCGAGCCGCGGCGTCAGGCAATGTCCGCTTTGGGTCGAAAGCGGACATTAGCATTACGGTCGATTAGGTGCGGTTTGGCCGAGCTGAAGCGGGCGGATCGCAGCAGGAGCCCACCAACTGGCCGCGACCGTTCCCACGCAGCAAAGTGGACGCATGTGGACAGGCGTGTTCGCACGCTGGGCCGCACGGCACCATTGCTAACAAGGCGTATCAATCGAGCCCGGATCTCGCCAGATTGCGGCGGTGTCCCGATTCAACAGCGCGCCGGCCGTGGCCGTCACGTCACCGCTAGCGACCATCAGGCCGCCACTGTTGTCGAGCGTACCCACCACGTTCGCAGTGAGTCCCACTGAATTAAATCAATGAATCAGAAGCGGTCATGCGAATTGAGAACAAGGCTTATCAGTGGCGGGCGGTCTTGGAGCAGTTCGATGATTAGCGATCTCGCACCTCAACAGTGACATCCGGCGCGCTGACCCAATCAATTTGGCGCATGGCAGCCATGCATGACTTCCCAACGGCTTCGGACCCTGTCGCCTTGTATGAGGTAACTCCAGTAACTCGGCCCGCGGCGAACCAGACGACCCTGTAGTCGTGGTAGCCGAAGCCCGCGTCTGGCAGTACTGCCACGCCTCCTGATCGCTTTTCAGCTGGCGATCATCGGGGGCACCCATTGCGGCAAGCACCTCGTGTTTGTCGTCGCCGACGCTGACGAGGGATGACTTGGTTTCGAGACCACCGCACGCGGTGAGAGCTAGGGCGAAAGTTAGACCGATCAGCTTCGCGCTTCCAGGCATCTTGAACTCCACTGGCCCGCTGGACTCTCCTGCGCCGGCATGGCGCAGATGCGTGGGCGAGGCGACACTAGCCCGAGAAGGTCGAGTCGTGAAAAGGGGTGAAGGAGGGGCGCGAGTACCCGCTGTTACCCCTGTGTTACCCAAGAGTTTCTTAGGCCGCGCCAACAAAAAGCCCAGTAAGACTTGAGAGCCTTACTG
>Ga0102591_1001949_pt1 | contig 24866 bp, 22 predicted proteins | sample AraplaCol_mCL_r2_2_FD_76860 | JGI IMG/M metagenome (GOLD analysis project Ga0102591, IMG submission 76860) | Arabidopsis root microbial communities from North Carolina, USA - plate scrape MF_Col_mCL_r2 (SPADES assembly) (version 2) | ecosystem: Host-associated > Plants > Roots > Endosphere... | reverse complement strand
TGAAGCGCTGCTGGGTTAAGGTCGACGAATACAATTACGATATCGCCGAGCGTTCCTGGTATATCGAGCCCGACGGAAGCGTTCTCGGCCGTTTCAGCAAGGCGACCTCGATGAAGATCACACTCGGCGAATTTAGTTCGCCTGTCGTGATCATTCAAAGCGCCTAGGCTGTCCAGTCCTCGACACGTAAGCCAGGCACGCGATCAAACTCACGCCGATTGTTCGTGACCAGTATCAGCCCCCGCGAGCGGGCGTGACCGGCGATCAACTGGTCGTAAGGCCCGATCGGGGTGCCGCCGCGTGCAAGTTCTGCACGCAATTGTCCTGTATGGCCTGCTGCCATCTCGTCATATGGAAGGACCTCGAGCCGTGCGGCAAAGCCTTCGACGACCGACAGATTCCGCTCTGGGGCGGCTGACTTCTCTGCTCCATAGATTAGTTCCATCAGACTGATGGAGCTAATGCAGAGTTGACCATGGTGTCGGTTGAACGCCTCGCGCACCTGCTGCGGGCGGTTCTTCACCGTAAAGATACAGATGTTTGTATCCAGCATGTACTTCAGCATTAAAATGCGTCACGCTCCTGCAAGGCCGGTTGATCACGTTCGGTCATAAAATCCGAGGTGGCCGCTTCGCCTTCGAACCAGCTGTCCCAAACTTCTCCGGCAGGGGCGATAATCCTCGTGCGTCCAACTGCGACAATGTCGACGCGCTTTACATCATCAGGCAGAGCGACGGCCTTCGGCAACCGAACGGCCTGGCTACGATTGCTTTGAAACACTGCACCTTGTTCCATTTCCTATCCTCCGCAATATACGAAAAGCCATATTCCATTTAGTTTCGCGAATGGGATATGTCAATGGGATATACCCCGACAGACTGGGCGATGCTTGAGAACTCGGCCCAAAGCCGCGGCCTGCGTCGATGCGCTCAAGGCCGGACATACCATGCTGGAGGTTTCGACGACCTGCCACCAGACCACTGCGATCATCGCTATCGCCGCACGCAAGTGACTCGAAGGTCATGTCGTCGAATAGCCTCTGTTTGAAGCGAAAATGAGTCATCGTGCCTGCGCGAAGCGAGCGATTCTGGATTTGCGATCGGAATGCTCCGGCTTATCGCGCCAGCATCAACTTGATCAGAGCGCCCCATCGACAATGACTACAGGTCGCCCGCGCGAGCAGGATTCGATGCGGGCATCCACACGATAGATGTCGCGCAGCATTTTCGATGTGATCACGTCAGCGGTCGCGCCGCTCGAGGTCATTTCCCCATTGGCGATAACGATCGTGTTTGTGCAATAGCGCAAGGCGTGATTGAGATCATGGAGCGCAATGAGCACGATCATGCCGGTGCGGCTGGCGAGATCGACGACGAATTCCAGTACATCGATCTGGCGATGGAGGTCGAGGGCCGAGGTCGGCTCGTCCATCAGCAAGACCTCGGGTTTGCGCACCAGCGCCTGGCCGAGCGAGACGAGCTGTCGCTGGCCGCCCGACAGGGCGTCTAGCCCCCGGAAGGCAAGGTCCTCGATATGCAACGCTTTCAGGATCGCGTCGATCTCGAAAAGCTCTTCGTCCTTTACCTGCCAGCCGCCGCCCTGTTTTGTGGCAAGCAGGAGCGACTCGTAGACCGTCAGCACGGCATTCGAGCCGGTGTCCTGCGGCATGTAGCAGATCGCCCGGTCGCCGCGCGTCGCATCCGAAAGCTGCACGACACCGGGGCCGGAAATTAGACCGGCGATTCGCTTGAACAGCGTCGACTTGCCGGCCGCATTTGGGCCGATCACGGCCGTGATGGAACCGGGCGTCAAGAGCTCGATTGCGACCTTTGACAGAACCGTCGTGCTGCCATAGCTGGCGCCGAGATCCTTAAGCACCAGACTTACCATGCACGCCTCCGGTTCGAGAAAATCAGGACGAAGAAGAAGGGAACGCCGACAAGCGCGGTGATGACGCCGATCGGCAGGATGGCGCCGGGGATCAGCACCTTGCTGACGACCGACGTCGCCGAGAGCAGCAGCGCACCGCAGATCACGGAACCGGGCAGAAAGAACCGCTGGTCCTCTCCGACGACCATGCGCGCGATATGGGGGCCGACAAGGCCGACAAAGCCGATCGTCCCGACGAAGGAGACAGGAATGGCGGCAAGCAGGCTGACGACAAGCATGGTGTGAAGGCGCAGGCGCCGGACATTGACGCCCATACTTGCAGCCTTGTCGTCCCCGAGCCTCAGGGCTGTCAACGCCCAGGCGTTACGCACGAAGAGCGGTAGCGTCACGACGAGAATTGCGCCGGTGACGAAGACTTTGTCCCACGTCGCCTTGGTCAGGCTTCCCATGGTCCAGAACACGACTGCGGCGAGCGCCTGTTCGGAGGCGAGGTATTCGAGAAGCGACAGGGCGGCATTGAACGTGAAGACGAGGGCGATGCCGAGCAGCACGATCGTCTCGACCGTAACACCGCGCAGCGTCGATGCGAAATGGATGAAGAGCGCGGCCACCATCGCCATGACAAAGGCATTGACCGGAACCATGTATTGAACCGCGCCCGGAAAAATGGCGACACCTGCAACGAGCCCCAGCGCCGCGCCAAAGCTGGCGGCCGCCGAAATGCCGAGCGTGAAGGGACTGGCGAGCGGGTTCGAAAGGATCGTCTGCATCTGCGCACCTGCCACCGAGAGCGACGCGCCGACCGTGATCGCCATCAGCGCAATCGGCATGCGGATATCCCAGATGACGACACGCAGCTGGTCACCGGCAGCCTCCGGGGAAGCGAGCGCCGACAGCACCTCGGCAAGGCTGTAATTCGCGGGGCCCAATGCCATGTCGGCAGCCATGCTTGCCGCAAGCGCGACGACAAGACCTGCCAGGATAAGGATGCGCCGAAAGGCAAGGGCGCGATATTGATCGCGCCCCGTCACCTTCGTTTCGATCGTCGCAACGCTCATCGCCTATTCGCCCTTCAACGAGACAAAGTAGCCTGGCTTGTAGTCGAGCGGCAGGAAGCGAGCGTGCAACTCCTTGAAGGTCGCTTCCGGGTCGAGTTCGTTGAACAGGTCAGGGTGCAGCCACTTGGCGATCTGCTGGATTGCGACGAACTGATAGGGATTGTTGTAGAACTGGTGCCAGATGGCATGGACATTGCCATCCTTGACTGCCTTGATGCCGGTAAAGGCCGGGCGTTTCGTCAGGTTTTCCAGCTTGCGGTGCGCTTCGGCGATATCTGCGCCATAGCCGACGCCGACCCACTTGCCACCAGGCACATAGCCTTCCCACATGCCGCCGGTGATGATGACCTGATCAGGATTGGAGGCGATGATCTGTTCCGGGTTCACCGTGCCGAAGGTGCCTGGAATGATGTCCTTTGCCATGTTGATGCCGCCGGCCAGCTCGACCATCTTGCCGAAATTCTCGCTGCCGAAGGACATGCAGCAATCGTCGGAATAGCCGCCCGCACGCTCCATGAAGACGACCGGCTTTGCGGGGTTACTCTTCTCCAGGACATCCGTGACCTTCTTGATGGCGTCGGCGCGGAAGGTGATGAAGTCTTCGGCAACCTTCTCCTTGCCCATCAGCGTGCCCATGATACGCATGCTAGGCTCGGTGTTTTCCATAGGCTTTTCCCGGAAGTCGACATAGACCAAGGGAATGCCGACCTTGGCGAGCTTGTCGATATAGCCGGCCTCTTCCGTAGCTGTCTTGGCGTCAACATTCATCAGGATGACGTCGGGTTTCAAGGCTACTGCCTGTTCGATATCGAACGTGCCATCCTTCATACCGCCGAAGGTCGGCAGCTTGGCGATGCCAGGGTATTTTGCGAGATAGGCCGCGTAGGATTCCGGGTCCGCCTTCGGCAGGTCGTCGCGCCAGCCGACGACGTGCTGGAACGGGTTGTCCTTGTCGAGCCCGGCAAGGAAATAGATCTGCCGGCCTTCGCCGAGGATGACGTGTTTTGCCGGTACATTGACTTCGACGTCGCGGCCCGTCACGTCCCTCACGACGACGGGGTCGGCAATCGCGGGCAGCACTTTGGACACGAGAACGCCAAGGGCGATCATTGCCGACTTGCCAGAAAAGCGCATGGTTGAATCTCCGGTGGAAACTGACCGGCACTTATTATTTGATGACTTTCATAGTCAAGATTTATCTTTTAGAAGTGTTCGAAGCTGAGATAAGGACGGAACATGCAGAGCGATCGAATGGCAGACAGCGCCAATTTCACCTTGCGCGATGAGATCAAGGCCTATTGGTCCGAACGCGCGGCAACATTCGACCAGTCGCCCGGCCACGAAATTTTCTCCGAGGAGGAGCGTGCGGCCTGGCACGCACTGATCGGGCGGCATCTCGGCCGCGGCGATGGCCGCAAGGCCCTCGACCTTGCCAGCGGCACCGGTGTGATCTCCCACTTGATGGACGATCTCGGCTACCAAGTCACCGGCATCGACTGGTCGGAAGCCATGCTGGAGCGGGCACGCGCCAAGGCGGCATCGCGGGGACGGGCGATCCGCTTTCACGTTGGCGATGCAGAGAACACGCTTGAAGCCGATGACAGCTACGACGTTATCATCACCCGCCACCTTGTGTGGACGCTGGTTGACCCCGAAGCCTGTTTTGCGGAATGGCTGCGCGTCCTGAAGCCGGGCGGGAAGCTGCTGATCATCGACGGGGATTTCGTCAACACGGGCCTTGCTGAGCGGCTCATCAAGCGTCTCGCGACCTTCCTCGAACGGACGAACCTCATCAAGACACAGGCACCCCATGCCCCCGCCACCATGGGCAGCATGCATGAGAGTATCCTGTCGCGCGTCCATTTTTCTGGAGGCGCACGAGTTGATACGGTTTCCCGCATGCTGACAGCAACCGGTTTCTCCCCCGTTGCGGCCGACACTAACCTGCGGAAGATCCATAAGGCGCAGTCGCAGTATTTCGGCTTCTTCAAAGCCATCGCACGAGGCCTTCAGCATCGCTACGCGATCATAGCGCAAAAGCCAGCTGAATAGTCAGCCGCGGATTTTGAGGAACCTCCAGCCCTTGAGATGTCATCAAGTGTGAATAGCGGCCGGCACCGTGGCACACATTAGCGACGGCCCCCGGTGAGCGTTTGGAGGCTATTCACCTGCAGGGCCGGCGCCGCTTAACAGCAGTGACGATAGGACCGCCCCCAATGCATGAGAGTGCAAATGAAGCATAGCTTGATGACGCGCTTATGGAAAAGGCCCGCTCCTTAACCGGCACTAAGGAAACCGCCGCGCTTGTCCGCGAAGCATCGGAGACGCTTGTCCGCGTTCAGTCGGGAAGACGTCTTATTGCACGTGGAGGAACCATGCCCGCCGGGCGACAGCGGGCGGAACAGATTTACAGATCCCACCCTTTGGGCTTTACGACGGCGGACGCGCCTCAAACCCATGAACCCCAAGACGCTTGACGATTGGCCGTGCGTACGCCGCCTTCGGCTTCATAGCCGACGGGAAACAATCATTTCCCGCCGTATTTCTTGGCAACGGCATTGCGGAGCTGCGATATGTACTCCGTCATTCTCCGCTCGTCGTCCTCAATGCTATTCCCGCGGCAGCCTTCGCCGCCGATCTCACTCTCCGCGTTGTGAGCGGCTTCGTCCAACCGCCTGCCGACCTCAACCATATCGACACCAGGAGCCTTGGCCATTATGCGAAGAATGGTGTCCCTATCGTTGGGAATCTCCCGGCCGCAGTTCCTGTAGTCAACGACCTTCATCCCATAGATATTGGTGACTGCAAAGAACAGGTCGGCCACGTCATCTGCCCTTGCCATGAGGGCCAGACCCAACGAGAGCGCGGATGCAATGATGAAGATTTTCAGTTTCTCCGCCACCTTCTGATTCCAAGCCCGATTGAAAAAGGGCAGTCTTCGCACGCCCGATACCTGAGTTCAGTCATACGATCATCTCGCTTGGCGAGTGGCAGCTCTGGCTCCGCCAGTCTGCCTGTCACCTGAGCATCGTGACCGTTGCACAATAAGCAAAGGCAAGATCCGCCGGCAGACAGCCTGCAACGAAAACCCAACGTTCGCCTTATCCAATTTGCATGGCTATGCGTCTTTGATAGCGGCAATCCTTCCCTCGCGCACGGCAGCCTTGAGCAAAGCATGATCGCGCTCCGTCTGGTCCGCGTAAGCCAACGCGAAACTTCCCATCGCTGTGTCGAATGCATCGTTTGAGGAACCGAGGTAGCCGCTGATCGTTGCCGATATCTCGCTGGCCTTTGCATGAGCCCGAGCGAGCACCCAGCCACACGCCTGGGCATAGGCGTCCAACATCTCGGCATCGAACGTATCCACCAAAGGTTTGATCTTGGCATCGTGCAACTGTCGGACATAGAACTGTCGCCCGTTTGGCGCGGTGACCCAACCGAGGAATATGTCCGAGGCCGGCTGCATCAGGCGCTGTCCCATCACGACGCGCTGCCCGTGATGGTCATATCTGCTCTTCCCGGCATACGCCTCAAGGACGGAGTTCACCGCTTCCTTGAACTGCAAAAACAAGGGGTGGTTCCCCTCGGACATCATCAACGCTATCCAGCATCTCCGGCCAACGCTACCGACGCCAACCACCTTGATGGCGACGTCGACGAGTTGATAGCGATCGAGCAGCATTCGACGATCCTCATCCAGCGATTGGCGGTAAATGTGCAAAAGCTGTTCGAGGGATACCTCCGCTTCGGGAGTGCTGGTCGCCCGCTCATGAAAGATCAGTGGCGGTTGTTCCGTAATTCGGATCTGCCCGCCGACGGAAGCCGCGAGGTTTGGAAAATCAGATTCTGAGCCACTACGGTTCGCTGCCTTGTCGATCCGCTTCCTGGTGCTCCGTTGCATGGCCGTCGGTAACGATTCGATAAAGTCTGAGGCCTCAGTTTTCGCGTACCAAATTGCAAGCGGGCTCATCTTGAAGAATTTGCGCATGTGCTCGCGATATCTGCGCGCGCAATTGACGGCGCTATCCCGGCCCCGGTGATCCGAGATTCCGTTCGATCTGGCTGCAAGAACGATTGATGCGACAAGTCGCTTGACGTCCCACTCCCAAGGGGCTGGCGCCGTTTCATCGAAATCGTTGATGTCAAAGATGATGCTGCGTTCGGGCGTGGCAAACCCACCAAAATTGACAAGATGACAATCGCCGCATGCCTGGACCTTCAGTCCCGTGGCTGGCGTTCGTACCAGGTCGGCGGCCATGACGCCGGCCGCGCCACGATAGAACGCAAAAGGAGATGGCAGCATACGGCCATACCGGATCGGAATGAGCTTCTTCATTCGACCGTCATCCGACTCGCGCAGCAGGTCGATCGGATCTCGCCGTCGCTCGATCTCATTCCATCGCCCTTGCTGCTCGCGCGGGATTTTGTCGCGCAGCACCTTACCCTCCACAAGCCGGGCGTTCGGCGTCACGAAATTCGCGGAATGCCCAGATGCAGACGAGACAGAGGTTTTGATGGCGTCTTCTGCGTGTACCATGTTCAGAAAGCCGACAGTTTCACTGAGGATTGAGAACCAGTCATGATTTCAACTCAGGCTTCGGGGGGACTTTGTTGTTGCCAGGCGCGCACGCCATCCGTTGTGCGTTCGAAGAAGTTTGCCTGGCCTACGGCTGTCTCGATCTCGGCCCGCCGCATTTCGTCACGGACTGAATCGCGCACACGGACAAAGCCAACGGCAATGCCCGCTTCGTGCAACTCCTTGATAAGACCAAGCAGTTCATCGGCTGCGCTGACGTCAATGAAGTCAACAGAACCACAATCAAGAAGGACACACTTGACGTCGGGCCGTGTAGCCAGTGACCCTTTCAAGGCAGAACTAACCTGGCCTATGCTCGCGAAGAAGAGGTTGCCACCTACCCGCCAGATCAGCAACCCAGGAAATGTGGCAGCCTCGGGGTGGTGCTTGACATCACGATACGCCTCGGCACCCGGCAACTGACCGAGCTCGGCCCCTTTTGGATGGCTTGTCAGATAGATCAAGGTTACCAACGACAGCACGACGCCCAGCGCGATTCCCTGCAGCACGCCCAGCGTCAGCTCGCCGGCGATAACAATCATGGTGTTGGCGAATGCCCAGCGATTTCGAGCCAGTAGATCCAGCAAATAGCGCGGCTTGGTCAGATGCAGCATCGCCGCGATGACAATAGCAGCGAGCGCCGGCTGGGGCATGTTTCGAAACAGAGGGGTCAGAAAGATCAGCGTCAAGAAGCTAAAGACGGCCGCAACCACATTGGCGATCTGGCTGCGAGCGCCAGCGGCGGTGGCAACCGAGGTTTTCGATAGGCTGCCGACCACGAGAAAGCCACCGAAAAGTCCGCTCAGAATGTTCGCAGGCCCGTGTGCAACCAGCTCCTGATTAGGATCGATCGTACCGCCGCTCTGTAGAGCGGCAGCCTTTGCCGCCCCGAGCGCCTCTGCGTAGCCAACCATCACGATTGCAAGCGCGCCCGGCACAAGCTCGCTTAGTGTGGAGATTTCCAGATTGGGCAGAGTCAGGTGGGGCAACCCGGAAGGGAGGTGGCCAGCCACATGCACACCAGTCGCCTCTCCGCCAAGCAGTCCGATAATGATTGTCGCAGCGGCCATGACGACGAGGGCCGCAGGTATCTTCGGAGCCAGGTGGCGCAGCAGGAGCATAGCGCCGAGAGATAGAACACCGGTTAAGACCGGCGGCGCCGAAACCTCCGGCAAATGCTGCAAGATGTGCCAAAGCTTGGTGAAGAAGTTGCCCGACGCGCCGCTGATCCCGAGCAGATGAGGCACCTGGCCGATGATGGTGACGTAAACCAGCCCCTCGATGAAGCCACGCATCACGGGCGTTGGGATGAAGCTCGCGACCCACCCCATACGCATGATTCCAAAAGCGAGAAAGAAGAAACCGATCAGCACGGCAAGTGTAGAGGTCAGCGTGTTGAATTCCGCCGTTCCCTGCGACGCAATGGCGCCAATGGTCACCGCGGAGATCAACCCGGTCGCGGTGTCCGGTCCGACCACAAGCTGCCGCGACGTGCCAAGGAGGGCATAGGCGATTAACGCCGGCACGATCGTATAGAGGCCCATGATTGGCGGTACGCCAACGATGCCCGCATAGGCCATGCCCTCAGGCACCATGACCGCCCAGAGCGCGAGGCCGGCAAGAACATCCGGCAATAACCAGTCGGTTTGATAGCCTGGAGCCCAATCCAGAATAGGCAGGTATCTATGAGCTGCAGGTGCCACAGCGGCGTTGGCCATCGTCCGCCCTCCCACGTGTGAATTGTGAAATGCACACGCAAAGCCGAAGACAAATCACTGCATTATCTTTCTCAGCCCCACCCGCTACGCCAACTCAAGGAAGATGAGCCCCAGGTCTCGACGAGGATGGAGCCGATGAACCGAACTGGCGTTCGATTCGAATTGATCAGACGCCAGTTCGGCGGCGTTTCACTGGTACTTCTGGCAGGTGTTTCCCGACCAGCGCAAGCAGCGGCGGTTATGGCGTTTCTCGACTCTGGACTCGCATTTACCATTGACCATTGTCTGGCCCACGCCGCAACCGGCGACGACGGGCGTGATCATGCTCTCTGATTGAATTGGCGAGCGTGGCATTGCCTGCGTCGTCGAAGCGATGGCGAAGACAAGCCCAAGAACAGCAATTACTCTGATCATTGTTCCCTCCTACTGTTGCGCTTCATTCAAACTTGAGAACGTCGATTCAACTCTGGAATCCGGGCGGCCGCAAATCATGCTGCCAAAGAGGCTGTGCACCTACCAGATATCTGGGCCAGCTATTTTGCGAGAGTTTTCCGAAAAAGCGGAAGCACGGCCGATCTCGCATCTATAATGCTTATTTCGGAAGAGCCCTACTTCTCAGATTATGCTCCTAGTTTCGGTCCTTGGCGAGCGAAAATCAACTTTAAGGCCATGTGTATTGCAGCAGGTTGCGGAGGAACCATTGGAAATAACAGGCTCCCAATGGGAGTCTAGATTGCAGTTTGCCACGAGCTCTTCGCAGCAGCCTCCAGAGGGAGATATTTCTGCGTCACTTCGGTCGTGTCGCTGGCGCAACCAATAGTCTCATACCGGATCGGACTCGCCATTGGGTCCGTTCGGAACTAGACTTGGCGGAGTTTGGCAAAACGTCGCAATGTCCTGTTTGTTATCACCGCCGACCTCGGTAAGAAGGCAGGCGCCTTTCCCGGCTCCGCGTGATGACAATTGGCTCGCGCCATCGACCCAGAGTGACCGCATAAGAGGTCGCCTTCCCGATCTGGCGCCGTGCTCCTAGTGCCGATGCTAACGTCGGAGGTGACAATGGCTTACTCGATTCGTAAGCGGCTAGTTGCACCACCTGTCGCAGAGACGGAAAGGATACACGTCCTCGGGCTGCCGAACGCCCGATTCTACCCGGATCGGGAAATCGACGCGATCGTGCAAGAAGGCCTGCTTGCTGTGGATCGAGAACTTGTTCTCCTCGGTTCGGCTCCGGATGGCGTGCTCCCACCCTCAAACCTTCTCGCTCTCTCCGGCGGTGGAGACAAGGGCGCTTTCGGCGCCGGGCTCATGGTGGGATGGACCGCGAGCGGCCAACGTCCCGAGTTCAAGCTGGTGACTGGCGTCTCCACAGGAGCCCTGATCGCTCCCTTTGCCTTTCTCGGTCCCTCCCGCGACGAGCAGCTCCGCAGCGTGTTCACCGGCTTTACGCAAGAGAACATCTTCATTCCGCGGTGGCTCACGTCGCTGCTCTACGATGACGCGCTCGCCGATACTACGCCGCTTTTCAGCCTGATCTCAAAATTCGTGAATGCCGAAATGCTGGGCGACATCGCCCGGGAATATTCCAAGGGGCGGCTTCTGTTCATTGGAACCACCAACATCGACCTTCAACGCCCGGTGATCTGGAACATGGGTGCTATCGCAGCGAGCGGACATCCTGGCGCGTTGGATCTCGTGCGCCGCATCCTCCTCGCCTCCGCGGCCATTCCTGGTGCATTTCCGCCGGTGTTGATCAAGGTCGAGAATGACGGCCAGGTTTATAACGAGATGCACGTCGATGGCGGTGCGATTGCGCAGACTTTCCTCTACCCACCAGCGCTCGAGCTGGAACGCGAGGCAGCCTGCCGGGGAATAGGGCGCGAGCGGAATGCCTACGTTATTCGTAACGGCCGCTTCGACCCGGATTGGGGCACTACGCAGCGCTCCTTCCTCAGCATCACGCAACGCACGATCGACGCGATGATCCACTACAGCGGCATCAGCGACGCAATCCGTATCCACGCGGATGCACAAAGGGATGGCGTGCGCTTCCATCTAGCCTACATCGGCACTGACTTTCAGTTCACGCCGCTCAGGAAATTCGACCAGGCCTACATGCAGGCCCTCTACGACTACGCCTTCCGGAAGGCGCGAGATGGGTACCCCTGGGTAACGTCCATCTCGGACGCTTATGGGCGGCGCGCCGGATAATCGCAAGCTGTACGCGACCAGCGGCGCTAAAGGTGCGCGTTCGCGCGGAAAACCAAAAAATGGCAGTCTTCCGCAGGCCCGCCAATTGTGGCAAATTGAGTGTCTAGGCGCACGCGTTGCCGAATTGTTGAAACGCTGGCCGCCGAGGGGTCCCCTGAGTCGTACGCCAAGAGTTGCTTTCATGGTGGCTGGAAACCACGAGGTGAAGCGATGAACGCCGAACAGATTCGCCTGGAGGAAGCTCATACTCACCGCGCCCCTTGGAAAAAATGGGGCCCGTACCTCAGTGAACGGCAGTGGGGTACTGTTCGGGAGGACTGCAGCGACGACGGTAACGCGTGGGAGTACTTCAGCCACGACCAGGCGCGTTCACGCGCCTACCGGTGGGGCGAAGACGGACTGGCCGGCATCTCCGACGACCAACAGCTCGTCTGCTTTTCACTGGCGCTCTGGAACGGCAAAGACCCGATTCTCAAGGAACGGCTGTTCGGTCTCACCAACGGCCAAGGGAACCACGGTGAGGACGTCAAGGAGTACTACTTCTACCTCGATTCCACGCCGACGCACTCGTATATGAAGTACCTCTACAAGTATCCGCAGGTCGCTTACCCTTATGGGGACCTGATTGAGAAAAACCGGCAACGTGGGCGCCGCGACTTCGAATACGAGTTGATCGATACCGGTGTGTTCAACGACGATCGCTACTTCGATGTGTTCGTAGAGTACGGGAAGGCGTCGGCTGAAGATATACTGATCGAGATTACCATCCACAACCGCGGGCCGGAGGCGGCGGAACTGCACGTGCTGCCAACCCTTTGGTTCCGAAACATCTGGTCGTGGGGAGGCGAAGCTTCGCGACCAGAGCTCCACCAGATTGGCGACCGTACCAGTGCGGTGTCGATCTCGCATCCCGATCTCGGTGAGCGTTATCTTCATGTGGAAGGGACGAGCACGCTGTTGTTCACCGAGAACGACACGAACAACGCGCGCCTTTTTCAGGGGACCAACCAGAGCGCATACGTCAAGGACGGTATCAACGAGTACATCGTCCACGGGAACTCAGAGGCAGTGAACCCGGCCAAGCAGGGAACCAAGGCGTCGGTGCACTACCGCATGACGATTCCGGTGGCGGCATCGCACACGGTTCGTCTGAGGCTGAACGAAACGCCGCCTGCCATGGGATCGGCCAACAAGCGAAGCCGGGGACCGTTCGGGGCCGATTTCGCAGCGTTGATGAACGAGCGCCGTCGCGAGGCTGACGAGTTCTTTGCGACAGTGATCGCTGACGGCCTCGACGAGGATCAGGCACGCGTCACGCGGCAGGCGCTGGCCGGCATGCTCTGGACCAAGCAATTCTTTCACTACGACGTGAACAAGTGGCTAAAGGAGCACGGCTCCGATCCCTTCACGCCGTCACGACGCGCTTCGCGCAACGACCACTGGCACCACATGTACAATGCCGACATCATCTCGATGCCTGACAAATGGGAGTATCCGTGGTACGCCGCGTGGGATCTGGCCTTCCACGTCCTCGCCCTGACAATGGTGGACCCCGACTTCGGCAAACAGCAGCTCGACCTCATGCTGCGTGCACGGTACATGCACCCAAACGGCCAGATTCCCGCCTATGAGTGGAACTTCGGCGACGTCAACCCGCCTGTGCACGCCTGGGCCACGATCTTCACGTACCGCCTCGACAAGGCCGCCAAGGGCCAAGGAGATGAGGAGTGGCTGCAAAGCAGCTTCCAGAAGCTGCTCCTGAACTTCACCTGGTGGGTCAACCGCAAGGACCGGTCCGATCGAAATGCGTTCGAGGGTGGCTTCCTGGGCCTCGACAACATCGGCGTGTTCGACCGCAGCGCGCCGCTGCCCACTGGTGGTTATTTGGAACAGGCCGACGGCACCGCGTGGATGGTTCTTTTCTGCGAGAACATGTTCGAGATCGCGGTCGAACTGGCGCTGAGCAATCCACAATACGCGGATATGGCCCTCAAGTTCGTCGAGCACTTCTACTGGATCGCCACGGCCATGACACATGTGGGTGACGCGGGGATGTGGGACGAGGAGGACGGCTTCTTCTACGACGTGCTCCGGCTGCCCGACGGCAGGGCCCAGCGCTTGAAAGTCAGGTCCATGGTCGGCCTGCTGCCCCTGTGCGCTGCGACGATGTTCCAGGGGAAAATGAGCGCCAAGTACCCGGAGGTGCGAGACCGGATCAATTCGTTTTTCGAAAACCGCGCCGAGATTCGTACGGCCATCCACGACCCGCTCAAGCTGGGTGTGGCCGGCCGCCAACTGGCTTCCATTCTGGATGAGCGCAAGCTGCGGCGAGTGCTGGCGGTCATGCTCGACGAGGACGAGTTCCTGAGTCAGCACGGAATCCGATCGTTGTCTCGATATCATGCCGAGCATCCGTTTACGTTTCGAGTCGGCGACCGGGATTTCGGTGTTGGCTATCTTCCAGGTGAATCCGACAGCGGCATGTTCGGTGGCAACTCCAACTGGCGCGGTCCAATCTGGCTGCCGGTCAATGGTCTGATCATCCGGGCACTGCTCCAATACTACGCGTACTTCGGAGACGACTTCAAAGTCGAATGTCCCACCCGGTCGGGACGACATATGACCTTGTATCAGGTGGCAGAAGAGATCACCAACCGCCTTTCTCGCATCTTCCTTCGCGACACTGAAGGACGGCGGCCGTTGTACGGAGGCACCGAAAAGTTTCAGCAGGACCCTTATTGGCGGGATCTGATCCTGTTCTATGAGTATTTCCACGGTGACAACGGTGCGGGACTGGGTGCGAGTCATCAGACGGGATGGACCGGCATCATCGCGCGCATGATGGACCTGTTTGCCACTACATCGCCTCAGCAGGTGCTGGAAACCGGCAGGTTGGCGGCGACGGCAGATGTAGAGCCCGCGGTAAGCGCGTGACCGGCGGACAATTCGTGAGGTTCGGCCGATGGAGAAGCCACGCTATCCGTGCCTATATCAGATCAACACGCGCGTCTGGCTGACACAACTGTCGCAGACGCTCGGACGGACTGCGACGCTCGACGACATACCGGATGCCGAGCTCGATCGACTGGCCGCGATCGGGTTCGACTGGATTTGGCTGCTCAGTGTGTGGCGAACGGGATCAGCCGCCCAGCAGGTCTCGCGCTTGAATAGCGAGTGGCGACACGAGTTTCAGGAGACGCTCCCAGACCTGCGCGAGGAAGATGTCGCCGGCTCGGGTTTCGCGATCTCCGGCTACACCGTGCATCCAAGCCTTGGGGGCGATACAGCGCTGGCGCGAGTGCGACAGCGCCTACGGGATCGCGGTCTGCGGTTGATGCTCGACTTCGTGCCTAACCACACAGCTCCGGATCATCCCTGGGTGGAGGAACACCCTGAATATTATGTGGCAGGAACCGAGTCAGACCTTGAGCAAGCGCCGCAGAATTACACACGTATCCCCCAGAACGACCGGGTGGTGGCGTTTGGACGCGACCCGTACTTCGCGGGCTGGCCCGACACATTGCAGCTCGACTACAGCAATCCAGCAACGCAACAAGCGATGTGCAGTGAACTCCTCAGGATTGCAAGCCAATGCGACGGCGTCCGGTGTGACATGGCGATGCTGGTCCTGCCGGATGTATTCGAGCGCACCTGGGGCCGTCGCGCTCCGCTGTTCTGGCCGGATATGACGCGGCGAGTGCGCGAACGGGTCCCCGGATTTTGCTTCATGGCGGAAGTGTACTGGGATCTCGAATGGACGATGCAGCAGCAAGGCTTCGATTACGCCTACGACAAACGGCTATACGATCGCTTACGCGATGGCCACGCAAGGCCCGTGCGCGAGCACTTTCGCGCCGGCCTGGACTTCCAGGACAAGGTCGCGCGTTTCATGGAGAACCACGACGAGCCGCGCGCGGCCGCCATCTTCGCGCCGGCGATGCACCAGGCGGCAGCCGTTATCACATACCTGTCACCAGGTCTGCGGTTCTTTCATCAAGGTCAATTCGAAGGACGCAGGAAGCGCATTTCGCCGCACCTCGTGCGCGCGCCGATCGAACCCGTCGATGAAGCCGTCAAGCGGTTCTACGAACGGCTACTCTCAGTGATGCGCAATACAACTGTTCGCGATGGCGATTGGTGCAAGCTCGACTGCGAACCGGCGTGGGGCGGCAACTGGACCTCGGATGGGTTTCTGGCTTTTGGATGGCAGCGAGACACAGCGCGGCTGCTCGTCGTCGTGAACTATGCCAGCAACCAGGGCCAATGTTGCGTGCGACTGCCATACGCCGATCTGGGTGGTGGTACGATCCGCTTCACCGACCTCATGAGTGGCGCTCGTTACGAGCACGCCGGGCGCGACCTTTCGTCGACAGGGCTCTACATCGACTTGCCACCCTGGGGATATCACTTGTTCGAGATGGAAACAGCCTAACCGACGCTCCATTGGTGACGGGGCGATGTGAGAGATGCCGCGTTGCGCACACGACAGCTGCTGTATACTCTCGAGTACGTCGAAGGCAGCAGTTCGGAGCCCGTCGCGCCTGCGCGGGGCGGGTTCCGATCGGGAATAAACCTGGACCCGCCTATCTGCGTCGACCATCCTGAGCAGACGCTCTACTCACATCTGCGCGGCGCCTCAGTAGCTGGCGGGGCCGTCATTCTGTTCGGTCGCGATCCGCTGAGTTGAGCGCCTGCACGCTGACAGCGGCGACCAGTCCAGTCAGGACAATACCTGAAAGGCCAATTACCAAGGCCAATATCCGCGCCACGGCATGCTTGGGTGCAAGATCGCCATAGCCGATTGTAAGCCCCGTGACGAAGGTGAAGTACAGGGTTTCTCCTAGCCGCCAACTCTCGATCTGTCCGACGACAACGCCGGATCCCACCATGACAACAAGGATCCCGGAAAAGATCGGCCACAATATGCGGACCTGCTGGAATAGTGCAGCGAAGAACAGTCGTCTCATTCGCTGCGAATGAGACCTGGAGCTTTTGCTTCCCGCCATGGCCGTCTTCCTTCAATTCAAGCGATAATGCTGGCATGCCTGCAGTGTCTGTAGCTACCTTAGCGTAAGCTGAGTCAACGAAACGCCGCCAGCAATGCATCAGCCGCCATTATTGTCGAGTTCAGAAGGATCAACGACGGCAACCAAGAAGACGCGCCTGTTGTCACCATCAACATGGGCAGTGCGCTCCGGTTCGCCGTATCTCGACCTCCTTCGGTAAGGCTTCCCGCAGGCCGAGACAGACACTGCAGACAGCAATCATATAGTTTTCAAGGAAACGGGCTTCGTTGCCGCCGAGTCCTTCGCCATCCCGCGGGCAAACACGTCCGTCAGGATCGTGCTGAGAACCGATGTAACGACTAACAGCACCAGCACCGCATTAAAAATTTCTTCGGAGAGCAGCCTCTCCCCGGCGGCATTGAGAGTGTTGAAGCCCACCAAAGTGGCCGCGAGCGTGGCCGCGACTTGCGGCAGTGTAAGTGCCCACATCGTCAATCTCGCCGGACGCGAATAGCCAAAGGCGCGACCAGCGATCGCGGCTGCGGCTCCTTTTCCCACGGTCAGAGCTGCAATCATGCTCGCAACCAGCCAAAAGTGGTTGAATATAGTCTGCCCAACCGCATTGGGGACAATGAGGAAGCCCACAACAATGAAGAAGATCGGAATGAAAAAGGACTTACCGAAGAAATCCAATTTCTCCTTCGCCGGGTGTTCGCCGACAGCAGAGTTAACCGCCAATCCAGCCATAAACGCACCAACGATGTCTGGCAGATTGATGAAATTGGCGAGCTCGCCGGCCACCGCCATTATGCCAAGCATAGTGACGAAATAGGCCTCCTGATGATCGCGTAGCTTGTCCAAGATCCAAGCACCGACTCGGCTTACGCCTATCAGGACTAACGGCACAAAGATGGCAACCTCGATAAGCTGCAGCGCAAGTCCCGATACCGAAAAGCCGGTCGTGTAAACTGAAACGCAGATGCCGAAGACGACAAGCGACAGCGTATCCGCTACCAAAGTCGCGCCAATCACGACGACGACCGGCTCAAACCCGAGAACTCCAAGACGCGCAACGATTGGTAGCGCGAGCAAAGTGTGCGATGACAACAGCGAGCCGATGACGATAGCGGGGATCATCCCGTAGCCGAACGCGAGGCCATACGCAGTGCCGAGCAACTGGGGTATTATGGTTGTGACGACACCGAATATCACGCTTCGGGCCTGTGCCTTCCGAAAAAGGTCGATCTCAATCTCCAGCCCCGCCCCGAACATCAGCAGCAGCCTCCCGAGGTCACCGAGGAACTGAACGATCGGGTGGTTCATCGGGGCGACGTCCAGAACATACGGCCCGAGCAGGACTCCGAAGGCTAGCAGTCCCACGATTTCCGGAACTCTGAAGCGACGTGCAAGGGCCGGTGCAACTGCAATAATCGCCATGACGATCGCGAACTTTGTCAGGTTCGGTAGCGCCACGGCGTGGGCTCTAAGGACATCCAGCCATTCCATCGTCATATGCTCCACGACCGCCATGCAATGTTGGCATAGAAACCTGAAACGGCGCGCAGCCACCGCGCCGGATGCGATGACAACAACTGCCGGCCTAGGAAGACTTCGCGGCTAGCCTTACAGGCTTTTGCGCATCACGCCTTGAGCGCGACACGATCGCGCTCGGCCTGATCCACATAGAGCAGAGCAAGTATTGCCATAGTTGCATCGATCGCTCCATTTGAACTATGGAGCTACTCGCTGATCGTCGCGGAGAATTCAGTAGTCTTTGCACAAGCGCGGACGAACAACCGCCTCTCCTAACGCAGCTACTCATCATACTACATCAACCGGTCAGGAGGCTACGTTCGAGATCCGCGACACCCTCTGCTGAGGTTGAGCTATAATGCCATTCCGACGGTATCCTTGAGGGCGCCGTCTGGGCCCTCAGGTGTGGCGTCTGAAGCCAAGGAGGGTAAGCTCATGTTTCTCGATTATTTCGCGCTGGGCGTCCTGATCTTCGTGGTGATAACCCTTTTCTATGGGATCATCGCCATTCACGACATACCCCATCTCATCGCCGAGTCGCGCAATCACCCGCATCAGGATGCAATCCACATCGCAGGCTGGGTAAGCCTGTTCACGCTCCATGCCATCTGGCCGTTCCTCTTTATATGGGCAACGCTCTATCGTGAGGATCGCGGCTGGGGCATCCGCCAAGATGGGAAACTCCCAACTCAAGTCGAAGCCAGTGTCCAAATTGCCCGGCTGCATGCTCGCATCGCCGAGCTTGAAGGGCAAGTGTCAACGAGGGAGGCAGTCTGATGGAACTCCTGCTCATGATGATCTACGCAGCGATCTGCATTGTAATCTTCAAGCTGTTCAGAATTCCGGTCAATCAATGGTCTCTCTCCACAGCGGTGCTTGGCGGCATCTTCATCATTTCCGCCCTCATCCTGGGGATGAGCTACAACCACCCGTTCTCCAGCGACGGCCGCATCTACTTTACCTCATCGCCGGTCATCCCGGCGGTCGGAGGGTTGGTGGTCGACGTACCGGTCCAAGCGAACATGCCGTTGAAGAAGGGCGACGTACTGTTCCAGATTGATCGGCGCCCCTATGAGTTCGCGGTCGACCAGAAGAAGGCGCAACTCGCCGAGGCCAAGCAGACGGTGCTGCAATTGAAGGCCGCGCTGGATGCAGCCCAGTCGGGGGTGGAGGGCGCCATCGCCACGCGCGACCGGACGCAGCAAAGCTACGATCGCATAGTACAGTCGAACGAGAAGGCCAAGGAGGTGGGGCGTGCCGCTGTCTATTCGGAACTCGAAGTCGACAACCGGCGCGGCCAGTATCTGACGGCCGAGGCTGCTGTAGCCACGGCACAAGCGCAGGCCACGCAAGCGCGCCTTGCCTATGAATCGGAAGTCAACGGGGTAAACCCGACCGTTGCCCGTGTCACTGCCGAATTGAACAATGCTCAGTTCGAGCTCGACCAGACGACCGTGCGGGCGCCGAGCGATGGCTATGTCGCCCAGCTCTTTCTGCGTCCGGGCATGATGGCCAACCCGCTTCCCTTGAGGCCGGTCATGGTCTTCATCAACAGCGAAGACAGGCAACTTGCCGCGGCATTTATCCAGAATTCCCTCCAGCGCGTGCGGACGGATGATGAAGCGGAAGTCGCCTTCAAGGCAGTTCCCGGCAAGATCTTCAAGGCAAAGGTGGGGCAGATCATCGATGTCATGGCGCAGGGTCAACTTCAGCCAACTGGCGCCCTCATCGACCCGCAGTCGCCCGAGCGCCTGCAACCCGGCCTGACCTTGGCCCAGATCAACGTCACCGAGGATTTGACCCCGTACCAACTGCCGGGTGGTGTAGTAGCCGAAGTCGCCATCTACACCGAGCACGTGCATCACCTTGCTCTACTCCGTAAGGTCTTGCTGCGCATGAGTAGCTGGATGAACTTCGTGTTCCTCGAGCACTGATGCGGGCGGGCGGCACACCCGCTGGCTGGAAGGGCGATTTTCGCCGGTGTAGATGCGTGAGAGAGAGCGAGGTTTTCCGATCTCGTGGTTCGTCTACAATTGGTCCTTCGCTCTCCCATCGTGGGAGCAATCGAAGGCAGAGCAAGCCGCCTTGCCCTATTTGGTGGCGGCTTCCTTGCGCCGCTAGGTTGCTGTATATTAGGGAGAGCACCTGTGATATTGCGCGCACAACCCGTCAATAGGCAAAGCCGGAGGTCTACCGACCTTGGCCGCGCCGCTTGCGACAATCGCAATTCTTATGCAAGCCGTCCTTTTGAAGAGTTAAGGTTGAGCCGAGAGTCGCAACCGGGCCGTCCAAGCGAGAGCGGACCCAAGTGAGCGCTGTAGGGGCTATTCCATCCCGCGCCGTTGCTTAAACCACGCGGAGTGTCTTCTTACTGTGTCAGCGGAGGAAACACCCATGCGATATCGATCGGAATCCCCGTTTCAAAATGCCAGACTGCTTACCGTTACCTTGGCCCTCGCGGCGCTGGCCGGCGCGACGCCCGGCCACGCCGATGAAAAGCAGGCGAAGGACCTGCTGAAGGCCATGTCGGACTATATGGCGGCGCAAGAGGCAATCTCGTTCGAGTATGACACGAGCCTGGAGGTCGTTACCAAGAAGCACCAAAAGTTGGCACTTGCGAGCTCCGGCGCCGTGACGCTCAACAGGCCCGACAAGATACGCGTTACTCGTCAGGGCGGCTTCGCCAATGTCGAAATGGTATTTGACGGAAAAACGCTGTCGGTGCTCGGCAAGGACGCCAACCTCTTTGCTCAAACCGAAGTGCCGGGAACGATTGATCACCTCATCGACGCATTGCGGGACAAATTCCACAGGCCGTTGCCGGCCGGGGACATCTTGATGTCTCAACCCTACGACGAGCTCATGCCCCATGTCGTCGATGTGAAGGATCTCGGGAGCGGCGTCATTCGGGGTGAGGAATGCGACCACCTCGCCTTTCGCACCGATGATGGGGTGGACTGGCAAATCTGGATCGCCCAAGGTCAGAGCCCCTATCCATGCCGCTATGTCGTTACGAGTACGAAAGTGGCGGGCTTTCCGCAATACACGATCGACATAAGGTCCTGGAAGGCGGGAGCGGACGGGGCGGCAGGCGACTTCAGCTTCAAAGTTCCCGAGGGTGCTAAGGAGCGGAAGTTGAGTGAACTTCCCGACATCGACGAATTGCCAGAACTATTCTCTGTAAAACGATAGGACTCGAAAGGAGGGACGACATGCTCAACCGGATCGCTATCATATTGCTGGCTTTGGCCGCCGGCGTTTCATGCATCGAAATTGGCGGCGGCCTCCCGGTCGAATTCAACTTCGTGTCAAACGCCGAGGCCAGGGTCGGGCGTCCGCTGACACCTGTCAGCGTCGCCGGCGTTGCTCGCAGGAGCGCGCGCCGATGCGCGGCTGGGGTCTATTATTGTTAGCTAGGGTGGCAGCCGAAGGCGAACAGCATCCATCTCCTCCTTTTCGGCGCACAGGATCCCTGTGGTTGCTAGGGGGCCTCTCCGTGCTTACAGCGACACCGGCGTCGGCGCAAATGCCATCTACGCTAGGGACCCAGATCCCCGAAATGGGCGCGCGCAAGATATTTCTCATGCTATTCTTAATGCTTGGACCAATCAAGATTTTGGTCCCGTTCGTGGGCCTGACACGCAATTTCGAACCCCGCTTTCGCCGTGTTTTGGCGAGGAGATCGATTCTGTTTTCCACGGCAGCGCTTGCCCTTGCTGGGATTTTAGGACGAAGCATGCTGGAAAATTTTGAGATTTCCTTGCCGGTGCTAGCCCTCACTGGCGGCATAATACTGTTTCTTGTTGCCCTGCAAACCGTGTTGCAGCAATCCACAGATGCCGCAAATCTACCGAATGCAACCGAAAAATCGCCTGATCTAAATCTAGCCTTCACGCCCCTTGCATTCCCGATGATTGTCACCCCTTACGGAATCGCAGCGGTGATCGTATTCGCGACGCTGGCCGGGAATCGATATGATGCCGGACTGACCGTAGCGGGCATTGTGTTGTTCATCCTTGTATTGGATTGGATGGCGATGCTCTTTGCCGAGGCGATTTTGAAATCGGTTGGAACGGCCCTTCAGATATTTGCTGTTGTTCTTGGCGTTACCCAGGTCGCCCTGGGACTGCAAGTGATCCTGCATAGCCTGGCCATTATAGGCGTTTTCGCCGAGTATCCTAACCACTGAAAGGTGTCTGGCAAATCCAGACATGAGCTTTAGTCGGGGCTGCCCGATGCGGCCACGTCTCAAGCACCGGTACCGATCTGGTGCATTTTCATGTCCGCTGAGCTTTTCCGGGTATTTTTCTCCGGCCGAGGCTGGCGACCCCGAAGCTCGATGTCGAAATCAAATAGCGAATTGGCGCCCGATCTCAACGACGTTGTCCCTCGGCAGGCGAAAATACTCGATAGGCTCGCTGGAATTGCGCAACAGGAACGAGAAGACCCGCTCCATGAAGCGCGGCAGCCCCTTGCCATCCGTGCGCGGCACGACCGACTCGCGTCCGACAAAATAGGTGACGTTGGAGGGGTCTACCGGATAACCTCTGCCGTGGGCACGCTGTAACAGGGCGTGGAGATCCGGCTGCTCCATGAAGCCGCAATAGACCTGAGCCCGCCATATTCGCGGAGCGATCTCACGCACCTCTGTTCGGTTCTCGTCTGCCACATAAGGAATCAACTCGGTGACGACGTTAGCGATCACGATCGAAGCATGCAGCGATCGGATGTTTTGGAGATGCCAGACGACGAGCGGCGGAATCTCCCGCGTGAGGCGCGCCACGAATACAGCGGTGCCGGGCACGCGCGGGATGGCATTGGCGGTAATCTGCGCCGTGATATCACTGATCGGAAGCTGCATTTCGTCTACCTGCTTCTGAACAGCGGCAATACCTGTCTGCCAGACCAGCATCATGGCGCAGATCGACGCGCCAAGCAGCAACGGCAGCCAGCCGCCCTGGACGAACTTCATCAAATTGGCGGAGAGAAAAAGACCATCCACCGCGGCAAACCCGATAGAGGCCACGATCACCGCCGGCAAGGGCCAGCGCCAAATCTCGCGCATGGCGATAGACAAGAGAACGGTGGTCGCGAGCATCGTCGCGGATACCGCTATCCCATAAGCGGCCGCGATATTGCTTGAGCTTCCGAAGCCAATTGCGAGAAGGACAGTTGCGATTAGGAGCAGCCAGTTCACTGCGGGCAGATAAATCTGACCATGGCCCGCAGCCGAGGTCTGGATGACCTGTAGTCGCGGCAGCAAGCCTAGCTGAATTGCTGGCGCGTCATCGAGAAGGCACCGGTGATAACCGCCTGGCTGGCGATGACGGTAGCAACCGTGGCCAGTATCACGAGCGGCAGCAGCAGGGACGCGGGACAGAGGTGATAGAAGATGTTCCCGTTGATGGGAGCGCCGGCCAGCACGTGAGCTGCCTGGCCCGCATAGTTCAGGAACAGTGCCGGGAAGACCAGACAGAACCAGGCCAGTCGGATCGGCGCCCGCCCGAAGTGTCCGAGGTCTGCATACAACGCCTCTGCCCCGGTGACACAGAGGAACACTCCGCCAACCACCAGCAAGGTGATGACGCCGCCGCCCGTAAACAGAAACTGCAGGCCCATTGTCGCGTTCAGGGCCCACAGGACGTCTGGATGCTGTACGATCCCCCTCAGACCGAGCAGCGCGATGATTGCGAACCAGATCAACATGATCGGCCCGAGAAGGCGACCAATGCGCTCAGTACCTTGCCGCTGCGCTGCGAACAGCGCGGCCAGAATCGTTACGGCTACTGGCAGGACGTAGCGCTCGAGGTGAGGTGCTACGATGTTCATCCCCTCCAGTGCCGACATGACTGAAATTGCCGGCGTTATCGCAGCATCGCCATAAACCAGCGCCGCGCCGAACAGACCAACAAACATGATGAGGGATGGCCGCCCGCCCTCGCAGCCTCCGCAAAAGGGCCATCAGCGCGAGAATGCCCCCTTCCCCGCCATTATCGAAACGCAGGGCGATAGAGACATATTTCAACGAGGTTACGATGATCAGCGTCCACAGGATCAACGACAGCGAGCCGAGGATTGCCCCCGGCTTTGGTTGCGCGCCGCCCGTCACCTCAAGCACCGTTTTCAGCGTATAGAGCGGACTTGTGCCGATGTCGCCAAACACCACTCCAAGGGCGGCCAGGCTCAATGCCGGCACACTACTGGGGTGGTTTGGGACAGCTTCAGACGCCCCTACTACTGTTTGGATAGCCATTATGTCACTCCCCCCATGCCAATTCTCAATATAGCAAGCGCACCCAACGGCGAGGTGAGTATGAACATATAATGGGAACCGCAAACACAAGCGCCACGGCAGCCCGACATTACCGGTTGCAAAGCGGAGTATCTAAACAGCCTTCTGTTCGTATAGAAGCCGGTTATTGCTTATTATGAACCTCCGCGCAGGTTGCGTCACGCGCAAACTCGGTTCGACCCTGAGTCGGCGGAGAAGTAATCGCTGTGTAGCTTCCGGACTGTCGTAGACGACACCCGCTATCGCGAAGATCGAAGCCTTGCTGCTTGAGGCCATCCACGATTTGATCGCACAGCCGGTCAAGCGCGTGGCGTCGTCCCCTGAAGCACACGACTTTCTGGCAAAGATCGAGACCGGCGAGCTCGACACTACGCAGAAACGCAACAAGCTCCTGGACGCTTACGCGGAGGAGCTTCGGTGCAAATATCCGGAGTGGGAGACTTTACAAGTCCTGTTTTGTTGGTTGCGGGGGCAGGATTTGAACCTGCGGCCTTCAGGTTATGAGCCTGACGAGCTACCGGGCTGCTCCACCCCGCGCCAAGTGCAAAACCCTTTGGGTTTTGTCACGGTGCGTAAACTGCG
>Ga0102591_1001940_pt1 | contig 24986 bp, 20 predicted proteins | sample AraplaCol_mCL_r2_2_FD_76860 | JGI IMG/M metagenome (GOLD analysis project Ga0102591, IMG submission 76860) | Arabidopsis root microbial communities from North Carolina, USA - plate scrape MF_Col_mCL_r2 (SPADES assembly) (version 2) | ecosystem: Host-associated > Plants > Roots > Endosphere... | reverse complement strand
CGGCCTTCTTCGCAGTTGCCATTTCGATTCTCTCCATCAAGGGTTGTTGATGTGCCGGGCCCTGGTGAAGGTCTGACGCCTTCGGTACTCGTTGGCACCCTGCGCGGGCAATGGTACTGCGCACCTCCTGCATTGAGAAGGCTCTGGCAGGGGGAAAACGGCCTCGAAGTCAACGCCGTCCCCCGTGTTTGTCGCGGGCGCGCATCAATCTCCGCATGTCCGACACGCGCGATGCCTGCGCGCCTACGGGGTTCCCCGTGGTGCGCGGACCGCTCAGTACACGTCGCGCCGGTAGCGCCCTTCGCGGATGAGCGCGTCGACATCGGCCTCGCCGAGCGTCTCGCGCAGCACCGCGTCGACGGCGCCGGCCATGCCTTGCAGGCTGCCGCAGACGTAGATCGCCGCGCCGTCCGCGATCCATTCGCGCAGACGCGGCGCCTCGCGAGCGAGCAGGTGCTGCACATGGACGCGTTCCGCCTGGTCGCGCGAGAAGGCCCAGTCCACGCGGGCCAGCACGCCGTCGCGCTGCCAGGCCTCGATCTCGTCGCGGTAATGCGCGTCGTGCGCCGATTGCCGTTCACCAAAGAGCAACCAAGCCCTCACGGCGCCGTTCCCCGTGTTCATGCGGGCTTGCGCGCGGACCTTCAAGTGCGCCCGCAACCCCGCCAGCCCGGTGCCGTTGCCGACGAGGATCAGCGGCCGGTCGGCGTTGGCGCCGATGCGGAAGCTCGCATGCGGTCGCAGTCGCAGCGCGACGTCCCCACCGACGGCGAGGCGCTCCGTCAGCCATCCCGACGCCAGGCCCGGCGAGCCGTCCTCGCGCGCGGTGCGGCGCACCATCAGCTCGACGCGGCCGTCCGCGGGCAGCGAGGCGATCGTGTACTCGCGCGGTCGCCGCGCGTCGTCATCGATCGCATCGGCCGCGCCGGCCGCATGGGCCGCTGCCCCGGCCACGCTCACCTGCACGAGATCGCCGGCCTCCCAGGCGGGCAGCGGCGATCCGCCCGCGGGCACCAGCTCGAGGTGGAACACCGGTCCGCCCTGGCTCCCTGGATTCAGATGGCGGCGCGCCGCCAGCCGCCAGTCGGTGAACACCGGCGCCTCCCACTCGGCCAGGTCGGCGGTGCCGGCCAGGTGGCTCAAGCGCTGCCGCCACTGCGACAGCGCGTGTTCATCGGTGCGGTCGGCCTCGATGCGATCGAACATCGACCGCGCGCCGCGCTCGCGCAACCAGGCGTCGAGCGCGCGGCCGAAGCCGCAGAAGTGGGTGTAGGTCGCATCGCCCAGCGCCAGCACGCCCACCTGCAGCGACGACAGGTTCAGGCCGGTGGCCGCGTCCGAGGCCTGCGCCGCCATCAGGTCGCGCGCGAACGGTGCCGCGCTGTCGGGGGCGTCGCCCTCGCCGTAGGTGCTGGCGATGAAGAGCGCATGCCGCGCGCCGCGCAGCGCCTCGCGGTCCACCTCGCCGAGCGCGGCGACGCGCACCGGCATGCCGGCCAGGTGCAGCGCCCTGGCGGTCTGCCAGGCGATCTCCTCGGCCTGGCCGGTCTGGCTCGCATGCAGCACCAGCACCGGCGGGCCGGCATCGGCGGCCGGCAGCAGCGCGGCCGATTCCGCAGCCGCCTGGCGTTGCCGGCGGCGATGCCGCCACCACACCGCGGCGCACATCAGCAGGTAGAGCGCGAGCAGCAGCAGCGCCGCCGTGGGACGGGACAGGATCGCAGTCATCAGAGCATCAGCGCGCGCATCGCCGCGGAGAAGCGCTCCTCGAAACCACCGCCTTCGGCCGGTGGGCGGCGCCGCACGAGCCGCGCGGCCAGGCCGAGCCGGTCGGCCAGCGCGAGGCCCTCGTCGGGCCCGAGCACCATCAGCGCGGTCGACCAGCCATCGGCCGCCATCGCGCTGTCATGCACCACGGTGACCGACGCCAGACCGTGCTCGACCGGCCGCCGCGTGCGGGGGTCGATGGTGTGGGAGCGCCACTGGCCGGCGGTATCGACGAAGCACTTGCGGTAGTCGCCGGAGGTCGCGACCGACAGGCCGTGGAGTGCGATGCGCAGCGGCGCCAGGCCGCAGTCGGCGGCGGGCGGCTCGAGGTCCACCCACCAGGGTTGCCCGTCGGGCTTCAAGCCGGCGCCCCGCAGCTCCCCGCCGATCTCGACGAGGTGATCGCGCAGGCCGAGCGTGCCCAGCAGCTCCGACACACGGTCGACGGCGAACCCCTTGGCGATCGCCGACAGATCCAGCGCAACCCCGCCGGCCTGCGTCAGCGTGCGACGCGCGCCGTCCCACGGCAGCGCGTCCCAGCCGCAGTGGACGCGGGCGCAGTCCTGCGGCGACGGGGCGCGGAAGGCGGGGTCGTCGTGGCGCGGCGCGAGCGCCGTCTCGCCCGACGGACCGAAGCCCCACAGCGCCACCAGCGCGCCAGCGCTGGGGTCGTAGGCGCCGCCGCTCGCGGCGGCGATCTTCAGCGCCGCATCGAGCACCGTCGCGAAGTCGTCCGGCAAGGGACACACCGTGCCGGCGGGCGCGCGGTTGAAGCGGCTCAGTTCGGACGCGGCGTCCCAGCCGCTCATCTGCGCGATGACCTCATCGCAGGCGCGCACGATGGCTGCCTCGATCGCGGTGAGCCGCAGCCCGTCCGGCCCGATGAAGCGCACCGACCAGGTCGTGCCCATCGTCTCGCCGTCCAGCGCGTGCGGCACCTGCCCCAGCGCCGGCGGCTCGCCGTCGATGCGCAGCGGGACCAGCACGCGCGGCTCGGGCGCGAGGCCCGGCGTCCGCGCGTGGATCGTCCCGCTCGCCGGGCTCACTTGGGCAGCACCTCGAAGGTGGCGCTGACGCCGGCGCGCTGCACCGGCGCCTGGCGCGTGCCGGCCGGCGCATTGGGGCCGCGCGCCGGGCCGGTGCTCGCGCCGAGGAAGTAGCGGCCCGGCTCGGTCCACTCGACGGTGAACTCGCCCTGGGCGTCGGTCTTGAGCTCGACCTCGCCGAACTTGTAGCGGTAGCGGTTGCCTTCACGCACCAGCTTCAGCTGCACGTCGGCGGCCGGCTTGCCGTCCAGCAGGAGACGGAAGCGCGTCTTGTCGCCATGGCTCAGGTCGGTGACCGGGCCCAGCGGCAGCAGCTCCAGGCCGTCGCCCTCGGGCTTGAAGTCGACCTTGCCGGCCTCCTCCCTGCTGACGAAGGTCTGCTGGCGGTTGGTCATCACCGTCAGCGCGGTGATCTCGGCGTCGGCCGGCACGTCCTTGGCGAAGCTCGCCGGCGTGCCGCGGAAGCGCTTGGTCTCGCCGCCCTGCTTGTAGCTGCCCATCATGGACTGGCTGACGTTGCTGATGCGCCAGGTGCCGTCCTGCGTCAGCTTCACGTCGAAGCTCTCGCGGTGGCGGGCGGTGCTGCGGTTCTCGGCCTCGACGGTCTTGCCGTCCGGCGCGGTGATGCGCAGCGTGTCGAGCTTGAGCGCCCGCTCGAAGTTGAAGAGGTCTTCCGAGACCGCCGCGTCGAAGGAGGCCACCGGCTCCTTGCCGTCGAAGGCGGACTTGTTGGGCAGCAGCCAGGTCATGTGGGCGTGCGCGGCCAGCGGCAACAGCGCGGCGACGGCCAGGGCGACGGGGGCGAGGCGGGATGCGATCGAAGTCTTCGTCATGGTGGAGTGCTCCGTGTCGTGTCGGGGGACGGGATGCCGCTCAGGGCTTGACGTTCAGTTCCAGCGCGCCGAGCTCGTGCTCGCCCTGCGCCTTGACGGTGGCCGCGGCCTTGACGGGCCAGGTCAGCGGCAGGCGCTGTACCTCGCGGCCGCCGGCCTCGCGGCTGGACTCCACGACGATGTCGTACTTGCCCGGGGGCAGCGCGGCCAGCGCCGGATGCGTGTCCAGCGAGATCGCATGCTCGCCGGGCGCGCGCGTGGCGGCGCTCACGCCGTCGGCCGGCACCGTCAGGTTGCGGCCGCCCTGGCGCCACCACTGGCGCATGTCCTTGAGCCACTTGGTGCCGGCGTTGTTCTGCTTCTTGATGTCGTACCAGACCGCCAGCTGCGCGACGGCCGGGCCGGACTCGCCGGCCTTCTCGACCCAGACGGCGATGTAGGGGCGGTGGTACTCGGCCACGTTCAGGCGCGGCAGCTCGAGCTTGAGCTGGACGGTGGCGGCCCAGGCGGACGAGCCCGTGGCCAGGGTGCCCAGGGCACCGATCGTGAGGAGGGTACGACTTGCGGAGCGATTCATGGTCGATGTCTCGGTGGAGGTCGGGAGGATCCTGGCGATGGCTCGGAACGGGTAGAAGGGCGGGAAGGACAGCGGGAAGGACGGGACCGGCGCCGCGCCGTGGCGGGCGCCGGTCGGGGTCGTGTGGGGATCAGGTCAGTGGATCAGCAGCAGCGCCAGCAGCGCGGGAATGACGAGGCCCAGGCCGACCAGCGGCCAGGTGCTGGGCCGGCTGACCGCATGGAACTTCAGGATCAGCAGGCCGGTGACGGAGAACAGCAGGCAGGCCACGGCGAAGAGGTCGATGAACCAGCTCCAGGCCACGCCGGCATGGCGGCCCTTGTGCAGGTCGTTGAAGTAGGAGATCCAGCCGCGGTCGGTGTCCTCGTACTCGACCTCGCCGCTGTCCCGCGCGATGCGGACCCAGGCGTCGCCGCCGGGGCGCGGCATCGCGAGGTAGACCTCGTCGCGGTTCCATTCGGCCTCGCGGGCATCGATGGGCCGGCCGAGTTCCTTCGCCAGCCAGGCGCGCACGGGCGCGGGCACGGCGGCCTTGCGGTCGGCCTCGCTGGCCTCGTCGGCCGCGCGCGGCTTGAGCATCGCGGCGAGCTCGGCGGGCAGCTGCGCCGTCTTGCCGACGATCGCCGGCTTGGACTCGATGTCGGCGGCGTGGTTCAGCGTGATGCCGGTGACGGCGAACAGGATCATGCCGATCAGGCAGATCGCCGAGCTGATCCAGTGCCACTGGTGCAGCTGCTTGAGCCAGGCCGCGCGCGCGGCGGGGCCCTTGCCGGGCTTGGCGGCGGAAGAGGGGGAAGTGTCGGCCGGCGTCATCGGAACGGTCTCGCGCGCTCAGGTCTCGGCCCAGAGCCGCAGCAGGTTGTGATAGTGGCCGGTGAGGGCGGTCGTCTCGGCGTCGTCGCCGAGCCGGGCGCGCAGCTTCTGGACGGTCTGGTCGAGCTCGAACAGCATCGCCCGCTGCCAGTCCTGGCGGACCAGGCTCTGCGTCCAGAAGAAGGAGCACACGCGCGCGCCGCGCGTCACCGGCGTGACGCGATGCAGGCTGGTGCTGGCATAGACGATCAGGTCGCCCGCGGGCAGCTTGACCTCGTGGGTGCCATAGGTGTCGACGACCTCCAGCTCGCCGCCCTCGTACTCGTCGGGCTCGCTGAGGAAGAGCGTCGAGGACACGTCGCTGCGCAGCGGCTGGTCGGTGCCCTGCTGGCGCATGATCGCGCCGTCGATGTGGAAGCCGTACTGCTCGCCGCCCTCGTAGCGGTTGAACAGCGGCGCCAGGGTGCGCAGCGGCAGCGCGGCCGAGATGAACAGCGGATGCCGCGCCAGCACCTGGCGGATGTGGGCGCCGATCTCGCGCGCGGCCGGATGGTCCACCGGCAGCTGGCGGTTCTGCTTGACCTTCGCGCCCTGCTCGCCCACGGTCGCGCGGCCGTCGGTCCAGTCGGCGGCGTCCAGGAGCTTGCGCATCTCGCGCACGTCCTGCTTGCTGAGCACTTCGGGGATGTGAAGCAACATGTCCGGATCGATTCGGTTCGGGGGCGGGACGGACGAACGGCCCGCCCCCGCCAGAACGGGAACGGGCCGCGCGTACGCTACCTCAATCGGCTCAGAAGCCGATGTTGGCCATCAACGTCACCGCACGCGGAGCGCCCAGCACCAGACGGCTGCCGCCGTTGTTCAGCGAGGACATGTATTCCTTGTCGAACAGGTTGGTGACGTTCAGCTGCAGGCTGAGGTTCTTGTTGACGCGGTAGGCGCCCATCACGTCCACGACGGTGAAGGCCGGCAGCGCCGCCAGGCCGTTGGCCGGCGCGGCATTGACGGTGACGATGCGCTTCTGCTCGGCCGTGTGGCGCACGCCGCCACCGATGGTGAAGTCGTTCCACTGGTACGAGTTCCACAGCGTGGCCGACCACTTCGGCGTCCAGCGCACGCCATCGGTGGTGGTCTGCACGCCGGTGGTCGAGTTGAAGCTGCGCAGGCTCAGCGCCTTGGCGTCCATGGTCTGGAAGCCGGCGGTGATCTGCCAGAAGTTGGTGATCTGGCCGACGGCCGCCAGCTCGATGCCCTGGACGCGGGTCTTGCCGCTCTGCGTGGCGACGTTGGTCACCGCGTCGACGCTGACCTGGCCGTCGTTCTCGCTGCGGTACAGCGCGGCCGTCAGGTTCAGGCGCTTGTGCAGCAGGTCCCACTTCGTGCCGACCTCGTAGTTCTTGGTCTCCTGCGCGTCGGCGGCGGTGGCGTTCTGGCCCGAGGCGGCCAGCGTCGAATTGGCGCCCCCCGGCGGCGTCAGCGAGTTGGCGGCGGCGGCGTAGACCGTGCCGTTCTCGGACAGCTTGTACAGCGCGGCGACGTTCCAGCTGGTCACCCACTTGCCGGTGTCCAGCGCGCCGGTGGCGGCGCTGCTGTACTTGACCTTGTAGTGCTCGGTGCGCAGGCCGGCGGTGAGCTTCAGCGCGTCGGTGACCGAGATCGTGTCCAGCGCGTAGATCGCGGTGGTGGTCGTGCTGCCCGAGGTGTCGGCCGCGGCATTGCGCACCGACCCGCCCAGGTCGACGTTGGGGTTCGGGTTGTACAGGTTGGCGACGTTGGTGCCGGCCGGGACCACGGCGGTGTAGCCGCGGTTGTCCTGGCTCTCGTACATCAGCTCGATGCCGGTGGACAGGTCATGCTTGAGACCACCGGTGGCCAGCGTGGTGTTGAGGCTGGTCTGGTTGGCCAGGATCTCGTTGGTCTGGTTGACGCGCTGACGCGAGCGGCTGATCGTCCAGGTGCTGCGGTCGGCCGGGTCGACCGCGACGATCGAGTTGATGCCGGTGACCAGGCGGTCCATGTAGGTGCGGCCGTAGCGCGAGACGTTACGCACCGTCATCTGGTTGCCGATGTCCATCTCGAGCTTGGCGGTGACCATGTCGGCCTTGACGTCCTCGTAGTCGTGGACGCTGCCGTAGAAATTCTTGCGGTCGACCTTGGGCGCGGCCATCAGCGCGGCCGCCTGGGCCGGCGTCACCGTCGCGGACGACACCGCCGTGTAGCCGGGCCAGCCGATGGTCGGCACGCCGCCGTCCGGGCGGTTGTTCTGGCGCAGGTGCTGCGAGTACAGGAAGAAGCGGGTCGGCGTGTTCAGGCCGAACGCGATCGAGGGCGCGATGCCGTAGTTCTTGCGCTTGACCTCGTCGCGGCCGGGGACGCCGTAGTCCTGCCACACCGCGTTCAGGCGCACGGCGCTGTTGTCGAAGATCTTCTGGTTGACGTCGACCGAGGCCCGCTTGCGGCTGGCGTCGCCGATCGTCACCGAGCCGTCGATGAAGTCGTCGATCTGCGGCAGCTTGGTGATCAGGTTGATGTAGCCGGCGCTGGCGGCGCGGCCGGTGTCGGCACCGGCCGGGCCCTTCACCACTTCGATCTGCTCGACGTTGAACACGTCGCGGGTCACCGCGCCCAGGTCACGGATGCCGTCGACGAAGGTCGAGGTGCTGGCGCTGAAACCGCGCATCTGGAAGGTGTCGCCGGCGGAGGTGTTGCCGTTCTCGCCCAGCTGCATCGTGATGCCGGGGGTGTTCTGCAGCGCTTCGATCAGCGAGACGGCGCCCTGCTCGCGCAGCACTTCCTTCTTGATCACCGAGATCGTCTTGGGCGTCTCCAGCAGCGGCTGGGTCAGCTTGGAGGAGGCGCTCTTGTCGGCCTTGTAGGCGGACTGGGCGGTGCCTTCGATCTTCACCTGGGGCAGGTAGGGCGCGGCGGAGGAGGACGCGGCGGTCGAGCCGGCGTCGGCGGGGGCAGTGGCTTCGGCGGCGTGGGCCAGCGGGAGGGTCAGGGAGGCGGCCAGTGCGGCCAGCGGGGCCACCGCGTGCTTGCGGCTCTTGATGTAGCGGGACATGGGGATCGAGCTCCGGGGGGAGAAGTTCTTATGGAAATCGGCTCGGCTGGCTGCGCGCTGGCGGCGTCGTCCCGACGCTTCACGGCGCACGGTGGCGGGCCCCTCCCTGATCGCGACTGGCTGGCGGTGGCGGGTGATTGAGGCCGGTTCTGGACTCAAAGGCCGCAAATGCTAAGCATTCTCATTTGTACATGTCAAAGATTTGCTGGTGAATAGCGCTTCCGCGTGGCGAACGCGCGACGCCTGGGCCTGCTCGGAATCTGCTCGGAAATGCAAAAACCCGCGGGACGCTGGCGCGTCACGCGGGTCGGAGGGGGATGGCGGGGCGGGGAAGCGCCCTGCCCGTCAGCGGGCCGTCAGTTCAGCGCGTCCGGCGACTCGTTCGAGCGATGCTCGGGCAGCTTGGGCGCGGTGCGCAGGCTCCAGATCATCGTGATCGCGAGGATCGCCACCACCACGCCCAGCGACAGCAGCACCGGGATCTTGATGACGTCGATCAGCATCATCTTGGCGCCGATGAACACCAGCACGACGGCCAGGCCATAGCTCAGGAGGTGGAACTTGGACGCCATCGCCGCGAGCAGGAAGTACATCGCGCGCAGACCCAGGATCGCGAAGATGTTGGAGCTCAGCACGATGAAGGGATCGCTGGTGATCGCGAAGATCGCCGGGATCGAGTCCACCGCGAAGATCACATCGGTCATGCCCACCAGCGCGATCACCAGCAGCATCGGCGTGGCGATGCGCTTGCCGTTCTCGACGGTGAAGAAGCGTTCGCCGTCGAAGTTCTTGCTGACCGGCAGCACACGACGCAGCAGCTTCAGCGCGGGGTTGTCCTCGAGGTCCGGTTCCTTGCCGGCCGCCCACCACATCTTGATGCCGGTGATCAGCAGGAAGGCGCCGAAGAGATAGAGGATCCAGTGGAATTGCGCGATCAGCCAGCCGCCGACCAGGATCATCACCGTGCGCAGCACGATGGCGCCGATGATGCCCATCATCAGCACCCGCTTCTGGTAGGCCGACGGCACCGCGAAGTAGGTGAAGATCATCAGGAAGACAAAGATGTTGTCGACCGCCAGCGATTTCTCGATGAGATAGCCGGTGATGAACTCCAGCGCCTTGGTGTTGGCGAGCGCCGTGTCGCCGGTGCCGTCCTTGACGGCCCACCACAGCAGGCCCATGAAGGCGACGCTCAACGCCACCCACACCAGCGACCAGTTGATCGCTTCCTTGACGCCCACCTCGTGCGCGCCCTGCTTGCGCAGGACAACGAAGTCGAGGAACAGCGACACCACGACGATGCCGACGAAAACCACCCACAACCAGGTGGGCACGATCGTGCTCATGAAGACTCCTTGCAAGAACGGGGCGGACTGTACCGATCCCCAAGACACTCGCGGCGATCGAGCGACCGCCGTCCGGCCAAAAGGTCTTGCAAGACTGACGCCACGCCGCGTCGGTGACGGCGGTCCGGTGTCAGGTGCAGAGCCCGGCTGCCAACAAGGCAACGTACTGACGGGCGTCTGCCGCGGCCTGGGCCGCGTGGCTACTCCCCTTTCGGAAGGTTCGGATTGTCTTGTGTTGTTGGCAATTTCAAGTTCGTATTTTTCTGATGATGCCTGCCGGTATGCTGAGCGGCATGAAAACGCTGACCCGTTGGCTGCTTCTGGCGGCCGCGCTGCTGCTGGTGGCGCATCTCTACCCTGGCGTCCAGGTGAAGGGCTTCGGCACGGCGCTGATCGCGGCCTTCGTGCTGGGCTTGTTCAACACGATCCTGCGACCGGTGCTGGTGCTGCTGACGCTGCCAGTCACGCTGTTGACGCTGGGCCTGTTCCTCTTCGTCATCAACGCGCTGCTCTTCTGGGCCACGGCCACCGTGCTGGACGGCTTCACCGTCGCGGGATTCGGCGCGGCGCTGATCGGCTCGCTGATCTACTCGCTGTGCGGCATGGCGATCGACGTGCTGATCGAACGGCTGTTCCCCGACAGCGAATGAGCCCCCCTCGCTGGCCAGGGCACCTCCCGCCATGAAAAAGGCCGCTCTCATCGAGCGGCCTTCGTTCTGGCGCCTGCGAGGCGCATTCACGGTTCGGCGCCAGGCGGCACCCCGCGGGGATACATCTCCATCAGCATCTGGCGGCGCTCATAACGAAGATCGCGCAGCCGGGAGTCGATCACCGACGCTTCGAACTGGTCGGCCGAGCGAGCGCGGCCCTGGCGTTCCGCCGACGCGAGGCGGTCGATCGCGCCGGTGATGTCGCCGAGTGCCGCGCGGTTCTCGCCCTGAGCCCGCAGCGAGCGCAGCGGTTGGCCGAGCTGCTGCCACAAGGTGCCGCTTTCCTGCCAGGCCAGCGCGTCCTGCGCATGCAGCGCCAGGTGGGTCTGCAGCGCCTCGGCGGCTTCCCGCTTCACTTCCGGCCGCGGGTCCGCCTGCGCCAGATCCGCGCGGATCATCAGCATCGGGCGCGAGCGCTCGTTCTTGAGCGGCTCCAGCGCCGCGAAACCAGCGTCCGGCCTGCCGCGGGCGACCTCCAGTTCAGCATGCGCGTAGACGAGCAGCCGCTTCGCGCCCGGGTCGGCGCCGAGCAGGCCCGCCAGCGCGTCGGCCGTCTTCAGCGTGGCCTCGGCGCGGGAGAAGTCCCTCAGCTTGATCGACGCCAGCGCGCTGGTGTAGCGCGCGGCGAGCTGATCGATGTTCTTCTCGCCGGCTCTCGAGCCAGCGTCCAGGCCCTGGAGCACGCGCCAGGGATCGGTGCGCTGGTCCATCAGCACACGGGCGCGCGCGGCCATCAAGACATGCTCCGAGGTGCCGACCAGCTTGGTCTGCGCGGCCGTGCCCAGTCGCGCGCGCGCCTCGCCGATGCGCTCGCTGGTCAGCGGGTGACTGCGCAGGTAGGGATAAGCCCCCGAATCCATCAGGTGATAAGCCTGCTCCATGCGCTCGAACATGCTGGCCATGCCGGCGGGCTGGTAGCCCGCCTGCGTCATGACCTGGAAGCCCACCCGGTCCGCCTCGCGCTCCATGTCGCGCGAGAAGTTCAGTTGCGCTTGCGCCGCTGCCGCCTGGCTGGTGACGATCGCGGCCTGGGCGCCGTCGACGCTGCGGCTCTTCGCGGCGGCGAGGATGCCCAGCAAGAGCCCCACCGTCGCGAGCGCACTGGTCCGGGCATCGCCGACGATGCTCCGCGCGATGTGCCGCTGCGTGACGTGCGACAACTCGTGCCCCAGCACCGAGGCCAATTCGTCACGCGCCCCCGTCATGGCGATCAGCCCGAGGTGTACGCCCACGTAGCCGCCGGGCAGCGCGAACGCGTTCACCGAGCGGTCGCGCACCAGGAAGAGTTCCCAGGCGAAACGGTCGCTGGTGTCGTCGCTGATGTTGCCGAGCCGGCGCGCCGCGTTCACCAGCGGCTGCCAGGTGTTCTGCGCGTACTCGAGCAGCAGCGGATCGTCGATGTAGTCGGGGTCCGGCCGGATCTGCCGCATGACCTGGTCGCCGAGCTTCTTCTCGGCGCCGATGCTGACGTCCGCGGACACCGAGTCGCCCAGGGCGGGCAGGTTCACCTGCGCAGCGGCGCCCTGGCCGAGCAGCATCGCGCTGAGCAGCACCGCCAGGCAACGACGGCTGAAGGGAATGGGGTTCGGTCGCTTCAAGGGATCTCCAGGGCGGGAACTATGATGACGCCTCTTCGGTTTCGCGATTGTTGCCGCGCCCATGAGCTCGCCTCTGACCCATTTTGACGCCGACGGACAAGCCCACATGGTGGACGTCTCCGGCAAGGATGTCACGCACCGCGTGGCGCGCGCGGCGGGGCGCATCCGGATGAAGCCGGCGACGCTGGCTCTGATCCGCGATGGGAACGCAAAGAAGGGCGATGTGATCGGCGTCGCGCGCATTGCCGCGATCCAGGCCGCGAAGCGGACGTCGGATCTGATTCCGCTGTGCCATCCGCTGCCGATCACGCGGGTGGCTGTCGAGTTCGAACTCGATGAGGCGGCGAGCGCGGTGGTCTGCACCGCGCAGGTCGAGACGCTGGGGCGCACCGGCGTCGAGATGGAGGCGCTGACCGCCGTGCAGGTGGGACTGCTGACCGTCTACGACATGTGCAAGGCCGCGGACCGGGGCATGGTCATGGAGCAGATCCGCGTGCTGGAGAAGCACGGCGGGAAGTCGGGCGACTGGACCGCCGAGGTCTGACTCCCCAGCCCCTATCCGCTTGGCTCGCCCGATCAGCGTAGTTCGCGGAAGCTGTACTCGCGCTTCGGCGCTTCGCATTGGAAGGGCTTGGCTGCGGCGCCCAGTTGCGCGACCTCGTCGCATTCGTTGAGCCACTCCTCGCTGGCGACGTTGCGGAACTCGCGCAGGCGCTGGACCAGGTAGCGCGCCTTGTCGGTCTCGCCGACCGCGTTGAGCGATTTCGCCCAGGCCATCAGCAGGCGCGTGTCGATCAGGTGATGCCCGGTCTGCCGGGCTGCGGCGAGAGCCACGGCTCCCGGCGGTTGCACCGTGGCTTCGGCGTAATCGGCTTGGAGCGCGAACAGCGGCGAACGCTGGCCAGCGGCGATGCGGTCGTCGAGCGAAGCGGCACCGGCCGGCGGTGCATAGATGTGGGCGATGCGCAGGTAGTCGATCACGACCAGCGGCACGGCGGCCGCGACCACGACGCCCAGCGCCGCCAGCCATGGTCGACGCTGGCCTGTCGTCGACGCCGGCTCGCCGGCATCCTCGCCCGCCATGCAGAGCCCATAAGCGAGTGCAGCCGGAAGAAGGAAATAGGCGTACCAAAGGGGGTACTCGAACTGGCTGTGGAGGCCAATCATCGCGACCAGCATGGCCGCGCAACGGGTGGCCGCGCTGCCGCGCACGGCGCGGGCGAAGCCCGTCCACAGCCCCACCGCGAGCAATGCGAGCGTGAGCAGCCCCAGCGGCAGGCCCATCTCCACCAGCAACTGCAATTCGAGGTTGTGGGTGTGATCGAAGAACGCCACCGGGCGGTCGGGGAAGGGCGTCATCGTCCACGCGAAATTGAAATCGCCCCAGCCGGAGCCGGTCAGCGGATAGCGCTGCAACAGGCCGATCGCGTTTTTCATGATCGCGATGCGCGACGGAGAACCCGCGCCTTCCTCAGACACGCGGGACTGGGCGCCGAAGGCGTGATGGCTCAGGGCGGTGTAAGCCTCGAGCAGCCCCCAGCCGATGGCGAACATGATCAGCGTCGATCCCAGCGCGATGCGCACGCGCGGGGCGAGTCGGGCATCGACCGCGCCCCAGAGGGCGAGCATCGCCACGCCGATCATGCCGGTGCGGGAGGCGCTGAGCAGCACGCAGAAGACGAAGAGAAAGAGCAGCACGTGCAGTGCGACGGTGCCTCTCAGCGCTCCGCCCAGACGGCGAGCGAGCCAGCCGCCTTGCGCCAGCCACACGGACGCGACGCAGGCCCACATCAGCAGGCTCGCAAGGTGATTGGGCTGGCGCATGTTGCCGACCGCGCGACCCACGAGCCCTGATCGTGCGATGACGTTGCCGTCGGCCAGCGACGGGAAGAACATCTGGATGAGGCTGACGACGACGCTCAGCACACCGGCGCCGACGAGGGCGACGCAGAAGAGCGTCAGCACTTGGTCTCTCTGGTTGGCCACCACGGCGCGACCGGTTTGCACGGCGAGCAATGCGCCGAGCAGCATCGCAATGCTGGTCAACGACATGGACCAGGGGAGTCCATGGGTGAACGGCGCCGCCAAGGCGACGGCGGTCATCAGCAGCAGGGAGAGGGACACGCCGTCGTTGCGCCAGCCTGCGCGCAGGGAGCGTCCCCACGCCAGACCGGCGACCAGCAGCCCGAGACCTGCAAAGGCCATCAGCTGGTTGTAAAGCGTGGCCGACGGCGTCTGGTTGAAGGCGATCAGCGGGGCGAGCGTGACGCCAACGAGCAGGCCCAGGAGGATAAGCGGCCGGCGGGGCGGTACGACCGACTGCCCCGGATCAAAGGTGGACATATCGGCGGTACGAGTCGTCGCGGCGGGCGTCATGGGCAATTTGCGTCTTGCGGACTGACTACTTTACTGTCCTGGCGCATCAACGCCGCCGACGCCTCACTCATCAGCGGGTAGCGGCGGAAGCCGGAGCCGTCGGTATCGAAGGTGACGCGCTGAAGCGTTGCAGCACCGCCAGATTCTGTTGTTGTGAGGCCAGCGGGTCACGAACATTGGCTCGTGGCGTGCTGTACTCGAGTCGCACATTGTCGTCGGTGCTAACCCACACGGCGGGCGCTACGCCTGAACTGGCCACAAAGCGATCCACCCCATCGGGTGCGAGCAACCGGTCTCCGATCAGCGCTCGGAGTGGCCGGCCAAGGATTGTCCGAACCTCCTCAAGCTCCGCAAAGGACTCCAGCGTCTGCACCGCTTGCAGTCGAGGCATCGCGCGAGCGGGATCGTTGGTGGCGACCAAGACGCCCTGCCCACCCAACACATACAGGCTCACGAAGTGGAACGAGCTGCGCAGGCTGGCCACGACGGTTAGGATGTCCTCAGGCGTCAACCGGTGCAATTGCACCCACTGCTGTAGCACACCGTCCTCCGTCATCCTGCGCTTTGCCAGTTCATAGAACTCATGGTTGTAGAGCGAGGCGGCGCCCGCGAACCAGATAGAAGTCAGCTCGATGCTGACTACATCGTATTGATCTCGCGACAGCAACAGTAGATTGCGGCCGTCGGTCACACTGAGGTGCACGCCTGGCTGCGACGAGACCTGACGGTTGATCGCCGGAAAATGCTGGTCAGCGAGCCGCACGATATCGGCGCTGAGTTCCGCAATATCCACTCGCTTGAAACCCGCCTCGTGAAAAACGCGGCTGGTTGCCCCGGTTCCGTAGCCGATCACAAGCGCCCGCTCCCGACGCTCCTGATGCATTAGCGGCGCCATCGCGAAGCCGATCTGTGCCTGCATCTCTCCGGTGAGCCAGTCATTGCCTTGGAATTTTCCGTTGGTCAGCAGCGTCTTCAGAGGCCGGCCTTGAAGGTCGCCTTGCGCCACTGCGGTTAGGCCACCGTCAATGCTTTCTGCGTGGTCCACCACACGCCCCCAGTCCTGCGCCGCGAAATACACATTGGCACCTGAACTGAGAGTGCGGTAATCCAGCGTGGCGTCGCGGTGTTGCCAAAGGAGCCCGAGTGTTGCGACGGCGAATAGAGCGACCCAGCGTCGCGATCGTCCAGCAATGGAGGTTGTGAGCAGGATGAGTCCGAGCGCTATCGCGCAGAAAGCGATCAACAGAGCCGCATCCAAGCCGCCCCAGCGCGGCAACACAACGAATCCAAACAGCAGCACACCGACGATATTGCCCAGGGTATTGATTGCCGCCGCGGCACCGAGTCGCTTGACAGTAGCGCCAGAGGTCGCGATTTCCATCGCGAAAACGTAGGCCGCGCCGATGCACAGGGTCGGTGGCACCATGATCAGCATGCATACCATGCCGCGGATCGCTTCGCGGCTGCCGAAGCTTCGTACCGCCCCGTACTGTTGAAAACTGGCGAAATAGTCTGGGATAGCGTTCCATCCGCGAGTAGTGAGAACAATCGACGCGGCAAGGCACAGCAGGGCTGCGGCCAGGCCGGCCACAGGGGACAGTCGTCCGAGGAGTCGGCGCGCGCCTTCGCCCCCGAGCGATAGGCCCATGAGGAACGCGGCCAGCATCAACCCAAATGCATAGACGCTGTTGCCCGCCACGATCGACAGCAGGTGCACGTAGGTGACCTCCAGGCCAAGCGACAGCATGCCACCGATGCCCAGCGCCGCCATGGCCAACGTCACCTGCCGGCTGCCGAACGGCGTCTGGCTGGAGCCGGCCAGAGCGGCCGGCACGGCAGCACGGTCTGCGGCCGGCTGCTTGAGCAATTCAAGCGCGCCGAGCGCCACCATGAGGTTGAGCAAAGCGGCGATAAGCACAGTGCGCTGGATACCCACCGCCGGAATCACGAAGTAGGCCGTCAGGAGTGCGCCGAGCGCCGCGCCAATGGTGTTGCAGAAGTAGAGCCAAGCCACCCGATTGCCCAGCGAGCCGGCGGTGGCACCGAGCGCCTGAGCGAGCAACGGCAGCGTCATACCCATCAGTACCGTCGGCACGGAGAGTACTGCAGCGCCGAGCGCGATCCGCAGCACCAGCAGCTGTGGCGCGTCGGGTGGCACGCCCGCAGCCAAGGCCACGTATGCGGCCTGCGCGAGATCGAACAAGAAGGGCGATAGCACGCAGTAGCCTGCGATCGCAAGTTCGACGATGGCGTAATCGCGCAGCGGTCGATGCGAGCGTGTCGCTAGTACGCCGCCAATCAGTGCGCCGATCGACATGCCGCCGAGGAATGTCGCCAACACCGTGAAGGTCGCAGTGGCCGTGCTGCCGAAAACCAGAGCCAGCTTTTTCGCGAAGACGACCTGATACACCAATGCCGCAGCACCGGAAGTTACGAACATCAGACCGAAGCGATGCAGCCATCGACGCTGCACTTCAAGCTCCGCGGTGGCTTGGGGGCTTGGCGCTGGTTCGATGGGGGTGATCGCGTGCGCCTCGAATTGGCGTCGCCACGAGATCTGCAAGACCACGACCGCGATCGTGACGAGGAGCATACCGAAGGCGATCCATTGATGCTCCTGCAAGAAGGGCATCGCAAAGCGCATGCACAGCACCCAGACCAGCCACTGGCCAAAGCCGGCGATAACGACCCGCCGCTTGGCTGCCGACGTCCACGGAACTCCAGTCGTGACCATTGCCATTGCGCCAAGCACGAATGGGATGGCCACTATCAAGTCAATCAGATAGTGCTCGCCCAGGGCGATTGTTGCCGAGGCAACGCCCAAGGTCGCCAAGGCGCCAACAAGGCGCGGCAGCCAATGCCGCACGGTCTGCCATAACACGATGCACGCCGCCAAGGCCCAGCCGAAGTGCATCGACGGCATGCCGTTACGGGGGTAAGGGGCAAGCACAAGGACCTGCTGAAGAGTAACGGGCTTGGCGATTGCAGTCGCGAAACCCACGTCACCAAAGACGTAGCGCGGGCCTGTGATGGGAAACAGGTGATAAGCGACGCAGGCGGACATCGTCATCAACAGCCATATCAGCGTCACGCTCGGCACATGGGCCCGCTTGCCTCGCAGTTGCAAGGCCACAGCGGCCAGCATCAGCGCCGGGGTGTACGTGTAGAGCGACTTGTTCAGTTCGAGCAGCCACGGCAATCCGCGGACTGTCTGCGCGATCCACGCCACGAAACTAAAACCCAGTAGTTGGTCCATGGCTAGCGCGTGCGTGTCCAAGACCTCCGGATGGGCCGCCGCGCTCAACTGGAGCGCGGAATCAGGCAAGACGATGTTGAGCAACAGCAGAATCAAGACTGCACGCAAGCGATGCCCGATCAAGTCTGCCGGCACGGAACGACCGGCGACCAGCGCACGGTGAAGGAGTAGCCCGATACATGGCACGCTGTAGGCCACCAACATATGCTCAGGTTGGGTCAGCCGGAACACCTCGGGTAGCAGGAACGCAAGCAGCGTCCCGATCACGGCGCCTCCCGCCAGCGACACCGCCATCGTGATACGGCTGGGCACCGTTCCCCAGAAGAGGATTACAAACAGCACCGCAACGCTGTTCATGACGTAGAAACGCTGGACAGCGGTGCCGAAGAGCATGTTCGGGACGATCGAGGCACCAGGCCAGCGGCAAAGTCCCAGGCTGGCCGCCAACGCGACAATCAGCAACGCGATCAATGCGGCCTTGATGGCCAGCTTTGTGTCTCGCTGGCTCGGATCGCTCACGAACGCGGCGGAGGAGAGCACCGGAGGCAACGACGCAGCGGGAAGGGAATCAGTCATTGGGACGTACAGGATCCGCGAGATCGATATCGAGCGATGGAACGGAGCTTCAGAATGCGTCGATCGGCGCGAATCCGACCGGATCGCCTGTTGTCTTGTCGATCAGCACCGACCAGTCCAAGCGACGCGCGATCACCGGGATCGCTAACAACTGATCCGCAGAGCGGCCCGTGCGCGCGATCGCCGCGTCCACATCGGAGCGGTCTGCCAGCGACGTCAGCATCGGACCAATTGGCTTGCCCGCCTTCAGGGTCTCGCGGCGGGCGTCTGCACCCCAGGCCCGCCAGAACAACGGCCGGGCACCCAGGTCCGCCCCGGCCATCGCCATGAAAATTGCGTCGCCGCGTTCCTCCGCTGAGGGTTCGACCGTCGCCACCAACCGCGGCCCGTCCAGCGGCAAGGACCGCAAACCTTCCGGCGCGCGCGGCAACTCTTCGCTCACGACCTGCACCGCAGTGGTGACTCGAAAACGCGTCCCCTCGAGCGCCAGCGCGACCGGGCGCGCGATGTAAACCGTATGTAGGCCGTAAAAAAGCGCGGCCAATTGCAGGGCGACGATGACCGCGAGGTCTCGTTTGAGCACTTGCATCGGCTTGCGAAGATCGAAGATCGCCAGCGTGATCAATGGCCCCATGATGATGTCGACTCCCATCACAAGGAAGAGCAGTTGCTCGCCGCCGGAGATCACTCGATAGGGCCACGGGTACCAGATTAACAATACCAACGCTGCGACAATCATCGCCACTGTGATGCAACTGACCATGTGGATGGCACTGGCGCGGACACGTTGGCGCCATGCGAGGCGGGCGTCATAGGGTGGCGTCGACGACGTAGGCATGGGCAGATCCAAGAGGCGGAGGCAGAGGGCGTGACCGTCAGGTGCTCGTGTACCTCTGCGAGACGGGCGTACTGGCGGCGGCAGGATGGTAACGCGACCGTCCGGCGAGACGGTCCCGGTCGAACGCTCGCCTCCAAACGGCGAAAGGAGCCCGAAGGCTCCTTCCTCAAGGCGCTCGAGGCGCCCTCCACAGTCTACCGGGCTGGATTACTTGCAGCTGGCGGGCAGATACTTCTTGTCGACGGTACCGCCGCTGCAGGTCCAGACGACAGTTTCGGCTCCAGCAGCCAGCGGGGCCGCATTGACGATCACGGTCTTGCCCGACAGAGCGGCTTCAACAGCGCTCGCGGTCACGGTGATCTTGCTGCCATCCCAGGTCGTGCCGCCAACCACAGAGCCGGAAGTCGCCGCAGGGATGGCGATATCGTTCGTGCCGGGCATGACACCCTTGACCGACACCCATTCTTGGATGTTGGCCTTCGGCTGACCTGCTGCTGCATACAGCTCCGAAGCCTTCGCCTTAATGATGTAGTCACGATAAGCCGGCAGAGCCACGGCAGCCAGGATGCCGATGATCGCCACGACGATCATCAGTTCGATCAGGGTGAAACCTTGTTGAACGCGCTTCATAAACACTCCAAAGAGAGATTAGGGGTAGAGACGACCTCCATGAACGCAGGGGCCGTGCCAGCCGCATTCCTTCTCCGTTCCGTGACCCACTTCACAGCCTGTCGGCGGCGGCCTGACTTCAAGTGACCATTTTTGTCAGCCGCCCTGCCAAGATTTGTCAGTCGCCGAGGTGCTGCCAAAGTTTGTCGGCCAACGTCTGCGACCACCCGAAACGAAGCCGCCCGCAGCGAAGATCGGTGCGGGCGGCGGGGGCGAGAGGGCAGTCAATTTCAGGTCAGCGAGAACTCCTGAAGGTTCTCGAGAGCAGACAAGCGATGCGTTGTACGAATTGCCATCACCGCCTCCATCACCGCGTCCCGTTCACCGGGCTTGATGTGGGTGATGTGTACGTCAATCGAGCCGCCCAGCTTTGCGAGTTCGTCCCGCAGCGTGGTCGGGCACAGGTGCTTGCTGATGCCGGCGAGCCCGCATTCGTCGTCGCCAAACGCGCATTCAATGATCAGATGCGCGACTTTGATTTCGGACAGCCGCTGCCAAAGCGCCGGATTCGGGCCTGTGTCTCCGGTGAAAACCCAGTGACCGAGCGCGCCGCCATCCACAGCAAAACCCACCGCGGGGACCGTATGCGCAGCGCTCAGCACCTCGATGCGGCGACCATCGCCGAGATCCAACCGATCGCCCACGGCAAACTCATGGAAGGTCAACGCGGGCCGATCCGGTGACGGCAAGCGGGTGAAGTCGGGCCAAATCACGCCGTTGAACACGTGGGCTCGAAGGGCTTCCAGCGTTTCCCGGAGCGCATGGACCTTCACTGGCGGGCGGCCTGCCTGTGCGCGTCGGCGCTGGACGGTGTCAGCCAGCAGGCCGATCGCCAGGACGTGGTCGAGATGCGAATGCGTGACCAGGATATGGTCGACCTTGGCCATCGCCTCCACAGTGAGCTCGGCCACGCCGCTGCCGGCGTCGATGAGCACATCGTCGTCCAGCAGGAAGGAAGTGGTCCTGTAGCCGGCCGCCAGGGCGCCGGCGCAACCGAGCACGCGAATCTTCATGCCGGGGACTTTAGAGGCAGCCTTGCGCGACGCTAAGCGCCGAATCCGCGAATCGGGGACTTATTGCCGTCGCTTACGTGACGCCGCCGGTGTGCCGTGAAAACCTGCACGCGTGTCGGTCATCGACCGACAGCGCCGAATCATCTGGATACAGGATTGGCGGCGATCCAACGCCCAATTTGGCCAAAACGGCCATGAAAAAGGGGCTAGCGAGCCCCTTTGACCGGTTCTGCGGAGCGAAGCGTCAGACCTGCACGAATTGCATCTGCGTGCCCGCCAGTTCGATCACGTCACCGTTCTTCAGCGGGACCGACTCGGCGGTCAGAGGCGCGCCGTTGACCACCGGTCTGGCGCCCCCCTCGACGTGCGCGAAGACATAACCGCTGGGCCGCTTGGTGATCGACGCCACCTGCACGCCGGGCTTGCCGACCGTCGTGACCACCTTGGTCAGCGTGACCTCACGGCCGGCTGCCGGCCCGTTGAGCACCTTGATGGCGGCGGGCGCGGTCGACACCGGCGCCGGGCCCAGGCCACCGAACGAGGACGGCAATCCAAAACCGCTGCTCGGGGCCGTGCCCGGGCGCAGGATCATCGTCTTCTCGTAGTCGGCGTTGTCCTCGACCAGATACTTGATCTTGTACTTCCCGACTTCGATCACGTCGCTGTGCGAGAGCAGCTGCTTCTTGATCGCCTTGCCGTTGATGTACGTGCCGTTGGTCGAGTTCAGATCCTCGATGAAGACATCCGCGCCAACCATCTGCAGCACGGCGTGCTCGCCGCTGACCGCCAGGTTGTCGATGACGATGTCGTTGTACGGCCGACGGCCGAGCGTGGTCTTGTCCTTGGTGACCTGCACTTCCTTGATCACCACGCCGTCGAGCGACACCACCAGCTTGCCCATGCTTGACCTCGAGTCCTGTCTTATTTGTAGCGGGCCGCCTCAACGGCGCCCATTGTTACGACTGAATGGCCACCACGCCCATGGCTTGGTGCGACTTTCCGCGCGAACCAGAACGATCGCAATATTATCCTTGCCGCCCATGTCATTGGCCGCGTCCACCAGCGCCTGCGCCGCCTCGGGCAGGTCTTCGTGGCTTTGCAACACCTGTGCCACGCTGACGTCATCGACCATGTCGGACAACCCATCGCTGCACAGCAGGATCTGGTCACCCGGCAGCAGCTCGTGTTGATGGACTTCCAGCATCACCGTGTCCTCGACACCCACGGCCCGCGTCACCAGATTCTTGTTGCTGCTGAAGACAGCTTCCTCGGGCGTCAGTAGACCTGCATCGATCTGTTCCTGCAGCAACGAATGGTCACGCGTCAACTGAACGAGTTGCCCTTCCCGCAAGCGGTAGGCGCGCGAGTCACCGACGTGTCCAAGCAGCAGACTCTGTTCTCTGAAGACCGCCAGAACCAGCGTCGTGCCCATGCCGGCGTAGCGCGGATTCGTGTTGGCGGCATTGAAGATCGCCCGGTTGGCGTTGTCGACGCAGATGTCCATCGCACGCCGCACATCGATGTCGGTCGCATGCTGCCCGCTCTCAGCCAGCCAGCGCCCCAGTTCCGACTTGATGAAGGTCGTCAGCATCTGGCTGGCGACTTCCCCGGCGTTGTAGCCCCCCATGCCGTCGGCGAGGACCGCCAGCCCGACGCCCGGCTCCAGGGCGACCGAGTCTTCATTGTTGTCGCGCACGCGTCCGGTGTCGGTGGCGCTGAAGAACTCCAGGGTCATGTCTTGCTGGCGGGATCGGCTGGGGGAAGGGGATTGTGCACTGCGCCCTGGGACTGTAGCCGCAAAGTTCGCTCGAATGCCTGTCCCGCTGGCGGGGGGGGTGTGGCGCCTGTGCTATTGGCCAATTCGACCGGAATCTGGCTCAACACCGCCTCCAGATCCTGAGCCATCAGGTCACCGCGCTGGTAGCGCAGCTCGGGGCGTTTCTCCAGCGCGAGAGCGACGATCAGCGCCAGCGATTCCGGGAGCTCCGGACGCAGGCGACGGATGTCCGGCGCCGGCTGGTTGGTGATCTGATGCATCAGCGTGGCCATCGACTCGGACTGGTGGGGCAGATGGCCGGTGAGCAGCTGGAACAGCATCGCACCCAGCGAATACAAGTCGCTGCGCCCGTCCACCTGCAGGCCGGCCAGCTGTTCCGGCGACATGTAGGACGGCGTACCCAGCACCAGGCCGGTCCGCGTGCGGCTGCCGTCGGCGACGCGCGCGATGCCGAAGTCCATGATCTTCACGCTGCCGGACTCGCGCTCCAGCATCACGTTCGCCGGCTTGATGTCGCGGTGCACGACGCCGTGTCCATGGGCGTAAGACAGGGCCCGCGCCAGCCGGGCGCCGAGCAGCAGCACCTCCCGCAGGGGCAGCAGCTGCCCCGCTCGCGTGTGGTGGCTGAGATCCTGCCCGACGACGTACTCCATGGCGATCCAGGTGTCGCCGGCGCATTCGCCGGCGTCCAGGACGCGAAGGATGTCGGGGTGATCCAGGTGTCGCGCCGCGCTGGCTTCCCGCATGAAGCGGTCGCGGACGTCGATCAGGTCCTCGGGCGCGAATTCGCGTTGCAAGGCCAGCCGCTTGATCGCGACCGTTGCGCCGCTGCGCCGGTCGATCGCACGGTTGACCACCGCCATCGCCCCGCGACCGAGTTCCTCGCCGATCTCGTAGTCGTCGAGCGCCACGCCGGCCGCGCGCGGCATCGGCTGTGTCGTGGGCAGGGTGTCAGGCGCGCCATGCCCGTCCTCGTCGGACGCGCCCCGGCCCAGCAATCGCTTCAGAAAGCCGGAGGCGCTCATGGCATGGCGGGCCTTTCGTCAGGCTTCGGCCGGCTTGCGCGCAGCCAGCAGCTTGCCGACGATCAACACGAACAGTGCACCACCCACGCCCAGCGCGTAATAGACCTGCGGCAGCACTTCCGTGGTCCCGGGCTTGTCGCCCGGCTGCATCGGCACCCAGCTGTTCAGCGCCGGATCGGTGACCAGCATCGTGCCGGCGATCCAGCCCAGCAACATTGCGCCCAGCGTGATCACGATCGGGAACTTGTCCATCAGCTTGATCACCAGCTGGCTGCCCCAGACGATGATGGGGATCGAGACCAGCAGACCGAAGATCACCAGCGGCATCTGGTGATGGGAGCCAGCGCCTTCCGCGGCACCGGCGATCGCGATGACGTTGTCCAGGCTCATCACGAAGTCCGCGATGATGACGGTCTTCACCGCGCCCCAGAGCTTGTCGCTCGCTTCCATCTTCGAGTGGTCATCCTCGGCTTCCGGCATCAGCAGCTTGATGCCGATCCACAGCAGCAGCGCACCGCCGACCAGCTTCAGGAACGGCAGCTTGAGCAGCGTGAGCGCGAAGAAGATCAGCACGACGCGCAGCACGATCGCGCCGGCGGTGCCCCACATGATGCCCTTCGTGCGAAGGTTGGGCGGCAGCTTGCGGCAGGCAAGCGCGATGACGACGGCGTTGTCGCCACCCAGCAGGATGTCGATCAGGATGATCTGGCCGACGGCGAGCCAGAACTCGGGGCTGGTGAACATGTCCATGGAGGGGAACCCGCGCCGGGCCTCGCGCAACGAGGGCCCAGTCTAAAGCGTTGGAGGGATGAACGAGAGAAGGGGCCCACTGGGCCCCTTCCTTGGTTCAGGGGGTACGCGAGGATTGTCCCCGCCCTACCCCTGGGATCGCAGTGCGTGAAATTACGCACCAACGATCTTCCTCATCAGGTTTTTCCTGCTTCTTACAGCAGGCCCTTCAGCAGCTTGCCCATTTCAGACGGGTTGCGGGTCACGGTGAAGCCGCACTCTTCCATGATGGCCAGCTTGGCATCGGCCGTGTCGGCGCCGCCCGAGATCAGCGCGCCGGCGTGGCCCATGCGCTTTCCGGGAGGGGCGGTGACGCCGGCGATGAAGCCGACGACCGGCTTCTTCATGTTGGCCTTGCACCAGCGCGCGGCTTCCGCCTCGTCCGGGCCGCCGATCTCGCCGATCATGATCACGGCGTCGGTGTCGGGATCGTCGTTGAAGGCCTTCATCACGTCGATGTGCTTCAGACCGTTGATCGGGTCGCCACCGATGCCGACGGCCGAGGACTGGCCCAGGCCGATCTCGGTCAGCTGCGCGACCGCTTCATAGGTCAGCGTGCCGGAGCGCGAGACCACGCCGATGCGGCCCTTGCGGTGGATGTGGCCGGGCATGATGCCGATCTTGATCTCGTCGGGCGTGATCAGGCCGGGGCAGTTCGGGCCCAGCAGCAGCGTCTTCTTGCCGCCGGCCGCTTCCTTGGCCTTCATCTTGTTGCGCACTTCGAGCATGTCGCGAACCGGAATGCCTTCGGTGATGCAGATCGCCAGGTCCAGGTCGGCTTCGACGGCTTCCCAGATGGCGGCCGCGGCGCCTGCCGGCGGCACGTAGATCACCGAGACGGTGGCGCCCGTCTGCTGGGCGGCTTCCTTGACCGAGCCGAAGATCGGGATGTTGAAGATCGACTCGCCGGCCT
>Ga0102591_1001935_pt1 | contig 25023 bp, 12 predicted proteins | sample AraplaCol_mCL_r2_2_FD_76860 | JGI IMG/M metagenome (GOLD analysis project Ga0102591, IMG submission 76860) | Arabidopsis root microbial communities from North Carolina, USA - plate scrape MF_Col_mCL_r2 (SPADES assembly) (version 2) | ecosystem: Host-associated > Plants > Roots > Endosphere... | reverse complement strand
GAACGCGCCACTCACCATCAGGGCGGTCACCACTAGCCCGCCCGTCCATGGCGACGTCGAGTGCGTCGTCTTCGCGACGAGCGACGGCATCAGCGAAAGATAGAAGCCACCCAGCATCCAGATCGCGCCGTTCAGCGGCGTCACCGCCCTGAAGGCCGCGGAGGCGCGTGCCGGCACGCTGACATGAGGCCGCAGGCTGGCCAGCGCGCCCGGCTTCACCGTCGCCGTTTCGGGCGTGGTGCGCGTCAGTAGCGCCGACACCACGAGCAAGGCGATCAGCACCACGAATACCGTGCGCAGCGGCGCGGGTGCCAGCACCACGAGCGCGGTGCTGCCGAGCGCCCCGAGGCCGAGCCCGATCATCGGCGCGAAGCTGTTCACCGTCGCGCCGCGATGCCGGTCCAGATCGAGGATGGTCGCGGCCAGCGTCGACATGCCGATACCCGTCGCGACGCCCTGCAGCACACGCGCGGCGACGAGCCACCCGGGACTGCTCGCCTCCAGAAAGACGAGCATCGCGACGATGTCCAGCGCGATCGCGCCACCGATCACCGGCTTGCGACCCAGATGGTCGGACAGGCGCCCGGCGAACAGAAGCGCCATCAGCAGCGCGAACGCGTAGACCGCGAAGATCACGGTCAGCAGCGTGGGCGTGAACTGCCAGGTCGCCTGGTAGATCCGGTACAGCGGCGTGGGCGCCGTCGACGCGGCGATGAAGACGATCAGCGAGGCGGTGTGAACCGTCATCGGCCAGCGGGGGTGGGAGGCGTTCATGGAGGTCTGCTAAAGCAAAGATTGAGCGTTAGTGTACGCTCTTGGCGTCTTAAAGCAATGGTTTTGCTTTAGTGGTATGATTCTCCGTATGAACGAGACCTCATCCATCGCGCCGCGGGCTTCCGGCGCCCGCCCGGGCGGCCGTAGCGCCCGGGTGCAGGCAGCCGTGCATCAGGCGGTCAACGAACTCCAGGCGGCCGGCCGTGACGCCGTGACGGTGCCGGCGATCGCCGCGCGTGCCGGCGTGACGCCTTCCACGATCTATCGCCGCTGGGGCGATCTGGCCCAGTTGCTGGCGGACGTCGCGGTATCGCAGATGCGCCCCGACACCCTTCCCGCCGACACCGGCGCGTACCGGAACGACCTGCTCACCTGGCTCGACCAGTACAGCGACGAGATGTCGTCGGAACTCGGCCGGTGCATGCTCCGCGACGTGCTCAGCGCGCAAGGACGCGAGAATCCCGGGCGATGCGTGAGCTTTTGCGCGCAACAGCTCGACACCATCGCCGAGCGCGCGTCGGCGCGCGGGGAACGCCCGGTGCGCACCGAGGTGCTGCTCGATGGCGTGGTCGCGCCGCTGATCTATCGCATCCTCTTCGCGGCCGAGACACCGTCGACCGACGATGTGACGCGCTGGGTGGACGCGGTGATCGATCGCGAGGCGTGACCGTCGCCTGAATCGCAGACGCGCCGCGCATGCGGTGCGTCAGGGAAGAAAGCCAGCGGAAAATCTCACGGGCGTAGGCTTGTGTCGACGGCATCGCCGATATCGAAGAGCCCCATGAAGACCTCGCTTCTGTTCGCCGCATTGTTGACCCTCGCTTCCGTCGCCAGCGCCGCCGATTCGCCGAAGGACGTGCAGGCGCTCATCGCGCGAGGCGATTTCCCAGGCGCCGAAAAGCTCCTCCGGCAGGCGGTATCGGAGCACCCGGCAAGTGCCAAGGCGCACTACGTGCTGGCCGAAGTGCTCGCTCACGAAGGCAACATCGGCGAGGCGAAGGCCGAGGCCACGATGGCCGCGACGCTCGATCCCAGCACGCACTTCACCGATCCTGCGAAGTTCCAGGCGTTCCAGCGCGAGCTCGGCAAGGCGCTCGCGCCGGTCTCGTCCACGCAGCGGGCCGCGGTGGCCGCGGACCCCGGTGCCCCCGAGGCGACGACCGGGAGCCGCGGTGCCTCGCATCTGGTGGGCCTCGCCTTCGTTGGGGGCATCGCGTTATTGCTCGTCTTCTTCCTGATCCGCCGCCGCCGCGATGCCGTACCGGCGACCACCGGATATTCGTATGCGCCGCCGATCGAAAATCCCCCGCCCTACGGCGCTTACCCCGGCAACGGCGCTTACGCGCCGCCGCCCGCGCCGCACTCGGGCGTCGGCACGGCGGTCGCGGCGGGCCTGGGTGGCGTCGCTGCCGGCATGTTGCTGGACGAAGCCCTGCGCTCGCACGGCCAGGGCAGCGACGTTCCCGCCGTCAATCCGGTCGCTCAGACCCCCGTCGACTCCGCCGGTCAGGCGTACGACGATCTCCGCGACCGCCCGGTCGACATGGGAAACGACGACGATTCCTGGGACGACGGCGCGTCCGGCGACGGCGGTTCGTCCGACGACGACAACTGGTGAGCCAGGACTTTCGTTGGTGACGACGCCCGCTCTTTGCAGCATTTTGCGCTGACGGCGGCGCGTCGCCGGACGCGCACGCCGGATTAGGGATACGCTGCCTCCATTCGCACGGAAGAGGCAGCCATGGTCGCCGGCGGCACGGACAACCAGCTCGTCCACGCGGTCGCGCTGCTCGGCGCGGCGGTGGTGCTCGTACCGCTCTTCCGCCGGCTCGGCCTCGGCTCCGTGCTCGGTTATCTCACGGCCGGACTGCTGGTCGGACCCTTTGGGTTCGGGTGGTTCACCGACCCGGAAGCGATCCTGCATCTCGCCGAACTCGGCGTCGTGATGTTCCTGTTCGTCGTCGGCCTGGAGATGCAGCCGTCGCGACTGTGGTCGCTCCGTCAGTACATCCTCGGCCTCGGGTTGTTGCAGACGATCGTCAGCGCCGCGGCGCTGACCGCGCTGGGCTGGTTCACGGGGCTGCCGCTCGCCGTCGCGTTCGTGGGTGCGCTGGGCTTCACGCTGACCTCCACGGCCATCGTGATGCAACTCGTCGCCGAACGTCGCGATGTGACGCCCATCGCGGGCCAGAAGATCATCTCCGTCCTTCTGCTCGAAGATCTCCTTCTGGTACCGCTGCTCGCACTGGTCGCATGGATGGCGCCCGATGGCGGCCATGCCGCCACGTCCGGCGCCTGGATGCCCGCGCTCAAGGGCGTTGCCGCGCTCGTCGCGCTGCTGGTGGCCGGGCGCTGGCTGCTCGACCCGCTTTTCCGCATCCTCGCGCAGTCGAAAGTGCGGGAAGTACTCACGGCGGGCGCGCTCCTCGTCGTGCTCGGCGCGGCGGTGCTGATGCAGCTCGGTGGTCTTTCGATGGCCATGGGCGCGTTCATCGCCGGCGTGATGCTGTCGCAGTCCAGCTTCCGGCACCAGCTGGAAGCCGATGTCGAGCCGTTCCGCGGTCTGCTGCTGGGCCTGTTCTTCCTCGGCGTGGGCATGGCACTCGATGTCGCCACCGTGAAGGCGCACTGGCAGTACATCCTGATCGGCGTGCTCGGCATGATGCTGGTCAAGGGCATCGGCATCTATCTCGTCGCGCGCCTCACGCGCAGCGACCACGACGAAGCGTTGCAACGGGCCTCGCTCATGGCGCTCGGCGGGGAATTCGCATTCGTCCTCTTCGCGGCCGCGACCGCGGGCAACGTCATGACGGCAGCGCAGAACGCGACCTTCACCGCCGCGGTCGTCCTCTCGATGGCCATCGCGCCGCTGGTGGAGATCGCAGTGCGAAAGCTTGCACGCACGCGCGCGGAGACGTCAGCGCCACTCACGGCGGACGTGCCCGAAGGTCTCTCCGGCAGCGTGCTCATGATCGGCTTCGGCCGGTTCGGGCAGGTGGTGAGCCAACCCCTCCTGGCACGCGACGTCGAGGTGACCGTCATCGACACGGATATCGAGATGATCCAGGCGGCGTCCCGTTTCGGCTTTCGCATCTACTACGGCGACGGCACCCGACTCGACGTCCTCGAGGCCGCTGGCGCGGCGCGGGCACAGGTGATCGCGGTCTGCGTCGACGATCGCGCGACCGTCGATCGCATCCTGGACGTCGCGTTGCACGAATTTTCCCAGGCGCGATGGATCGTCAGGACCTACGACCGCGAGCATTCGCGCGAGGTCGTCGGCAAGGGCGTGAACTTCCACGTGCGCGAAACGTTCGAGTCGGCACTGTCGTTCGGCACGCTCACGCTACGAAAGCTCGGCGTCTCGTCGCGCGAGACGAAACGCATCGCCGACGTCGTGCGCGCGGGCGATGCGAAGCGGTTCGAACAGGAAATCGCCGGCGTCGACTGGGCGACGGCCGGCTCCGATGTCTTCACGCGCCGCTCGCAGCCCGTGCCGCTCACGCCACCGCGTCACGCGAGCCAGCCGCTGAACCAGCAGGCGGAGGTCGCGACGCGACCCCGGCCGTGACCGTCGACCCGCGCGTCAGGGGCCCGCGGCCGTGACGCGCCATACCGTGTCGCCGACGTCGTCGGCGATGAGCAGCGCCCCTTCCTTGTCGAGCACGACGCCGACCGGCGCACCGAACAGCTGCGATTCGTCCTTCGAATGGAAACCGCTCACCAGCGTCTCGGGCTTACCGACAGGCTTGCCGTCCTGGAATGCCACGAACACCACCTCGTAGCCACTGAGCGGCGAACGGTCCCAGCTGCCGTGTTCGCTCACGAACGCCCCGTTCTGGTACTTCGCGGGAAGCGCGTTGCCCCGCGTGAGCAGCAGGCCGAGGGCGGCCACGTGCGAACCCAGCGCGTAGTCGGGAGGGATCGCCTTCTGCACGAGATCGGGGCGCTGCGGCATCACCCGGCGATCGACATGTTGCCCGTAGTAACTGTAAGGCCAGCCATAGAACGCCCCTTCGGTGACCGAGGTCATGTAATCGGGCACGAGGTCGGCACCGATTTCGTCGCGCTCGTTGGCGATGGCCCAGAGCCGGTTCGTCGTCGGATCCCACTGCAGCCCGGTAGGATTCCGGATGCCGGACGCGTAGATGCGGCTCGCACGGCTCGCGACGTCCACCTCGAGCACCGCGGCCCGTCGGTATTCCACCTCGAGCCCGTTCTCGGTGATGTTACTGTTGGAGCCGACGCCCACGTAGAGCTTCGTGCCGTCCGGATTGGCCTGCAAGGCCTTCGTCCAGTGGTGATTCACCGTGGAAGGCAGGTCCGTGAACGCCACACCCGGTGCACGGATCGTCGTTTCGCCATCCTGATAGGGAAAGGTGACGATGGCATCCGTGTTCGCGACGTAGAGCGTGTTGCCGATCAGCTGCACGCCGAACGGCGAATGCAGGTTGCCGATGAAATCGTGCTTTTCCCACTCGCCGGAAGCACGCTTGCGCAGCAGCGTGATCCGGTTGCCGCCCTTCGCGCCCTTGCCCGAGCGGTTCTTCACCATCGCCGCCACGAGCTGCTTCGGCGTCGTCACCGCTTCCTCGCCTGGTCCGTTCGATTCCACGACCAGCACGTCGCCGTTGGGCAGCGTGAGCAGCTGACGGGGATGCTTGAGTCCGCTGGCGATCTTCTCGATCTTCAGGCCCGGAGCCACGGTTGGCGCGGCACCGTCCTTCCATCCGACGAAGTCCGGCACCTGCATGGGCGGGGCGAGAAACTGCTGCGCCTTCGGCAACGACGGATTCGCGCCCGCCTGCTGTTCCGCATCCTGCGAGGCCTTCTCCGCGCATGCGGCAAGCAGGGTCGTGCAGGCGATCACGAGTGTGGTGCGGGACAGGGACTTACCCATGAGCGTACTCCCGCTGGGCCGAGGGCCGGACGGCGATCACGACGTTGCCCACGGCGATCAGGGTCACCGTCAGCACCGAGAGCCACACGGCGGCCGGAACGATCGCGTAAGCGTCGCGCGTATGGACGAAGGCGTTGAGCACCGCCGCGACGATCGCGACGACGTTGAGCCAGAAGTCGACATGATCGGCGCCGGTCGACACGCGGCGCGATGTGATCCACACCTGCGTGAGGTTCACCAGCCGCGGGATCACGGCGAACACGAGGCCGAGGGCGATGAGCCATGCCGCGCCCTTTCCCCAGAGCGTCGTACCGGTTTTCGCGTAGACGACGTCGAAGACGAGGCCAGCGACGAAGAAGCCGAAGGGTATGGGGTTGAGAAGGCCGTAGACGGCATTCGCCACGGCGGAGCGGCGGCGTTCGACGGGTTGATTCATGGGCGGGCGTCTCCAGACGGAAGACCGGGGGTCGGTACGATCAGCCGCCTGTGTAGCCTGCCCTCCGTGGACGGCGCGTGTCGGGTGCCGCTTCCCCTCAGTCGATACGGTAGTGGATCGGCTTGAAGCGGAAGTTGTTGGACTGCCCGGCGGAGCACGCCGTGAGGCCGACGATCAGATCCATCTGGGCCACGAACGTCGTCGTGTCGCCGGCCTTGCTCAATGGCGGTTCGACGGAAAGCGTTCCCGCGACGCCGTCGACCTGCACGTTCATGAAGACGTTGAACGCCGTGGGGATCGCGTCGGGCGGAATGCCGAACGGCTCCAGCGCCGCGGCGAGATTGCCGAAGCATCCCCGATGGGGCTCCGTATGACCGTAAAGTCTTGCGAACATCTCCTTCGAACAGGGCGCAAGAAGGAAATCGTGCCGACCGACGCGATCCTCGTCGATGACCAGCATCGGACCGCTGCGGTTGGAATACAGGACGTCGCCGGTCGTCAGCAGGAACTTGCTCGCGTAGTCGAGGGATCGTCCGCTCGAAAGCCATTCGTCGGTGTCGTCGGCGTTGAACGCGACCAGATCGCTGACCTGCTGGCCCTCCGGGTCGATCACGGTAAGCCGCTGGTGCTTGCGCAAGAGGAAAGCGGTGCCGCTCTGCGGCGGTATCACGGCATGGGTCACGCGGTCTTCCTTTGCGAGGACGCTGTGCGGGGGGCGAACGGGCAGGTCCATTCGCCTGTGATGTGTCGGCCGCTGTACTGGCGCGCTTCCGAACTGCGACCGTGCATGGCGAGCATCGGATTGGGCGAGCCGTTAAGCGCGATGTCGCGTTCCACGATCGCCTGCTTCAACCGGGCGTAGCGACCTTCACGGCGAAGGTACTCGAACTGCGCATGCAGATTGAAGACCATGGCCGGATGCGCAAGCCTGCGTGCACGGCGGGACGCCCCCGGATGCAGGCCCACGACATAGAAGGCATGGCCACCGACGCTCATGCTGAACGCCGGGTCGTCGGGATCCGCGCTGACCGAAGGGTCCCACGTGTAATCACGCCCATCGGCGTCGTGAATGCCCTGGAGGCGCGCAAAGAGCATCCGCTCGAAATGCTCTTCGGGCATCGCGTCGCTGCCGGCGAAGTGGACCACGAGGCTGTGAAACGTATCCTCGGGTTTCTGCGCACCGGCGAAGCTCGCGATCTCGCGCGCCACGCGCGCATCGTCCGCCGGGCAAGGCATGGCCCCGGCGAAGACGTGGGTCACCAGATGGCGGCGATGGGCTGTCTGGGCGGCGAGGCACGGGAACCAGGGACTGGACAGGTGCCGGTCGAATTCGGCGATGGCGATCGTCTGCTGTTCTTCATTCATGCCACCACGGTCGGGCATCGAGGGTGAAGCGAGACGACCGGGGCTATGAAACGGCGGACGACATTCGTGAGCGAGAGGTGCAACGGCCGTGATTCAGGATCGGGATGTGGGAGCGCGCTCGTGCGCGATGGGTGCTCGAGGACGGCACCCATCGTGCGCGAGCGCGCCCCTACACCATGCCTCACATATCCGCGGCGATCTTCCGCAGTTGTCGCTCGAATTCCTCGGGCGGCTGTCCGCCCGAAATCAGGTAGCGATCGTTGACGACGACGGCCGGCACGCCGGTGATGCCGCGGCTTTGCCACAGGGCTTCGCTGCGGCGCACGTCGTCGCCGTAGCGGTCGGACGCGAGCACGGCGCGCGCTTCGACCGGGTCGAGACCCGCTTTTTCCGCCGCGGCCACCAGTGCGTCATGGTCGCCCGGATCGGTCTGGTCGGTGAAGTTCACGATGAACAGCTGGTGTTTCAACGCCTGCTGCTTGCCCGTGCCCGCCGCCCACGCCATCAGGCGATGCGCGTCGAACGTGTTGTAGATGCGCGTGGCATCCGACGTGTTCATCGTGAACCCGACCGTCGCCGCGCGCTGTTTGATGCGCTCCCGGTTCACGCGGGCTTCGTCGGCCGGAATGCCGTATTTCGCGACGATGTGCTCCACGGTGTTCTCGCCGCCGGGGACCATCGACGGATTGAGCTCGAACGGGTGGAACGTGATGTCGGCCTCGACGACACCGTCGAGGCGTTCGAGTGCACGCTCCAGCCCGCCCAGGCCGATCACGCACCACGGGCAGGCGATATCGGAAACGAAATCGATTTTAAGCTTCTTGGACATGGCACCAGACTTGATAGGGAATGGCGCCATGTTACGCCTGACCGGCGGTCGTCAGGTGTTGACCGTCTCGATGGCGGCCTGTTGCCGCGACGAAAGCGCGGGATCCGTTTTCGACGGCCGGCCGGTCTCGCGATGGCCCGCCAGTCGCCGGAGGAATCTCGGATCGTGATCGCTGGTAACGCTGAAATCGAACCAGTGATCGCTGGAGAGGATTTCCCAGAGACTCTCGACGTGGCCGCCCGGAAGCACGATGTGCCTCCGCGGAGGAAGGTGCGTGTAATCGGCGGCCGGCGTCACCGTGACGATGCAGGTACGGCTGCCCTCGTTGGTGATCACGAGACGCATCAGTCCGTCGAGTTCGGCGCGCGCGATGCGCACCTCCGGCTGCGCGCGACGACCGCGGTCGCCGGAGGACGGCTGCGTCCCCGCGAACTGGCGCAAGAACCCGTTCGGGCCCGTCACCGAAAGATCGTAGGCGCCGCCGCTGTAAAGGCTCGTCCAGCTGTCGGCGAGTTCCTTGCCCGCCTCCACCGTATAGGTCCACGGACCGTCCGTCCGCGCGGACGAGAAGACGTGGAAGAACGCGCCGCTCCGTCCGTCGTTGATGAAGTCGAGGCGATACTTGCCCGCGTCGACGTCGAGACGGCCCTGCACGTCGAGCGCGTAAGGCAACGCACGCGCAGGTCGCTGGCCAGGCTCCTGACGCGGCATGCGCTGGTGGGCAGGCGGTACCGGCACCAGATCCTGGTGAGCGCCCTTGTCCGGTTCGTACGCGCGCGTCGGCGGGAGATGCGGGGCATCCGCGTCGTGGCGGCGGAAATCGAAAGCGCGCGTCAGGTCGCCGCACACCGCACGGCGCCAGTCGGAAATGTTCGGCTCGCGCACGCCGAATCGCTCCTCGAGGAAGCGGAGGATCGACGTGTGGTCGTAGGTCTCGGAGCAAACCCAGCCACCCTTGCTCCAGGGCGACACCACGAGCATCGGCACGCGGACGCCGAGGCCGTAAACGCCCTCCACGAAACCGTTGCCGCCCGGATAGATCTCGCCCTCGGTCGACACTGTCGACAGACCCTGCGCGCGCGACGACGCCGGGTACGGCGGCACCACGTGGTCGAAGAAGCCGTCGTTCTCGTCGTAGGTGATGAACAGCGCGGTCTTGCTCCATACCTCCGGATTGGCCGTCAGCGCGTCCAGCACGCCGTCGACGTACCAGGCGCCATAGTTGGCCGGCCAGCTGGGGTGTTCCGTATAGGCTTCCGGCGCCGCGATCCACGACACCTGCGGCAGGCGGTTGGCGAGCACGTCCTCGCGCAGGATCGCGAACGGCGACTGACCGCCAGCGATGTTCGTACCGGTTCGCGCCTTCTCGTAGAGCGGGCTGCCGGGCTGCGCGTTGCGGTAGTTGTCGAAATACAGCAGCGAATTGTCACCGTAGTTGCCGATGTACGGATTGGACGTCCAGCCCCAGCCACCCGCGGCATCCAGGCCGGTACCGATGTCCTGGTAGATCTTCCACGACACGCCCGCTTCCTCCAGTCGCTCGGGATACGTCGTCCAGTTGTAGCCCTTCTCGGCGTTGTCGAGCACCGGTCCCTTGCCCTGCCCGTCGTTCCCGACGTAGCCGCTCCACATGTAGTAGCGGTTGGGATCCGTCGAGGTCAGCATGCTGCAGTGATAGGCGTCGCAGATGGTGAACGCGTCCGCCAGCGCGTAGTGGAAGGGGATGTCTTCGCGGGTGAGGTAGGCCATCGTCGTGGTGCCCTTGGCCTCCACCCACCCGTCGTAGCGGCCGCCGTTCGCCGCCGCGTGTGTATCGTTCCAGCCGTGCGGCAGGTCTTCGATGAACGCGAGGCCAAGATCGTCTCCCGCCGGCCGGAACGGCAGCAGCACGTCGTCGCCCGACGGCTGGTGCCACACGGAGCGCCCGCTCGCCAGCGTGAATGGCCGTGGATCGCCGAAGCCGCGCACACCACGCAGGCTGCCGAAGTAATGGTCGAACGAGCGGTTCTCCTGCATCAGGATCACCACGTGCTCCACGTCGGCCAGCGTGCCCGTGCGATGCGACGCCGGTATGGCCAGCGCCCTGGCGATCGACGGAGGCAGGACCCCCGCGGTAAACGCGGCGCCCGCGGCGCCCATGGAAAGCTTGAGAAACTGTCGCCGGTCCTGAGAAGTCATGCCTGTCGTCCACTGGTCGGTAGTGCCCTGTACCAGCGAGTGTTCCGGCGCAATGTGACAGGTTGGTTCCCATATCGGTCCACGATGCCGCCAGGCGCGCAATCTGGGATGGTCGTCTCAGTTGCGGCCGGCTAACAGCAGCCAACACAAGCTAACTGGTGTCACCCGGCCTGCGCGACACATGCTGTAGACCATTCCTCCGCGGACACGGTCATGACACGCATGCATCCTTCTACTCGTCGCCTTGTCCGACCCACGCACCTCGCACGTCGGCTCTTCGTTCCGCAGGTGGCCGCCGTCGTCGGTGCTCAGACGCTGGGCGCACTGATCCTCACCGTGGGCGAACCGGCGAGCAGCCTGCCGCGCATCGCGGCCAGCGCCGCGGTGGCCGGCATCTCGCTCTGTGCGTTTCTCTGGGTGCACGGCAAGGCCGCCGCCCGCCCGCTCGCCCAGTTCGCGGAGGCGCTGGAACGCTTCGAGCCGGCTCGTGCGCTGGCGCCGCCGCCGGCTCACGCACCGCAGGAGCTGGTACGCGCGATGAACGCCCTGCGCGGCATCCAGCTGCGGGTGCGCGAGCACGTGTCCGCGCGGCTGCGGTTCCTCTCCGCCATCGCGCACGACCTGCAGACGCCCGTTGCGCGCATGCGCCTGCGGCTCGAATCGATGGACGACGGACCGGGACGCCGGTACATCATCGAAGACCTGCATCGCATGGAGCACCTCGTGCGCGACGGCGTGCGTTATGCCCGTTGCGCCGACGAGCCGCGCGAGGTCCCGGTGAAACTCTGTCTCATCGCCTTCGTCGACAGCCTCGCGTGCGATTATCGCGACGCGGGCCGTGCCGTGGCCTTCGCACCGACCGATCCGCTGGTGGTAACCACATGCCCGCAGTCGCTGCGGCGCATCCTCGCCAATCTCGTCGACAACGCGCTCAAGCACGGTTATCGGGCGGATCTGCACACGCGGATCGCGGGTGGCGACATGGTCGCCATCGACATCGAAGACGATGGTCCGGGCATTCCGGACGACGAACTCGCGGCGGTCATGGAGCCGTTCTACCGGTTACGCCACTCCGAGCAGCGCGACCCCACTGGCTCCGGGCTGGGCCTGGCCATCGCGCTGCAACTCACGCTGCAGCTCGGCGGACAGTTGCGACTCGCCAACCGTGTTCGCGGTGGCCTATGCGCCACCCTGCTCATTCCACGCACCGGCGTCGCCGAGCATCGCGTCGAGGCGTCGCAGGTCGGCCGTGTCGAGGCCCTCCACCGCGCGATCCCGGCATGACCGCAGGAGCATGCTGGCCTCCACCTCGCTTCCGTTCGCCGCCCACCAGGCCGCAAGATCCATCGAGGCACGCAGACGCCATGCGTTCGATGTCTGGCGCGCGGCCAGCTCGAGCGACCCGCGCAACGTCGACTCGACGCCCTCCGGATCGTCGCCGCTCCGCGCCAGCACGAGTGCCTTGAGGCGCAGCAGCTCCGGCAGGGCGAAGCCTTCGCCGGTACGCGTGCAGTGCTCGATCGTGGCGGCCACCTGCTCGGCCGCCTCGCCGAAGCGGCCCGCGGAAAGCAGCGCTTCCACCAGCGCGGTTTCGAACGTCGTCGTCAGCAGTTCGTAGCGCATCGCCTTGAGGCGCGCGAGGCTGTCGCGGATCGCCTGCACGGCTTCCGCCGCGTCGCCGCGTCCGATCGCGAGCATGCCGCGAAATCCTTCCGTCGCGGCGATGTACGGGCGGAATCCATGCGCGTCCGCCAGCGCGGCGAACGTCGCCAGCGCTTCCTCGACCTGATCGGTCTCGCCGGTCCAGTGATGAACCGAGAGCGTCCAGATCAGCGCGATGCACTGGGTGATGGGGTGTTCGAGCGCGATGGCTTCCTCCTGCGCACGGCGTACCCAGTAACGGGCCTGGTCGGCATGCCCCTGCAACCACAGGGTACGCGCCAGCGCGATGCACGAGCGGTTGCGATGATCGAATCCGTAATGGATCGTCCGGCTCTGCTCGGACGGCAGGCCGTGACGCAACGATTCTTCGAGGAGATGCCGCGCCGCGGCCTGATCGCCCAGCAGGTGCCGCGCCACGCCCGCCAGCGATGCGGCGACCGCGATGGCCTCCGGCTCGCCGATCTCGCGGCCGAGTTCCTCGGCCTGCTCGGCCCAGGCGAGCGAGGGCTCGAAGTCGCCGAGGCGTTCGTCGTAGATCTGCAGGCGGCCGAGGATGCGCAGCTGATCCCACTTGCGGTCGAGCGCGATGGCGAGATCGAGCGCGCGGCGCAAGGCGACGCCGGCGGCGTCGCTGTTGCCCAGCGTGAACATCAGCACGAGCCCCAGCGCCGCCTGCAACTCGAGCTCGACGGCCGTGCCGGTGAACGGCAGCATCATCGCGTTGCGGGCACGCTCGCACCACGTGCGGCATTCGGCCATCAACGAAAAGCGCAGGAACACGCGCGAGGCGACGGCGGCGAGCGGAACGCCGATGGCGGTGTCGCCCTGCGGACCGAGGCTCCACTCGAGCGCGCTGCGCACGTTGCCGAACTGGCAGCTCCACCACGTGGCGTTCCGGAACACCTCTTCGGGCGTTTCGCCCAGGCCGTCCAGCCGGTGCAGGAAGTACGCCGCGTGACGACGCGACAGCGACCTCGCCTCGGACTCGCCGCGAAGCGCCATGCGTTCGCGCGCGTAGGCGCGGGTCATTTCGAGCAGGCGGTACGAGCCCGTCGCCGTCGCGCGATGGACCGCGACCAGCCCTTTCGCCGAAAGCGCGTCGAGCGTGGCGACGAAGGTCGCGGGTTGAACCCCCTCGCCGCTCAGTACGTTCGCGGCCGCCTCGACGGAGAACGGGCCGACGAACACGGAGAGCTGGTCGAACGCGAGTCGCTCCAGCGGCGTCAGCAGGTCGTAGCTCCAGTCGAGCGTCGCTCGCAAGGTCTGCTGCCGCGGCGCCGCCGTGCGACGACCGGACCATTCGAGGCTGAAGCGCTCGCCGATCAGCTCGTGCGTCGCCTCGATGCCGTGCGACCCGACGCGCAGCGCGGCGAGCTCGATCGGCAAAGCCATGCCGTCCAGTCGACGGCAGATGTCCGCCACGAGCCGGAGCGCGGCGGCATCCGGCACGCTGGTGGCGCCGCTCGCCGACGCGCGTTCCAGGAACAGCTGCACGGCCGAGTAGCCGAGGATCTCGTCGCTGTCGCCGACGTTGTACGCCGGGTACGTCAGCGCGTCGAGCCAGTGCACGCATTCGTCGTGCGCGCGCAGCGGCTCGCGGCTCGTCGCGAGCACGGTCACGTCGGGCGCGGCCTCGCGGAGGCGCTCCAGCGTTCCCGACACCGCGTCCACCACGTGCTCGCAGTTGTCCACGAAGAGCACGATCGCCCGGTCGCGCAGATGGGCGATCACCACGGCCAGCGGATCGTCGGTCTGCACGGGAATATGCAGCGCACCGGCGAGCGCATACGGCACGAGGGCCGGGTCCTCGACCTGTGCCAGATCGACGAAGCGGACGATGCGCCCCGCTTCCGCCAGACGATGCCCGACCTCGAGCGCGATGCTGGTCTTTCCCGCACCGCCCGCGCCCGCCACCGTGTAGAGGATCGGCGCCGACAGGCGCGCGAGTATCCGGTCGACGTCCGCTTCGCGACCCACGAGGCGGCGGCGGGTCGGCAGATCGCCCGCATTGCTCACGAGTCGCGCCGGCTCGGGCTTGTGAAGAGAAGCCGGGACCGAGCGCGTCGCGTCGTCATCCACGCGACGCACGGCGCCAACGAAGGCATAACCCACGCCCACCTGGGTCGAGATGTATCGGCCGCCATCCTCGCCATCGCCGAGGATCCGGCGCAGGCCCGTCATGTGGAAGCGCAGGCTGCCCTCCTCCACGACGACGTCGGGCCACACGCGCGCGATGAGCTCGCGCTTGGACCAGACGACGCCGGGCCGCTCGACCAGGGCCACGAGCATGTCGAACGCCCGCCCGCCGATGTCCACGGGCTCGCCGTCCCGCAGGAGTAGCCTCCGGGAGGGGGCCAGGAGAAACGGACCGAACGCGACATCCGCGCCGCGCTCCCTGAGATTGTCGGACGCGATGACCATTGGGACGCGCTGCTAAATGCCAAGCAGGCACTATCGGCAACTCGGGGACGACTCGCAACGTACGTACCTATCGTTTTTTAGACGATCCCTCCGTCGGGTCGACAGCCATGCTAGCGTGGCGCCCTTCTTGCCAGGGCCCCGGAACGACGCATGGCCGTACGTTGTGAACATGATGCCGTGGTGCTCGCCGCGGGTGGGAGCGCGAGGCTCGGACGGCCCAAGCAACTGCTGACCGTGGGCGGCGAGACCCTCCTGCAGCGGGCCGTCCGGCTGGCGAAGGCCACGGGCCCCACCCGTATCGTGGTCGTGCTCGGGGCGCATGCGGACACCCTCGCACCGCTCGTCACCGGTACCCCCATCGTGTTCAACCCCACCTGGGACACCGGCATGGCCTCGTCGCTGGCCCGGGCGGCCGCCGCGCTGGCGGGGCGAACCTACCCCGTGCTCGTGACGCTGGTGGATCAGCCGTGTCTCACGCAGGAGCACCTGCAGACCCTGCTCGTCGCCTACGACGGCAGTCGCGACGTGGTCTCCGCGTACGGCGACGCACTGGGGCCGCCCGCCCTGCTCCGCCCCGAAACGCTGGCCGCGGCGGGGCGACTGACCGGCGACACGGGCTTCCGCCGGCTGTGGGGTGTCGCGCATCCGGCGGCCATCCGCCGCGATGCGCTGGGACGCGACCTCGACACCCCCGACGACGTCGCGGACGCCGTCCAGGCCGGTCTGATCGATCCCTGAAAGACGGGAGCCGTGCTGCGCGGCTCCCGTCGACTGCGTCACCAGTGCATCCGGAAGCCAACGGTGGCGCTCACCGCGTGCGAATCCCCTCCCTGCAGCCCCTTGCTGGCCTGGACCTCGCCGTACACGGCGTAGCGACCGTCCGCCCAGTCGCGTGACGTGCCGAGGCCGAATCCGCCCCAGAGGCGTTCATTGCGCGTGGTGAAGTCGGTACCCGCCACGGCGACGCGTGCCGCGTCGCTGAAGTTCCGGTAGACGTTGCCGATCGCGTACACGTGCGTGGCAATCGCACCCTCGGCACCCTGACGCGCACTACGGTAATCCACCAGCACGCCGGCGCGACCCGTGGCGCTCCTGCCGTCCCGCTGCGACACGTGCGCACCGAAGGCGTCGTCGAAACTGTCGAACGACACCTTGCCGTAGGTCAGCTGCGCCTGCGGAACGATCGACCAGCGATCGCTCAGGCCGAAGCGACGACCGGCTTCAACGCCCACCGCGTACCCGTTGGCCTTGTTGCCATCCTTCGTCGATCGCGCGAGCGTGGTGGATCGCAGGTCCGTGTCGAAGCGCGTCCAGCGTGCCTGGCCATCCACGTAAACGCCGTTGTCGCCGAACCACGTGAGGGCGCCTCCGATGCCATAGCCGTCCGTCTTCAGGCGACCCTGCCCGTAGACCGAGCGGGCGTTCGACTGGTAACGGCCATAGCGCAGCGTGCCGCCCGCGACCAACGTGCCACCGTCGCCTTCGACGAGCGTCGCGTCGATGCCCGCTTCGGCGGTCCAGCTGGACACGTCGTAGCGCGTGCCGCTGGTGCTGCTTTCGGGCCGGAAGGATTGGTCACCGCCCTCGACTCGCATCCACGTCCCGTCGCCCGGGCTCATGTCGTTCGGTGCGGAGCCTCCCGACCAGTGACGATCGCCCGTCCGCTGGAACAGCGTCCCCAACGCGTTGACCTGTTGCAGCACGCCGGCATACGCCTCGTACAACGGCACGCCGGGCTGGTAAAGCGGATGGGCGCCGCCATCCGGATCGCTGTCGCCACCGCTGGCGAGAGCCGAGCGCAGGTACCAGTCGCCATCGGCCGTATCGGTACCGTTCTTGAACAGGCGATATGCATACGCTCCGGCGACGACCGCCTGATCGCCCTGGAACACGTAATCGCCCTTCAGTGCGAATGTGCCGTTGGATGCACCCTGTACGTCGATCAGCCTGATGCCTTGCGTAGTCTGCGCGCCGGCGCCGCCGACGTTGTTTACCTGAACCGTCGTGTTGCCCGACGTGCTGCCCGCGACGACGAGACGGTCCGTCGACGACGCGTCGTCGCCGAGCGCCGCGTCGAACACGAGGAGGCCGTCCTGACCCGCGTAATCGCCCTTGACGGTCAACGTCGTGCCCGGCGCGGTGCCGAAGGTCACCCTGCCGGCGTTCGTCAGCGTGGCGAGGTGCTGCGCATGGCCCGCGAGCCCGAGCGTGCCGTCGCGTTCCACAGTCACCGCCGACGACGTGTCGAACGCATCGGCGACGCCCGCCGCCAGCGTTCCGTCCGAGACGACGGTCGCGCCGCCATAAGAGGAGGCGGCGCCGAGCACCAGCGTACCGGCGCCGGCCTTCGTCAGGCTCCCGTGGCCCGCGATACCCTGATCGACGGTGAGCGTCGTGCCTTCGTCGGTGTCGATGGTCGCGTCGCCGCCGAGCGCCACGACGCGGCGCGTCGCGAAGCTGCCGGTGGTATGCAGCGTGGCGTCGTCGATCGCGAGGTAGCCGATGGCCGCACCGAGGTTGCCGTCGTTCGCGACCTGCAGCGTGCCCGCGCGCACGTCGGTGCCGCCACCGTAGGTGTTCGCTCCATCGAGGACCAGCGTGCCGAGGTCGTCCTTCACGACCAACGATCCCCCCGTCAGGGCGGCATCGATCGTGGCGGTCATGCCGGCGCCGGTCGTGGTGCCGTCGCCGACGCGGATGCTCGTCGCACCGCCGGCCAGCGCGATGGCGTCGCCGGTCACGGCGTAGCCATCGGCGGCGAACTGCATGCCCGAGACGGTCACGAGACCGTTGCCATCGTCTACCGTCACCTTGCCGCCGGTGCCGCCGAAGACGGCGAACGACCCGTTGCTGTAAGGCGCGTTGAGCGAGCCCGAGGCTTCCGTCCAGTAGTCGTTGTCGGCAAGGCGCCAGGTGCCGGTACCGCCGGCGATCGCGCCATCGTTCGCGTGGCCCGGGCCATCCCAGAAGCTGAGCGTCAGTCCATTGGTGTTGACGAGGTTCACCTGATGGGCCAGCGATGTCTGCACGAACACGTCCGCTGTCGGCACCGCGCCGATCGACAGGCCGTTGTCGGTCAGCGTGCCGTCGTAGCCGAACAGCCGGTAGACGCCGGCGCCAAACGTGCCGCCCGGCGTGGCCGTGACGTTGAGCGTGCCGTCGAGCGTCAGATCGCCGTGCACCACGGTCAGGTCGTTGAGCGCGCCGCCGGGCGTGCCGGCCTGGCCCAGCTCGTAGTCGAGTACGGCACTCGCGCCGAGCGCGAGGCTGCCGTTGATCGTCAGCGTGCCGGCGGACTGTCCGGGGCTGAGGGTCGCGCCGTCCTCCACCGTGACATTGCCGCCGATCGTACCCGTGCCGCCGAGCGTCGCTCCGTTCAGCACCGACGTCGTGCCGGTCGCCGCGGACTGGTCGCCATTCACGATCAGCGTACCGGACTCGACGGTGGTCGCGCCGGTATAACCGTTGTTCGCCGTGAGCACGGTGGTACCGGTGCCTCGCTGCGAGAGTCCGCCGGCACCGCCGATCGCGCCGGCGAAGGTCAGCGTGTCCGAGCGATCGAACGCCAGCGTCCCGTTGTTCACGACATCGCCGAGAATCGAACCGGACGTGCCGCCTTCACCGAGCTGCAGCACGCCGCCGGTAACGGATGTCCCGCCCGTGTACGTGTTGTCGGCCGCGAGGACCAGGGTGCCGAGATCGGACTTCGCGATCCCTCCGGTACCCGTCAGCACGGAAGCGATCGTCGCCGTCATGGCCGTGCCGGCGGTCGTGCCGTCGCCGACGCGAATGACCGCTGGCGACGCACCGACCGCGATGTCGTCGCCCTCGACGCGGTAACCGTCCGTCGCGAACTGCATGCCGCCGGTGGTCACCGCCCCAAGGCTGTCGTCCACGGTGACCGTGCCGCCGTTCGCCGCGAAGATCGCGAACGAAGCGTCCCGGTAGGGTGCGTTGGCCGAGCCGTCGACGAGGGTCCAGTTGTCGTTGCCGCTCGTGTTCTGCCACGTCCCGTCGCCCCCCGCCACCTCGCCGTCGCCGCGTCCGCCGTTGCCGTCCCAGAAATCGACCTGAAGGCCGTTCGTGTTCAGCAGGTTCACCTGCTGTGCGATGGAGGTCTGCAGGTAATAGTCCGGTGTCGGCACCGATCCGATGGTCAGGCCGTTGTCGTTCAGCGCCCCGGTGTAGCCGACGATCCGGTAGATGCCCGGATCGAACGTGCCGTTCGAAGGCACCGACACGTTCAGCACGCCGTCGAGGGCCAGGTCGCCGTCGACCTGCACCAGGTCGTTCAGCGGGCCGCCGACGACATTGGCCTGCCCGAGGCTGATGGCCAGCGTGGAGGTGTCGTTCAGCGCGAGATCGCCACGGATCGACAGCGTGCCCGGTGCATCGCCAAGCGCGCCCGGGCTCAGCGTGGCGCCATCCGCCAGCGTCACGTCGGCGCCGATCGTGCCCTTGCCTCCCAGTGTCGCCCCGGCATCCACGGTGGTGCCACCCGTCGCGGCGCTCTGGTCGCCGTCGACGAAGAGACCGCCGCCGCGCACGGCCGTCGACCCGGCGTACGTGTTGTTTCCGGTCAGAACCGTGGTTCCCGCCCCACGTTGCTCCATGGCGCCGTTCCCCGACACGAGTCCACCGAACGCGAACGTGTCGTCCCGGTCGAAGACGAGGATGCCGTTGTTGGCGATGTCGCCGGCAACCGTGCCGGTCGTGCCGCCGTCGCCCAGCTGCAACGTCCCCTCCGCGATGGTGGTGCCGCCCGTGTACGTCGCGTTCGCCGCGAGGATGAGATTCCCCGCGCCCGTTTTCGTGAGTGCACCGGCACCGCTCAGCCCGGTGGTGAACGTGAGGTTGTCCAGCGCCTCGAACGTGCCGCCTCCCGCACCCAGGGAGACGGTGCGTCCCGAGGTCACGGCAGCGGTATTCCGCAACGTACCGCCATCGAGGGACAGCGGACCCGCGGCATTACCCAGGTTGGCGTCGGCGGCGATGGACACCATGCCTCCGTCGATCGACGTACCGCCCGCATAGCTGTTGGCACCGGCGAGCGTCAGCGTGCCCGCGCCCGTCTTCACGAGCGCACCCGAACCGCCGATCGCTCCCGTGAGCGACAGGTCCGCCAGCGTGTCGAACGTGCCGTTTCCCTGGTCGAGCGTGACGTCGCGCGCGGAGGCGAACGCGTTCGTGTTACGCAGCGTGCCGCCGGCCAGCGTCAGCCCACCCGCGGCGTCGCCGAGGTTCGCATCCGCGGACACCTGAAGCGTGCCGTCGGCGACGGACGTTCCGCCCGTATACGTGTTGTTCCCGCCGAGCACGAGCAGGCCGAGGTCGTCCTTGACGAGGCCGCCCGTCCCCGCCAGCGTCGCGTCGATGGTGGCCGTCATGCCCGCGCCCGCCGACGTGCCGTCGCCGACGCGCACGATGTTCGGTAACCCGCCCAGCGTGAGCGTGTCGCCGGCGACGGTGTATCCGTCCACCGCGAACTGCATGCCCGAACTCGTGACGGCACCCGTGCCGTTATCCACGGTGACGATTCCGCCCATGCCGGCGAAGATGCCGAACTCGCCGTTCGTATACGGCGCATTGACCTGTCCCGTCGGGTCTGCCCAGTTGTCGTTGCCTCCCGCGCTCTGCCACACGCCGGTGCCACCGTCGATCGTGTGGTTCAGGTGGCCCGAGGGCCCATCCCAGAAGTTGAGCGTCAGCCCGCCCGTATTGAGGAGATTCACCTGTTTCGCGATGGACGTCTGGATCTGAAACGTGGCCCCGGGTGTCGTGCCGAGCGCAAGACCGTTGTCGGTCAGTGCTCCGTCATAGCTGACGATGCGGTAGAGACCGGGGCCGAAGCTGCCACCCGGTGTCGTCGCGACGTTGAGGGTACCGTCGAGCGTCAGGTTGCCGTGGACCACGGTCAGATCGTTGAGCGGACCGCCGATCACGTTCGCCTGGCCGAACTGATAGTTCATCGTGGCGTTCGCGGCCAGCGCGAATGCGCCGTTCACCGTGAGCGTGCCTGCCGCACCCGCGTCGCCGGGATTGAACGTACCTCCGTTCGCGACGGTGACGCTGCCGCCGATGATGCCGCGGCCGCCGAGCGTGCCACCGTTCTGCACCGTCGTGGCGCCGGTCGCCGCGGACTGGTCGCCATTGATCAGCAACGTGCCGCCCGAGACCTGCGTCGCGCCCTTGTAGCTGTTCGCATGGGCGAGCACGGTGGTGCCGCTGCCGGACTGCGTGACACCGCCGGTGCCGGCGATCAGTCCGCCGAAGCCATAGACATCGGAGCGATCGAAGGCCAGCACGCCGTTGTCGACGACATCGCCGAGGATGCTGCCGATCGCCCCACCATTGCCCAGCTGCAGCGTGCCGCCATCGATACGCGTGCCGCCGGTGTAGGTGTTGGCGGCGGTCAGTATCGTGGTGCCGGATCCCCGCTGCCGCACGTCGCCGCCGCCGGAGATCGTGCCCGCGATCGTCATCGCGTTCGAGCGGTCGAACGCGAGCGTGCCCGCGGCGACGATGATGTTCGCGCTCGCGACGGAGCCCGTCGTGCCACCCGTGCCCAGCTGCAGGATGCCGCCGTTGATGACGGTGTTGCCCGTGTACGTGTTGGTCCCGGTGAGCGCCCAGGTTCCCGCGTCGTTCTTCGCCAGCGTGGTGATGCTCGTCGCGTTCGCGTCGATGATGGTGCCACCCATCACGTTGAGATCGGTATTGGTGCCGCCGAGACCGAGCGTGCGACTTCCGGTGCCCGCGTAGGCGGCCGAACCCGTATTGCGGAACACGATGGCTCCCGTGCCCGACGACTCGATCACACTGGCACCCGTCGACAACGTGAACAGGCGATCGGTCGTATCGCCGGTGCCGGTATAGCGCAGGGTCGCGCTGCTCCCGATCACGAGGTTGGCCGCCGCGTTCGACGACTGCCCGATACTGCTGGCCTGCGATCCGTCGGAGAGCTTGTCCACGCCGAGCACGCCGCCGAGGATCGTGGTCGGTCCCGTATAGCTGCTCGCGGGGTTGCGCAGGATCCATGTCCCCGTCCCCATCTTGCGCACGGACGTCTTGCCGGCGCCATTGTCCGAAAGTCGGAGCGCCATGCCGTTGTTCGCGGTGCTCGTACCCGTGAGCGTCACGGTCTGCGCGGTGCCGGGCGCGCTGAACGCCAGCGCATCGGTACTGGTGAACTGCACCGCGCCGGTGCCCGACGCGTCGATCGCGCTGTTCGGCGAGGCGCCTAGCGTGAGGGCACGGTCGGTCGTGTTCCCCGTACCGACGTATTGCAACGTGCCACCGTTGATGACGAGGTTGGATGCCGCGTTGCCGGATGCGCCGATCGAGCTGGCCAGGCCACCGTCCGCGATCGAGGCGACCTGCAGCACGCCACCGTTGACGGTCGTGACGCCGTCGTACGTGCTCGATACGCCGGTGAGCGCCTGCCCGCTGTTGCCGTTCTTCGTGAAGTTGCCCGTGCCCATGATGATGCCGCCGTAGATGGCCGCACCCAGCCCGCCACCGTTCGTGACGGTGAACGTGGCGTTGGCGAGGTCGACGACGCCGCCATTGCTGCCGCCACCGACGAGATAGAGTGCGCCGGTGTCGAATCCGTCGAGGTCGAGCGCGACGCCCGCGGTGTCGTCCAGCGACATGATGCCGGTGCCGAACGCGTCGACGTGCCCGGCGCGCAAGGTACCCGCGCGAACGCGGGAGCCACCGCTATACGTGTTGGCGCCCGAGAACACGAGCGTGCCGGCGCCCGTTTTCTGTATGCCGCCGGTGCCTTGCACGATGCCGCCGAAACCCAGCACGGTCGAGACGTTGGTTACGCCGAAGCCACCGAGGGACGACAGTTGCGCACCGCGATCGATGTTCACGCTGGCGCCCGTGTAGGTCAGCGTGCCGCTGGTGAACACGAGGTTGGTGCTGGCGCCGGTGGACGCGCCGATGCCGCTCGCCAGGCCGCCGTTCGCAAGGCAGTCGGTCGTGATGGCGGCCGACGTGATCGAGGTTGCACCGGTATACGTATTGCCGCAACCGTTCATCGACTGCGTCGCGCCAGCCGCCACGGCGACACCGCCGCTGCCCGACACCGCACCGCCGAAGGTGCCGCTGCCGTTGATCTGCAGAAGCCCTGGGCCGAGCGTCACGGCGCCCGAGCCGTTCAGGCCCCTCACCCAGATCGTCTTGCCGTCCACGTCGAGCGTCGCGCCTGCGTTCACGGTCATCTGGCCGGATCCCGTGCCGTTCGCCTGACCGCCGAATGCCAGGTTCGAGCCCGCGCGCAGGACGCCGGCGTTGACCGTGTTGCCACCGGTGTAGGTGTTGTTTCCGGACAACACGAGCGTGCCGGCGCCATCCTTGATCAGGCCACCCGCACCGACCGCCGTCCCGCCGATCGTCAGCGTCGACGTGGCCTGAGAGACGTCGATGCGTCCGTTGCCCGCACCCACGGTGAAGCCGCGATCCGTCGACGTGGTGCCGCCGGTGTACTGAAGCGCGCCGCCCGACTGCAGCACGAGGCTCGCCGGATCGCCGGTGCCCGCGCCGATGCCGCTGGTCACGCCGCCGTTGGACAGCGTGCCTGTCGAGACGACGCCCGCGGCGACCGTGAGCGGGCCGACGAAATCGTTGGCGCCGTTGGACAGCGTCAGCGTGCCCGAGCCGGTCTTGGTGAAGCCGGCGTCGTCGGGACTCGTGACGACCCCGCCGAACGCGAGGTTCGCGGTACCGTCGACCTGGATCGTGCGGGCCGGACCGCCGTTGACCAGGGTGAAACCGCGATCGCTCGTCGTGCTCGCGCCCGTGTAACGCAACGTGCCGTTCTCGATAACGAGGTTCGCCGACCCGCTGCCCGATGCACCGATGGAGCTCGCGGCGCCTCCGTTCCCGATGCTCCCGACGGAGAGCGTCCCGCCGCTGACCGTCGTGGAACCGGTGTAGGTATTCGTGCCTGAAAGCACGACGCTGCCGGTACCCGAACCGCCCGAGACGAAGCTCGTCGGGCCACCGTTGTCGACGATCGCCGAAGCGATGGTGAGGGTGCCGCCGCTGTTCTGCAGCACGCCTAGCGGACTGCCGCCTGCCCCTCCCGTCAACGAGCCGCCGGTGATTCTCTGCGCCGCGACGCCAGCCGCTGGCGAAACGATGATGCTGCCGTCGACGCTCAGCGTATTCGCGGCGCCCACGTTCACGGTCGACCCTGCCGCGGCCGCGTACTTCAGGCCGCCCAGCGCCACGCTGCCGGCGAGCGTGCCGAAATACGCCGTGTTCGGCGCGTTGCCCTCGTCGCTGACGATGTCGCCGGTGAGCCACTGCGAGGCATCGTCCTTGTTGGCGTACGAGGTGAACGCCGTGATGACACCGCCGGCTACCTGCGCATAGTCGGTACCGTTCACGGTGGCCCAGCCGCCCAACGCGCCATCCGCGTGCGTCGTGGTGAGGGTGGTGCCGGTGTCGAATCCGAAGTCCATCAGGCCGCCCGTGCGGTCGATGGCACCCAGCCCGACCGTCAACGAGCCGCCCGTTCCGGACGTCGCGTTGATGCGATTGCTGCCGGCCGTGATGGCCAGTCCGTTGAAGCTCTGTCCATTGGCGGCGCCTCGACCCTTGATCGCCAGGACGCCGCCGGCCATCGAAAGCGAGGAGGCCGAGCTGACGATACTGGCCTCCGGTGCACCCGGGGCGGTGAAATCCAGCGCGAGGGTTCCGCCGCCGATGGACGTGGTGCCCGTGTAGGTGTTGCTGCCCGTCAGCGTCTGCGTGCCGGCACCCAGCTTCGACAGTCCGCCCGTGCCGGCGATGCGTCCGCCATAGGTCGTCGCGCCCGTCGTCGCGTTGAGCGTGAGGGTCCCGCTACCGAGATCGACGATGCCACCGGTGCCGGCGAGCGATGGCGCCGCGATCGCGAGATCGTTGAGGTCCAGCGTGCCGCCGTTGACGATCAGGCCCTTCGTCGTGCCGAAGGCGCTCGCGCTCCCTGCCACGAGCGTGCCCGATCTGACGGTCGTGGTGCCCGCGAACGTGTTCGCACCACCGAGTACCCAGGTGCCCGTGCCATCCGCGACCAGGCTTCCCGTACCCGCAAGGATCCCGGAGAACGTGTTCGTGCCGCCATACGTGCCCCCAAGGGTCAGGCTATCCGTGCCGTTCCCGCCCGTGGCGAAGTTCGTCGCGCCGCTGAAGTCGAGCCCGCCCGTGCCATCGTTCGCGAAGACATTGCTGCCGTCGACGGTCAGCGCACGATCCGACGTCGTGGCGCCGCCGGTATAACTGAGCGTACCGGCCGCCATGTTGATGCCGCCGTCGATGCCGGTACCGAACGAACTGGTGGTGCCGGTGTTGGTCAGCGAATCGGCCTTCACCGTGATCGTGCCGATGCTCGTCGGCCCGCTATAGGTGTTGTCGCCATTGACGACGATCGTCCGTCCCGCGCTGCCGACGAATCCGATGGTGCGC
>Ga0102591_1001934_pt1 | contig 25031 bp, 19 predicted proteins | sample AraplaCol_mCL_r2_2_FD_76860 | JGI IMG/M metagenome (GOLD analysis project Ga0102591, IMG submission 76860) | Arabidopsis root microbial communities from North Carolina, USA - plate scrape MF_Col_mCL_r2 (SPADES assembly) (version 2) | ecosystem: Host-associated > Plants > Roots > Endosphere... | reverse complement strand
TGGCGGCCATGACCACCTCGATCCCCGAGCACGCCGACAGCGGCCGCAACTGGGACTACCGCTACTGCTGGCTGCGCGACGCCTATTACGTGGTCCAGGCCCTGAACCGGCTGGGCGCGGTCGACATCCTGGAGAACTATCTCGGCTATCTGCGCAACATCGTCGACCGCGCGGCCGGCGGCCATATCCAGCCGCTGTTCGGCGTGGGCTTCGAGCCGCAGCTGACCGAGCGCTTCGCCCCCGACCTGCCCGGCTATCGCGGCATGGGCCCGGTGCGGATCGGCAACCAGGCGTTCGAGCACCAGCAGCATGACGTCTACGGCCAGATCATCCTCTCGACCGTCCAGGCGTTCTTCGACGAGCGCCTGCTGCGCCCCGGCACGGTGGAGGACTTCCAGAACCTGGAGCCGGTCGGCGAGCGGGCTTTCCAACTCCACGACCAGCCCGACGCCAGCCTGTGGGAGTTCCGCGGCCGGGCCAATGTCCACACCTATTCGGCGGTGATGTGCTGGGCGGCATGCGACCGTCTGGGCAACGCCGCCGCGCGCCTGGGCCTGGCCGACCGCGCGACCTTCTGGAACGACCGCGCGGCCAAGGTGCGCCAGACCATCGACAAGCGCGCCTGGAACGAAGGCCTGGGCCGCTTCGCCGCCACCTTCGAGGGCGACGAGCTGGACGCCAGCCTCCTGCAGCTGGTCGACCTGCGCTTCATCGAGGCCAACGACCCGCGCAACGTCGCCACGGTCGACGCAGTCGAGAAGGGCCTGCGCAAGGGCTCCTACCTCCTGCGCTACGCCATCCCCGATGACTTCGGCGCGCCGCAGACGGCCTTCAACATCTGCACCTTCTGGCTGGTGGAGGCGCTCTACTTGGCCGGCCGCATCGACGAAGCGCGCGAACTCTTCGAAGAGATGCTGGCCCGCCGCACCACCGCCGGCCTGCTGTCCGAAGATATCGGCTTCTCGGACGGCGAGCTGTGGGGCAACTATCCGCAGACCTATTCTCTGGTGGGCCTGATCAACTGCGCGGTGCTCCTCAGCCGGCCTTGGACCTCGGTGCGGTAGCGCTTCGCCTCTTGCGAACCCGTCCGCGATCCTGACAAAACCGGCGGGTGACGCAGTCGAAGACACAACGCCTCGCCGCCCTGGACGGCCTGCGAGCGGTGGCGGCGCTGGGGGTGCTGCTCTATCACGCGGCCGGCTGGTCGGGGCGGCCGGGCTGGTTCGCCCACGGCTATCTGGCGGTCGACTTCTTCTTCTGCCTCAGCGGCTTCGTCCTGGCCCACGCCTTCCAGCGCAGCGACATCGGCTGGCCAGCCTATCTGTGGATCCGCATAGTGCGGATCTGGCCGCTGCTGGTGCTGGCGACCCTGATCGGCGCGCTCCTGACCTACAACCACAGCCCGCCGTTCTGGCCGAACCTGGTCCGAGGCCTGCTGCTGATCCCGCGCCTGGGCGAACCGGCCGACTACGCCTTCACCACGCTCTTCCCGTTCAATCCGCCGGCCTGGTCTCTTTGCCTGGAGATCATCGTCAGCGCCCTGTGGTTCCCGCTGCGCCGCATCCCGGACATGCTGGTTCTGGCGATCGCCTTCCTGTGCGCCGCCTTCATGCTCTGGGGCGTCTGGGGCATGAACGGGATCGAGACCGGCTGGGACCAGGCGACCTTCTGGCTCGGCGTGGCGCGGGCTACGTTCAGCTTCTGCCTGGGCTGGCTGGCCTGGCGCTACCGCGACCTGGCGCCCCGCCCCCGCCTGTGGCTGCCGGCCGCGATCCTGTTCTCCGCCCTGGCCGTGCGCCTGATCCCCGGCGGCTATTGGAACGGCGCCTACGACCTGGCCTGCGTGACCCTGCTTTTCCCCTGGCTGGTGCTGATGGGCGCGCACGACCCGAAAGGCGCGGCCGGCGCGCTGTGCCGGACGACGGGCGAAGTCTCCTACCCGCTCTACGCGCTGCATTGGGCGACCTGGGCGGTGATGCTGCGGCTTTATTCCGATGGCTGGAAGACCGACCTGCCGCTGTGGTTCCCGGTCCTGGCGATGATCCTGGCGCCCGCCGTCGCCTGGGCGGCCTTCCGCTTCTACGACGCGCCGGTCAGGCGCTGGCTGCGGCGTTCAGCCGTCCCTTAGCAGCGCCGCGTTCCGGCTGACGGCGGTTCGTCGTCGAGCCAGTCCACCGCGCGGATCACATCGCCCCGTTGAGCGTCGAGGATCGAGGTGTGGCTGGCGAGGGAGTCCACCACCAGCGCCCGGCAGGCGCGATCCGCGGGCGCGACCTGGGCGGCGCGCCAGTCGCGGTCCAGGGATCTGGCCGGGGTCCGGCTGGCGACGACCACCGCCACCGGAATCGTCGGCCGTAGCGGCGGCAAGGCGTCGACGGCGGCCAGGCCGGGCACGAAGGCCCGCACTTCCTCGAGTCCCGCCTGGATGCTGCTGCGCCCTGTCCACGCCGACCGCCGCCGAGCCGCCGCCTCGGCCGTCGGCGAGATGTCGTCCATCAAGGGGACAAAGCGGGTCAGGCCCAACGCGCGGGCCGTCGGGGTGAAGGCGGCCAGGCGCGCCTCGCGTTCCAGGTCGGCCAGGGCCAGGGGGTGATCCTCGACATCGGTCCCGACCGCGTCGACCAGAACCAGCCCCGCCGTCCGCTCCGGCCACATCCGGGCGAAGGCCTCGACATAGAGCCCGCCGTTCGAGTGTCCCGCCAGGATCACCGGCGCGTCGCCGATCTTGGCCGCCACCAACGCTTCCAGCCGCATGGCGATGGCCACCGGCGAGCGATCCAGGTCGTGCCGTTCCGCCAGGCCGATACCGTCGCGGTCGTAGGCGCAGACCTCGCCGTCCTTGGCCAGGTCCTCGGCCACCAGCGACCAGTCGGCCGCCCCGCCGAACGCGCCGGCCTCGAGGAGCACGGTGGGACGGGCGCTCGGCACGCCCGTGCACTCCAGCCCGCCGCTAACAGGGGCGGACGGAGGAACCGTGACGCAGCTGGTGGTGACCAAGGCCACGAGCCCCAGCAAGGGCGCCAGCACGATCGGCCGCGGGCTGAGTTTTGGTAAACGTCGTGTCACGCCCCGCAGAAGGGGTGAGCCGCCCCGAATGACAAGCGCAAAATCGTCTCAGCCGAGGCTGAGCAAGGCTCAGGACGCCTTCTTGCGGGGCGCCGCGCGCTTGGCGGGCGCTTTTGTCGCGGCCTTCTTCGGCTTGGCCGCGGGTTTGCGCGCGGAAGGCGTCGCGCCCGGCTTCTGGCCCAGGCTCTTGCGCAGGGCCTCCATCAGGTCGACGACGTTGGTGTTCTCGGGCTCCTCGACCGTCACCTTGGCCTTGCCGCCCTTTTCCTTCTGCTTGATCAGGGCTCGCAGCGCGTCCTCATAGCGGTCCTTGAACTGGCTGGGATCGAACGGGCCTTCCTGCTGCTCGATGATCTTCTCGGCGATGGCCACCATCTGCGGGTCGGCCTTCTTGTCGGGGATGTCGTCGAACAGTTCGGCCGCGTCGCGCACCTCGTCGTGGCTGCGCAGGGTGTAGCAGACCAGGCCGTTGTCGCGCGGCTCGATGGCCAGCAGCCGCTCGCGCGTGTGCATCACCACCCGGCCCAGGGCGATCTTGCCTGCTCCGGCCATGGCGTCGCGGATCACGGTGTAGGCGTCGACCGCCAGCTTGCCGTCCGGCACCAGGAAGTACGGATTGTCCCAGTACAGCCGGTCGATGTCTTCGGCGTCGACAAAGCGCTCGATGTCGATGGTGCGGGTGCTCTCCAACCGCACGCTCTCGATCTCCTCCGGCGTGAGGATCACATAGTGGTCCTTCTCGTACTCGTAGCCCTTGACCAGCTCGGACCGTTCGACCGGGCCCAGATCGGGGTCGGTAGCGATCATCTTGATGCGGTTGTGGGTCTTGGGGTGCAAGAGGTTGAACCGCACCTCGCCGCCTGGGCTGACAGCCGTGTACATCGCCACCGGACAGGTGACGAGCGACAGCCTCAGGTGACCTTGCCAGGTAGGACGCGCGGCCATGTGATCGCCTTTCGTCTGGGAACAACCCGACGCCGCCGGGCGCCGATCCGAGGCCGGAATCTCGGACCGGTCTTGAACGCTTAGACCCTGCCTCCGATCCGTACGGTCAGGGGCGGCGCGGCCGGGGCCGGCGCGGTCAGGGCGAACTTGGCGCCGTCCGTCTTGATCTGGGCCGGCGCCGGATCGCGCAACTGGGCCACGAAGTCGTCGCGCCAGGCGGTGACGTCCTGGCGGGTGACGTTGTCGATCAGGCTCTCGAACCGCCGCTTGCGCTCGTCGATGTCCATGTTGAGAGCCCGGGTCAACGCGTCGGAAATCTCCTCGGGACTGTTCGGATTGATGATCAGCGCGTCCTTCATCTGCCGGGCCGAGCCGGCGAAACGCGACAGGATCAGCACTCCGGGATCGTCCGGGTTCTGCGACGCCACATATTCCTTGGCCACCAGGTTCATGCCGTCTCGCAACGGCGTGACCAGGGCGGCCTTGGAAGCGCGGTACACGCCCGCCAGTTCGTCCCGGCGGTAGCTGCGGTTCAGGTAGCGGATGGGGTTGTAGTCCATGTCGGCATAGGCGCCGTTGATCCGGCCGATCAGGCCGTCCAGCCGCCCGCGCAGGTCCTGATAGGCCTCGACCTCGTCGCGCGAGATGGGCGCGATCTGCAGCAGCATCACCTCGCGGCGGGCCTCGGGGTTGTCGTGCAGGAACCGCTCGAAACCGATCAGCCGCTCCTCCAGCCCCTTGGAATAGTCGAGGCGGTCCACGCCCACGACCATCTTGCGGAACACGCTATGGGCCATCAGCCGGTCATAGACGCGGACGGCGCGCGGGCTGTCCTTGATGCGGGCGAAGTCCTCGGCGTCGATGCCGATCGGGAAGGCCGCGGCCTTGGTGACCTGTCCGAAGGCGGTAAGACGTCCGTCCTCGGTGCGCTCGCCGCCCACCTCGTTGAAGACGTAGCCCTCGAAGGCCTGGACGCTTTCCTCGGTCTGAAAGCCGACCAGGTCGTAGTGGAACAGCGCCTCCACCAGCGGCCGGTGGCGCGGCAGGGTCACGACCAGCTGGTGGGCCGGCCAGGGGATGTGCAGGAAGAAGCCGATGCGGTTGGTGATCCCCAGCCGCCGCAGCTCCCGCGCCATGGGTATCAAATGATAATCGTGGACCCAGATGATGTCGTCCGGCTCGATCAGCGGCAGCAGGGTCTCGGCGAACCGCTTGTTGACCCGGTCATAGCCCTCGCCGAACGAGCGGTCGTAGGCGGTCAGGTCGACACGGTAGTGGAACAGCGGCCACAGGGTCTTGTTGGCGTAACCGTTATAATACTCCTGATAGTCGCCCTCCTCGAGGTCGACCGTGGCGACGGTGACGCCGTCGGCCTTCTGCATGTTCAACTGGCCGGTGAAGGTCTCGGTGGTCTTGCCGCTCCAACCGAACCAGATGCCGGAATATTCGCGCAGCGCCGCCGCCAGGGCCATGGCCAGGCCGCCGACGCTCTCGTCGCCCTTGCCGGTGGGCGGGTTCACGCGATTGGAAACAACGATCAGGCGGCTCATGCGGCGCTCCTCCCCAGGGCGTCGAGACCAGCGCCCAGCCAGCTGAACACGGCGTCGCAGTCGTCCAGGCGATAGGCCGCCTGGGTGGGTCGTTCCGGACCGACCAGCACGCCGAAGCCGCCCAGGCGGGCGGCGGCCGCGAAGCCGTCCTCGTCGGTCAGGTCGTCGCCGACGAACACGGGCGTCGCGCCCTCGAACGGCGACTCGCGCAGGAAGGCCGAGACCGACTTGCCCTTGTCCTGGCCTGGCGTGCGCAGCTCGGCGACCATGTCGCCCAGTTGCAGCACCAGTTCGGTGCTCTGGGCGAGGCGCTCCGCGGCCTCGATCACCGCGTCGGCGGCCGAGGGCACGTTGCGATAGTGCAAGGCCACGCTCAGGCCCTTGTCCTCGAACAGCAGGCCCTTGTCGCCGCGCGCCAGGTCGCGCAGCACGTCGCGGGCGTGGTCCAGGTCGGCATGGGGCTTGGCGTGATCGACGCCGTGGACGCCGCGTCGCACAAGGCCATGCACGGCGGCGATCGAGGTCACGCGGCCTTCGAGGATGCGATCAAGGTCTTCCAACGCTCGGCCGCTGACCACCGCCAGCCGTCCGTCGAGCGCGCGCGTCAGGTTGTCCAGCAGCGCCGCGCGACGTGCGTCGGGCCCGACCTGTTCGGGTCGGGGCATGATGGGGGCCAGGGTTCCGTCAAGATCGAGAAACAACGCCGCGCGAAGCGGCAAGGCGACTGGTGGTGGCGGCAAATCGCTCGGCGCATGCCGAACGACTGACCCGAACGCGGTCATGGCGAGAAGGCCCTCTCCGATGTGTACAGACCTTCAAAACGCGCGTTGGCGGGGTTTTGATCCCCTGCAATGCGGCCAAGCTGGGTCACGATCCGCTCACGCGGATGTGCACGGGCGTCGCAGAACCGCTAAACGCCTAGAGCGCGGCCGCGTTCAGGACCGCCCGTCCCAGGCCTGAATAGTCGCTGTCGAAATGATGCCCGCCGGGCAGCTTGACCTGACGGATCGTGTCCGCCGACAGGGCGGGGCAGATGTCCTGACGCTCCTTGTCGCCGTAGATGCAGGTCATGGGCAGCCCCTTCAGAGCTTCCACGGCCGGCGCTACGGAGAACGAATGAGCCGTTGGACGGTTCAGCCAGCTGGCGGGACGAAAGGTCAGGTCGCCCTGCGGACCCGTCCCGATCAGCACGACGCTCTGGATCCGCCCCCTCAGGTCGGCCGGCAGCAGCGGGATGATGGCCGGCAAGGCGTCGGCGCCGAACGAATAGCCGACCAGCACGATCTTCCGTCGTCCCCACTTGTCCTGGTGGCTTCGCAGCTGGGCCGCCAGGTCGTCGGCCACGGCCTGGGCGGGACGCTTGGGCAGGAAGTAGCGCAGCGAGTTCACGCCCAGCACGGGCACGCCGTCGGCGGCCAGCACCTTGGCCACGCCCTTGTCCAAAGGCCCCCATCCGCCATCGCCCGAATACAGCACGGCCATGGCGTCGCCGGGCGCGGCGGCGGGCGTCTCGATCAGGCGCGGCGCGATCGACGCCTCCGCGACGCCGACGAAAGCCAAGCCTAATACGGCGGCGAGAGTCAGGAGGCGCGCGCGCGGGTTCATGGACCTTCACTCGCCCCGGATCTTGGCCGTGAAGCGGCGATGGTGGGGCCGCGCCAAGGTGTTTCGCACCGTCCGATGGAGGTTACGGAGAATTCACTACCGCCAGCCCCAATCCGGACGCTATTCACTACACATGTAACGCTACAAACGTAGCGGACCCGGAGCGCGCCATGATCGAATCCCTGCCCCGACGTGAACGCGAGGTCTTCGAGACCCTGTGTCGGCTGGAAGGCGGCACGGCGGCCGGCGTCCGCGCCGCCCTGTCCGATCCGCTCAGCGATTCCGCCGTCCGCACCATGCTCTCGCGCCTGGAGGCCAAGGGTCTGGTCGAGCGAACGTCAGGACCCGACGGCTTCCTCTACAGCCCCGTCCAGCGGACCGAGGCGGTCGCCGCCGGCGCTCTGCGGCGGATGATCGACACCTTCTTCGCCGGCTCGGCCGCCAGCGCCGCCACCGCCTTGCTGGGCCTGGGCCAGCGGCTGACCCCGGAAGAGGCCGCCGCCCTCGAGGCGGTCATCGAACGATCCGTGAATGGCGCCGAGGAGCGCAAGCCATGACCTGGGTCCTGCTCGCCTCGCTGCTGGTCAAGTCCAGCCTGACCGCGGCCGCCGGCCTGACCGCCGCGCGATACCTGACGCAGCGCGCCGTCGAACGGGTCGACATCCTGCGCGCCACAGTCTGTCTGCTGCTGGCCCTGCCGGTGGTGATGAACACCCTGCCCGCTCTGAACCTGGCGCTGTTGCCGGCCTCGCCTCCGCCGGCCTCGCTGGCGCTGGTTCCGGTGAACCTCGCCGAGGTCGCCGCGAACGCGGACCCGTCCCCCACGTCGCCCTGGCTGTCGTTCCGGCCGACGCCCGGCCTGATCGGCGGCCTGTGGCTGCTGGGCTTCGCCGTCGTCGCCTTCCGGCTGATGGTGGGCCTGCACGTCCTGACCCGCTGGACCCGCACGGCGAGCGAGGTCACCTGCCCCGACTGGCTGGCGCCGCTGGAGCGCCTGGCGCCCGAGGACCGCCCCGGCCTGGTGTCCAGCGACCGGATCACCAGCCCGATCAGCTGGGGCGTCCCGCCCGGCTTCATCATCGTGGACCCGGCCAGCCTGGCCCAGCGCCGGGCCGCGCCCGCCATCCTGGCCCACGAACTGGCCCACCTGCGCCGCCACGACTGGCTCTTCCTGGTCCTGTCGCGGCTGGCCCTGGCGATGTTCTGGTTCAACCCCCTGGTCTGGCGGCTCCATGCCGACCTGGTCGAACGCTCGGAAGAAGCCGCCGACGCCGTCGCCCTGGAGACCGTCGAACGCGCCGCCTACGCCAAGGCCCTGATCAGCCTGGCCGCCCATCCCGCCATGCCTCTCCAACCCGCCCGGATCGCCGCGACCGCCATGGCCGCCGACGCCCTCACGCTGAAGACAAGGATCGCCTGCATCATGACGCCCACGTCCGCTCGCCGCCGACCGCTCACGGTCGTCCTGGCCGTCGCCGCCATGGCCGCCGTCGCCACGCCGCTGGCCGCCGTGGCCGTCACCCGCCAGGACTGGGTCTCGCCGCCGCCGCCCCCGGCCCCGCCCGCGCCGCCAGCCGTCGAGCCGCCGCCTGCGCCTCCCGCTCCGCCCGCCCCGCCTGCTCCTCCCGCTCCGCCGCCGATGGCCGCGCCCGAACCGCCGGCGCCGCCCCCCGCTCCGCCCGCTCCGCCGGCCCCTCCGGCGCCGCCGATCATGATCCGCCACAGCGAGGTTCGCTTCGCCACGCCCGAGGAGATGCGCGCCGCCGCGGAGGCCCGCGCCCAAGCCGCCGAGGCGCGCGCTCAGGCCGCCGAAGCCCGACGCCAAGCGGCCGAGGCCCGGCGCCAGGCCCGTCACGAGGCCGAGCGGGTTCGCCTTGACGTCGAGCGCGCCAGGATCGACGGCGAACAGGCTCGCCGGATGGGCGAACAGGCCCGCATGGAAGCCGAGCGTCAGATGGTCAGGGCCCGAGTCCACATGGCCCAGGGCGCCGTCCAGATGCGCCTTGGCGCCCAGCATATGCGGGAGGAAGCCATCCGCCTCCGCGATCCCGCCTATCGGGCCCGGCAGATCGAGGACAACCGCGCTCGCGGCCAGGTCGTCACCGACGCCGAACTGCTGGAGCTCTCGAAACGCCTGCCGGCCCAGGCCGACGATCTCGACCGTCAGGCCGACAAGCTGGCGGCCGACGCCCGCAAGGCCAGCTAGGGAGCCATCGGCTCCGGCTAATCGACATTCGCACCCGCCGCATGACCCTCATCCTGAGCTTGTCGAAGGACAGGTTATCGCCGCCGCTGCTGATCTCACCCCAGCCGCTTGATCGCCGCCTTCAGGGGCTTGGCCGCGTCGAAATAGTCTTCCCAGGCCGTACTCTTGGCGATCAGGGCGGGGGCGGTGCGGATCGTGTACTTGGTCGGGTCCAGCCCCGCCTTCACCTGGGTCCAGTTCAGCGGCATCGACACCGTCGCCCCCGGACGGGCCCGGGCCGAGAGCGGGGCCACGGCGGTCGAGGTTCGGTCGTTGCGCAGGTAGTCCAGGAAGATCCGCCCTTCCCGCGCCTTCTTGCTCATGGTGATCAGATACTTGTCGGGCGCGTCGGCGGCCATGCGGGCGCAGACCTCGCGGGCGAAGGCCTTGGCGGCGTCCCACGGCACCTTGTCCGACAGCGGCGTGACCACGTGCAGGCCCTTGCCGCCGGTGGTCTTGCAGAAGCTGACCAGGCCAAGTTCCTCCAGCCGGTCGCGTATCTCGCGGGCGCCGGCGATCACGTCCTCGAAGGTGACCCCCGGCGCGGGATCGAGGTCGAAGACCAGGCGTCCAGCCACCTCCGGATCATCCGGCTGGCAGTTCCAGGGGTGGATCTCGATCGCCGCGATCTGGGCGGCGGCGACCAGGGCCTCGACGCGGTCGAAACGGATATAGGGCTGCTTGTCGCCCCGCACGCTGACCTGCTCGATCAGCGACGACATCCCGCGCATGGCGTGGCGCTGGAAGAAGGTCTCGCCGCCCAGGCCGTCCGGAAGGCGGATCACCGAGGCCGGCCGGCCCTTGATGTGCGGCAGCATCCACTCGCCCACCGCCGCCATGTAGCGAGCCAGATCGATCTTGGTCGCCGGCGCGCCGTCGACATCGGGCCATAGCGGCTTGTCGGGCTTGGAGATCGGTACGCCCAGCACGACGCTGTCTTCCTTCGCCGTGGTGATCGTCGCCGGCTTGGATTTCGTCGCCTTCGCCGCCTTGGGCGTGGGCTCGGCCAGTTCAGCGGTCCCGGCCGACGCCGGAACCTCGGCCTCGACCTCGGCGGCGGGCTTGTCCTCGCGCAGCCCCTTGAACGAGGCCTGGCGTATCGAGCCGTCGGCGGTGAAGCCGGCATATTCGATCTCGGCCACCAGTTCGGGCTTCACCCAGTGGACATTGGCCGCCTTGCGCGGCGCGCCCTTGCCCTCGAACGGTGAGGCCTTGCTCTCCAGCGCCTTCAGTCGGGGCAGCAGCTTGGCGACCTTGTCGCGGCCGAAGCCCGTACCGATGCGACCGACATGGGCCAGCTTGCCGTCGCGATAGACCCCGGCGATCAGCGAGCGGAACGCCGCGCCCGTCGTGGTCCAGCCGCCGATCACCACTTCATGCCCGGCCCGGCACTTGGCCTTGACCCAGGTCTCGCTACGGCCCGAGCGGTAAGGCGCGTCCAGCCGCTTGGAGATGATGCCCTCCAGCTCCAGCTTGCAGGCCGACAACAGCACCGCGTCGCCGGCGGTCTCGAAGTGGTCGACGAAGCGCAGGCGCGGCTCGTCCTCGCCCATCAACGCCTTCAGCCGCGCCTTGCGCTCGCGCAGCGGGAGGTCGCGCAGGTCTTCGCCCTCCTGCGCCAGCAGGTCGAAGGCGAAGAAGATCAGGTCGCTGCTGTCGCCTTCCGACAGGGCCGCCTGCAGCCCGGCGAAGTCCGGCTGACCCGCCGAGTCCAGGGCCACGACCTCGCCGTCGAGGATGCTGTCGGGCAGGTCCGCGGCGGCCTCGGCGATGGCGGCGAACTTCTCGGTCCAGTCCAGGCCCTTGCGCGTGCGCAGGCTGGCCCGCCCGTCCTCGATGCGCAGCTGGACGCGGTAGCCGTCGAACTTGATCTCATGCGCCCAGCCGGCGCCTGAGGGCGGACGGTCTAACGATTTGCACAGCTGGGGCTCGATGAACTCGGGAAGCACGGCGGGCTTGGCCTTTCCCTTCCTGTCATCCCGGGCGGATGCCCCCTTGGGCGCAAACGTCCGCGTCTCAAGGGCCTCCTTCTGGCGAGACTCCCGCTCCGCCTTGGACGGGCTCTTCCACACCGCGTCGCCCTTGCCGCCCTTGCGCAGGATGAACGGCGTGGGCCCCTTGCCCACGCCCTCGGCGATCTGGGCCATGGTCCGCCCCGAAGCGATCGAGGCGTCCTCCTCCAAAATCGCCATGCCCTCGCCGGGTCGCGCGGCTTCGTCCTTGTGCTTGATCAACAGCCAGTTCGAGCGCTTGCCCTTGCCATCCTTGGCGTTGCGGTCCCAGTTCATCCGCACCAGCACCCACGAGCCATGAAGGCGCTCGCCTTCCAGCACGAACTTCAGCTCGCCCTTCTTCAGCGCCTTGCCGACGTCCTCGAAGCCAGGCTCTGGCGACCAGTAGCCGCGGTCCCACAGCTGCACCGTGCCGCCGCCGTATTGGCCCTTGGGGATCGTGCCCTCGAAGTCGCCGTAGTCCAGCGGGTGGTCCTCGACCTCGACCGACAGCCGCTTGTCGGCTGGATCCAGCGACGGCCCCTTGGTCACGGCCCACGACTTCAGCACCCCGTCCACCTCAAGGCGGAAGTCATAGTGCAGGCGGGTGGCGTCGTGCTTCTGGATAACGAAACGCGCATGCGGGGCAGGCGCGACGGCGGCGTCGCCGCTGGGCTCGGCGGTCTTTTGGAAGTCGCGTTTGCGACGGTATTCAGCGAGTTGTCCCTGGGCCATGACGAGGCTCCGTATCGTGCCTGAAGTGAAGGCGTGCGACGGGCCGGCGGTTCCCTACCGCGCCGCGTCGAAGCGCTTGACCACGCTCTTTGGGGCGACCACGCGCCAGGCGTCCTGGAGCAGAGCGCCCAACTCCTCGGTTTCAACCATCTCCAGCCTCACGAGCACCGCCGGATAGCCGCGATAGTGGTCGTCCTCGAAAAAGGTCTCCGGAGCGGCCTCGATCAGTATCTCCTTCTTTTCCAGTCGGCAGCGCACCGCCAGCACCCCCGGCACGACCTCGCGGGGCCCCTTCGGCGCCGCCCGCGCCATGTACGGCCAGGACAGTCCCTTGCCGGCCACCGAGAAGCTCAGCGATTCCACGGAATCACCCGCCGCCACTTCGGGCAGGGCCAACATCGCCCGGCGAATTTTGGGATGATCGATCATCGAGCCGCATGAAATCCCGATGACGCGGGCATGACAATCCATTGCCACCGGTGTCTCTGGCCGATTGTCAATGACACCGGTTTCCATTATGCACGACCAAAGCCCGTTTAACGGGACTGTAGTGTGTTTCGCGAGGGAGGATTCGCGGCGTGACCGTTTCCGAGGCCGAGAGCGAGGTGTTCGCACCGGCATCCATCGCCCCACAGTTCGTCGAAGCCCGTCTGAAGGGCGTGTCGGTACCGGGTTATCCGGGCGGCGTGCTGCCCCAATCGATGGCCGAGGGCTACAAGGTCCAGGACCTGGCGATCGACCAGTGGCCCGACGAGCTGGTCGGCTGGAAGGTGGGCCTGGTGCCTCCGCAGCACCGCGAGCGCCTGGGCGCCGAGCGCCTGGCCGGCTGCATCTTCAAGTCCAAGGTCTGGGACGCCGGCGCCGAGCCGACCCCGTTCCGTTCCATCGCCGGCGGCTTCACCGCCGTCGAGGCCGAGTTCATCATCCGCTTGGGCAAGGACGCCCCGGCCGACAAGACCGAATGGACCGCCGAGGAAGCCGCTGAGTACGTCGGCGAGCTGATCGTCGGCATCGAGATCGCCGGCAGCCCGCTGGCCACCATCAACCAACTGGGCCCGCCCATCGTCGCCTCGGACTTTGGCAACAACGACGGCCAGATCCTGGGTCCGGTGATCGAGAATTGGCGCGAGATCGCCTGGGAAGACATGCCCGCCGAGACCTTCATCGACGGCGTGTCCGTCGGCAAGGGCGGCGCGGCCTCGATCCCCGGCTCGCCGCTGGCGGCCCTGGCCTTCCTGCTGGGCCACGTCGCCTCGCGCGGCCGGCCGCTCAAAAAGGGAATGCTGGTGACCACCGGCGCCAGCACCGGCATTCATGACATTGCCGCCGGCCAGAGCTCCCGCGTAGACTTCGGTCCGTTCGGAAGCGTGGCCTGCGTGGCTGTACCGGCCTGAGGCTGACTCGCCGCGGGTCTAGTAACGAGTATGCGTCGCCCTCGGGCCGGCCGATCGTTTGGCCGCTCGAGGCGCCGCCAAACGATCGGGAACCGGCGGGGGCGTCGGAATAACTACAGCCTAGGGTGAGGATGTGACGTCCATGGACGCTCCAACAATGCCGGCTCCGTCGGAAAAGATCGGCCGCTACAGGTGGGTGATCGTCAGCCTGCTTTTCGCGGCCATGGTGATCAACTATGTCGACCGCCAGACCATCGGCCTGCTGAAGCCCGATCTCTCCAAGCAATTCGGCTGGAACGAGAAGGACTACGCGGACCTGGTCTTCTACTTCCAGGCCTCCTACGCCGTGGCGTACCTGGTCTGGGGCAAGATCATGGACAAGATCGGCGCCCGCTGGGGCTTCGGCATCGCCTTCCTGATCTGGCAAGTCGCGCACATCGCTCACGCCGGCGCCAGCCACCTCCATGGCTTCATCCTGGCGCGCATGGGCCTGGGCGTCGGCGAGGCCGGCGGCTTCCCGGGCGGCATCAAGGCCGTGGCCGAGTGGTTCCCCAAAAATGAGCGAGCCCTGGCCACCGGCATCTTCAACGCCGGCACCAACATCGGCGCCATCGTCACCCCGCTGGTGGTTCCGGGCATCGTCCTGGCCTTCGGCTGGGAGATGGCCTTCATCGTCACGGGTATCGCTGGCCTGATCTGGCTGCCGATCTGGCTCCTGGTCTATCGTCGTCCACGCGAAACCAAGAACCTGTCGGCCGCTGAACTCGCCCACATCGAGCAGGACCCGGCCGATCCCGTCGAGAAGATCGGCTGGACCAAGCTGCTGGCCAAGAAGGAAACCTGGGCCTTCGCCCTGGGCAAGTTCCTGATCGACCCGATCTGGTGGATGTTCCTTTTCTGGCTGCCCGACTTCCTGGGCAAGCGCTACGGCCTGGACCTGAAGTCGTTCGGCCCGCCGCTGATCGCCATCTATCTGCTTAGCGACGTGGGCAGCGTCGGCGGCGGCTGGATGTCGTCCAACTTCATGAAGATGGGCTGGAGCATCAACAAGGCTCGCAAGATCACCATGCTGGTCTGCGCCTTGCTAGCCGTGCCGGTCATGTTCGCGGCCAACGTCGACAACCTGTGGCTGGCCGTCCTGATCATCGGCGTCGCCACCGCCGCCCACCAGGGCTTCTCGGCCAACCTCTACACCCTGCCGTCGGATGTGTTCCCCCGCGGCGCGGTGGGCTCGGTCGTCGGCATCGGCGGCATGCTGGGCGCTGTCGGCGGCATGGTGTTCTCCAAGTACATCGGCCAGGTGCTGGACACGATCGGCACCTACACGCCGATCTTCATCATCGCGGGCAGCGCCTATCTGGTCGCCCTGCTGGTGATCCACTTGCTGACCCCCAAGATGGAGGTCGTGAAGGTCTAGGCCTTCACCGCTTCCAGGAAACGAGCCCCCGATCGAAAGGTTGGGGGCTTTTTCTTTGGACCCTTCCCCGCGGGGACTGCTGTATAAGCGGCCATGTCCTCTCCACTCCCCTTCAAGGTGGCACTTGTCGGCTACGGCTTCGTCGGCAAGACCTTCCACGCCCCGCTGATCGTCGCCACGCCGGGCCTGCTGCTGCACACCGTGGTCTCCAGCGACCCGGCCAAGGTCCTGGCCGATCATCCGGGCGTGAAGGTCGCGCCCGATCTCGACGCCGCCCTGGCCGACGCCGAGATCGACCTGGTGGTGATCGCCACGCCCGATCCGCTGCACGCCGCCCAGGCTCACGCCGCGCTCGATGCGGGCAAGGCCGTGGTCATCGACAAGCCGTTCGCGGTCACGCTGGACGAGGCCCGCGCCGTCGCCGACCACGCCCAGCGCGTCGGCAAGCTGCTGAGCATCTTCCACAACCGGCGCTGGGACAGCGACCTCCTGACGCTCAAGGCCCTGATCGCCGATGGGTCGCTGGGCGAGATCGTCCAGTACGAAAGCCACTTCGACCGCCACCGCCCCGTGGTCCGCGACCGCTGGCGCGAGAAGCCCGGCGCGGGCGTGTTGCTGGACCTGGGTCCGCACCTGATCGACCAGGCGCTGCAACTGTTCGGTCCGCCCGAGGCGATCTACGCCGATCTCGCGGTGCAAAAGGATGGCGGCCAGGCTCCGGACTATTTCCACCTGGTGCTGCGCTATCCACGCCTGCGGGTGCTGCTGCACGCCAGCCAGATGACCATCGACTCGCGCCTGCGCCTGGCCGTGCACGGGACCAAGGCCAGTTTCCACAAGGAAGGCCTGGACGAGCAGGAGAACGCCCTGAAGGCCGGCGTCGCGCCGGGCTCGGAAGGCTGGGGCGTCGATCCGCGTCCCGGGACCCTGACCGTCCAGGACGGCGAGGGGACCGCCAGCCGGATCGTCGAGGGCGTACCCGGCGACTACCTGGCCTACTACGCCGGGGTCCGTGACGCCCTGTCCAGCCACGGCCCCAACCCAGCCTCGCCGGAGGAAGCCCTGGCGGTCATGGAACTGATCGACCTGGCCGCCCGCAGCGCCGCCGAAGGTCGGGAATTGTCGCTATGAGCGACGCCGAACTGCTGGCCGCCATCGCCGTCCAGGAAAAGACCCTGGTCTTCCCGCGCTTCACCCTGGACGACGCCTGGATACTGGGGACCGCCCTGCGCGACGCCGCCCTGGCCCGCCAGGCGCCGGTGGCCATCGACATCAGCCTGCGCGATCGCCCGCTGTTCCATGCCGCCCTGCCCGGCGCGGGCCCCGACAACGCCGAGTGGGTGCGCCGCAAGCGCAACGTCGTCCTGACCCTGGCCACCAGCACCCTGGCGGTCGGCCTGAAGCTGAAGGCCTCGGGCGAGACCCTGGAGGAGCGCTACGGCCTGTCGCCCCGCGACCACGCCGCCCACGGCGGCGGGTTTCCGCTGGCCCTGGAGGGCCTGGGCTGCATCGGGGCGATCACCGTCTCAGGCCTGCCGCAGGCTGAGGACCATGGGCTGGTCGTAGAGGTGCTCGAGCGTGTGCTGGGCCTTTGATCCGCTCATCCCGGCGAACGCCGGGATCCGCGCCGGGATCCAGATGGAGTAGCTCTGGGTTCGACGCCAAGAGCTCTGAGTTCATCCGGTCATCCGCACGCCATAGGATCTGGGTCCCGGCATTCGCGGGGATGAGCGGCTGAGAAAAAACAACAGCTAGCCCTCGCCCGCTCCCTCACCGCGACAGGCGCTTCCGCCGCCCCGGCGTCGCCCTCCCGCTCGCTCGGCGCCTCCGGCAACGGCGTCGGTCGCTCGATCCGCGCGCGGATTTCTGGGTCCTTCAGCAGGGCCACGCGCATGACCTCGCGCGCCCGAGGCGCGGCGGCGCTGGAGCCGAACTGGCCGCCGTGCTCGATGATCACCGACAGGGCGTAGCGCGGGTCGTCATAGGGGCGCGAGGGCGGGATGGCCGCAGACTAGGGTTGATCCACCTGCACAGTGGACCCGCTCGCGCCGTCGTCAATGGCTCCGCTCAGGTCGCTAGACGAACATTCTCGTGAAGAGCAAAGGCTCTCGGCTAGTCCGCTTGGCGATCAAGCTTCGGAGATGTTCAGGTGCTGCCGCCCAGCCTGAACCCCATGCCCCATCCCTTGGCCAGCCCGACGATCAGCAGAACGATCCCCGCGACCCCGGCCACGCACATCAGCACGGTGATGTAGGTGATCGGCGGCATGAACCAGGGAACGATCGCGACGGCCCCAGCAACCAGAAAACCCAGGATGTACAGGAAGATACGCATAAGATGCCCCTTTCCTCATATCCAGCAACGGTGACACAGATGCAGGCGATTCACAACCTTTGTGAGAGTTTTAGGTAAAGCTCGCGAAAACGGACACGGAGCCGTCTGGCCGGGGCGGCGCTCGCATCGGGCGCGTAGTCGGGTTTTTTCGGATTGTTCCATGCCGCAAGGGAGCACAACATCGGGAGCATAGGCCGGCGAGCCGACCGAACCGCCCCAGGAGCCAGACGCCTTGCCAGACGCCCTTGGCGCGCCACTGTTGAACCTGCTCGTCGCCCTGGGCGTGGGCCTGCTGATCGGAACGGGTCGCGAGCGCGCTCTGGACGATCCGGCCGGGCCCGCCGATGCGGGCGTGCGGACCTTCTCGATCGCCGCCTTGGCCGGCGCCGTGGCCATCGCCTGCGGCGGCGTCATGCTGCTGGCGGTCCTGGCGGTCGCCGTCTCCGCCCTGGCGGCTCTCAGCTACTGGCGCAACCACGCGCAAGACGGTCCAGGCCTGACGACCGAATTCGCCATCCTGCTGACCGTTTTGACCGGCGGACTAGCCATGAAGGCCCCATCGGCGGCCGGCGCGGTGGCCATCGTCACGGCTCTACTGCTGTCCAGTCGCAAGAACCTGCACCACTTCGTCCGCACGGTGCTGACCGAGGACGAGGTGCGCTCGGCCCTCATCCTGGGCGCGGCCCTGGTCGTGGTCATGCCTCTTCTGCCTGACCGGCAGATGGGTCCCTATGAGGCGCTCAATCCTAAGTCCGTCTGGCGTCTGGTGGTGCTGGTTCTGCTGATCGGCGCGATCGGCCACCTGGCCACGCGGCTGCTAGGAGCGCGGTTCGGCCTGCCGATCTCGGGCCTGGCTTCGGGCTTCGTGTCCAGCTCGGCCACCATCGGCGCCATGGGCGCGAGGGCGGCCAAGGACCCCAAGGTCATGACCTCGGCGGTAGCCGGCGCGGTGCTGTCCACCGTTGCAACCGTGGTCCAGATGGCCGTGGTGGTGGGCGCCACGAGCCCGCCCGCACTGCAGGCCATGGCGGCCCCGCTGATCGGCGCCGGCCTGGCCGCCGGCGCCTATGGCGCGATCTTCACCATCGCGGCCCTGCGCACGCCGCCGCCTCCGGACGAGAAGTCGTCCGACAGCGCCTTCAGCCTGGCGGGCGCCCTGATCTTCGCAGCGACGCTGTCGATCGTGCTGCTGGCCTCGGCCGCCCTGCGCGCGAATTTCGGAGAGGCGGGCGCGATCCTGGCGGCGGGCGTCGCGGGCTTCGTCGACACCCATGCGCCGGCCATCTCCATCGCCTCGCTGGCGGCCGCCGGACGGATGACGCCGCCCGAGGTCGTCCTGCCGATCCTGGCCGGCTTCACCACCAACACCCTCACCAAGATCGTCGTGGCCGCCGCCAGCGGGGGCCGCGCCTTCGCCCTGAGGGTGGCCCCCGGCGTCGTCCTGGTGGCGGCGGCCGCCTGGGCGGGCGCCCTGATCGGTCACGTCCTCATCTGAGGAGCAGTTCACGGCCAAGGCGGCCGTCGTTTCTCAGAGAGGGTAGGTCGGCTTACGACCCTGAGCGGACCCTCTTGAACCCTCTCCCAGAGGGAGAGGGAGGGACCCACCGCGAAGCGGTGGGAGGGAGAGGCGTTACGAGGTTTGACGGCGTGCCGGCGCTCCGTGTGACGCCGTAACCCCTCACCCCGACCCTCTCCCTATGGGAGAGGGAGCGATGTCCGTCCACCACCCTGCGCCGACATTCGAAGCGTCCGCTGGATGGGATTCGCCGCCGACTTGGCCGCCCCAAAAAACTTATCCCCATCCTTCACAACGTGTTTCCCCAACGAAATCAACACCTCGAATCGACTTATCCCCACCCTTTCAGGCCACAGTATAAGCATTTCATCTCGACGCGATGGGGAGGGCGCTAAGGCCTGCGACCTTCGCGGCCTTGGGGTGCGGTCGAGCGGGAAGCGAAAGGATGGCGGCGACCGATGCGGCGCACGCCCAGCAAAAAGCCCCCGGCCTTGCGACCGGGGGCTCTGCTCATTCAGCCGATGACACAGAAGACTAGCGGATGACCCGCGCGCCCTTGCCCTTCATCACGGCCTCGACTTCCGCCTGGCGCACCATCGAGGTGTCGCCCGGGGTGGTCATGGCCAGGGCGCCGTGAGCCGCGCCGTATTCGACGGCGGCCTGCGGGCCCTTGCCTTCCATGAAGCCGAAGGCCAGACCCGAGGCGAAGCCGTCGCCGCCGCCGACGCGGTCGTAGATCTCGAGGTTCTCACGCATCATCGAGGCGTAGAACTCGCCGCCGGCGTACAGGATCGCCGACCAGTCGTTGACCGAGGCGGTCTTGGCGTTGCGCAGGGTGGTGGCGGCGACCTTGAAGTTCGGGAACTCCTTCACCGCCGTCTGGATCATCTTCTTGAAGTTGGCCGGATCGATCGCGCTGATGTGCTCGTCCAGGCCTTCGACTTCGAAGCCCAGGCAGGCTGTGAAGTCTTCTTCGTTGCCGATCATCACGTCCACGTACTGGGCGATGTGGCGGTTGACCTTCTGGGCGCCTTCCTTGCCGCCCTGCGACTTCCACAGCGAGGCGCGGTAGTTCAGGTCGTAGGAGATCACGGTGCCGTACTTGCGGGCCACTTCGACGGCCTCGATGACCGCTTCAGCCGTGTTCGAAGCCAGGGCCGCGAAGATGCCGCCGGTGTGGAACCACCGAACGCCTTCTTCGCCGAACAGCTTTTCCCAGTTCACTTCACCGGGGCGGATCTGCGAGGCGGCCGAGTGGCCACGGTCCGAGCAGCCCAGGGCCGGACGAACGCCGAAGCCCTTTTCCGTGAAGTTCAGGCCCACGCGGGTGTTGCGGCCCAGGCCGTCGAAGTCGCGCCAGATGATGTGGGAGGTGTCGACACCGCCCTGCATCATCAGATCCTCGACCAGCCAGCCCAGATCGTTCACCGGCAGGGCGGTGACCGCGGTCGAGCGCTTGCCCCAGCACTTCTTGAAGGCGCGGGCGACGTTGTATTCGCCGCCGCCTTCCCAGACGTTGAACTGACGGGCGTTGCGAACCCGGCCGAAGCCCGGGTCGAAACGCAGCATCACTTCACCGAAGCTGGCGCAGTCCCACTTCGTTTCCGAAGCCGGGCGGATGTTGAGGATGTTGTCAGTCATTGGTCTTTAGGCCTTCCCACGAACCTTCTTGATCAGTTCCACCGTCTCGCGGACCTTGGCGGTGATACCGGCGTAGTCCTGAGCGTCGAGCAGTTCCTGCGTGATGAGCTTGGAGCCCATGCCGGCGGCGACGATGCCCGCGCCGAACCACTTCTTGACCGAGGCTTCGTCCGGATCGACGCCGCCCGTCGGCATGATGCGGGTCCAGGGCATCGGGCCCAGCACCGCCTTGACGAAGTCCGGACCACCCACCGACGAGCCCGGGAACACCTTGACGATCTCGCAGCCCAGTTCTTCGGCGTACGAGATTTCCGAGGCCGAACCGCAGCCCGGCGAATACGGGATCTTGCGACGGTTGCAGACCTTGGCGACGTCGGCGTTCAGGATCGGGCCGACGACGAACTTGGCGCCGTTGGCGATGTAAATGCCGGCGGTCGGGGCGTCGACGATCGAGCCCACGCCCATGATCACGCGCGGATCGGCCGAGGCGAAGTGACGGGTCACTTCATAGAAGACGTGGCTGGCGAAGTCGCCGCGGTTGGTGAACTCGATGCAGGGCGCGCCGCCATCGGCGCAGGCCTGGATCACCTTCTTACAGACCTCGACGTCGGGGTGATAGAAAACCGGGATGACGCCCTGGTCCATCAGCGCCGTCAGAACGGCCATGCGGTCTTTCACCATCAGTACTGCTCCTCAAAGGATCGATCTTGCGTGCGGCCCGGCAAGTGGGCCTCGGCGTGGAAGATTTCGCCGCGTTCGGCGCTGGGCGACCGTTTAGACCGCGTTGCGGGCGGACGCCACACCGGAGGGCTCTCCCAACGTCAATTCGCTGTCGTCCTCGTTTCCATCCCGTCCGGCGGGTCCGCCATCGGCCGGGCGCCGCTTCGTTTCCCGACGCGTCGGGGCTCTCAAAATAAAGGGCGTCGAACCGAGGCTCGACGCCCTGAAAGTTTGCGCAGGAGCGAACTCAGAAAGAGTCGCGGGACGCCTTGAACTGAACAGGCCAATTCGAAACGTCGATGATACCGGTGTCATAGTGGCTAGACCACTTTGCCACCGGTGTCATTTGGGAATCTACTCCGAAGCATCGCCTTGTGCAAGCGCCGTCAAAACGATGTTTTCCGTTTTGACGGCGGCGTTGAAAAAGCCGGCCGTCAGCCCGTGTTGCGCAGTCCCGCGGCGATGCCGGCGACGGTCAGCTGGATCGCCAGACGCACGTTCTCGTCCTGGTCCCCTGCCCGCCTGCGGGCCAGCAGTTCGAGCTGCAGGTGGTTCAGCGGATCGACCGACAGGCCGGCCAGGGCCACCGACTCCGCCAGCTCCGGCTGGTTGTCCAGCAGGGCCGAGCCGCCCCGGATCGACAGGGCGATCTCCGAAGCCTTGTCGTGCTCGCGGCGGATGGCGTCGAAGATGCGCTGCGCCGCCTCCTTGTCGGGGGACAGGTCCTTGTACCGGGCGGCGATGCCCATGTGGCTCTGGGCCAGGGCCAGCTCCATGTTCGACAGCAGGGCGCCGAAGAAGTCGAAGCCCCCGGCCAGCTCCTGCAGTTGCCCCGTGGACAGCCCCGCCCGCTCGACGCCCGAGGCGAAGCCGTACCAGCCGGGCAGCATGAAGCGGGCCTGCGACCAGCTGAACACCCACGGGATGGCCCGCAGGTCCTCGATCTTGCGACTGGCGGTCCGGCTGGCCGGGCGGCTGCCGATGTTCAGTCCGACGATCTCGCCGATCGGCGTGGCCGACCAGAAGAAGTCCTCGAACGCCGGGTCGTCGTACACCAGGGCTCGGAAGCCGTGGAACGACGCCTCGGCCAGGGCGGTCATGGCCGCCTCGGTCTTGGGATCAGGGCGATGAGCCTCGCGCTCGCTGGCCATCAGCACCGCGGCGGCCAGGCCGTCGAGGTTGCGGCGGGCCGTGGGCTGGTCGCCGAAGCGGCGGGCGATCATCTCGCCCTGCTCGGTCATGCGGATGCGGCCCTGGACGGTGCCGGCCGGCTGGGCCAGCACGGCCTCGGCGGCCGGCCCCCCGCCCCGGCCGACGCTGCCGCCGCGGCCATGGAACAGCTGCAGACCCACGCCCATGCGCTCGGCCTCGAACGCCAGGGCCGAAGCCCCCCGCGCCACGCCGCGCCGGCTGGCCACGTAGCCGCCGTCCTTGTTGGAGTCCGAATAGCCGAGCATGATCTCCTGCACCGGCCGGTCGCCCAGGATGGTGCGGGCCAGGGGCAGCTCCAGCCACTGGCGCAGGACGGCTGGGCCGTTCTCCAGGTCGCCGATGGTCTCGAACAGCGGGCTGATCTTGACCGAGGCGCGCGGTGCGGCGCCGCCCCAGACCAGGCCGACCTGCTTGAGCAGGACCAGCGGCTCCAGGATGTCCGACAGGGTCGCCGACTTGGAGATGACGTAGGCGCCGATGCAGCCGTGACCGTAGTCGCGGACCATCTGGGCGGCGGCCTCCATGGTCGCCAGCTCCTTGGTCGTCTCCTCGCCATAGGCGGTGAACGGCGACACAAGGGGCCGCTGGTGCGACAGCTCGCTGATCAGCAGGGCCGACCGGGCCTCCTCGTCCAGCTCCAGGTACTTCACCCCGGTGCCGGCGCGCTGGAACAGCTCGTGCAGCGTCCGCTCATGGACGTCGGCGTTCTGGCGCAGGTCCAGGCTCATCAGGTGGAAGCCGCAGGCCTGGGCCACCTCGACCAAGGTGCGCAGGGCCGAGCCGACCAGCCGCTCGCCGCCGTTCCGCTCCAGGCTGTCGATGACGATCTTCAGGTCGGCCACGAAGGCGTCCGGATGACCGTAGGGCTCGACGTCGGTCGCGCCGGTGGCGTAGGCCACGGGCTGGCCGGTCAGCTTCTGCGAGACGGCGGTCAGGCGGTCGAACACCAACTCCAGGGCCAGGCGATAGGGCTCATCCAGGCGGTGGACCGAAGGGTCCTTGGTCTGCGCCGCCAGGGCCAGCAGCTCCTGCGAGACCGGCGCATAAGCGGTCGAAACCGCCAGGTTGGACCACAGCTTGCGCACCTCGCCGGCGTACCAGTCCAGGATCACCCGCGACTGCGAGGCGAAGGCCAGCTTCAGGGTGTCGCCGTTGACGCCGGGGTGGCCGTCGCGATCGCCGCCCAGCCACGATCCCATCTTCAGCAACGGGGCCATCTGGCCGTGCTCGCCGATCTGCTGCGACCAGTCCGCATACAGATCGATCACCGCCGGCAGGATCGAGGTCCGGACGATCGACAAGGCGTTGCGGATCTCGTCCTTCACGGTGATCCGCTCGGGGCGATACAGGCGAGTCCGCCACATCAGCGCGATTTCGCGGAACAGGCGCTCGCGGATGTCGGCGTCCAGGTGCGGCGGCAGGTGGTGACGGCGCAGGGCCATCAGGCGCGAGATCTCGGTCTCGCGGTCGACCATGCTGCGGCGGCGCACTTCGGTCGGGTGGGCGGTCAGGACCGGCACCACGTTCATGGCGGCCAGGGCCTTGGTCAGCTCGGCGGGCGACTTGCCTTCGGCGACCAGCGCCTTGACGGCGTCGACCAGGGTGCGCGGACGATCGTCGCCCGGCGCGGCCTCACCCTCGGCGTGGCGACGGCGGCCGGCGACGTCTTCGCCGATATTGGCCAGCATCGAGTGGCTGGCCAGGGCGCGGGCCAGGAAGATGGCCTGATCGCTGGAGACCTTGGAGAACAGGCTGTCGAGCACCGGCGCGTCGCCGTTGCCCACGTCCTCGGCCGAGGCCGCGCGGCGGGCCTTGGTGACAAGGGCGGCGGCCTCTTCGCCGTCCAGATAGGCGATCGCCTCGTTCAGCAGCTCGCTGAGCAGGTTTGCGTTCTGGCGCACGTGGCGGCTGGTGGGACGATCGCCCCCATCCAGAGAAGAGCCAAGCGAAAGAGGCATGCGCGAAACTCCGCGACCGCCGCGATCCCACGGCGGTTCACCAGGAAAGAAACGTACGAAACGCCAGCCGTGTGTGAGCCCTTCTCGGGAGCTCTTGCTGACGCAGCGGCGCCTCTACCGCGCTTTGCCGACCGCGAAAAGGCGGTCGGCGCAATGGTTGCGGTACCAAATTCGCTTCGGCGCAGATTTCTGCCCTTAGCGAGCCAGCCAGCCCCCATCGACGGGCAAGGTGATGCCCTGAACGTAGTCGGCGGCCGGCGAAGCCAGGAACACGGCGGCCCCGCCCAGGTCGCCCGGAAGGCCCCAGCGACCGGCCGGAATGCGGGCCAGGATCGAGGCGTTGCGGTCGGCGTCGTTGCGCAGGGCCTCGGTATTGTTGGTGTCGAAATAGCCGGGGGCGATGGCGTTGACGTTGATGCCCTTGGCCGCCCACTCGTTGGCCAGGATCTTGGTCAGGCCCGCCAGGCCGCTCTTGCTGGCCGTGTAGGACGGCACGCGGATGCCGCCCTGGAAGGACAGCAGCGAGGCGATGTTGATCACCTTGCCCGCCACGCCGTTCACCGGGCCTTGCTTCAGGGCCTGCCTGGCGAAGGCCTGGGTCAGGAAGAAGACGACCTTCAGGTTGGTGTCCATCACCGCGTCCCAGTCGGCCTCGGTGAACTCGATGCTGTCGGCGCGGCGGATAATGCCGGCGTTGTTGAC
>Ga0102591_1001928_pt1 | contig 25128 bp, 2 predicted proteins | sample AraplaCol_mCL_r2_2_FD_76860 | JGI IMG/M metagenome (GOLD analysis project Ga0102591, IMG submission 76860) | Arabidopsis root microbial communities from North Carolina, USA - plate scrape MF_Col_mCL_r2 (SPADES assembly) (version 2) | ecosystem: Host-associated > Plants > Roots > Endosphere... | reverse complement strand
TTCCGGCAGGCCGGCCACGGTCAGCTTGAGCTGCTCGGAACCGTCCGTGTCGTTCAACGATGCCTTCACGCCTTGCAGCAGGATGTTGCCGCCCTGCTTGCCCTGGTTCAGCGCAATGCTCTGGTTCAGGGCAATGTTGTCCAGCATCATGCCGCGGCCGTTCTTGTAACGGTCGCTCGCATCGGTGACGATGGTGATGGTCTGGGTACCGCCCTTGCCCACGAACTTGGCTACCGCATGCTGCCAGTTCAGCGCAGCATCCGGGCTGGTGTTGTCGAAGCTGCCGATCTTCACATCATCGACGTACACCGCGATACGCGTGGTATCACCGTCGAAGCCGAGGCGGCCCGCCAGGTCGAACTCCAGGCTGTAGCTGGCGCCCTTCTGGGTCGTCACCTGGCGTGCGATACCCAAGGTCTGGAACTGGCTGCCGCCGGCATCGTTGATCTCGAGCCAGTTGTTGCCGCCGTTCGCTGCACTGGTGGCAGTGCGCATGCGCTCGTCGGAGTCGGCCATCTGGTCGCCCTTGCTCCAGATCTCGAAGCCATCCTTGCCGCCGCCCAGGCCACGGCCCATGCCGTGCTGGTCGATGCCGGTCACCAGGGTCCAGCCTTCGAATACGCTGGAAGTGACCAGGGTCGACTCGGACGTCGGGTTGAGGGCAGATTCCCAGCCGGTGCTGAACACCTGGCTGGTCACCGTGCTGCTGCCCAGTTCCAGGTTCGGCGCGTCGACCACTGCCATGACATCGATCGTCAGAATGTTTGCAGAGCTGACCGCCTGGCCGTCGCCCACCGCGTAGCCGCTGACGGCCCTGTTGACCTTGTAGGTGAAGCTTTCCGTGCCGTGGAAGTACTGGCGCGGCGTCTAGGTGAAGGTACCGTCGGTATTCCTCACCAGAGTGTCATTTATCGGGCTTGAAGCCAGTCAGCGAGGCGACACATTCATCTCTTAATCGCTTCCCGCGAGACTTGAACCCAAGATCTGCCGCCGTCTTTGCTCTCCATAACGCCCTCCCCCCCCCTGGAAAGCATAAACATCTCACCATTGAAATTCTGAGTGACCCAGGAAACGATATTTGGATCAATTCCCATCTTAATCAGCTTGCCGTCCTTTTCCATTCGATACACTTCTCGGAAAATGGGTGCATCGGGACCATTAGAGCGCATAAAGAAATAAATATCTTCAGGGTTCTCACCATACGTCTCTAACACAAGCGCATTGTTTCTGTCCAGCCCAAAGCGTTCTTCCTTCCAAGTTCGCCCACCATCCTTGCTAACAAAGATGCGTTGACTGACTACTTCAGGCCCAAGCGCCAGTAGCGCGCCATTAGGCGCAAATTTCAGAACTGGCGCTTCCCTATCGATTCCCGCACGAACAGGTGAAAGGTCGGAAGTCTGCGGCACTTGCATCCAGCTTCGTCCACGATCCTGGCTCCGGTGCAATGTATTACCCGACAAGACAAATATCTCCGCGTCATTCGCAGCAATCGATTGCGCATAAGGAACGATGGGGACAGGCAAATCGGCAACCAAGTTTGAGTTCCAAGTCGCCCCCAAGTCTTCACTGATCATCAGCCTGTCTCGATTCAACAGATACGCAATGCCTTTGGCTGTTGTGGCAACCAACCGCCTACGACTTTCATAACCAAGGTCATCGAACTCGACAAGACCTTTTACTACGCCAGCAGGTGCCCAAGTTTGGCCTTGATCCAGCGATCTATATTGCGGTCCGCCAAATGGTGCGGCTAACATCCATTCTTTTTCATTCGGATGGTAGATTTTCACGTCGGTCAGAGGCTGCTGGGGTAACACGAGTTCCCAATCCCGTTCTGCGGTACGACGGTACAAGCCTTTCTCACCTACAGCTGCGAAAAGGGCGCCATTCGATTCAAGCTGAATGTAGTCGATCGTCGGCTGCTTTGGAATTGGCGGGGTTGCGCCACAGGTTCCAGCAATAAACGCGGTTACAGTCGCGCCCACAAATTGAAAAAAAAATCGCATTACTTCCTCCTTTAACGGCGAATGCTAGCATTTTTCACCCGGCCCTGCGAACATCAGTGGGGCCGGGCCATTATTTACTGCTCCAGTGATTGTGCTATAGATGCCAGCAGTTCCTGAGTAAGCGATACGGCGATTCGATGCATCCATTCATCAAGCGATTCCTCGCTTGAAACCGCCGCCCCAGTAAAGACTTCCACACCGCCATTCGAACTCACTTCAGCAGATGATTGGATGTAGGTTACGAACGGATTCATGCCCAGCGGCGTCGCGCACGCGCTGCCGCCACCGATCACGCGCACAGTGATGTCTTTGCAGACAGTCGCCTTGCTGCCGTTGCTGGTTTCGGTGCTCGTGGCAAGCACCTGCAGCGCCATGGTGCCGGTGAAGCTGCGCGGCGGCGTCAGTACCAGAGTAGCCATATTCCAACCGATCAGGTCCACGATACCGCTGCTGCCCACCGTGACCACGTGCACGCCATCGGCCAGCACACTGCCCGGCACAAGGCCGGCCAGCTCGGTCTTCAGCGTGGCGTCGACATCGCCTTCCGCCAGCTTCGAACCGATCACAGGCAGGTAGACGTTGCCGCCAGCAAGGCCATAGGCTAGGTTGTCGCGGCTTGGCAAGGTCTCGACCAGCTTCATGTCGTCGATCATGGCGCCCTTCACCGTGCTGGTGTCGGCGCCATTCTCGAGCTGCACGCGCAGGCTGCGCACTTTGCCATTACCCTTGAAAGTGAAGCTCAGTGCTTGCCAGCTCAGCGCATCGTTGCCACTGGTGCCGGCGAAGCTGCCCACCTGCACGCCGTCCACGTAGACGCCGACACGGGTGTTGGCGGCGGTCAGGCCCAATGCGGCGGCGTAGTCGAAGGTGAAGGTGTAGTTCGCACCATCAATCGTCGGCACATCGCGCTCCACACCCAGCGACTGGTAGTAACCGTTGCCTGGCATGGAGTTGGTCAGGCCCAGCCACTCGCGGCCGTCGCCGGCTGCGGCATGCACTTCCACGTTGCGGCCCAAGCCATTCGGCATCAGATCGCCTTCAGTCCAGACGAAGAACACTTCGTCCTTGTTGCAGCCGGCATCCACCACCTCCCAGCCTCCCAGCTGGTTCGAATGCACTACCGTCGCGCCGTAGGTGCTGTCGCACACGTTCTCCCAGCTGGTTTCCAGGATGGTGCGGCTGACCGCGGTGGTGCTGGCCTGCAGCGACAGTTGCGGCGTTTGCGCCACCGCTTCCACATTGACGGCGATACTTCGGCTGACCGTGGCCTGGCTGCCGTTCGCTTCCACCGCAGTCGCATTGACCTGCAGGTGCAGCGTGCCGGAGAAGGTCGCTGGCGGCTTGATGCCCAGCAGCGCGGTGTTCCAGCCGGTGATGTCGGCAACCGGCTGCTGCGCCGTCACGGTCGCAGTGTGCACGCCATCGCTGATGACAGTGCCTTCCGGCAGGCCGGCCACGGTCAGCTTGAGCTGCTCGGAACCGTCCGTGTCGTTCAGCGAGGCCTGCATGCCCTGCAGCAGGATGTTGCCGCCCTGGCGGCCGGCGTTCAGCTGCACGCTCTGGTTCAGGGCGATGTTATCGAGCATCATGCCGCGGCCGTTCTTGTAACGGTCGCTCGCATCGGTGACGATGCGCAGGGTCTGGGTGCCGCCCTTGCCGGTGAATTTCGCCACCGCATGCTTCCAGTTCAGCGCGGCATCCGGGCTGGTGTTGTCGAACGAGGCCACCTTCACATCGTCCACATACACCGCGATACGGGTGGTATCGCCGTTGAAGCCCAGGCGGCCGGCCAGGTCGAACTCCAGGCTGTACGCCATACCCTTCTCGGTCGTGATCTGGCGCGCGATGCCCAGGGTCTGGAACTGGCTGCCGCCGGCGTCGTTGATTTCGAGCCAGTTGTTGCCGCCGTTCGCAGCGCCCTGTACGGTGCGCAGGCGTTCATCGGAATCGGCCATCAAATCGCCGTTGCTCCAGACTTCGAAGCCGTCCTTGCCACCGCCCAGGCCACGGCCCATGCCGTGCTGGTCGATGCCGGTCACCAGCGACCAGCCATCGAACACGCTGGCGGTCACCAGAGTCGATTCGGAGGTCCGGTTGATGGCGCCTTCCCAGCCGGTGCGGAACACGTTGCGGGTAATGATGCTGCTGCCCAGCTCCAGGTTCGGCGCATCGGCTACTGCAGCGATGTCGATGGTCAGGACGTTGGAAGCGCTAACCGATTGGCCGTCGTTCACTGCGAAGCCGATGTGTGCATATGCGATGCCAGCGGCGTTCGCCATAGGAACGAAGCGCAGTTTTCCGGCATCCAGATCTACTTTGCTGAACTGGCTGCCAACTGCGACGTTGCCCCATGCGCCGTCGTTCAGGCGCGCCTGCAACAAACCGACAAGCGGCAGGTCGCGAACGATAATGGTCATCTCGTCACCATCGACATCGTTCACAGCAAAGTCACCCCAGCGGAATGCCAAGGCGGTGTCTTCTACGCCAACGGCCAGCGAGGCTCCAGCAGTTGGGCCATCGTTGACCGGCGCCACGATGATGGCCAGCGTCGCGACGTTCGACCACAGTTCGCCATCGCCCAGGCGGAACTGCACAGCATCGCTGCCGTTGAAGTTCGCCGCTGGCTGGTAGCCGTAAGTGCCGTCGGCATTGCGCAGCAGCGTGCCGTGCGCCGGGCCGCCAACAACCTCCACCATCAGCGCGGTGTTATCGATGTCGAGGCCGTAGCTTCGCAGGTCGATGGCCAGTTGGCCATCTTCTTACATCGACAGCGCCGCGTCGCGCGCCACAGGTGCGTCGTTGACGGCGGTGACGGTCAGGCGCACGGTGGCGACGCCGGAATCCAGTTCACCATCGCTGACGCGGTAGGTAAAGCTGTCTTCGCCGAAGTAGTTGGCATCGGCCGCATAGGTGAAGCTGCCGTCGGCATTGACGGTCAGCTTGCCATGCGCCGGACCGGCCACGACGGAGGCCGACAGCGTGGCGCTGTCGATATCGCCGGCACTCGCCAGCGGCTGCACGACGATGCTGCCGTCCTCAGCCAGAACCAGCACTTGGTCGCCTACGGTAGGTGCATCGTTGACCGCTGCCACGGCGAAGCTCAAGGTCGCGTCATTCGACTGCAACGCGCCGTCGGACAGCACGAAGCGCAGCGCGTCGTCGCCGTTGAAGTTGGCCGCCGGGGTGTAGCGGAAGCGGCCATCGGCTTCCTGCACCAGCGTTCCGTGCCCAGGCTCGGCCACGATGGTTGCAGCCGCGATGGCGCTGTCGATATCGATGCCGAACTCGCGCAGGTCGAAGACGATGCTGCCGTCTTCCTCCAGCGCCAGTACAGCATCGCGCGCCACCGGTGCATCGTTGACAGCGTTGACCGTCAGCGCCACGGTTGCCACGTTCGAGTCCAGCTCACCATCATTTACCACATAGGTGTAGCTGTCGCTGCCGAAGTAATTTGCGTCCGCGGCGTAGGTTAAGCTGCCATCGGCGTTGACCGTCAGCGTCCCGTGTTGCGGACCGGCGACGATGCTGGCCGACAGCACTGCGCTTTCGATGTCCGCCGCCGTCGCCAGCGGCTGCACGATGACGCTGCCGTCTTCATCCAGCGCGACTGCTTCGCCGACGACGGTCGGTGCATCGTTGACCGCAGCCACAGCAAAGGTCAGCACCGCTTCGGCCGACGACAACATGCCATCGCTCAGCACGAAGCGCAGCTCGTCGCTGCCGAAGTAGTCGGCGGCCGGGGTGTAGCGCCACTTGCCGTCGGCCGTCACCTGCAGGCTGCCGTGCGCCGGCTGCGCCGTGATGGTCGCGGCCAGCGCATCGCCTTCGGCATCGCTGCCCAGGGTGGCCGGATCGATCAGCAGCGAGCCGTCTTCCAGCAGCTGCAGCGTGACACTGTTCGCCACCGGCGCGGTATTGGCCGGCAGGACGGTCAGGCGCAACGTGACCGGCGCCGACAGCGACTCGCCGTCGCTGACCTGCCAAGTGACCAGCTCTTCGCCGATGTACTTGATATCGGCCACGTAGGTGAAGCTGCCGTCGGCGTTTTGCACCAACGTGCCGTGCCCAGGCTGCGCCATCACCACGCTCAGTGCGTCTCCTTCCACGTCGCTGGCGCCGGCCAGCGGGTTGAAGGTGTACGGCTTGCCGGCCATGATTTCGCCCGCCTGGCCCGGCACTACCGGCGCATCGTTGACCGAACGCACCGTCAGGCTGACCGTCGCGACATTCGACGCCACGCCATCCACCAAATAGCGGTAGCTGAAACTGTCGACCCCATGGTAGTTCGCCTCCGGCACATAGCTGTACGTGCCGCCGGAGTTGGCCGCCAGCACACCGTGCGCAGGCTGACTGACAAGCTCCAGAACACCAGCCACATCACTTCCGGCCAAGTCATTCGCCAGTGGGGCGAGCGCCAACGCGTGATCCTCATAAAGTTCCACCACGTCGTCCACCGCAACTGGATCGCTGACAAGACGCACATCGCGCAGTGAGACCGAACTGGCGTCCACACCGAAACCAATCAAATCAAACGACAATGTCACCGGCGTGACGAAACCGCTATTTCTGTCGGCGATTCCGTGTAGATCAACGTAGTATGTGGTCGTCCCGTCGGCATTACGCACAGTGTGCGTGCCTGCCGCCATTCGCTGAGTGCCATCAGATTGGATGTTGAGGAAGGCGTCTCCTCGGCTTAATCCATAACCTCCCAACAGCGTTTGCCCGCTACGTGCATCCAGCAGGGTCGCCTCAAACGCATCCTCCGGCCCATTTTTTGCAAGTACATTATTGCCCCGCAAATCACGGCTGGAAACGGTGAACGCAAGGAACCGGTCCCTCGCGCTGATGTAAAAGTTCTGCGCCAAGTGTGCCGATTGTGCCGATGTCTCGCTCAGGCTAGCATTGCCATGGCCATCAAATCGGACATCACCGGCCGTGTTCCAACCATCCGAATCCTGAAGGCCACCATTTTGCAATTCCGGGTTTATCAGGACGTCGTAATGCGGCTGCGCCAGTGGCGCGGTCGTGACTCGTTCCAGAATTGCAGCTGGGGAAACATTGAAGGGCGAGTCCGTGGCCGCAATTGCTGCGGCGACTTCGGCAAGATCAGGAATACGGCGCATTCCAGGGCTGAGCGTTTCCTCCATCACCCCATGTTCCGAAGTATTGTGACTTAAGCCCAAGACGTGCCCCAACTCATGCACAAGGACTGTCAACAAATCGAGTCTTCCATCAGCAGCACTGCCCGGAGTAGCTATTAGATCTCCCCCAAACCCTTCATGCTCCAGTGGTGACGGATCAACGTACCAGCCCCAGCCGGCGCCGTCCGGTGAGATGCTGATACGAGCGCCGCCGGATTGCGCGGCGATGCCACTAGCGAGTGTTTCCAGAGTCAGTGTCACGCCATCCATGACGCTTGCCGGAACACCCGCAGCAACCCAGTAGCCGCGCGCCGCTTGCAGCATTGATCGGGCATCTTGCTCCCTCAGGATGGAACCACCGTGGCCAACCTCGCTCACTCGTTGCGGCCTCTGCCTCTCTGTCGGACGATAGGCGTAGTGCAATTGCCTAATATAAGTCTTCGCAACATTCTTGTTGTTGATCCAGTCGCTACGCGGGTTAGGATTGCCATCGGAAAAACTGCTAGCGTCGCGCAAGGCCAGGCGAACCAGAGCTTCTTCATATCGGGTCAGCTTTACTTTGTTGTTAAGCATTCCCTTGCGGGCATCGCGCATTAAAGTATGTTCGGTATCAGGTAAGAAGCGGCCACTGAGGTGGTCATTCGGGGGCGGCCCTTCAGCACCGGGAACATCTGACTTATATTCGTCATCCAGACCCAACGCATGCCCGAACTCGTGTGCTAATACGTGCCCAAGATCCCTGCCCATTAGTTCGGGGGTATAGTTTGTTCCATTGCGTAAGAATGCGTCCAGAACGAAAAATAGCTTCTCATCCTTATGGGTGTTCAAGCCCTCGCCGAACAGGAAGCGCTGTTCAGATGGCGCTCTCTTCAGGTCTGCTTTGTAGGTCCAAACTGGCGACTGCGAGCGGTTTGTAACGGTCGCTAACGCTTCCAATCCCACTGTAGAGTTAAAGTTTTCCATGTCGGCTCGGGTCACCCACGCTTCCGACACGTCGTCCCTGCCTGTATAGACAGGACCAAAGACAGCCAGTGTGGGGAACATGGTCTTCCAGTTCGTTGGATTTGTTTTCTGTTTCTGATACAAATCTTTTGCGTCGCCGTATCCGAATCGCTTGATTTCTACTTGAGTACCACTAGTTCCGTTATAGTCAATGGTCAAACTACCGTTCGTACGGTAAGGGCCAAATTGCTTCTCGAACGCCGCCATTAGTGCCAATTCGAAATCAAACCACTCTGTCGCACCCCAACTTTTTCCGCCGAGTGCATTCAACATGGTGTGATACTTACCGCCCACTGGAATAACAGTTCCGGCCGGATGAGCACTTCCATCGACTCTTGTAGTTTGTTGCAGTCCGGCCAGATCCCATGGCACAAAGGTTGTCGGGTTTTTCTGCCACTGAAGTAGTTGATCCATCAAGTCTTTTAGCTCCGCCACAATTGCATTAAGCGGAACCGACAGAACCTGCTTTGCCTCAACCTTTGCCTTCAAAGTAATTACGGTAGGATTGAGCTTAACGGTTGGACGTGCGGGATCAAACGGTTCTTTGCGGAATTCGATTTCCGTCATGTAATCACCCGCTGGCGAAGGCAAAAGCTCAATTACCGTGTAATCCCCGTCATCACGCACCGTGAAACGGTCGGCGTTGGCTCCCTTGCGGCTGATACTCATATGACGTGGGTTATAAATCTTGAGAACTCGCCCCCCTTGGTTCTCGACAGTTGTCAGCATGTGCAATTCATCGTTGCGGACGCCATCCGTCAAATCCAGCATATAGAACTGATCTGCCATCTTGAATGGAAGAGCATTAGGTACACCACTATTTACTTGGAACGCCTTAACTGTCGCAAAATCCACCGCCATGTCTGCATCAACATAGTCGGGAAGGTCTGTAGCATTAATTTCCTCAATTTTCATCGAGAAGTTCATCTCGAAGGAGTCTCTTCCGCCTAATTCGAATTTCTTCGAAATCCAGCTCTTGTTGTTATTCAACGGCGTTTTGTCAGCGCCGGGACCATTCCAGACCAGGAAGTTGTTCGGACTGACTTCGACTTGCACAGTCTTTTTATCAAAGAACCTCTTGTTTTTGACCGTCAAGGTGCCAGACGTGTATTTCGCTTCCAGGTCATCCGAGTCTTCTTCCTGCTTACTCCCGGTGCCAGCTGTCCCCGAACTGCCACCTGTGCTGCTAGCGCCGCTCGCTGCCGCAGTATCAGTTTCGACTGGATCAACTCCACTGCCACCACTGTCTTCAGGCTCTTGCTGCTGTCCTTGCAGGAATAGGCTAGAGTCAATTGCGAAGCCGCTCGAATCCTCCATCGAGAGGCCAGGGCGTGCGAATACAGTGCCCACCGGCGCAAATGCCGTGGTGGGTACTTCAGTTGCGGCACCGGCCGGTACCACTACGTGCTTGACCATACGTTTCGCTTCTGGGTGAGCGAGGAACGCATCCAGCAAGGAATTCACATTCCATGCCAAACTCATGTTCGTCTTCTGCACATTCGAATGTGGCGAACCCGGGCTGCCGAAGCTGCCTTTCAATTGCCCCAACAGAACATCGCCTTTCTCGGACAACGCAAGGTTCACAACTCCATACCCATCCATCGGCAGTGTCGCACCAAGGAATTCTGGCGAACCGAATGGATCGCGTACCAATCCGAGCTTACCTCCCACCGCGACCTTCTTGGCAGATGCACTTCCGCCAACTGCGATCGGAGCGCCACCGGGGGTAAAGATGAAGTTCGGAGTTTCATACATCGCATTCCAGTAAGCATCGAGGTGGTGATAGTTATCATCTGCTACGATTGCATACTGCACCCCGTCACGCTCCACCAACACCGCGCTTTGGGCGCGCTGGATGTCCAAACGGTCGATAAAGATCTTGCTCGAATCCTGTGCCATTCGAATCGCCGACATCTTTGCCGAGGCAATACCACCGTTTGCGCTACGCGTGATTTGCAACGTCGACAAACCACGGTCGTAATCAGCGACGTTCGAAATCAGGAAACGATTCGGGTTGTCAGTTGCAGTAATCACTTGCCCTGCCTTACCACTGATCCCGTCATCAGGCAATGTCGCAACGATAGGAGGCGCAATCGTTCCCGTCTTCAGCTTCAACGTGTTCAAGTCGAAGAGCAGGAAGTCGCCCCGCTTATTCCGGTCACCCAGAGACACGTTGTTCGCATTGCGTGGCACCGAAACCACCAGCGTGCGGTCGTCAGGTCCCAACGCCATCCCACTTACACCCATTGGCGACGTTTCAATGCCAGTTCCCGGCAATGCCGTAAACTTCAGGTATTGCTTGCTGCCCGGGTTCGTATCCAACGCCAGCAATCGGTTTCCTTTAGCGCTCCCGAAGCCTGTGCTACCCTCTCCAATCAACAAGATGTTTCCGATGGCGACCATCGAGTTGATGTTCTTACCATTTGGCACAGTAATCTTGTTGAGCACTTTGAACGTCAGTGCATCAATCTCAAAGATCATGCCGTTGCCACCTACGAACACACGGCTCAAGTCGCCGGAGAACGTAATTGGCTGCACCTTGCTGCCAGTCAGGTAGATGCCATCGAAATCATAGCCATGGCCAACCAGGCTCACTTGGCCCAGGGATTGGCCGGCGCGAACAAACTCAACACCGGTGCGTGTCAATACAGCGCCCATGTCAGGTTTCGGTGCAATATGAAGCGAGTTTCCATCGAACTCTGCCGGCTCACCGGCCTTCATAACACCGGCAGCATTCAGCTGATCGGTGGAAATGACGCGGACCAATTGCCAGCTGACGGCACCGACCGCCACACCTTCTGGTGGCGTAATCGTTACCACTCCGTCGGTTGTACCCGACAGAGTTTCCACCTCCCGATACACGCCATTGGCGAATACTGCGCGTACCTTGATCTGCCCCGCAAACTTTCCAGGTGCCGGATTCGAGATAGTCAAACGAATCTCACCGTTATCCGTTACCTCACCGGCAGTCAGGTTAGGCAGCACGACATTCCCCCATGGCATAGTGCGCGGAGGAAGTGCTGCTGTCATATCAAGACGATAGGTCTCACCCACGGGGATTGTTGGCAATGGCACCGAAACGAATTGCGGAACGCCGAAACTGTAATAGCCAACTGTAGCTTGCGTCGCTCCGCTTGCAATGATGCCGATCATGCTGGAAGTGATGCTCGACGCCATCATGCCGACGCCTGCCCCCAGCGCGCACGACATGCCGCCAAATTCCATCCAACTGCCGGCACCGCCGATCGCCTCGAATTTACCTGCCGGCACGCCGCCAAGTTTGTGAACGATGACGTACTCGCCAGACTCGCCGACACCGGCGTACGGCCGGCTCGCAGTTTGCGCCAACTTGTTGCCGTCAGCGTCTACTGCAATAAATCCGTTATCAACGAGCCACCAAGTGTCTGCCATGCTGCCATCCGGCCTCATGACCTGGCCTTTGCGGAAGAACAGCACTTCTTCGCCAACTTCAGTGTCGATAAGACCTTGCACCGGCACAGACAGTTGGACGGTTTGCGCTGTCGAGCTTCCCATCTCCAGACGGAATGCGCCAACAGCCTGCATGACGCTAGCCGCAGGCACTGGCAACCCGGTGACGGCAGTCAGTTCGTCAAGCTGAATCCGATCAATAGCGACCTGTCGATCGTCTTGCAAAGCACCGGCACCGATCATGACCGTTTCGCCCGTGGCGCTGCTTACCACACCACCCTGCGCCGCAGTAACCAGGACACTGCGTGGTGCAGGTGTCGCGATGTCGGTATCGGTCAACACCGCTGCCACCACAGTCAGCGTCATTTGGCCTGCGTCGACCGATTGCTGTTTGATACTGCCGTCGTAGCCAAGGGTGGTGACAACTCGCACAACGTGGATCGTCGCCCGACCTCCTCCGTGAGCCTGAATCACACCCTGTTCGTCAATCGTGGCGACGTTATCATCACTACTGTAGTAGCGCAGAACGCCAGGGAACAATGTGTCGATCGCAACTGCCACGCCCTTGCCGTCAATCGCCTTGATCTGCCGCGATCCGCCGGGAGCCAGGGACAGCGTTGCCGGATACAGTTCCATTGCGTCCAAGCGCGGCGCATACAGCGAATCCGCAGCATTTGCCGCCTGTACAGCGCGCACCGTATGGCCGCTTGCATCGGTATGGCTCGCGTAAACAAGCGCAGCACCGGCGGCCTGAATGGTCAGCGCGTCGCGCGTCGGATCCACAACTATTGCGCCATCTGCCCCCACATAGCCTTGGCCCGACAAGTCTTCCTTACGAACATCCAGATAATCCGGACTACCATCCAGGCTCACATTTTGGGCATCCTCAAAGTCCGCAACCGCACGTAGGCGGACGGCCTGTCCAGGCTGCAATGCCGGCAGGCTCTGCAGGCGCAATGCGACCAGCTTCGCCCCGCTAACATTTACGCCCAGCTCGATCGGCGCACTGAGTGCATAACCATCATCACCGCGCAGGGTGATAGTAGCCATGCCCGAATAGCCGGCTTCTGGCGTAAACACCAGTGTCTGGCCATCGCTGGCGATCGACGCTGTTCCATGAGTTGCAGACTCTACCTGCCAGAACACTGCATCGCCCTCGAAGTCGCGGGCAACGCTGTCCAAGCTCAGGGCACCGCGCAAGTCGGTATGCGTATTCATCACCGCGTCCGATGCAACACGTACTGGCGCCTGGTTGGCAAGCCAACCATAGTTCGCGAACAGGAGCTGGCGGTCCGCCGCGTCCACGTGGCCGCTGCCATCAATGTCCGCCTCGGCAGAGTCACCGCCAAAGGCTTGCTGCAGCATTGCGCTATCGCGACCGTCAACACGACCATCGCGATCCATGTCTCCCGCCACACTGATGCGCAGCGTAGCGGTTCCATCACCAGACAAAGTAAGAAGCTTCAGGCCCGCCGTCGTGGCGCGCACCACGCTAACGCTGCGGTTGCCCATCTGGGTTGTGGCCAATACTTCGAGGCCCGAAGTATTCAGCACAGCATCACCTCCCACTTCGACAGCGTACAGCACGGAGCCCACTGATCCCGGGACTTTTACGGTCGAAGCCAGTTCACTGTCCCGCACCGTGAAGCTCACACTCGTCGGCGCACCGGCAACCAACGTCCCCTGCCATTGACCGTTCCCGCCATTCGTCCAAAGTGTCGCTTCACCAAGGTGAGCCGCGACTTGCTCGACCATTAATTGGCCCTCGTTTCCGTACCCATAATGCTGGCCCACATCCGCACTGCCAATGGTCCTGGCCAATACCAGACGGCCTTCGCTGTCGTAGCGGTATGCCACCCCCAGCGCAGTCTGCTGTGCAGTCGGGCCACTGATACGTTCGATTCGACCGCTGGTGTCGCGCACGATCGCAATACGTGCGGCATCGTTGCTGCCTGCCAAGGCCACACCGGCATCACTTACCAGCCATCGAGCGCCGTCAGCAAAGCGCACCTCGGTAACCTTGCCTTTTGCGTCAAGTGCATAACGAGTACCGTCCGGGCCAGTCAGGACAAAGCCCTCTGGCTGCCATGGCTCGCCGCCCGTCTGGTAATACAGATGCTGGCCCTGACGTTGCAGGTTGACGGGCTCGCTAACGCCAAAGTTGAGCTCGGCTTCCGCTACAGCTTCCAAGGTCCATCCAGCGACACCCACGAAGACCGGATGAAGCACCTTCGGTACGACTGGTCCGGCACCCAGGCTTTCGGCCTGGATGCCCAACGTGAAGCTCAGGTGCTCCAGCGACGCGCCTGGCACCGCGAGGGAGGCTGGCATTTGCAGCCAGACACGCGCGCCCTCGCGCCATGCCTCCAGGTTACCCATCGAGTTCACCTCAGCCTGGTCGCTGGCCAAGTTGCTGTCGAGGAGCGGCAGATCCCAATTCCCGAAAGCGCCACCGTTTGAATCCTGCGTCGGCAGGCGGCGGTTCAGCGCCAGGGAGTGTCCTCCCAGCTGGAAGACGGCATCCGTCGCCTGGCCTTGATCTGGGCGCTTGTCGCTGCTGTCCACAATAATGGTGCGCTCGATACTTGTGCTGCGGCCAACCAAATCCCAAGCACTCAACCGTACTCGATAGACACCGTTAGCCAGCGATGCTGTGTCCACCTGGCCGAGATCTTGCAGGCCGGACAACGATTCCGCTGCCGCGTCGGCCTCAGCCAGCTCACGCCATATGCCGTCACCGGCCCCAGCCAGCTCGAGCCTCCAACCCATCAGTTGTAAGTCGCCGATACGTGCTTGCAGTAAGCTTGGCCTATTGATCGTTACAGGACCGCTGGCGGCATCGCCTTGCAGCGCCCCCCCCCAGCTCAGAGCAGGGGCCTGGGTGTCCAATGGGTCGCGTACGCGCACTGTATGCAGCGAAGTGCGGCTGAAGCCATCGACATCCACTGCAACGACGCGCATCTCCACCAAACCTGCCGCCTGTGGCGTCAGATATACGCGACCGGCGGAATTGAGCGGAACCGTCGTCCAGCCGGCACTGCCTATTGCTGCCCCTCGTACCTGAACTGTTACCTGCTCGATAGCACCGAAGCCATCGGCGCGAACAGTCGCCATGACACTTTGGCCAGGCAGAACTGGCGTAGACGGCGTCAAATCCACCAATACCTGCGGCTGGTTTGCCGAGACGTCCGCCACCGCACGCAGTGTGAAAGTCTCACGCACGGTATTGTATCTGTCGCTGGCGCGCACGTTGACGACAAAGTCACCTACCTGCCCCGGGCCCGGCGTCCACAGCAGGACGCCCTGCTCCGCGTCATAGAACGCACCTTCCGGCAAGTTGTCAAACGCCACGCTCAGTGCCTGGCTCTGCGCCTCACCGTCCGCATCGCGGACCGTCAGTCCACGCGTGTTTGCCAGTTGCGAGATGCCTTTGGCAACCGGCAGACGAAGTGTCTGACCGACCACCGCCGCATGGCGCGAGACCATAATTTCCGGCTCACGATTTACGTCCAGCACACGCACCTGCACTTCCTGCACCACGCTTGCCTGCCCGTCAGTCGTATGGAAACGGAAGGTGAACAGGCCATTGTCACCAGCAAGATTATTCACCGTCGCGGCATCTGGCGTCCACTCAAAGTAGTTATTGGCCGCGTCAAAGCTCACGCCGGCCGGGGTGGTCTCATCGCGGACGAGGGTCGTGGTCAGCGTATCTCCATCTGGATCAACGGTTCGCAGCGCAAAGCCCAAGGTCTCACCTTCGCGGACCAAGTGGATCGGCAGTGGAATTGCCATCGGGGCCAGGTTGGTGTTTGCAACCTGCAACGTGATCTGGTGTACGGCCATAGCCGAGCCGTCGGTTGCTCGTACCGTCAACTGGTAGCTGCCTTGTGGGCGTCCCTGCGTTGCGTAGTAGTCTGGAGTCCAGTTCAGGGTCAAGCGCGCCTGACCATCAGCGCTGCTCGTGGTCCGCAACGTCATCCCCGCCGGCATTCCTTCGACACTCCAGTTCATGGCGTCGAAGTCATTATCGCGAACAAGCAGGTCGATAGACAAAGGTATGCCTTCGGTGGCGCTCACCAGGCTTTCGCCGATGATGTTCGAAGTCACACTTCCACCGCTCGCGGCGGCGGAAAGTACCTCCGGCGCTGAATTGGCAGCGCGCACCACGATGCGGATGTCGCGAACCACGGTGTTCGGGTGCGCCTGGAAATCCGCAGGAACCGGCTGACCGGCATTCACGGGCGGCAGCCCGCTGTCCGAAACGCTCAAGCTGATATCGTAGGCGGCGATTTGCGCGGCCGTTGGGGTCCATACCAGCCACGCATGTCCATAGGTCGGATCTGGCTCAATTGCTGCGCCAGCAGGCAGGCCGTGCGCTACGTAGGACAACGCATCCTGGTCGCCATCGCTGACCAGGATCGGCAGACGCAATTGCTGTCCCGCCACTGCGACGACTCGCGCGGCGACGTTGACCTTTGGCGGTACGGTAATGCTACGTGCGCTAAGGATGAACCTGGTCGCACTGGCCATAGCCTTGGAAGGATAACCCCCGGTATTTCGCGCCACCACCGTGATCTCGTAATCGCCGCGGTCGTCTGCTCCAGGCGCAAAGCGTAAGACACCAGCACCGGCATTAGTACCGGACTGTACGAAGGAAGCAAAGCGAGGCAAACCGACAAAGGAAAGTTCAACAGGATCGCCGTCCGGATCGGCAGCATTGACTGGAATCTCGAGGATGCTGCCATTATCCACAGTGGCGTTGGCAATATTGCCTACCACCGGCTCGCGCTCGGCGTTTTCCACGATGATCGGTACCACCAGCTGGCTGCGCAATGTTGCGCCGTTGCTGCCTGGCCGGCTTGCCGTCACCGTCACGTCATAGCGGCCTTCCTGGGCAAAGCCGGGAGTCCAGCTAATTTCCAGCGTAGCGCGATCAAACACCGCTCCTGGCGGCAGGCCAGTCACATCATAGTCGACGGTTGCCGTGCCTTGGCCATCTAGCAGAGGGTCGGTCGGCGACAGACGGAATTTCGGTGCGAAGTCCGGGTTGTGCGGATCGAACGCAAATACCGACACACGCAACGGTTGGCCCTCAACGACTCGCCACGTTTCTATAGGGGCAAACTCTGGTGCAGCATCCGAATACAGAACATTCAGGCGAACTTCCTGGCTGACTTCGGTTTCCACTGGCTCGCTGCCGTCAGCCGGGGTAAAGGTCGCAGTCAGGGTTACAGGTACCCGGTATTCGCCCATCTGCCCAAAACCGGGCAGCCAGGACAACCAGCCCGTTTCGCTATTCAACACGGCGCCAGCAGGCAGCAACGTACTGCTGTAACGCAATACCGTGTTGCTGCCGTCACCGCGCTCAAGTCCCCCTGGCAGATTTCCCGCCAACTGCAGACCGAAGCGCTCGCCTTCGCGCAGGACTTGCGCAGGAACGGCGGACAGTACCGGCTTCGCATAGCCCTGTTTGACACGGATCGCGAAATGGCGTTCCACCGTCACCTTACCGTCGGAGGCGAGGACAATGATGTCACGGTATTCACCAGCCTGGTCGTAGCTCGGCGTCCATTGCAACAAGCCGCTGGCGGCATCGAATACTGCGCCGGCAGGAAGGTTACGGAACGTAACGGTGACTGCATCGCCATTGCCGTCCGATGCAATCACCGGCAGCGAGAGGCTCTGCCCTTCCAGAAGGGTGACGTCTTCCAAGCTCGAAATGACCGGCATCAGATTGCCACCGGTTACGGTTAACGAGTAGCGGCGCAAGGCAACGCCACCACGGCTATCCTGCACCCGAATGACGATATCGCTGTCAGCCAGAGCACGTGCATCCGGCGTCCAATGCAGGGTCGCACTTGTGCCGTAGCCAGTCGCATCCTGAGTTACCACGCCATCGGCTGCCAGCGTCATGCCAGTAGGCGCCTGAAGGAGCTGCCAATAGAACTTCGAACCATCGCTATCATGCGCTGCCAGCGTGGCTTCCCATGGCTGCCCCGGTGTCGCTGCAGGCAACCCAATCAGTTCGGCCGGATCTTCAGGAATCTGTGTCTCGCTAGTGCCATCGACACGGACCGCGACGACGCCTACCTGCGGTGGCGTATTCTCATACGGCGCCGCGTAAACGCCATGCCCCAGATTGAACTTGATCAACGCGCCGGAGCCTGGCGTAGTGCCGAACTGGCTGGCCGGTGTCACCGTCACGGTCTGCCCAGCCAGCGTCTCGCCGGCAGCCAGGCGGCCGCCGCGCGCCGTCAGGGCGGCAGTCAGGTCGACCGTCCACAGCTTATCGGCGTTTTGGACGCCATCCTGCACCGCGCCGCCGAAATAGCGGCCCGGGTCGAGCATCAGTACCAGCGGGCCGCGGATGTCGTCGCTGCCGATGTTCTTGATGCTCACGTCGTAGCTCACCGCGCCGGTGGCGTGGTTGCCGCGGGTGTTGGAGAAGCTCAGTTCCACTTGGTAGCTGAAGTCCAGCACGGTGGTGAAGGTGGTCACGTAGCTGTGCTCCAGCTTGACCTGCGCGGCGCTTTGCAGCGTATCGGCGATCTCCAGGCGCCAGATGCCAGTTGGCAGGCCCGCTGTGCCCAGCACTACGGAACGGGTGGCTTCGTTCCAGCGTACGCTGGACGGATTGAGGGTGAGGTCGGTGTTGGCACCTGAGGCAACGAAGCGGAAATTGGCCGCATTCAGCACACTGGCGGGATCATCGCCGAGCAGCATGGCCTGGTCGAAACTGACCGAGATTTCGTTCAGCGGCAGCGGCACCACGGAGCCGTCCGGTACCGTGGCAGCCAGCACATGCGGCGGCTTGATCGGCGAAATCTCGTCGATATGGCCGCTCTGTGCCACCAGGATGCGGCCGTCGGAAGTGGTGACCAAAGCTTCGCCACGGGTACCGCCGCTTGCCAGCTGCAGCACCTTGTGCGTCGCCAGTTCCATCATCCACACGCTGGAGCCGTGGGCTGCAGCGCTGCCCGAAAGGGCCGAGCGCTGCGCGGTGTTGGACGATGCCAGCAGCAGGCCGGCCAGCGGCGAGCCATCCTTGCCGAAGGCGATGCTGTCGATGGTGCCGGCGAGGCGGTATTCCACCTGGGCGCGGCCCTTCTCGCGGCCGCCCATCGGGAAGCTGATGATGTCGGTGGTCGCTTGCGGCAGCGCGGCATCGATGGACGAGCCGCTCCAGCGTACGCCCCACAGGCGGCCGTCCGGACCAAAGGCCAGGTCGCCCACCGTGGTGTTGGAGAAATGCTTCCACGCGCCGGCAGCATTGGCCTGCGATGGGTCGAAGATCTCCACCCCGTCGTGCGAGGAAACATAGATCATGCCGGTGTCCGGATGGATTGCCAGCGCATGCGTCAGCGCGCCGCCCGGGGCACTGTGGCGCGCCATGACGGTGCCGCTGCCGGCATCCACCTGCAGCAGTTCGTTGCCGGTCATGACCCACAGCTGGCCCAGCTTGTCGAGGGCCATATCCATCACCGGTGCATCGAGTTCGAACAGCGGCGTGGTGTTATGGCCGCCATCCTTGGAGAACAGGAATACCTGGTTGCGGTTGGCGCCCGCGCTGACCAGGATGCTGTGGTCAGGCATTTCCACCATCGCCAGCGCGCCGATATCGGCGGCGCTGCCGGAGAAGCCGTCGGCAAAGCCGCGCAGCATCATCGGCGCCAGCACGTTGCGCAGGTCGCCGGCTTGGGCCGGCGCCACGAAGCCCGGCAGGCGGTTGGCCGCCAGCTGGAACAGGTCGTTGGACATGTAGGTGCGGTCCGGCGTTGCCAGCGGCAGTTCCGCCGTCTGGTCGACGGTCTGGTTGCTGCCAAGGGCGTCCAGCACCTGCTGCAAGCTGCCGTCGTCCGGCAGCACGGCGTTGCTGACGTTGGCCGCTTCGCGGTTGCCGGCGCGGTCCACGCCCGCTGCCAGGAACTCGTAGCTATGCCCTGCCCGGCCGACGTATACGGCCTGGCCCTGGTCGCCCGTCACCTGCTTCTGCCAGATGCGGAAGTCGCCGCCGTCTTCGGCCACGTAGATGGTCACGGCCTTGACGCCGCTGGCGTCGTCGCTGGACTGCCACTTGACATTGAAGGCCGGTGAACCGTCCGATTCCGGCGCCAGGGTCCTGGCTTCGAGGCCGGTTACCGGCGCCTTGGAATCGAGCACGTAGCTGGCCGTCTCACTGTCGACCGGTGGACGGCCGTCGAAGATGATGCGCGCCATGCTTCCGATCACGGAGCCGGTCGGCGCCGAGCCGGATGCCTGCACGGTGTAGCTGACAAGGCCGCGCGCAGTGCTCGGGTTATTGGCATCCGGCGCCATCAGGCCGTGGATGCCGTCCTTGATCTCTTCCCCGGTGATCGGGTCGATCGCCTGCAGCAGCCAGGTCGCGGTACGCGATTCGGTGTCGATGCCACCGGAAACGCGCAGGATAAAGCCTTTGCTTCCGCTGAAATCGAAGTCGCCCTGGAACACGGCGCGGTCCGAAGGAATGTGCACGTTCAGGTCGCCGATCTTGATGTCGTTCAGGCGCAGCGTACGTGCGTCGAGATTAGGATCGAGTTCCGTGACGATGCGCACCTGGCCCATTGGCTGGCCAGTCGGGTTCTGGAAATCGACCGCATATGGCAAACCGACGCCGGCCGGGACATAAGACCCACCTTGGGCGTCAGGCACCACGCGCGGGCCGCGCACGGAAACGGTGGCCCTTTCGCCGGAGGCCTGGGCTGCGGCCTGGCGCAGGTATTGCGCCAGGTTCAGCGCTTGCGGCGCGACCGGGTTGAATTTCTCGTCCAGCACGCCGATGTGGCGCAGGTATTCACGCTCGGTGCCGCCCACGTAGACGTTGAAGTCGATGAAGTGGGTGGCATGCGCAGCAAAGCCGGAGTAGTCCGGTGCGGTCGGCAGGACCGGCACAGGAATCTCGGCCGTGGTGCCCTGGTTGTCCTCGCGCACTTCGTAATAGTCAACCGGTGCGGTGGCCTGGTGCGGGTCGCCGATGGAACGGGCGGTGTCGCCATACCATTGCTGTACCTTGTTGAAGAAGCCCAGCAAATCCGCCTGGGTCTGGTAGCTGGCGCCGCCCTTGCCCAGCAGGATGCCGGCAGCCAGGGTAGCGTTCAGGCTCACCACTTTTTCGTCCAGGCGGATCGGTGGCGCTTCGTCCAGTGGACGCAGCAAGCCGGCAGCTTCCAGTGCGGCCAGCCAGCCGCTCTTCCACTGTTCCTGGTCGGCCGCCAGCACTTGCAGTGCCTGCGGCGCGCTGTCGTCGGCCAGGATGGCGCTGCGCAGGCGCAGTGCATACTGGGTTTGCTCGGCGACAAATTCGGCGCGCGTGATCGGCGTAGCATCGCCGAACACGTTGAAGCGGAACGGCATCGCCAGCCTTTCCTTCTTCTCGATGTGCACCTCGGCGTTGAGCGTGCGGTATTTGTTGGCCAGTCCTGGCGAAATCTTGTTCAGGTCGTCCACGCCGCCGTCCAGCAAGCCGGCGGCCGCCCAATCCGGGCGCACCTGGTACAGCTTGTTGCGCAGGCCGGCGAAGTCATAGGCCATCCACTCTTTCAAACCCGGGTAGGTCTGCACGCTGAAGCTGGCGCCGACGAAGCCGCGGCCGGCCACGTCGAAGGCGTAGCCTGGCGCCAGGTTGAAGCCATTGGTGTCGACCGTGCCTTCCAGCGCGGCCCATGGCACGTCGCTGCGCACGCCGCTGGTCGGGGTGGCGCCGTAGCGCTGGGTGTTGATGGCGTCCGGCGCGGTGCGGCCGTCCGGCTGGCCGCCCACATTGGACGAGAACACCACGTACGGCAAGTTAAGGCCCTTCAGCACGTCCGCGCTGTTGCCCATATTGGAGGCGCCAAGGTCGAAGCGCACGTATGGCGTGTCGACGTTGGTCAGGCTTTGCAGCGACACGCTGTAAAGGCCGCTTCCGCCCACCTCCAGGTCGCGCGGGCCGCCGATGCCGATGGTGACGTCGGCGTCCACCGCGCGGTCCACCAGGTAGCGGTAGGCTTCGGTGACGGTCTGGCCGTCCGGGTTGATGACGGAAACGTCGTACAGGCCATGCGGAATGTGCTGCATGTCGAACACGGCGCGGATATGCGTCGCGTCCAGCACCTGCCAGCGTTCCGGCTGCACTTCAAACACGCCCGGGCGCGACAGCTTGACCAGCGCATTCGGCTTGAAGTGCGCGCCTTCGATGTCCATGGTCACCCAGCGGTGGTCGGCGTCGCCGGTGCCGCCGCTGTCCGGCGTCACTTTGGTGATCGCCAGCGGCATCAGGTCGGCACGCAAGGTCACGGCTTGCGGCGCGCGCGATTCGCGGGCGCGTACCAGCACGTAGTAGTCGCCGGCCTTGGTGCTCGGGATAATGGCCTGCTGGCTTGGCGATACCGCCAGGCTGTAGGCCGCGTCGTAGGCGTAGCCGCTCGGGATGTCGCCGTAGCGCACATACAGCTCGCTGGCGCCTTCGACCGTGTTGGAGTCGAGCGACAGGCGCAGGGTCTCGCCTTCGGCCACGCTCACCTTGTACAGCAGTGTCGTTCCCTGCACCAGGGTAGCCGGGGTCGGTGTCGCCACCGGCAGTACCGGCACCGTCACTTTCACGCTCTGGCCCGAGGCCTGCAAGTTGTCCGATTCGCCTGCAGCCATGTGCAGGCCTGACGCATCGTAGGTGATCGGTCCTTCGAACACTTCGTTGTACACGTCCGGGCGCACGATCACGTACCAGTTGCCGTCCTTCAGCGGCGGCACCTGGGCGGTCAGCTCGGCGCTGTAGGACTTGTTCGCTTCCAGGCCGCCGTTGTGGTCCACCTTGCCCAGCAAGGTGGCGGACAGGTCCCAGGTCGGCTTGCTGCTCAGGTAGACGGCGTCGGTCCAGCGGCCCAGCGCCGGATTCTCCGAGTTGTTCTGCACCGTGTAAGTGATATGCACCTGATCGCCGATCTTCGTGTCCGGCAGCGGGTTCACCTGCGTTACCTGCAGGTTGGCCGGCGGCGGGGTCTGGATGATGATCGGGTTGGCTTTCGCGTTGTTGGTCTTGTCCTTTTCCAGCACGTTGCCGTTGCTGGAGCCACCCGAGGCGCGGCCCGGGTCGGCCACCACGAACACGTAATACATGCCGTCCAGGTCGCGTGGCGCCTTGAAGCTGACAGTGGCGTCGTAGCCGCCGCCGGCAATCACGCCTCCGCTGTGCTGCACATAGCCCAGGTAGCGGTCCTTGGTCACGTCCAGGTTATTGTCCTTGGAGATGTAGACCATGTCGTTCCAGTAGCTCTGGTCGACCGGGGTCGCACCGCCCAGGTTGCTCACGTGGTAGTTGATGGTGAGCGGTTGGCCGCCCACCACCGAATCAGGGATATTGACCGTAGTGACGGCCAGGTCAGGCGGATTGGCCAACTTGATCGGCAGCGCGATCTTGCCGGTGTTGTTGATTTCGTCCTTGAATTCTCCAACCAGGCCGCCGCTGGCGAACAGGTCGATGGCGTCCAGGCCGTCGCGGATGCTGCTCTGCGCCGGCTCGTCGTAATCCTTGGAGACATCGGTGTCGGCCTTGACAATCAGGTGGAAGTTGCCGCTGATCGAAGTCGGCAGCGTGACCCAGGCCGAGTTGGTGTAGCTGTCGCCCGGCTTCAGGTAGGCGCCGTTCGAGCCCAGGACCGAAGTCAGGCGCACGCGCATCTGGATCTCGATCAGCTCAGGGCCTTCCACCAGCGGGTAGTCGGATCCGTCCAGCGTCTCGTCGCGCGACAGGAATACGCCGTCCAGCCAGTTGCCGGTGCGCGTGGCGCGTTCACCGTGGTTCTTGACGGTCCAGGTGACCAGCACTTTCTGGCCCGACGAAGGCGCCGGGTCGGAGATGGTGATGCTCTCTACTCGCAGGTCCGGTTCGCAGTACTTGATGTTCAGCGTCGCCTGGCCAATATTGTCGTCGACGCGGCCGCCTTCATACACGCTCTCGCTGAACAACTGGCGCAGAGTCTCGTTGCTGTCCATGTTAGGCGGTGCTTCCACGCTTGCGTAACGGGCGCTATCACCCCAGCTTTGGGAAATAACGCCGTTCCCGATCGGGTGGTTGGCATCGGTCAGCACGTAGATGTAATACTGGCCGTCGTAGCCGGCCGGCAGGCGCAGCTTCGCGCTGGTGGTGTAATCCTGGTTTTTCCCCAGGCCGGCAGCGTTGTCATGCACCACGGAGCCGATCTGCACCGCACGGTTGGCGATGAAGGTCGGATCCTTGCTGATGAATACGTTGTCGACCCAGCCGCGCGTGCCGCTCCAGACATCGTCGCCGGTGTTCTTCACGGTCCAGGTGACGGTCGTTTCCTCGCCGGACAGGTTGTCCGCAACGGTGGACACATTGGTGACCTTGAGCTGCGATACCAGCGGCACCACGGAAGTCGCCGCCGCCTTGACGTTGTTGGCGTTATCCAGCTCGATCACGCGATTGCTCTGGTCGGACTTGACCACCAGGTATGCGCCGCGCACGGACGGCGCCAGCTTCACGGTCTGGGTCACAGTATAGCTTTCGCCATCGCCCAGCGCGCGCTTCTGCTGGAAGGTGCCCAGGCGCCAGGCGTGGCCGCTCGCGGTGTTGACCGGATCATCGGACAGCCATACTTCATCGTTCCACTCGCCTTCGAAGCGGTTGGACTTGTTCTGCACCGTGTATGAGAAAGTGTAGTCGCTGCCGCCCACTGCACTGGCAGGGGCTTCGACGCGCGTTACTTCCAGGTCAGGCTTGGCGCCGATGATGGCAATCGAACGCGCCTTGTAGTTTTCGCTCTGGATACCGGTCGTATCGTCGGGGTTAACGTAGTCGGCAATGGAGTCTTGCGGAATCACGCCGTAGGTGTCGGTCCAGACGGTGATGTTCCAGTTGCCCGATACCACGTCGTCCGGAATCCGCACGTCGAAGTGTCCCTGGTAGTCGCCATTCCTCGCCAGCATGCCGCCATGCTTCTGGCTGCCCAGCAGGATGTCGCCCTTCGATGGCGAAGGACGGCCCTTGCTGCGGGTCAGCCAGACGGTGTCGGTCCAGCCGTCAACAGCGGCAGTGTCGCCGCGCGTGGCGACCGGGCCTTTGTTGGTCACCAGGTAGTCCACTGCGATCGACGCACCATAGCTGGCCTGCGCCGGCGCGACCACGTTGCTGGTCACCAGGTCGGGCAGTTCGACGGAATCGATGAAGATCCGCTTCGGCACCGGCGACACATTGTTGCCGTCGTTCGGGTATTCGTCGATCTGGCGGAAGGAGTCCGACTCCACGATGATGTACGCTTCGCCGCGCAGGCGCAGCGGCACCTGGAAGCTGTCCAGCGTGCTGGTATAGCTCGTCGCTGGCGCCAGCGCCGCGCCGTTCTCCCTGCGGCCCAGCAGGATCGCGTTCGGGCCCAGTTTGCCGTCCAGCGAGAGGTAGATCGAGTCGGTCCAGCGGCCGCTGGTCGGCTGCGTGCCCATGTTATGAATGGTGAACTTCACCTGGGCGGTGGTGCCGGCCGTAATGTGCTCGGGAACCTCGATGGCGCCAGGACGCAGGTCCGGCCGCTCCATCCGCGCCA
>Ga0102591_1001925_pt1 | contig 25149 bp, 8 predicted proteins | sample AraplaCol_mCL_r2_2_FD_76860 | JGI IMG/M metagenome (GOLD analysis project Ga0102591, IMG submission 76860) | Arabidopsis root microbial communities from North Carolina, USA - plate scrape MF_Col_mCL_r2 (SPADES assembly) (version 2) | ecosystem: Host-associated > Plants > Roots > Endosphere... | reverse complement strand
TGCGGCGCCTTGGCGTCGACGCTGCCGCGCGAAGCGAGCCATCCGGCGTTGCGCACGCCGGTGTTGGACTGCACCGTCAGCGACGGTGTGCCGTTGGCGTCGGCTTCCTGCGCATAGATGGTCCCGGTGTTGTCGAGCCAGCCATCGGCGCGCAGCGTCAACTGCCCACCGACGATCTGACCGGCCTGGCGCACGCCAAGACCCGCTTCGGTGCCGACGAGCGTGATGCGCTGCGCGTAGATGCCGCCCAGCGCCGTGCTGTCGAGCGCGTAGCGCGGGCGCTCGCCGCTCGGGGTCAGCGCTTCACCGGCGCCATTGCCCGCTGCGGCTCCTTCGACCGTCATCACCTGCGTGCCAGTCTGGATGCGCGCGTCCTTGGCCCACAGGCCCGCGTTGAGTTCGACCGCTCGCGCCAGCAGCGCGGTGTAGTCCGTCTGCGAGCCGTCCAGCCCTTGTCCATCGATGCGGATCAGCCCGCCCTGCACGCCGTACCCGGCGATGCTGCCGTCGGCGTTGAAGCGCGGCGTGCCCGTCGTCAGCACCGCGGCGCTGGCGTTGATGAAGCCGCCGCCATCGACCTGGATCCCGGACGGGTTGGCGATGATCACCTCGGCCCGCTGCCCCGCCACTTCCACGTAGCCCTTGAGCTGGCTGGGCGCGCTGCTGTTGACCTCGTTGAGGATCACGCGCGCGCTGCCACGCGCCAGCCACGGGTTGCCCTGCACGAAGCCGCCCAGCTGCGTGCTGGCGTCGGTGCGCGAGTTGTTGAGGATCACGCCGCGCTTGTCGACATCGAACTGGCTGTAGGTGTTGCGCGAGACGCCTGCCGCGCTGGGCGTCTGGATGTTGACTTGCACCGTGCCGTTGGCGCTGTTGACGACGGTGGGCTGCTGGTTGCTCGGTGCATTGGGATCGGCCTTGACCTGCGCGATCGCGTCCGGGCTCAGCGTGATCGCCGCGCCCATCGCGAAGGCCGCCGCCAGCGCCAGCAGTGCCGGCATGGCCGGCGGACCGCGCGACACCGGCTCGACCGCCGCCCCCTCATTCAACGCCCGGCGCCCAGGCCCCGCGCTCTCCCCGCTCGAGCCGCCCTTGGTCTGGCTCACGGCCGTCTCGGCCACGGCCATCAGTTGGCCACGTTGCTTGTTGAAGACGATTCGGTACTGAAGACGGTTCATCGTGATCTCAGCGCGGGAAGAGCCGACCAGTGCCGGCGGAGGTCAATGGGAGTTCGACGCGGGGGGCAGCCAGGCGGACTTAGAGCGGCTCGCTCAGGCGAAGGCCTGGGAGCTCGGGGCTGGCGGAGAGAGGGGGACGGGTCGCCGCATAGCGGGCGATACCGCATGGGGGGCGGCGCCGCGCAGGCGCCTTTTTTCACGCTTCTTCTGCATCCCTCACCTGCCGTTGATCTGGCGTTGTTTTTCAACCCAGGGCGGACAGGCAGGGGCGGCAATGCGTCACGGAGTGGCGGGGACCAATCCGGCAACCCCGCTATCTCGAGTCGTGACATCCAGCGGATGTCGGCACGAGACCGGAGGCTTTGCGTCGCCGACTCGCGCCGGTTTTGCCCTGGAAGGCTCGCCCGGCGTGACATCCGTCACGGATGTCTGACGCGTGGGGCGAACCGAAGTAAATGACTGTATCCGCCGGATACAGAACAGGCAGCACGCGACAGGGGGTGATTGACGGGGCGGACGGTGTGCGGTAGCGGGGGTTGGGCGGAGGGAGCCGATGCGAGCCGGGCGGTTTTACCCGCTCGACTCAATCAGTCGGGCGCCGGCTCGCTGGACTCAAGAACATGAAGTTCAAAGCGAGCGGCATTGACCGTCATGTCGATAGAACTGAAGAAGCCTTTCAACGATCCGGATAGGCAATATTCGCCACCCCCTTTACCGCTGCCGGAAAGCTCTTGCGACGTCGAAGGGCTCCATTTGGTACGGCCGCCAAGTTCAATCGAATAGGTAGCAATGCGCATTTGGACCGAGCGCACATCGAGGAACTTGAGCACGCAGTGCCCAACAAAACCCAAGCCATTCGTCTTCGAGAATTGCTTCGAAAGGGCAGGCCTTGCATCCAGCCAAGAGGAAACGTAGATCGCGAACTCAGTGCCATTGAAGAGATAAGCACCGTACTGGCATTCCGAAGCTGTGAGATCGTCCCAACAATCAAGCAATATCTTCACGTCTGTTCCTTCGCAAGCACGAGCATGTGCGATCGATCCACGCCCAACTCGCCCATCCCAAATCGATCTTGCTACGCCGACGGTCTACTCGTTTGCGGGTTCGTCACGGTCAAGGATGTGCAACTCGAATGAATCCGCGACAACCAGAAAATCCACAGAACTCTGAAAACCTTTAAAGGTTCCAGAAAAGTCATATTCTACAACCCCTTTCCCCGAGGAAAGGCGCTCGACTGTGACCGGTTCAGACCAACGAACCTCGTCTTCAATTCGACTGTAAATTTTGACCTCGGTCCTGACGCGAGAAACGCCGACGAATTTTAAGAGACAATGTCCCACACACCCCGCTTCATTAATTCGAGAGAATAGAGGCGCAATATCATCCGGGACAAAAAGCCAATTGCTTACATAAACTGTGAACGTCTCGCCAAAAAGAAGTTCAGCCCCATACTGGCAGTCAAAAGCTCCGAGACCGTCCCAGCAATTTTCAATAATCTTCATAGCCTACTTCTTTCGAAGAAGGATAGTTCGCATATCGGAGATTTAAGGATGTTCTGCTTGTACAACTGAGCACCATAATCGACGCTTGTTATGGCTCGCTGCTTTCTCCATTGATCACCCTCGGTTCACGGTTGATCCGAAACATCCCGTCTCGGAAGAACGTTCGAAGCTGATTACGCCGGCGAGAGAATTCATCAAAGTCGTCTGCGACGACTAGGAGGTTATCGGTCACTCGGAGCATCACTCCGTCACCAATTTCCTCAACCAGAAATTTGGCGTCTCGAATGTCAGCCTGCCGCACGTCGCCTTTCAAATCAGGGCCAAAGTAGTTCGCCCAAGAGATATTTGCGAGACCCTTCTCTTTTAGCGACACATAGGGGAGGCCCCTAACGTGGTCATTGAAGCCAAACGAATTACGCTCTTCCTCAGTGTATGCAGAGGAATCCCGCTCCAGTTCACCCAAAACATGCAAGGTTGCATAGAGCGGATTAAACAACAAGCAGAGCGAGCGAAAGACCTCATACCAATCGATCTTTCTGTCCACCTCTGACCTGAAAATGATCCACCCAGGTCGTTCACGGCCATGAATATTGCGATGCCTGTGAATGACATGTCCAGATGACTTTGGGGAGCGTCCCCTTGTCCACATAAAGCTTTGCGCATTCCCTTCGAAGATCGTCCCCTTTTCCCCATCCGGAATCGCCCAGAATGGCGCGCATTCGCTGATGGCAGTGACGGATACCTTTAGCGGTTCAGTATTACCCACCTTTTCCGGCATTAGTCGACCATCGGCACCGATCAGCGTATCCAGCAATGCTACACCACTGGGCCAGCTATTGGTTTCACCACTAGGGACAATCGATATCAGAACACGCGGCTTGACTTTTCTCATCTTCGGTCGTTCCGTGATTTGGGTGTGTACGTTTCCAGCGATCCAGTCGGGGCTGCTATTTCACTAGTGCTTTAGTGCTTGACAAGGCACTCTGCCCTCCACCCTTCAAAATCGGTTACCCGATCGTCCGACTATGGCGCCGTGCACATCAACTGTTGCGCATACCCATCGGTACCATGCGCACGTGGATAGTTAGATTCGTTCACCAGATCACGAAGGGTGCCGTTGGCCGCATTAGCGCTGAACGAGATTTGGGTACTACAGGAATTGAAGAACCGAAATAGCAGCTTACCCGCGTCAACGCGCAGCGCAAGCGAACAAATAAATCCGATGCTCACCAAATCCAACTGATCGGCTTTATCACGGAACAAATCGAACACCAACACTTGACTTGAATCAGCCGACGATCGAAGAAGAAGTACATCCCCTTCTCCGATCTTTATTTGATCGATATAAAAATTACACAAACGAACCGGATCAATATCAATGGAGACATGATCCAGAAAGCTTGAGAATTCTCTGCTTGGAATTAGTCGATCATCGACCTCAGAAACCAAGTCCCAAATTGACACGACGAGCAAGAAGTTACAGGCGTTGATGGACATCGTGATCTCACTTCCTTGATTTTCATTCAGGGCCGGATGGCGGTGCGCCCAAGTCTTACTGCTCCAGTAGTAAAGACGGCTTCCGTTGCCAAGGCCCATCAGAGCCCAACGCTGAGAAGTGAAATCGTTACGTGCCCAGGCATCTAACCGTTCAACCACGCGTCGCCACGACGTTCACGTCGCCATTGACGCTGCCCACCGAGGCGCCCACCACCCCGTCTGGCCGTCGGCCTGATGACCCGCGCGCTGGTCGCGCGTGCCCACCACGAAGCCGACTCCCCCGCAACAACTGAGCATCAGGTGTTGCAATAACTCGAGCCGCCCGTTGTTCATCTCGAACGGGCGCTGGCGAAACACCCGTAGATTAATTCCCCACTCGTTCAGAATCGAACAGTACGCAAGGTCGAAATCAACTGGGGATCCTCCGGATTCAACGCGTATATCTGCTCAGGCGGGTGATGTTCGGCAGACGCTGTATGCAGCCCCAGCATGCCGGAAAACTTTCCATCAAGCATTCCGTAGACGAGAGCTATATGATGGATGGGCTCGCTTCCTACCTTAATTTGAAAACGCAGCGTACCATCCGAATTAAAGACAGCGGCATTGTTCGGCCGCTTGAATACATCTTCGCCTGTATTACTCACATACCAACCGGGTGGAAATACTCCAAGAACGCCCGATCGATCCGGCAAGAGCGCCGGCAGCATCGGCGCATTGACGACGACTTCTTCACCATCATCCAGCAAAAAGACGCACCCTAACAACCTTCGCGGTTCAGGCAGCGCAAGAACCTTCGCACGTCGGGACAATGCATCCTCGGTCAGTTCTCCTTCTACGGGAACCGCCGCTTGTATACCATTGCTCCCGAGCCACAGGTTGGATACGACTCTGACTTTAGCATTCATGGCGATCTGATCGGTTTAATGTCACCCGGAACTCAAGACAAAAAACCGAAACCCCAACTATTCAACGATGGAAGGCTCATGATTAATTCGAAACAGGCCTTCTCGAAACAACTTTCGCAGTTCACTTCTTCGACGCGCAAATTCTGCAAAATCGTCTTCCGCAGCAAATACATCCTCAGCAACTTGTACTAGAAATCCGTGACCGAAGCGTTCAATCGGAAAGCCAGCCTCTCGAATCCTTTCTTCGGAAACCTCTCCCTTTGAATCAGGGCCAAAGAAGTTCACCGCCGCAAGATTCGCAAGCCCTCTCCGCTCGAGGGCAATTGGGGCCAGTCCGCAGAGATGGTCGTTCGTAGCGTATGAGGCATCAGCCTCCTTGCCAAATGCGTTGGGTGATTCCTCGACTGATCCGAGAATATTGAGGGTGGCATACCGCGGCTGTAGCACCTCGCAAATGCGCTTGAACAATGGCAGCCAAACTATCTTCCTGTCAGATGCCGCACCAAAAACGAACCATGCATCTCGAACGTCGCCATAAATATTGCGATGCTTATGCATCATGTGCCCGTAGGACTTCACCGAATTTGTACGTTTCCAAATAAAGCCATCGGCATTGAGCTCCAACCCTTTTATATTCGGACTCTGGGAAATCGCCCAGAATGGAGCGCAATCATCGATGCACGAAACCGCGTGCTTTAAAGGTTCAAACGTGCCAACCTTCTGCGGTACCAGCCGGGCGTCAACATCTTGGAATGCAGCGAGGAGCTCTTGCCCGACGTTCCAGTCAGAGGTTTCCAGAGGCGAGATTACTGAAATTCGTACGGATGACTTCGGTTGTTTCTTCACTTCGGCCTTACGTTAACGCATTTGATCGTCCAGGAATTATTCGCTTTCAGACCCGGACGACTCGTGCCTACGAAAGATGCGGGGTCTATTCAAGATGCGCAGGCCGCTAAAAAGAAGCGCCGCGTGGGGGTCTCAGAAGCCGGGCGCTGCCCTCCAAGACACACCAAACGGAAAAGCTTCACCGGCGAGAAATCGGGAGAAGACGTCCGCCACTTGATCTGAACGGAACCATTCATCCGACTTCATTGGAATTTGATTATTTCCGCAGACCAACAGAGTTCCGTCCGGGAAGGCGCGATTGGGACTTCCAGTGACGCCCCGAAATCGTTCATTACTTTCCGCTCTGTAGTACTCAAGTAGACAAGTCACCCCCCCTCCGAGCACCTGCACATAGTTTCCCAGGTCATCTGTCAACGACGCGAATGACGATTTTCCGTACGTCCTCAAGGAGGCCACCGCCCGTCGAATCTGTGTCTCCTTTGGAGACTCGATCGCCACTTTTCCTTCGCATTCAAACTTCATGACGCACCTACTTAACAAAGATGGTTATTGTTGAGCTAACGGTCTTACCACTCAATCTGCCGACACCTTTCGCACCAAACTCATTCACGAAACGGTCTGTGAAGTCTTGATAACTCCCTTTGGCGGCACCACCACTCTTAATCTCGACCCCTTGCAGTTTCCCGTCCGCCCCCTCAATAACAATATCATATCTTCGTGCACCAAGAGGTCCCTGGACTTCCATTTCAGTACCTATCACTTTTACTCCATTCGACTGGAGGAACTCAGCAAACTCAGCAGCTTTCGCGGTGCCGGGGGCCGCCGAGCCGCTGACGCTCGCGAATTTTCCGTCCGGTGTCCGAAGACTGCCGTCCGGATAGAGTTTCACGCCATTTGGATACTCAGCAACGGGTGGTGAAGGATCGATCGAAGGCCTAGCAGTGGGTGGCTTCTCAACGGTCTTGTCTGGCGTTTTCGCGTCGTGATAGTTCTCCGGAACATCCACCATGGCCTTCGAAGGCACCTGCTCAGCTTCCCCGACCGCCTTCGAACCGCTCTTGCCCGTCAACCCATCCGCCGACTTCAACCCGACGAGCACATTGCCCGCCATCACGATGCCTTCGCAACCGGTGCCCTTCAAGCACGCGCCGAATGCCGAGATCCGTCCCTGCAGATAGCCGACCTCCAGCGCGATGGCCTGCCGGTCCTGTCCGGTGGCACTGGCCTTCATCGCATTGAGCTTCTCGTACTACGCCTGCGCACATGCGGTCGTCGTGCACGCCTCGCTGAACTCGATGACGCTGCGAAGCTGCGGCGACAGCTTCATCGCTTCAAAGGTCTTCGCTCGGTCCTTCGCCACGGCATTGAATGCCTTCTGCGTCTCAACGAAGTTCGCGTCCTTGAACTGCAGATCCCTGATGTTCTGCCGATCCAGGTTGGCGACTCCGGCGAACTTGTCGATCTCCGCGCCGTTGGCCTTGAGGGTCTGCTTACCCTCCTCGATGTCCTTGGCAATCTGATCGCAGGCCGCGCCGCGGCAGTTGGCGATCTCCGCGCTCTGCTTTTGGCTCAGTTGCGCGTACTCGCGGAACACCGCGTCGCGCGCGTCGTTGGTCTTCGCCTTCTTCAGCTTGTCCAGCATGTCCAGGACCTGCTGGTGCTTGAGGTAGTTGTTCGACACCTCGTTGAACGCGGTACCCGCGCCCGCCAGCGATCCTCCGGCGAGTCCACCCACCGTCGTGCTCGCGAGCCTGGTCAGGCCGTCCACAAGACCTGCATTGAGCCCCGCCTGCTCCAGCGCATCCTTCACTTGCGGCGCCGTCAGCGTCCCCGCTGCGGCACCAACCGCTCCGCTCAGGTTGCCGGTGAGCCCGCCCAGTGCGGCATGCGCGGCCACGCGCAAGGTGCCATCGGCACCCCAGTTCTTCTCGAGGTCCGTCGCCTGCGCGATGAGGGCATCACGCTTGGCCTGATCGGGCTCCGCGTCCGCCTTCTTGCGCAGATCGATGGCCTCGGTCAGCTTCGTGTCCGCGAAGGCGCCAATCTGCTTCGCCGCCTCCTTCCCAAACGTCTGCGTGATCGCCACCTGCGCGGTCAGGTCCTGCTGCACCTTCTCCTTGTCGAAGATCTGCTTGATGCCGCTCTCTGCATCGCCGGTGCGAGCCTCCGAGTTCCCCGCGACGCCGCTGATCCCCGCCTTCGTCGTGCTGCTCGCCTTGTCGCTGGCGTAGCCCATCCCTGCCGACTGCCCCGGATCTCCCGGCTTCATCGTCATGAGCTGGTACGACCCGTCCTTGGGCTTCTCTCCTCCCTCGTTCTTCTCGCTCCCGTCCTTCTTCCCGAAGCCCGCCGACACCGAGAAGCTCGACCCCTTGTAATCCGCCTTGTTCTCGATGTCGCTCATCGTCAGGCTGCCCGACTTGAAGCTGTTCGCGCCCGCGTCGATCGCGGCCTGCGTGCTCGTGATCGAGCCGCCCTTGAGGTCCGTGTTGCCCTTGACCTCCACCTGGAAGCCGCCATCGCCCGCGCGGATGCCGCTCTGCTCGGTCACGCTGGCGTAGTCGCTCTTGACCTTGCTCTGCCCGTAGCTGACGCTGCCGCTGAAGCCCGCGCCCACCGTCATGCTGCCCCCGGCCTGCATGCTCTCGCTGCGGAAGCGGCTCGTGTCCTGCAGGCTCTCGACGTTGAGGTCGCCCCCCACCGTCGCCTTCACCTTGTCGCCGCTGACCACCGCCCCCTTGAGCGTCGTGTCGCCGCCCGACTCGATGCTGACCTCCTTGCCCTGCACATGCGTGTTGCGCTGGATCACGTCCTCGCCGTCGGCCTTGCCGCGTGCCAGGCTCGCGCTGGCGGTGAACCCCATCGACGCCCCGCCCGAGCCCACGCTGATGGCCACCCCCACCGCCGCGCTGCTCGAGGAGTTCGCGCTCTTCTGCACGACCAGGTCCTGCGACGAAGTCAGCGACACGTCCCCCTCGGCCTTGAGCGCCAGGCGCTGCGCCGCGGCCAGGTCCGAGCCCTGCACGCTGAGGCTGCTGTCCTTGCCTGCGCCCTGCGCCGTCAGCCGGATGTCGCCGCCCGCGGTGACCTCGCTGCCCTGGTTCGTCGTGGTCGTGGTCTCGGTGCGGCTCTTGGACTGGCTCGAGCCCACCGTGATGCTCACCGACAGCCCGCCCGCCGCCTTCGGATCGGCCTGCAGCGCCTGCGCCGCCTCCTTGGCCTTGATCGCCGTGGCCGCCACGCCCAGCGCCTGCATGCGCGCGTCGCCCACCTTGCCCACGTTCTCGGCCATGTCCTTCGTGCTCTGCAGCGCGCTGAGCAGCGGCGCGCTCACCGCCACCGTCAGACCGCTCTGGCGGAACGCCGTCGTCTGCACGTCCTTGCCTTGCTGCGCCGCGCCCTGGATCGAGATCTTCTGCGCCAGCACGTCCACGTCGCCCTTGGGCGTCTGGATCACCGAACCCGTCTGCGCGAACTCCCGTCCCGCCACGACGTTCACGTCGCCATTGACGCTGCCCACCGTGGCGCCCACCACCGTCTGGCTGTCGGCCTGATGACCCGCGCGCTGGTCGCGCGTGCCCACCGTGAAGCCGATGCCCCCGCCCATCAGGCCCTTGGTGACCTGCTGCTTGTTCTCGTAGAACCTGGACGTGTCCAGCGCGTTCTCGACCTTCACGTCACGCGTGGCGATCAGCGTCGTGCCGTCGTCCGAGACGACGTTGGAGCCCTTGATCAGCAGATCCTGTCCGGCTTGCGCGAGCACCGTCTGGCCCGAGATCGTCGTGCCCAGCGCCGTCGTGCGCTCCAGCTGCGTCTCGCGCGTGGTGGTCGTGGACTTCAGGAAGCCCTTGACCTTGTGCTTGCTGGCTTCGTCCAGCGACTCGGTGGCTTGCGCCGCCAGCAGCGGGGCTTTTTCAAATTAAGCGCCGCCGCGAAAAATGCGCTTCAGTCGTTGGCCTACAGATTTGCGGTCACTTTGGACCGCATGCGGATTCGAATGTTGATCCTGACTATCCCCAAGAGCTTGCACATAAATATCATAAGCATCGCCGAATATCCGCCTCATATTCTCAGGCAGCCGGAGTTCCGGTACATAGCGGTCCGCAATCTCCCACATGTCTCGGAAATTCACATACTCAACGGGGTGTCCGTGATTTCCATTGAGCCATCCGAATGAACCTTCCGCCGGCTCGTCATAGACAGAAATGCAATCACTTGCCCAATATTCAACGCCTGCGGGGTTTTCTTCGCCAAAGCGATGCATGAACAATTCAAGGAGGTCGGACGACCAAAAGACGAATCGGTATTCACCGTAGACCTGTCGGCTGACGTCAGCGTAAACCCAGTCGGTTTCCAGATAGACGGGGCCGATCCGATCCAAACCTTCGAGCTTCTGCCCGCGAGCACCTCGGAAGTCTTCAAGCCTGATCGCCTGCCAAGTAGTCTTCCCCAGGGCATAGTAATTTACGCTCATATCTCTTCGCGGTGTGGTAGCCGTTTTCACCTAGCTTCATCAAATGAATAATGCTGGTAATCGACCGCTATTGAAAATCGGCGGCGTACCGCGTTAAGGCTCAACGCTCTCAGCAAGGGGTGAGGCACCTTTTATCCGGATGAAAGTCCATCGCCGGCGATGACGTCATCCTTCATTCGCGCGTCTTTCGATCAATTCCTAGAATCAGTTTCAGACGATCAAGCAGCGAGCTGCGGTATTTCTTCTCCAGGCCATCCGTATTGGCAGCTACATGCGTTCTCAGTTCTCGCATGTAAGGCTCATAGGCTTCGCCAAAGATCTTCTTCATATTTTCAGCGTTCCGTAGCTCCGGCACGTAGCGATCTGCAATCTCCCACATGTCACGAAAGTACACATATTCAATTGGATGACCATGATTCCCATTGATCCAACCAAAGGAACCCTCCTTTGGCTCGTCATACACATCGAATCACTCGCCCAATATTCCACACCATCCGGATTTTCCTCGGCGAACCGCCTCATGAAGAGCTCAAGCAGATGGCGCGGCCAGTACACCGTTCGGTATTCCCCAAATAGCACTTCACAGACACGCTCATATGTCTCGTCGGTATGAAGGAAGACCTCACCGATCTGATCAAGTCCCTCAAGACGAGCGCCCCGCGCTCCTCGATAGTCCTCGAGCTTGATGGCCTGCCAAGTTGTCGTCCCAAGCGCGTAGTAGTTGACACCCATTCCACTTACTTTTAATCAATTGGGTGCTAGTACGTTCCCAGCGATCCAGCACGTGCTGCTATTTCGCTAGTCCCTGACTGCGAAGTTCATCAACCGAAGGGACGCAAAGCTCCTCGTCCCAAAACACCGCCGGCGGCAATATAAAGATATTATTGCGGCCATCGATATCTACGCGCGCACCGTTCTTGATCCGAAGGTAAACAGGCAACGCGGTTCGTCCCACCGTGCTGCTGCCCATCGCGATCGATCATTCGCAGGATTTCGACTTCTGCCTGAGCAGCATTAACTACACACGGCCGACCGGGTATACGAATCTTCGTGGTGGACTTCAAGGCTTTTGAAGGCGTGATCTACGAGACGCAATCACGGATTTTCTCCCGAGCCAAACCGATGCTACGTTGCAAAGCCAATTCTGATTGATCCAGACGATGGATCAGCAAGGAATAGCAAAAAGGTTTGAACGGCAAACTTGAACTGCTCAAGCGACACGGCTCCTCCCTCGCCTTGGCCATACAAGCCTTCAAAAAAAACAGTCTCTTTGGATAGATGAATGACCCATCCGTTACCGTCCACCTCTACTGAATCAAGCTCCCCGGATTCAACCTTTTCGATCCATTGGACTATTGACTCCCCTTTTACATCGCTGTCAATTGCCGCACACATCAGCTCGAAATGTTCAACCGGCGTCCCCGATTCATCAACAACGTCGATAAGCCTGCCCAACCCACGCCCAACTCCGAAGTCAACGCGTTCATGACAATGCAGCACATAGCTCATAAATTACTTCCCTAATGGATAAAAGGTAGTACGTTGATTCTTTACATCCCAGTGGAACTGAATTCGAATTCCAGAGGGAGAAGTTGCGATAAAGCTTTGATTAGTCAGTCCGACAGATTTGTATGCCTCGGATACTTCGTAATTGATTCGGGCATCCGACCACGCGGGCGGGAAGAATGTCGATTCAGCCTTCTTTGCCACCCACGTACTTTTTACATTGTCCCAGATCTCAACTGGAGCCTCATACGTCCCATTCGGATTTTGGGTTATCGCTGCTCCGGGAGCAATTCTGGCTTGCCCGTTAGCTGCCGCTTCGGCATGGTAGCCGGTGGCTTTCCCCTTCGAATTCACCTCTCCGGTCAACACATGCTCCATATCGAACTTATTATTCGAGAGGACCGATTGATCGGTATTTGCCACATAGAACGCATCCTTGCTAGTGTCGGGCCGAATCTTTGCCCTCATTGACAGATCGTTCGCAAGCTGCGCATCGCTCGCATTTAATAGCGCGTTATCGATTTTTGCCGCTAGCGACCTATTATTTTCCCCAATGGCCCTTAATGCTGCCACTTCTTCCGCAACAGCGTCAGCCACGCTTGCAGCGTTGCGGGCCGCTGCATTGGCTTCTTCCGCAAACAGTTTGCTGACGACTTTCCCTGCGGCGAGCGTGCCGCCCGCAAGTGACGCTCCGCCAAGTGCGTCGCCGGCTGCAATATCGGTCGCCACGATCCCGGCACGGTTCAAGCACAACACAGGGCTGGCAATACAAGCCTGCACCGACATCCTCGCGCCTGCGGCAATCGCTGGAGCGCTCAATAGGAACTCCGTCGTGAGCGCACCGGCCGCGACGCCCCCGAGCACCAGACCCACGCGCTTTGCCGCCTCAGCGTCACACCGAGCTGGGTCGGTATCACAGATGAACTTGGCTGTGACAGCTTGCGCAACGTCTTGACGATACTTCGCGTTCCCCGCGAGCTTCTCCCCGATTGACTGAAGGTCGGCTGCACCAGCGAAATTCACACTGAGCTGGCCGCTTTGAATCAGCTCCATCTGCCGCTTGCGACCATCGTCGACCTCCTTCTTGAGGTCTCCGCAGCTCTTGAGGAAGTCGCACATGGACAGCTCGGCGTCTTGAACCTTGCTGAGCTGCGAATATCGGGCAAAGACTTCCTTCTCGCACTTCGCATCGCCCTTGCACGCGGCCTTGTCCTTGGCAAGGTCCTCCCACTGCTTGTGATTCAGGTAGTTGTTCACCACCTGATTCCCCGCCGTCGCCGCGCCCGCGGCACCGCCAGTCGCTGCCCCCACCGCCGTGGCGGCCGCCGCGGTGACTAGATCACTGACCGCCTCCGGCAGTCCCTTGAGGGCCTTGGCGATGTCCGCCGTCACGTACGCCGACGCTCCCGCGCCGACGCCGCCCGCCAGTCCACCACCAAGTGCCCCCAGCGCCGCATGCGCTGCCACTCGATAGGCGCCCCCCTCCGCATACTTCGCCGCTTCCACCGGATCGGTCTTCTCGAGCTCCCTGGCCTTGAGCTCCATCTGCGTGCCGATCTCATTGGCGATCCGCGGCAACGCCTGCTGCGTGACCTGCACCTGCGCCTGCACTTCGTTCATCAGCGCCTGGCCATCCCAGCTCTTCTTCAGCGCGCCGCTGGTGTCCTTCCCCGTCGTGACGTCGCGGTTCAGCTCCGCCACCGCCGTGGCCGCATCCTTCCCCGTCAGCTCCTTCTGCTTCGCTTCGTCGGTGATCGTGATCTCCGCGCCGCTGACGCCGCTGACCGTCGTGCTGCCTTGGCCGCCATTCACGCTGCCCATGCCCGGCGAGAAGCCCGGCTTGGTGCTCGACTTGCCATCCCCCTGCTTCTCCTCCGGCGTCTTCGCCGCCGGTTGATCGCCCACCTTCGAGCTCAGGCTCACGCCGACGCTGTAGCCGCTGGCCTTGTAGTTGTCGCGGTTCTCGATCTCGCTCTGCGTCAGCGTCGCCGTGGTCAGGCTGTTCTTCTTCTCGTCCACCGCCTGCTGGCTGCTCGTGATCACGCCGCCCTTGAGGTCGGTGTTCCCCTTGACCGCCAGCTGGAATCCCTGGTCCCCCGCCGCGATGCCGCTCTGCTCAGTCACCGATGCGAAGTTGCCCTTCGCCTTGGCGCTGCTGACGCTCGCATTCATCGAACTCGTGCCGTAGCAGAACGGCGGAATGCACAGGCTCACCCCCACGCCAGCGCTTTGCTGCTTGGCGTCGTAGGCCGTCACGTCCTGCAGGCTCTCGATGTTGAGGTTGCCGCCGATGCTGCCGCTGACCTTGTCGCCCTGCACCACAGCGCCCTTGAGCGTCGTGTCACCGCCGGACTCGATGCGGACCTCGCTTCCGGCCACATGCGTCAGCGTGTTGGTCACCGACGTGCCGTCAGCCTTGCCCTTGCCCTTGTTGGCCGCCGCCTCCAGCGTGAAGCCGTTCTGCGTACCGCCGAAGGCGTACGAGATGCCGATGCTCGCGCCACTGCTGCTGTTGGTGCTGTGCAGTGTGCTCGTGGACTGCGCCGCCTCCAGGTTGATCGCGCCATCGGCCTTCAGCGTGGTCTTGCCATCAGCCTTGATGTCCGAACCCACGATCTGCACCGTGCTGTCTTGACCGCCACCCGTCGCCCGGATGCTCACGTCGCCCTGTGCCGTGACCTGGCTGCCCACCGCCGTCGTGCTCTCCTCCGTGCTCCGGCTCTCGCTCTTGGACGTCCCCAGGCTCACGCCCACCTTGAAGCCCTTGTTCGGGTCGCTCAGCAGCGTCTGCCCCGCGTCCAGCGCATCCTTCGCCGCCAGCCCGGCGGTGAGGCCGGCCAGTGCCTGCATGCGCTTGTCCGAGGTCTTGCCCCCGGCTTCCACCGCGCCGATCGCGCTCTGCACCGCGCTCAAGAGGGGCGCGCTGACCGTGCCGCCAATCGCCGTCTTGCTGAACTTGCTGGTCTGCGTGTTGTCGGCGCTGTTCTGCGCCGCGTCGATCTTGACCTGCTTGGCCAGGATGTCGACATCGCCGCCGCTGCCGTCGGCGGCCTTCTGCGCCAGCACCTGCGAGCCCGTCTGCGTGTAACGCTCGCCCGCCTGCAGCGTCACGTTGCCGCCCAGGCTCGCCACCTGCGAGCCCGTCTGCGTCACGCCATGCTCCGCGCCCGTGCTGCTCTGCTTGACCGTGCCCACCGCCGGCTGCAGGAGGCTGCCGATGAAGCCGCTCTTCTTGCTGCTCGCGCTGCTGCTGCCGTCCTGCGTGTTCTCCGAGGTGCCCACCGTCAGGTTGCGCTCGGCCCGGATGAGCACGTCGCCATCGGCCACGACCGTCGCGCCTTGCAGCGCCGCGTCGCGTCCGGCATGCGCCACCAGGCTGCCCGCGCTGATGCTGCTGCCCACGGCCTCCGTCACGCTCTGAGACTGGCTCTGCGCACCGCTCTTTCCGCCCAACAGCGCCACGCCCACCACCATGTCCAGCGGCGCGCCAGTCAGCATGAGCGCGCCGCCAGCAGCCTTCGCCAGGCCGCTGGCCTGCTTGACCGACTGGCGCATGCTGGTGCTGTCACGCGTCTGCTCGGCAGCCTCCAACAACAGATCGCGCTTCGCGTCCAGCGTCGTCAACCCCTCGGATTTCAGCTGGGCGCCTTGCAGGCGCAGGTCCTGCCCCGCCAGCACCGTCAGCGTGTCTCCCGACAGCGAGGTGCCGATCACGCCCTTCTCATCCACCTTGTTGAAGGTGTCGGTCGTGGTCTTCGAGAACATGCTCTTCGCGACGCGATGCGTCTTCTCTTCGACGCTCTGCGTCGACTGGCCCGCCAGCAGCGAGACGTCGCGCCCCGCGCGCAGGGTCACACCACCCTGCTCGCTGCCGATCTGCGCCGCCGTGGCGCTCAGGTCCTGGCCGGCCTTCAGGATCACCGGGCCCTGCGCCTGCACCGATGTGCCAACCTCCGCGCTCTGCCCCCGATTGATGTAGTTGCGATCGTCGAACTTCGCCCGATCGCTGCTCGCCGTCTGCACCGTCCCCAGCTTCAGGTCCCGTCCCGCGTCCACCAGCACGCCGCCGTTGCTGCCCGTCTGCTTCAGCTTGGCCGCGTCCAGCACCACGTCCTGCCCCGCCTGCAGCACCATCACGCCGCCCGCCGTCAGGCTCGCCACGCGGTCCAGCACCGTGCGCTGGCCCGTCGCCGACGCGCCGCTGGCCGTCGTGCTCGCAATCACCAGGTCCCGTCCCGCGTTCAGGCTCAGGTCCCGCGTCGCGCTCAGCTCGCCGCCCAGGTTGCGCAGATCCTCCTTGGCGCTCAGCGCCAGGCTCGCCCCGCGCATGCTGCCCGTGTTGACGATGCCCTGCGCCGTCGCGTTCAGCGACTGCGACGCGCGCACATCACCGCTGTTGTCCAGCGCCCCGCTCAGCGCCAGGTTCACCCGGTCGCCCGCGATCAGCGCGCCCGTGCCCGTCAGGTCCCCATCGCGCGGCAGCAGGTACACCTGCGGCACCAGCACGCGCTGCACCGTGCCATCGGCCAGCGTCACCTCCTGCTCCACCAGCCACACCAGGTCCGTCGTCAGCAGCGCCATCTGCTCCGCCGTCAGCGCCACCCCCGGCCGCAGCTGATGCGCCTGCGCGAAGCTCGCGCCATGGGTCATCAGCGCCCGGTACATCTCCTCGTCGCTCGCATATCCCTTCAGGAAGGTCGAGCCCGTCAGCTGGCCGATCTGCTCGCGCACCAGCCGCTGCTCGTAGAACCCGTCACCCAGCCGCTTCTGCGCCAGCGCCGGATCCAGCTGCATCGCCTGCAGCAGGAAATCGCTCGACAACCAGTCGCGGTAGTTGGCGAAACGCGGATCCGTCTCCACCAGGTACCTCGAGCCCGGCTCCAGGTGCGCCTTGAACAGGCTGTTGCCCGGCAAGGTCAGCGACACCGGCACGGCCCGCAGCCGGCCGTTCGCATCAGTCCCCGGCACCACCCGCGCCGCGCCGGCACCACCGGCCGTCAGCCGGCCCGGACCGGTGCTGCCCTCCAGCGTCTGCGAGCGCACCGCCTGCGCCGTCACACGGTCCGCGCGCGCGCCCGTGCGCACCAGCGCGCCGTCCTCGCCCCGCACCACCTGCGCGCCCGCCTGCGCGGCATCCTCAACGCGCAGCTGCGTCTGCACCGCGCCATTCGTGCCGTCCTGCGCCGCCAGCGTCTGCAGCGCCTGGCCGCCGCCCGCGCGCCAACCCGCCGTCGCGCGCCCCGCGCTCGCGGCGCCGCCGCCAATGAGCTCCTGCCGCGACACGCCGTTCAGCGCACCCACCGCGCCAGCCCCGCCCGCGCTCACGATCTGCGAGGACGCCCCCTGCTGCGCCTGCGCGCCCGCATCGCCGCCGACGGCCCCCGCCTGCTGCCGGCCTCCCGGCGCCGTGACCGAGCCCGCGCCAGGAACACCCGACTCCAGCAACGCCAGCTTCTGCGGCTTGTTGATCGCCACTTCCGTCGTCGTGTAGTCGTAGCCGGTGTTGGGCACGCTCGAGCCGTCGTTCCAGGTCACGTAGACATAGGTCTTCTCCGTCCCGGTGACCGTCACCTCCTTCGTCCGGTTGTCGATCGACGCCGACTGGATGTCCACCCCGTCGCGCCCGATCACCCGGCTCATGTCGTTGACGATGCGCCCGCCGCCTTCCACCCGCAGCGTGCCGCCCACGATGATCTGGCCCGCCGAGCTCTGCGTCACCTTCGCCGACTGCATCGTCCGCGTGATGTCGAACGCGGTGAAGTCCCCGCGCAACCGGCTGTTGGCATCGTCGTAGAAGGCCTGCAGCGCCGCGTCCAGCGCCGCGTCATCGCCCGGCGTCACGCCGAAGTCCGACCAGATCCGATCCGTGGCCGGATAGTGCGCGCCGGTGATGGTCGTGTCGGTGCAGCCGTCGGTCGTGCAGTCCCGGAAGGGCTGGTCGCCGCTGGCCCTGACGTCGAAGCCGCGCGACGCCGAGCCGTCCGTGTCGCCGCCCAGGCCGCCCAGGTAGCGCCCGAACACCTCGTTGGGATACCGCACCGACGGCAGCAGCATCTTGCGGTTGTAGGTGTCCTGCGACCAGCTCCTGGACTTCGGATGGAACTCGTACACGAAGGGCTCCAGCGAGCCCTGCGCCGGGCTGCCCCACGGGCTGCTCCACGAGCCGTTGTAGAAGCTCACCGCCCACAGCACCCGGATGTCCTCCGGCTTGTAGCGCGTCGTGCTGCCCGGCGCCTGGAACTCCCAGCTCGTCGTGCTCTCGCCATTGACCAGCGCCCACTTCAGATAGGGATTCAGGTTCTGGATGTCGCCCGACTGCAGCAGCAGATCACCCCGCGCCTCGATCGTCGCGCCGCTGTTGACGACCTGGCCCGCCGTGATGCGCATGTCGCCGCCGCTGCTGATGAAGGCCTTGCTCGCCAGCACCCGCGGCGCCGAAGGGTCCTGCGGCAGGCTGTCCGCGCCCTCGTGCACGCTCGCGTTGCGGACCGCGCCCGTCACGTCCAGTTGCAGCAGGCGGCTCGCCTCGATCGTCGCGTTCTCGTTGAGCAGGCTGCCCGCGCGCAGCGACAGGTCGCCATCGGCGTAGATCATGGCCTGCGACGTGTTGGCCACCGCGCCGGTCATCGCCAGCGTCATCGCGCCACGCGAGGCGATCACCGCCGACTGGCCGCCTTCCGCGCCGTTGCTCAGCTGACCGCCGGCGATCGTCAGGTCGCTGCCGTAAATCCGGCCGCTGCCCAGGTTCAGCACCTGGTTCGCGTCGATGCGGACGCGATCACCGTCGATCAGCCCGCGGTTGCTCAGCGTGCCCGTGGTCGTCAGCCGGGTCTCGGCACCGCTGAGCTCACCGCCCGCCTGGTTGTCGATGTTGCGCGCGTCCACGCTCAACACGCCGCCCGCGCGCAGTACCCCCTGGTTGAGGAAGTCACCGCCCAGCGTCAGCGACAGATCGCCGCGCGATTGCAGCAGCGTGCCCGCGCCGTAAGTCAGGCCTCCGCCCAGCGTCAGGCTCAGCGCGCCGCCACTGGAGATCTCGCCGCCACCATTCAGGCCCGAGGCCGACGCCGTCACGCCGGCGGCGCCCCAGATCCTGCCGCCGCCATTGCGCAGGTCCAGCGTCGAGGCGCGCGCATCCGCGCCGCCATCGCCGATCGCCGCTTGCGCCAGCGCGCTCAGCACGCCGCCGCCGTTGTCCAGGAACTGCGTCGCCGTGACGCGCAGGTCACCGTCGGCGCGCAACTGGCCGTTGCGGTTGTCGATGCCGGCCGCGCGCAGCGTCACCGCGCCGCCCTGGACGCCGAGGTTGGCGCCACTCGTGTCGCGGTTGTCCAGCGTGCCGTCCACGCGCAGGTCCACCGTCTGCGCGCCATAGACCAGGCCGCCCTGATTGAGCAGGGCCGCCGCCGTCGCCGTCGCGGCCTGCGTGCCGACGATCTGTCCGCCGCGGTTGTCCAGCGTGCCGCCAATGCCCAGCGTCACCGTCTGGCCGGAGATGGCATTGCGGTTCGTCAGCGCGCCCGCGTTGATCGTCACCGCACTGCCGCCGATGCCGGCGCCGTTGTCGACGCTGCCCGCATCGATGCGCAGCGCACCCTGCGCGCGCACGCCGGTCGGCGTCGTGATGCCGGCGTCGGCCGTGTTGGCGAACGCCGCGCCGCCGGTGTCCGCCGTCAACGCGCCCAACGACTGCAGCAACCCGCCGTGGTTGTCCAGCGCGCCGCTGCGCACCGTCATCGCGTCGGTCGACAGCAAGCGGCCGCCGCGGTTGTCGAAGGCCTGCCCGCGCGCGTCCACGGTCACCGCGGTGCCGGACATCTCGCCGCCCCGGTTGACCAGGCCGACCGAACTCAGGTTCAGCGCGGCCACCGAGAGCACCGTCCCCTGCGCGTTGTCGAGCAGGCCCGACATCGTCAGGCCCACGCCGCCTTGCACGCTCGCGATGCGGCCGCCCTGGTTGACGAGCGAACCGCCATCGATGGCCACCGCCCGCTGCCCCAGCAGCGTGCCCGACTGGTTCAGCACCGCGCCGGACACCGTGGCCGTGAGCCGGCCATCGGTGCCGGCCCAGCCGCCGCGGTTGTCCAGCGCGCCAGCGCCCAGCTGCAGGTCGCCGCCGCTGCGCAGCCGGCCGCCCTGGTTGTCCAGCGTGCCGCTCACCCGCGTCTGCAACGCGCCCGCGGCCTGCATCACACCGCCAGCCGTGTTCGCGAGCGTCGCCGCTTCGACGTCCAGTGCCGCGCCCGCCGCGACGGTGCCGCCGCGATTGCTCAGCGTGCCATCCACATCCAGCGTCACGCCCTGCGCGGCGCTCAGTTGAGCGCCGTCATGGCCCAGGCTGCCGGCGCTGATGCGCGCGCTGTCCGCCTGGGTCGTCGCACCGGTCGCCGTCAGCGCGCCCGAGACCTGCCAGTCCAGCGCGCCCGAAGCCAGCACCTGGCCTTGCGCGCCATTCCATTGCGAAGCCCGCAGACCGAGGTTGCCGCCCGTCTGCGCGATGCGGCCGGCGGTGTTGTCCACGATGCCCGCGGCCAGCGTCAGCTGCGCGCCCGCGGACTCGATCGTGCCGCCATGGTTGTCGAGATCGCCCGACAGCGTCGCCTGCAGCGTGCCAGCCGAGGACAGCTGCGTGACCCGCCCGCCGGCATTGGTCCAGTCCTGCGCGTCCAGGCGCAGGGTGCTGGCGCTGATCTGCGCGCGCGAGGTGATCAGGTCGCCGCCCGCCGCCATCGTCAGCGACTGCGCGGCCGCAACCGCGGCGCGGTCCAGGGCCAGGTCACCGGTCAGCGCGCGCAGCGTCATCGTGCGCGCCTGCAGCTGCGCGTCCTGGAGTTGCAGCGACGGTCCGGCGACGCCCAGGTCGCCGGCCGCCGTCGCGGTCCCGCCGAACTGCAGCGACCGCGTCGCGGTCAGAGACAGGTCGCCACCGGCCGCGAGGGTGTTGTCCGGACGCAGGCCCGCGGCGAAGACACCGGCCCCGCTCAGCTGCCCCGTGGTGACGCCCAGCGCGCCCTGCGCCGCGATCGTGCCGCCGTTGGAGAGCTGATCCGCCCGCAGCGTGCCGCTGCCCTGGCTGTAGACCATGCCGGTGTTGTCGAAGACGCCCGTGACCGTCAGCACCGCATCGCCCACGCTCTGGACCACGCCCGCATTGGTCAGCCGGCCGGCCTCGAGGGTCAGCGTGCCGCCGGCGCCGAGCAGCCCGCCCGCGCCGTTGTCGACGCGGCCCGCGCGCAGCGCGAGCGTCTGTGCCGACAGTTGGCCGCCCGCGTTGTCCAGGCCCGCGGACGCGAGGTCCAGCACGCCCGCCGCCTGCATCCGGCCGCCGCGATTGCCGATGTCGCCATCGACGCGCAGCACCGCGCCGCCGGCGCTCAACAACTGGCCCCCTTCATGGCTCAGGCTGGCGGCCTCCAGACGAACGCTCGCGCCCTGGGTCGTGGCCCGGTCCAGCGTCGCCGCGCCGGTGGCCGTCAAGGTCAGCGCGCCCGCGGACAGCAACTGCCCTTGCACGCCGTCGAACTGGCGGACATGCACCTCGAGCCCGCCGCCCGCTTGCGCGATGCGGCCCTCGCCGTTGTCGAGGCGATCCGCCGTCAGCGACAGCGATGCGCCGTTGGCGGCGATGCCGCCCTGCCGGTTGTCGAGCAGGCCGCCGAGCGACACCGTGAAGGTCCCCGCCGGCGCGGTCTGCAGCCAGTGGCCCGAGACATTGCGCCAGCTCGCCGCGGTCATGCCGAAGCTGCCCGCCTCGATCGTCGCCGCGTCGCTGCCGATGGCGTCAGAGGCGCTCAGCGTCAACGTGTCCCGGACGGACCAGGCCGCGCGGTCGAGAACGATCGCGCCCGGGGCGCCGGACGCGCCGCGCGCCACCAGGGTCGCGCTCGCGGCCTGCGCCTTGCTGCCCTCGAGCTGCAGCTGCGCCGCCGCCGCGTCCAGCGCGCCCGCGGCGAGCCACTGGCCGCTCTGCTGCAGCGTGCCGCTCACGTCCACATGCAGATCGCCGCCCGCCGCCAGCGTGTTGTCGGCCTTCAGACCGGCCGCCAGCGTGCCCGCGCTGGCGAGGCTGCCAGCGGTCACCGTCAGCCCGCCCTGGGCGGCGAGAACGCCCGTCGCGGTCTGCGTCAGCGCGCCGGCCGTCAGCGTCGCATCGCCTTGCGCGTGGATCGTCCCGGCATTGGCGAGCGCATCCGTCGCCGTCAGGTCGGCGCGGCCTTGGGACTGCACGCCGCCGTCGTTCGTCCAACGGCCGGCATGGATCGTCAGATCACCGCGCGCGGCAATCACGCCCTGCGCGCCATGGTTCAGCGTCGCGGTGTCCAGCGTCACGCGCTGACCATCCAGCTGGCCGGCCCGGTTCTCGATCGAACCGGCGTCGACGCCCAGCGCGCCGGCCGCGCTGATGCGCCCGGACTGGTTCAGCAGCGCGCCGGTGAGCGACAGCGATGCGTCGCCCTGCGCGAGCATCCGGCCGTCGCGGTGGTCCAGGCTGGCGCCGCTCAGCGACAGGGCCGAGGCCTGCGTCGTCGCGCCGTTCAGGTCGATCGCGCCAGGCGCGGTGATCGTGAGGCGGCCTTCGGTGAGCAGCTCGCCCGCCGCGCCGTCGACGCGGCCGGCGCGCAGGCTCATGTCCCCGCCGCCGGTCTGCACCAGGCGGCCGCCCGCGTTGTTCAACTCCCCGGCCTGCAGCGACAGCGCGCGCCCCCGCGCGCCGATGACGCCCTGCCCGTTGTCGATGCGCTCAGCGACGGAGGCCGTCAGTTGGCCCGCCGCGCCGGTCTGCGCGATCTGGCCGCCGGTGTTGTTCCACTGCCGGGCCGTCACCGCGAGGTCCGCGCCAGTCAGCGTCGCCGTCGTGGTGTCCAGGCGGCCCGAGGCCGTCAGCGACAGCGCGCCCGGCGTGCTCGCCTGCGCGCCGGCCAGCGACAGATCGCCGGCCGAGGCGGTCAGCGCGATGGCCGCCGCCTGCGTCTTGCTGCCGCTCAGGTCGAGCGACATCCCCTGCGCCGAGACCGTCCCGGCGGCGAACAGGCTGCCGCCCTGGCGCATCGCGCCGGACGTCCGCAGCACGAGCTCGCCGGTGCCCGCCGCCGACCCGTCGCCGCGCAGTCCGGCCGCGAAGGTGCCTGCGCTCTGGAGCGCGCTGGCCTCGACCGTCAGGTCACCTTGCGACGCGATCGTCCCGGTCGCAGCCTGGGTCAATGGACCCGCCGTCACGGTGACGGCGCCAAGGCCGTTGACGGTGCCGCGGTTGCTCAGCCCACTCGTCGCGTCAAGCGTCAGCGCGCCCTGCGATTGCAGATGACCCTCGTTGTCCACGGTGTTGGCGCGCACCGTCAGACGCTGGTCCGCGTTGACCAGCCCGTGCCCGGCGTTCGTCAGCGTGCCGGCGGTGATCGCCACGGTGGCGCCACTGGCCTGCCCGTCGCGCTGGGTCACCGTCGAGGCCGACAGCGACAGCGCCTGCCCGGCCTGCAGCCGGCCGCCGTCGTTGTCGATCGACTGCGCGGCCAGTGCCAGCCCCTCCCTCGCGGACATGTCGCCGCCGCGGTGCGACAGCGTCGCGGCGCTCACGTCGATGGCACGCGCCTGCGTGAGCGCCCCGCCCAGGTCCACGGCGCCGCTCGCGCGCACCGTCAGCGCGTCCTGCGCCAGCAGCGCGCCGCCCGCGCCGTCCAGGCGCCCGGCCTCCACCGTCATCGCACCGCCCGCCTGCGCGATGCGGCCCTGGGTGTTGTTCAGCACCGTGGCGCTGATCGTCAGTTGACGGCCATTGGCACCGATGCGGCCGCCGGCGTTGTCCAGCTGCCCGTCGATCTGCGCGGACATCGAGCCCGCGGCGCTGGTCTGGACGAGCTCGCCGCCCGCGTTCCGCCAGGCGGCGGCGCGCAGGTCGACCTGCCCGCCCGCGAGCTGCGCAGCCTCGGTGACCAGCTCGCCCGCGGCATCGATCGACAGCGCGCCAGCGGCGGAGAGGGTGGCCCGATCCAGGTTCAGCGCGCCGGCGCGCGCCGTCAGCGCGACTTGGCCGGCTTGCGTCGCGCTGTCCTGCAGCGCCAGCGCGTCGGAGGACACGCGCAGCGCGCCACCCGCTAGCAGCGAGCCGCCGTGGCGCAGCACGCCGGCGGCATCGATCGTCAGGTCGCCGCTGCTGGCGACCGTGCCATCGTCGCGCAAGCCCGCCGCCAGCAGGCCCGCAGTGGCCATCCGGCCCGCGCGCACCGACAGCGCCCCGCCCGCGGCGATCGTGCCGCCGGTCTCGAGCGTGCCGGCCGTGATGGCGGCGTTGCCCCGCGCGAGCACGGCGCCGGTACCGGTCAGGCGATCGGCATCCACGCGCATCGACGCACCGCTGGTGGACAGCACGCCGCTGCTGTTGTCGATCGTGGCAGCGCGCAGCGTCAGCGCGTCGCTGTTCGCTTCGATCGCGCCCTGGGTGTTGTCGAACAGGCCGTCGACGGTCATCTCCGACGCGGCCGTGCCGGCGACACGCGTGTGCGCGCCGCGATGCGAGAGGCTGCCGGCTCGCCACGCGATCGTCGCGGCCGAGACGTCGGCGCCGTCCAGCACTGCTTGCGACGCGTCGACACGGAACAGGCCGTTCGAGAAGACCTGCGCGCGCTCCAGTGCCAGGTGGCCCGCGGTCATCGTGAGGCCGCCGCTTCCGTACTGTTCCAGGCGACCGCCCTGTGCGCTGAACGCGGCTGCGGCGATGGACAGCGAAGCGCCGTTGCTCGCCAGGCGCGCGCCGTCGGCGGTGATCGCGCCGTCGACGCGCAGGGCCAGCGCGTCGGTGCCGAGTTGCAGCCACTGTGCGCCACGCAGGTCGACGTCATGCGCGCTGATCGAGAGCTTGTCTCCAACGACGCTCGCGCCCTGCGTGCTCAGCAGCCCGCTGGCATTCAGGCTCAGCGTCCCGCCGGCCTGCAGCTGCGCGCCATCAACAATGACGCTCGGCGCCTGCAGCGCGATGCCGCCGCCAGCGAGCAACTGGCCCGCTTGCGCGGCCGCTTGGCTCGCCGTCAGCGAGAGGCTGCCCGCGTCAGCACCCGCCACGAGCGTGCCATCCGGATTCATTCCCGCGGCGGTGAGGCTCGCGGCTTCGCCGCTCAGCTGCGGCGCCTTGGCGTCGACGCTGCCGCGCGAAGCGAGCCATCCGGCGTTGCGCACGCCGGTGTTGGACTGCACCGTCAGCGACGGTGTGCCGTTGGCGTCGGCTTCCTGCGCATAGATGGTCCCGG
>Ga0102591_1001919_pt1 | contig 25235 bp, 29 predicted proteins | sample AraplaCol_mCL_r2_2_FD_76860 | JGI IMG/M metagenome (GOLD analysis project Ga0102591, IMG submission 76860) | Arabidopsis root microbial communities from North Carolina, USA - plate scrape MF_Col_mCL_r2 (SPADES assembly) (version 2) | ecosystem: Host-associated > Plants > Roots > Endosphere... | reverse complement strand
TGTCCGGCGTCCAGTCCGGCATCCGGTAGCGCGTGGCGATGGCCTGCATCAGCCGGTCGCCGACGATGCGGAAGGGCTCGCCCAGCACGCGCTTGAGCGGCGAGATGCAATCGAAGCCGAGGAAGCCCTCCTCGGCGTCATGCAGCAGTTCAGCGCGTTGCAGCGCGAGGGAAAGCGAGGTGCCGGCCTCCCGCGCCCATTGGCGGCGCAGCGCCAGCACCAGCAGCGAGTGCTGCGCCACGGACAGCGGCCAGGGCCAGGTGGATTCGCCGCCCCAGCGGTAGGTGCGCGCCAGGCGCAGCGCGAGGTCCTGGTCGGTCCAGGCCTGCGGCGACGGATTGATCAGGTCGAGCGCCGCCCCGGAGGGCAGGCGGATCCAGGCGCGGGGATGGTCGGTCATGCGGCCGACTGTAGCGAGCCGCCACCGCCAGGATTGGCAGTAGCGGCGGCTGGGGTTCAATCCGTCCGGCGTTCAGTGCAGCCGGCGTTCAGTCCATCTGGCGTACGGTCCAGCCGGCGTTCAGTCCATCTGCTCGCGCAAGGCCTTGGCCTTGGCGCGATAGAACTTCGCGGAGCCGGCGTTGCCAGCCTTCTCGAAGCGGTCCGCCGCCGCGGTGGCGGCCTTGGCCGCCTCGTCGAAGGCCTGGATGATCAGTTGGCGGTCATCGGTCGGCTGTAGCTTGCCCGCCGCGAAGCGGCCGGCCATGTAGCCCTCGTCCGGGATGTCGACGACGCCCAGCGCCAGTTCGCCCTTGGCCGCGCGGCCCAGGAACATGCGCTTCACCGCCGCGCCCTGCTGCTCCTTGAGCACGCCCAGGCCATCGGCCTGGCTGCCGGCGCAGGCGCCGTCCCAGCGGGCCGAGCCGGCGGCCCAGCCTTCGGGCGGGGTGGTCACGGTGCAGGCCGCCAGCGTCGGCTGGCAGGCGGCGGTGAGGGTCAGGCCGGCCAGCGCCAGCACGCGGAGAAGAGCGAAGGAACGGAGCTTCATGACGGCGAAGTATCCATGTCCACCGGCGCGCCGTCCGGCACGCGCGGCGAAGTTTGCAACAACGGGTGACGCGCCGGAGGATGCGTCGGAGGACGCGCCCAGGGGCAAGCCGGCAATCAGACCAGCCGCGGCGCCCACTGCGAGATCAGCAGCTTGCTGGCCTCGAAGTGCATCGCGTCCTCGGTGCGGAAGGCCGCGCCCCAGTACCAGCCATGGCGGTTGAAGATCGGCGCGATCAGCGTCAGGCCGACCTGCACCTGGTTGTCGCCGCGGCGGTCCAGCACGCCATTGAGCGTCAGGTCGATCGCGGTGCCCCAGGAGTGGTTGGAGATGCCGGTGCTCGAGCCGCGGATGTTGCGGCAGCACAGCATGCCGGCCGTGCCCAGCGCCTCGTAGACGGCGGGCTGCTCCTTGCGGATGTCCTCCATCACCTGGGCCAGGCTCTCGACGGCCAGGTCCAGGCCGGTGGCCTTGAACGGGCCCACCGAGCGCGACACGATGTGCTTCTTCAGCTTCAGGTTGGTCAGCGGCTGGCAATCCTGCGAGTAGGACTCGCGCGGCTGGCCCAGCGACTGGACCATGTAGGACGGCGACACCGCCACCAGGCCGGGGTTCATCGTGTGGGCCTCGGGACGCGGCACCAGTTTGCTCAGCAGCTTGCGGGCCTCGGCGTTGGTCGAGACCGTGGTCGAGGCAGCCGGAGCCGGCGCGGCCGCGGCGGCCGATACCGCCGCCACGGGACGCGGCGCGGCGGTCACCGCGGCGGCCGGGCGCACGGCGGCGGGCGCGGGACGCGTGGCGGGGGCGGCGTGGGCTGCCGGGGCGGCGCCTTCGGTCAGGCGGCGCAGCGTGCGGCCATTGGGGTCGATGCGGCCGTCGGGCTTGCCCATGAAGGCGCGCTGGAAGCGCAGGATGCCGTCGACGGTCAGCGGCCCGCACAGGCCGTCGACGCGGCCCGTGTAGAGACGGTGCGCGACCAGCAGGCGCTGCACGGATTCGACATCGGGCTTGCGGTTCGCGCCGGCGGCGCCGACGGAGGCGGTGAGATGGGCTTGCACGCGGAGATCCTTTGGCTATCGGGAATCGGATGGCCGTCGCATTCTGGGCGCCCGGCCGGCGCAGCGGCATTGACCAAGGTCACCCCGCCCCTCGGGCGTCCCCCGCGCCCGCGACGCGACCGCGCGTTTCCCCTCGATGCCGGAACCGGCATCGGCGGCCCCGCCGATTTCATTGGTGCGGCCAGCGCCCGCTTCCTAGCATCCGCCGCGGGTCCGAAGACCGCCGCGGCGCGACCCGCGGCGGGTCGGACCCGGTCACGACAACCACAAGACCGGAGACAAGACATGACCCTCGCCTTCCCGCGCCTCACGCGCCTCCCGCGTGGCCTCACGCGCGGCATCACCCGCGGCCTCCTCGCCCTGGGCGCCGCCGCGCTGGCCACCGCCGCGGCCGCCGCGCCCTGGACCCTGAGCGGCTCGCTCGGCACGCACGATCCCAACATCTACAAGACCAGCACGACCTGGTGGATCTTCGAGACCACCGACAACAACGGCATCGGCGTGAAGTTCTCGAACGACGGCCACGCGTGGACGCAGGGGGTGCCGATCTTCGGCAGCGGCCTGTCCTGGTGGCAGCAGTACGTCGCCGCCGGCAAGCCGGCCCAGGTCTGGGCGCCCGGCTGCGGCGAATGGGGATCGATGGGCTACTGCTACTACGCGGTGTCGAGCTTCGGCTCGCAGAAGTCGGCGATCGGGCTGACGACCTCGGCGGGCGGCATCGCCGCCGGCAAGTGGGTCGACCAGGGCGCCGTGATCACCTCCGCGCCCGGCGACAACTTCAACGCGATCGACCCGGCGCTGGCCAGGACCACCGGCGGCAGCCCCTATCTGGTCTACGGCTCGTTCTGGAACGGCATCTTCATCCGCCCGGTCAGCAGCACCACGCTGAAGCCCTCGGGCACGCCGGTCAACATCGCCCGCGACACGGCGAACGGCATCGAGAACGGCTTCGTGATCTCGCATGCGACGAACGGCACGACCTGGTATTACCTGTTCGCGTCCAAGGGCGCCTGCTGCAAGGGCGCCAACAGCACCTACCGCATCGTGGTCGGACGCTCGAGCTCGATCACCGGCCCCTACACCGACAAGTCGGGCGTGGCGATGATGTCCGGCGGCGGCACGGTGCTGGCGTCCAGCGGTTCGCGCTTCAAGGGTCCGGGCGGGCAATCGCTGCTGGCCGACGGCTCGGTGATGGCCTGGCACGCTTATGACGCGCAGAACAACGGCGCGCCGGTGCTGTTCATCAACAACGTGACCTGGGGCTCGGACGGCTGGCCGCAGGCGGTCTGGTGAGCCCCGCCCGCGTCGCGGTCCTGGCGGCCGTGATGGGGGCGCTGACCGGCTTCGCGGCGGGCTGGCTCGCCGGTCCGGGCCGCGAGCCCGTCACGCTGGCCGAGGCCGGCGCGGCGCGAGCCGCGTTCCAGGCGCTCCCGGGACCGGAGACCGGGGCGACCGGGGCGAGCGCCGCTCCGGCGCCGCCCGCCGCGCGGCTGGCGCTTGCCGGCGGCGGCCCCGTCGATCTGGGCGCCCTGCTGCGCGCGCCGCTGTCGGAGCTCCGCAGCAGCCTGCTGACCGCGCTGCGCCACCGGTCCGAGGGCGGCTGGCTGTACGCCCGCGCGCTCGCGCGGCAGTGCTCGGCGCTGGAGATGATCGCGATGCGCGAGCAACTGATGCCCGCCACCTTCCAGCCGGTGGTCGACATGAACCAGCCGGGCGTGCAGCGCGCGCAGGCGATCCGCGACCAGCTGTCGGCGGGCTGCTCGCAGTTGCAGCCCGACGAGTTGCGCGAGGCGATGAACGTGCCGCCGGGCGCGGTCGATCCGTTGATCGCGGTGATGGACCGGCCCGCCCGCCCCGGCAGCGCCGAGGCGCGCGAGCGTCTGACGGCGATCCTGGCGCGCCCCGATCCGCTGATGCTGGCGGAGCTCGGCCCCGGCCTGCTGGCGCGGGAGGGCGAGTCCCTCGTCTTCGACGGCAAGCGCATCGACGGCGACGAACGGCTGCTGCTGGAGGGCGCCGCGATGCTGCTGCCCTGCTCGCTCGGGCTGGTCTGCGACGGGCGGGACGTGATCGTCTGGGGGCCCTGTCTCACCGACGGTGTGTGCGAGGCCTCGTCCCGCGAGGAGGCCGTGATGAACAGCCTCCAGGCCGGCGAGCATCCGGAGCGCCGCGCGGCCGTGCTTGCCTGGGTGGAGCGGCTGCGCGCCGCCGTCGTGGCGCCCGACGTCGGCCGCTTCCTCAGGCCGCCGGGTTGAGCCCGTCCCCAGCCCCGCCGACCAGTTCGCACAAGCGCGCGATGTCGACGTTGCCGCCGCTGATGACGATGCCGACGCGCTGGCCCTTGAGCTGATCCTTCATCGCCCGCGCGGCGGCGAAGCCCAGGCAGCCGGTCGGCTCGACCATCATCTTCATCCGCGTCGCGAAGAAGCCCATCGCGTCGACCAGCGCGGCATCGGGGACGGTGACGACGTCATCGACCAGACGGCGGATCAGCGCGAAGGTCAGGTCACCGAGCTGCTGCGTCTGGACGCCATCGGCGATGGTGCGCGGCGTGTCGATGTGGACCAGCCTGCCGCTGCGGAAAGACTGCTGGCCATCATTGCCGGCCTCCGGCTCGACGCCGTAGATCTTCGCGGCCGGCGACAGCGCGCGCACCGCCAGCGCCGTGCCCGACAGCAGGCCGCCGCCGCCCAGCGGCGTGAACACGGCGTCCAGCTGGCCGACCTCCTCGATCAGCTCCTTCGCGGCGGTGCCCTGGCCGCAGAGCACGTCGGGATGGTCGTAGGGCGGGATCAGCGTGAAGCCATGCCGCTCGGCCAGGTCGCGGCCGATCTGCTGGCGGTCCTCGGTGTAGCGGTCGTAGAGCACGACCTCGCCGCCATAGCCGCGCGTCGCGGCGATCTTGGCCGCGGGCGCATCCTTGGGCATCACGATCGTGGCCGGCATGCCGAGCAGCCGCGCCGACAGCGCCACCGCCTGCGCGTGATTGCCCGACGAGAACGCCACCACGCCGCGCCGGCGCTGCTCCGGCGTGAAGCGCGACAGCGCATTGAAGGCGCCGCGGAACTTGAAGGCGCCCATGCGCTGGAAGTTCTCGCACTTGAAGAAGACCTGGGCGCCAAGCTGCTCGTCGACGGTGCGCGAGGTCAGCACCGGCGTGCGATGCGCGTGACCGTCGATGCGGCGGGCGGCGGCCTCGACGTCGGCGTAGGTGGGCAGGGTCTCGGGCGTGGCGGTCATGGGAACTCCTGAAGCGGATCGATGGGCCGCGCCATCATCCCCGCAGTCTGTACCGGAACAGCATCAGGCCTGCCACACACCGTAGCCGGCTTCGCGCAGGCCGATGGCGAGCTCGACCTCCATCTCGCGGGCGGCCTCGTAGGGCATCGGGTTGTAGACCTCGTAGAGCTGGGGCAGCAGGCGCAGGCCGTAGTCGAAGACGAAGCGGTTGGCCTGGATCCCGGCCTTGTGCTTGTCGAAGCGCAGGTCGGGGTCGAGCCCGGTCATGCCGACGTAGACGAAAGGCATGCCCAGCCGGTGGTCCGGATTGGCCTTGCGAAAGCGTGGCTCGTTCCAGACCTGATCGGCGAGCTCGACGACGTAGACGTGATGGTGATGGCGCGCCGCGCGCGGCGCCTTGGCCGGCTTGGCTGCCTCCTGGACCGTCCTGGCGGGCGCGGGCTCGCCGCCTGCCGCCACAATCGCCTTCTTCTTCCGTTTCCGGACGCCATCCGCCATGCCCTTGTCCTCTTATCTCTCCGCCTCGCCAGCCGTTGCCGAGCGCGTGTTCATCCACGAGTCCGCCCAGGTGATCGGCGACGTGACGATCGGCCCCGACAGCTCGGTCTGGTGCAACACCGTGCTGCGCGGCGACGTGAACCGGATTGTCATCGGCACCGGCAGCAACATCCAGGACTTCACGATGGGGCATGTCTCGCACAAGTCGGCGAAGAAGCCGGAGGGCTCGCCGCTGATCATCGGCGACCACGTGACGGTGGGCCATTCGGTCATCCTGCATGGCTGCCGCATCGGCAACGAGTGCCTGATCGGCATGGGCTCGATCGTGATGGACGACGTGGTCGTCGAGGACCGCGTGATGATCGGCGCCGGCAGCCTGGTGTCGCCGGGCAAGGTCCTCAAGGGCGGCCACCTCTACATCGGCCGGCCGGCGGTCGCGGTGCGCGAGCTGACGGCCGAGGAGATCGCCTACCTGAAGTACTCGGCCGAGCATTACATCCGGGTCAAGGACAACTACCTGGGCGGCTGAAGACGGCGCGCGCCTCCGCGCCAGCGCGGCCGCGCGGCGGCGGCTCGGCGGCGCCGGCATGGACATATCGCGACGCGATGCATATATGTCGCGACGCGACATATACTCGCGGCTTTTTCGCGCCGTCGACGACATGCCGCCTTCCTCCCGGACGCCTTCCAAGAAGGACTTCGAGTCCCTGTCGGACTTCCGCTACCAGATGCGCCGTTTCGAGCGCTTCTCCGAGCGCGCCGCGCAGTCGGAAGGCCTGACGCCGCAGCAGTACCTGGTGCTGCTGCACATCAAGGGCCAGCCCGGCCGCGAATGGGCGACCGTGGGCGACATCGCCGAGCGGCTGCAGGTGCAGCCCCATGCCGCGGTGACGCTGGTCACGCGCTGTGAAGCGCTGTCGCTGGTCGAGCGCCGCCCGAGCGACGTGGATCGGCGCCAGGTCCAGGTGCATCTGCTGCCCGAGGGCCAGCGGCTGCTGGAGCGCCTGGCGGCGCTGCACCGCGCTGAACTGCGCTCGCTCAAGGGCGTGTTCAAGGTGCCGCAGATCGACCTTCCGGAGCAGCCATGAACGCACACGCCAAGTCCGGGGCCCCGGCCGCGCGCCACGCGCGCACGCCGCATCGCGGCGATTTCTCGCTCGACGCGCGGCTGCTGCGCATCACCGCGATGGCCATCGGCATCGGCGCGCTGAGCACCGTGGCGGCGCGCGTGCTGCTCGACCTGATCCGCTTCTTCACCAACCTGTTCTTCTTCCAGAGCTTCTCGCTGGCGGAGCGTTCGCCGGCCACGCACACGCTGGGCGCGTGGGTGATCGTGGTGCCGGTGATCGGCGGCCTGATCGTCGGGCTGGTGGCGCGCTACGGCTCGGAGAAGATCCGCGGCCACGGCATCCCGGAGGCGATCGAGGCGATCCTGTTCGGCAAGAGCCGCATGTCGCCGAAGGTCGCGGTGCTCAAGCCGCTGTCCTCGGGCATCGTGATCGGCAGCGGCGGGCCTTTCGGCGCCGAGGGGCCGATCATCATGACCGGCGGCGCCATCGGCTCGCTGATCGCGCAGCACTTCCACCTGACGGCGGCCGAGCGCAAGGCGCTGCTGGTGGCGGGCGCCACCGCGGGGATGACGGCGGTGTTCGGCACGCCGGTGGCGGCGGTGCTGCTGGCGGTCGAGCTGCTGCTCTTCGAGCTGCGCCCGCGCAGCCTGCTGCCGGTGGCGGTGGCCTGCGCGGCGGCGGGCTTCCTGCGCCCGCTGCTGATGGAGCCCGGGCCGCTGTTCCCGCTCCAGACGCTGGTGCCTGGGCCGATGACGCTGGTGTGGTGCGTGGTCGCGGGCGTGCTGTGCGGCGCGCTGGCGGCGTCGCTGTCGCTGTCGCTCTACAAGGTCGAGGACGCGTTCGGGCGGCTCCCGATCCACTGGATGTGGTGGCCCGCGATCGGCGGCCTGGCCGTCGGCATCGGTGGCTGGCTGCAGCCGCGCGCGCTCGGCGTGGGCTACGACGTGATCGGCGACCTGCTCAACAACCGGCTCGCGCTGGGCGTGGCGGTCGCGCTGCTGGCGGTCAAGGCGGTGATCTGGGTGATCTCGCTGGCCTCCGGGACCTCGGGCGGCGTGCTCGCGCCGCTGCTGATGATGGGCGCCGGACTGGGGGTGGTGCTGTCGCACGTGTTCCCCGGCAACGATCCGATGCTGTGGCCGATGGTCTGCATGGCCGCGACGCTGGGCGGCACGATGCGGGCGCCGCTCACGGCGACGCTGTTCGCGTTCGGGCTCACGCACGACAGCAATGCGCTGCTGCCGCTGCTGACGACCTCGGCGGTGGCCTACGGCTTCACGGTGCTGACGATGCGCCGTTCCATCCTCACGGAGAAGATCGCCCGGCGGGGCTATCACATCTATCGCGAGTACGGCGTCGATCCGCTCGAGCGGCACAGCGTCGATGAAGTGATGACGCGGGAGGTGCAGACCATCGATGCGCGCTCGACGATCGAGGAGGCGCTGGCCGAGCGCTTCGGGCCTGGGCAGGCGCATCGCGGGTTCCCGGTGCTGCGCGACGGCGCGGTGGTGGGCGTTGCGGATCGCGCGCTGCTCGCCACGGGCGAGTCCAGGCCGGCGCTCACGGTCGGCGAGGCCTGTTCCGGCTCGCCGGTCCGGTTCGCACTGCCCACGGAGAACTGCCGCGCGGTGGCGACGCGCATGGCGCGGCACCGGCTCGAGCGGCTGCCGGTGGTGCGGGATGCCGAGTCGATGGCGCTGGTGGGCATGGTGACGCGCAGCGACCTGATCAAGCCCTCGCTCGCCCATTTCGACGAGGAAGAAAAGCGCGAGCGGCTGCGCGGGCTGCCGTGGAGGTCGGGCTGAGGCCTCAAGACGCCTTCGCTTCGCGGCCGATGGACGGCAAGCCGCATGCCGGACAGGGCCTGCTGGCTGTCGCTCGAATCGTGGCGGCGTGTCCCTGCAATCGCCGAGGCGCGTGATGGCCCCAAGGTGGTGCCTCGCCTAATGTTTCGGCGGCAGTGCTGCTGCTGCCGGATCGATCAGGGAGATCACCATGACATCGCTGCTTTCGCGGGCGCTGGTGCGCCTGTGCGCCTGCGCGTTTTTCGGGCTGGGCGTCAGCGCGCCGGCCGCTGCCGAGGAGTTCCGCTACGTCTACCTCGGCAACACCATCCCGATGTCGTTCTCGCATTACCTGGTGCCGCCGGATTCGCCCTACTACGACTACACGACCACGGGACGGATCGTCGTGGAGGTGATCGACGATGCGCCGTTGACGGCAGGCACGTCGCTGAGCGATGTGAAGTGGTTCCGGATGTCGGTGCAGGCGGCGAAGGATCCGGGCCATCACTTCTCGATCCAGACGCCCCTGATCCCGGGCGATACGGTCTGCTGCTGGGTGTGGCACGAGTTGAGCGGCGACCTGAAGATCAACAGCGTCGACGCCAACGGCCTGCCCACGGACTGGAACATCTGGCTGCAGGACTACTGGATCCTTCCCACCGGCCGCCACGACGTGACCGGGATCACGAGCACGACGGGGCGGGACGGCTTCACCGCCGGCAATGAGGATGGTTTCGCCGCGGGGGGCTCCGGTCCGGGCGGCGGCACCTGGCTGGCGATGCCGATACCGGAACCGTCGACCTACGCGCTGATGATGGCGGGCGTGGGGCTGCTGGCGGTCATCGCGAGACGGCGGTCACGCGCGGGCCAGGTTCCCGGCGGCCGCGAGCCGCCATGCGCGACGGGTCACCGCGTCGCTACGGATTGCTGAGAGGCCTTCAGGGATTCAAGGGGTCGCCAATGCACGAAGCGACTTCACGCAGATCCACGCAACTGGTCTTGGGCAGCTCCGCGTACTTGGCCTGAATGCCGGTCAAGCAGGCCGCGGCAGCTCGCGACCGCTCGTAGAGCGCCGCCACGCCCTTGTTCCTCGCGTCGTCCTTGTCGGCCAACGCCAAGCCTGGCCGGTAGTGCTGCTCCAGGCTGCGTTGCGCGTCGCTGGCGAAGTGCGTATTGCTGAGCGGGCACGCGTCCTTCGATCCCTCGGCTGCAGGACGTTGATCGGCTGCGAGCACGGCGCGCCAGTAGGCGTCGCCCGCCATCAGATAGGCATGCGCGTTCGGGTGATTCGGATAGGAGTTCATGTAGGCCATCAAAGCCTTGTGAAAGCGACCTTCCCGATAGGCGCGATCGCCGTCCTGGTTGAGCGCGGCCGCGGCCCGCCGGTCTTCATCGGTCGACGCGTGTGGCCCGGCCGCATATGCGACCAGCGGCCCGGCGATCGACGCGAGACACACCACCGCTCCGATCCGCGAGCGGGCCGCGATTCCCCTCACTCGTCCTGCGCAATTGCTCACGGCAACTCCAGCGGTTCCACCATCATCTGCGCCATCGCGGCGCAGGTCCCCGCCTGACCGGCGTGGATCTTCTCGGGATGCGCGCCCTCCTCGGCGGCGACGCGCGTCATGACCGCGCACATCTGGAGGTAGTGCTTCGACATCACCGTGTCGCGCCCATAGACCGCCTGGTAGCGCTTGAGGAAATCCGCCGCGCGCGGCGACGCTGCGGCCAATCCGGCGACGTAGGCCTTGTACGGCTCGACGATGGGCTGATCGGCCTGATGCTCCGTCCACATGCGAAAGCCGCCGATCGCGGCGATCCCCACGGCGGCGAAGGCGATCAATACGCCCCATTGCCGCAGGAACGGCTTCTTTCCGTCCAAATCCTTGCCGGCACCGATCCTGCCGCTGGCATTGCCGTCGCTCATCGTTTCCCTCCCGCTTTCGACTATCCGCGCCGCTTGTGATGAAGAGATGTCGTCGCCGCGCGAAGGCGCGAGCATAAGGCGCCGCCCGCCACCTGCAATACTCGCCCGCATGTCTCCCAGCGCCGATCAGCCTTCCCTCTTTGACGACTTCGACCCGCCCGCCGACGCCCTGCCCGGCGGCATGCGCTACCAGTCCGCCTTCCTGTCATCCGAGGAAGAGCGCGCGCTGATCGCGCTCATCGGCACGCTGCCGCTCGAAGCCGCGCAGTACAAGGCGTACACCGCGCGCCGCCGTGTCGTCAGTTATGGCGGCAGCTTCGACTACGACACCAATCGTCTGCGCCCCGCGCAGCCGCTCATCGAGGCGCTGCATCCGCTGCGCGAGCGCGTCGCGCACTGGGCCGGCATCGCGCCCGAGGCGCTCGTCCACGCGCTCGTGGCCGAATACGCGCCCGGCACGCCGCTGGGCTGGCACCGCGACGTGCCGGACTTCGAGGACGTGTTCGGCGTGTCGCTCGGTGCGCCAGCGACGCTGCGCTTTCGTCCCTACCCGCCCGAAGCACCGAAGCGTGCCGACGTTCTCAAGCTCACCGTCGAGCCGCGATCGATCTACGCGTTGCGCGGTCCCTCGCGCTGGGCCTGGCAGCACAGCGTCGCGCCGGTCGAGCGGCTGCGCTGGTCGATCACTTTCCGGACCGCGCGCTCGAAGTGATCGATCAACCCGGCACCCGCATCGATGGCCCCACGCGGCGCCGGTCCTTTGAATCGCGCCGCTTGACCGGCCGCGCGGCCCGCCACTACGATCGCGCCCGCTTCGCAGTGATCGTCATGACCTGCACCGAGCCGTAAGCGTTTACGTCAGCCAACGCGCAACCCCGCCGGTTTTCCGACGCAGCAGCGTCGCGCCGGCTTGCGCATAGGCATTGCCATGACCACGCACACCACCACGGTTCGTTCCACCTTCAACCACCTGAGCTTCCCCTCGCCCGACGCGCCCGCGACGGCCGCGTTCTTCGAGCATTTCCTCGGCTTCTCGGTGTCCTCCTTCGGCCACAGCCGCATCGTCAAGAAGGACCAGCTCGACATCGTCATCGAGGACGGCCGCGACCGCGATTGCACCTGGCCGCGCAACTTCCATGTCGGCGTCGAAGTGGCCACGCGCGCAGAGCTCGAGCGCATCCATGCCGACATGCTGGCGGCTGACATCCGCATGGAGACCGAACTGATCACGCACGTGCGCGGCTCGCGCTTCTTCTGCTGGATGCCGGGCGGCGTGATGCTCGAGGTCAATACCCGCGAGGACGCGGCAGCGGAGTTCCGCGGGACGTTCGCGAGTCAGCAGGGTTGAGGCGCATTCGGATCTGAAGCGGTACTTCCGGTCCTGGGTGGCCCCAGTGAGGCCGCCCGCTCGCGGGCCCTTCACATGGAGATCAGCGCACCTTGATCGTTGGTTTCCTGAGAGCCCGCACGCAGGCGGCGATTTCCTCCGCCTCGCGTGGGCTCAGGTTCCTGCGCATCAACCCCTCTCGCCACAGCTCGAGCGAGCTCATGAGCCGCTTCAGCAGGAACGATGTGGCCTTTTCCCTGTCGTCATAGGCATGCGGGTCGAACTCATTGAAATCCGCGGACTCGACGGACACGAGCACTTCGAACGATTGCTTCAGCTTTCTGATATGCGAGTAGTTGCGGAAGACGTCGTCGGCCTGACGCTTGATGGTTCGCGCCCACAGCGCTCGATGCAACACCTGCATGTCCGCTGACAGCAAAGCCTCCGATATCGGCAGCATGAACGCCACGCAGTTTCCAGATGTCCAGTTGGCCAGCGTCGCGCTCACCAGCGCCTCGAGCTTCATGTCCTTCAACCACCGGTCGCGCGTGATCTCCAGCGCCTGTTCAACACGCAGACTGCTGTCCAGGCCCATCGTTTGATGGACATCATCAAGAAACCGCGCAAGGCTCACAGGCAAACTTTCATGAGGGAAATTTCAGATGGAGGCCTGCAGCGACCGATTGAAACGTGCACCCGCGATCGGCGAATGCATCAGCCTCCAACTGAACCAGACGGCGCGCTTCCGGGAGATTCCCGGTGACGTATCTGTACACCGCCGGAAAGCTCCACGGAGTGGCGCTCAGCCAGCCAGTCGCTTCGAAAGCATGGGCCGATGAAACTTCATTGAGCGGCGCGACGAAGGTCTGCTCGACAGCCTCGGAGATCTGCGCCGCAAGCGCGGTCAGATCGGTTTCCTCATCGACTTTGAAGAGGCCTGGAAGATCGGGATTCAAGCGCTCCAACCGCACCATGAATTGGCAGTCGGGGTATCTCGGAATCGCTGGTGGTTCCCCGCCCCGAAGCGCGCAGATGTCATCGAACATGACACCGGCATTCAAATAGAAGCCGCCTTCGGAACCTCGATTCCATTGAGACAACTGGACATCGAAGTAGTGCCCGACGGAGCCTATTCGCCGGCCAAAGCTGAAGGCATTCTTCTTGAAGCCGTGCCGCTTGAGCATCGGCGCCAAGCCGGTCTTCACCACTTCCTGGATCGCTTCGCGCGCTGTTCTCATGAATCACTCATCAATTTCACGCAAGAGGTTCTACCGCCCCAGCGCTGCCAAGACCTGCTCGGCCGTGAGGCCGTAGAGCGAGAACCCCAGGTGCGGGGCCAGAGTGCCATCGCCAGGTTCAGGATCGTGATCGAACAACACACGCGCCCCTAAGCTTGCGCTACTGCTCAAGCGCAGATGGCTGGGAGCCATCGCGATCACCTCACGGATCTTGCTCACGCGAAACCAGACCGTTCCCCACAGCGGAGCTTCCACCGACACGAACTCTCCCGTCGCGCCAAGCCTGATCGCCAGCTCTTCAGGAGTGACCGCCCGAAGGTTCCGCTTGGATTCCTTCTTCTTGAGTCCGTCATACAGCAGCACGAAAGGCGGCTCGGCGCTCGAAAAGCAACGGCCGATCACGAAGATCTGATCGGCGTCGATGGGGCGCTTGGCGCCGATGTCGATGTTCACGTTTGGGCTCGAGAGTCAGGGGCTGCACTGGTGCGGGAGTGTCCCCTAAGCCTCCGCCAGCACAAACCTCGACTTCCCCGACTGCTTCGCGCGGTACATGGCCGCGTCGGCCTGTTCCAGCAGCGCGTCGCAGTCGGCCGGCTCGTCGACCGGCGACGACGGCGCCGACGCGCCGCCGATGCTCGCCGACACCGACACCCGCAGCTCGCCAAGCTCGAAGGGCTCGGCGAGCCATTGCACCAGCTTCGCGGCCACCTTCGCCGCGCCCCTCGGACCCGGGTGCACCAGCGCTATGGCGAACTCGTCGCCGCCCAGGCGCGCCACCAGATCCCCTGCCCTCACCGCCGCGCGCAGGCGCTGCGCGGCCTGCTTCAGCAGCAGATCGCCGACCCCGTGGCCATGGCCGTCGTTGACCTCCTTGAAGCCGTCCAGGTCCACGTAGAGCACCGCCACGCTCGTCCCGTTGCGCCGCGCGAGCGCCAGCTGCTGCTGCACCATCTGCCGGAACAACGATCGATTCGCCAACCCCGTCAGCGCGTCGTGATTCGCCTCGTGCTGCGCCGCGTCCAGCAGCCGCGCCGCATGCGTCAGCGCGCGCCCCACCCGGTCGACTTCCACCACGCCCAGCGGCGGCACCTCCACCGCCACGCCCGTGCCCAAGGCCAGCGCCGGCTGCGTCAAGGCCTGCACCGCCCCCGCGATGCGGCCACCGATCCGCCACGCCAGCAGCAAGCTGCCCGCGATCGTCAGCACGAATCCGCCCACCAGCCAGCCCAGCGCCCGCATCAGCGGCGAGTTCAAGCCCGCGCGCGGCACGCTGATGGCCACGGCCCATCCCGAGCCCTCCGACCGGACGAACGCCGTCTGCACCGCCACGCCGTCCAGGCTGGTCGTGTCGGCCTGCCCCTCCCACTGCCCGCGCAGCTTGAGCAGCAGATCCGGCGGCGCCTCGACGCCAAAAAAGCGCTCTGCACCCCGCGTGCGCGCCACGACACGGCCCTCGCGGTCGTACACCGTCGCCAGCCAGTCCGGATCCATCTGCTGCAGCGACAGCAGGTCCCTCAATCGGTCCGGCGACAGCCGCGCGTGCAGCACCGTCGCGCCCTGCAGCGGCGCCGCCTTGTCCGCCGGCAGCGGCACCGACACCTCGATCAACTGCTCGCGCGGCGCCTGGGCAAGCCGGCCAGACGCCGCGAGCTCGCCCGGCGCCGACACCGGCCTCGGCGCGACCGCGGGCGAGGACGCCAAAGGCCCGCCGCGGACCACCATCGGGCCCTGCCGCGGCTGGCGGATGTCCATCACCAGATTGCCAGCAGCATCCTCGAGCTGCAGCGCCGACGCGTGCAGCAACGGCATCGCATCCCGCGCCTCGAGCGAGAACGCCGCCAGGCTGTCGCCCTGCGGCAGCTGAGAGGCCGCCAGCACGCGCAGGCCCGATTCAATGCCGCTCAGATCCCGGTCCACCGCCGCCGCGATGGCACGCGCCGTGTTCAAGCGGTCACCCGCCTTCGCGTCCCGCATGCGCTGGAAATCCAGCAGCACCAGCGCCAGCGTCATCAGCGCCAGCGGCATGACCGCGGCGATGACCAGGAACACCAGCCGCGACCGGATGGTCGGCGACATCGCCTCATAGACGGAGCTCAGCAGCGTGGTCAGCAGGAACAGCGTGGCCAGCCCCGCGATCACGAAACCCAGCCACGCGCCGCCCATCCCGCCCGCCAGCGCGCCGCAGACGCTGCCTTCCGGAAAGCTCGCAGCCGCCATGCCCGTGTAATGCATGCCCACGATCGCCGCGCCCATGACCACCGCGCTCGCGGACTTCTTCCAGGGCCCGGTGACGATGGTCTCGTGCCGCAACCGGAAGCAGATCAGCAGCGCCGCCGTCGAGGCCGCCATCGCCAGCAGCACCGACAGCGCGAACAGCGCCGGGTCGTAGCGGATGCCGGGCTGCATCCGCATCGCCTCCATGCCCAGGTAATGCATGCAGGCGATGCCCAGCCCCATCAGCGTGCCGGCGATCAGCAGCCGCCGCCGTCCCAGGCTCGGCCGCGCGATCGTGTGCAGCGCCAGCGCCGAGGACAACGCCGCCACCGCCAGCGATGCCAGCGTGATCGGCACGTCATAGGCCAGCGCGATGGGCAGCGAGAACGCCAGCATGCCCACGAAGTGCATGGCCCAGATGCCGGTGCCCATCGCCAGCGCGCCGCAGGCGAGCCAGAACGCCGAGCGCCCCGGCGAGCCCGCCGCCGCGACGACACGGCTGGCCATGTCCAGCGCGACGAACGAGGCAATCACCGCCGTCACGATGGACAGCACCACCAGCAGCGGGTCGTAGACGCCCGTCACGATGTCAAGGTCCCGGAAGGCCGGGACGCCCGCGCAAACGATGCATGACTGGTTCCTCCCCCTGGCATGCCGCCCGTCACCGAGCGCTCGATGGTTGACCGGGGCTCAAGCCGGCGTCACGCCGTTCGCGTCGCCTTTTTCGGTTTCGCCGCCGCGTCGTTCAGCGCGGCGGCAGCCTTGAACAGCGCCTTCAGCGCCTGCTCGTCCACCACGTCGCCCTGACGGATGTCGATCGCCCGGCGCACGTTGCCGTCCAGGCTCGAATTGAAGAGCCGCGCCGGATCCGCCAGCTTCGCCCCTTTCGCGAAGGTCATCTTCACGACCTCCTTGTAGGTCTCGCCGGTGCAGATCTGGCCGTTGCGCTCCCAGACCGGCGTGCCCCGCCACTTCCACGTCTCCTCGACGCCGGGCACCGCCTCCTTCATCAGCCGGCGCAGCCGCGCCAGCATCTCGCCGCGCCAGTCGCCGAGCTCCGCGATGCGCGCATCGATCATTCGCGATGCGTCGACGGCACCGGCCTGATCCGTGGTCGTGGTGGGCATGTCGTCCTCCGCTCAGTTCTTCAGTTGCTGGATACGGATCATGTTGCCCGCCGGGTCGCGCACGCCGAAATCGCGCACGCCATAGGGCTGGTCGGTCGGCTCCTGCACGATCTCCGCGTCCCGCGCCTGCAGCCGCTCGAAGGTCGCGTCCAGGTCCTTCGCGCCCAGCAGCAGCATCGCGAAGGTGCCCTTGGCCATCATCTCGGCGATGGTGCGCTTCTCCTCGTCGGTGATGCCGGGCGTCGCGTTCGGCGGGAACAGCACGATCGAGGTGTCGGGCTTGCCCTTGGGACCGATCGTGATCCAGCGGTTGCCGCCGAAGGCGACGTCCTTGCGGATCTCGAAGTCCAGGCCGTCGCGGTAGAAGGCCAGCGAGGCCTCGGCATCGGTGTGCGGCAGGAAGGTCGAGTGGATGGTGATGTCCATGTGAATCTCCAGATGAGTTGCGTCAGCGTGGTCGGCGGCCGTCGCCGCCGGGGTTCCGGACCCATGCGACGCAGTCTAGGTGGGCTGTTTCTCCGGCGCTTCTCGATTCCTGATCGGTCGCGTCACCTGCCGGGCAACGCAGGACGGAATGCCGTCGGCCTCGGCCGCGCAGTCGCGCCGGTAGACGCTGGGCGACACGCCGACCAGCTCGGTGAAACGGGTGCTGAAGGTGCCCAGCGAGGCACAGCCGACCTCGAAGCAGACCTCGGTGACGCTGAGGTCGCCACGGCGCAGCAGCGCCATCGCGCGCTCGATGCGCCGGGTCATCAGGTAGGCGTAGACGGACTCGCCATAGGCCAGCCGGAACTGCCGGCTCAAGTGGCCGGCCGACATGTGCACCCCCTGCGCCAGCGCGTCGACGTCCAGCGGCTGGGCGTACTCGCGGTCGATGCGATCCCGCACGCGGCGCAGCCGGGCCAGGTCGCGCAGGCGCGTGTCAGGCGCCTCGGCGCGAGCCGGGGCGGGCGGGTCAGGAGCGGCGGCGGACATCCGGGCATCCTACCCAGCCCTCGAGGCGCGGCGCCCCTCGCGGGATCGGGACCATCCCGGAGACCGGGATGCCGGAAGTCAGCGCACGCCGGCCCGCCGGCTCAGAACAGCGCGCGCCGCACCACCTGCGAGTAGCCGGCCCGCAGGCCCTCCCCCGAGGGCATCCGCAGCGCCCGGGCGACCGGCTCGCGCAGCTCACCCGGCGCGTCATGAACGGCCGGCGCCTCCAGCGCGGCATCCGCCCTCATGTCGCAGCGCACCTCCAGCCCCGGCAAGCGCCGGTGGGCGCTGAGCCGCCACGCATGCGCCGCGGCAATCTCCGCGCAGATCGACAGCCCCAGCCCCGCGCCCTGTTCCCGACGGTCCGGACCGCGCCAGAAGCGCTCGAAGATGCGCGGCAGGTCCTCCTCGGAGACGCCCCTGCCCTGGTCCGTCACCGAAAAGCCCTCCGGCTCGACCGTCAGCGTGACCACGCCCTCCGGCGGGCTGTGCTGGATCGCGTTCTCGACCAGGTTCTTCAGCAAGGTGAACAGCGCGCCCCGGTCCGCCTGCCAGAAGCGCAGCTCCGGGCTCAGCCGCAGACCCAGCGTCACGCCGCGCCGCCCGGCCACCCGCTCCATGAAGTCGAAAACCTCGCGCACGGCGGGCTTGGGATCGATCGCCTCGACCCTGTAGTTGCGTTGCTCGCTGGCCTCGGCCAGCAGCAACAGCTGCTGCACCTGGCGCGCGACCCGGTCCACGTCCTCCAGGATCTGCTCGCGCCACGCGCCCGGCTCCGCCAGTTCCACCTGCGCGCGGATCAGCGCCAGCGGCGTCTTGAGCTCATGGGCCGCGTTCGAGAGGAACTCCTGCTGCGTCTTGAACGCCCCCTGCAGGCGGTCCAGCGCCGCATTGAAGGCTTCGACCAGCGGCCGCAGCTCGCGCGGCTGATCGGCCGCGGGCAGACGCTTGGAGAGCGTGCGCGGCGAGATCCGCCGCGCCGCGCTCGACGCCGCCCGCACCGGCAGCAGCGCCCGGCGCAGCGACAGGTGGATGGTCACCAGGAAGACCAGCACGAAGGTCGCGCCCAGCGCGATCAGCCCCTGCCGCAGCACGTCGAAGCCGATCGACTCCCGCATGCGCAGCACGATGCGGTCACTGACCGCGAATTGCACATACCAGCGCCGGCCGGCGTGGTCGTAGGGGACGGTCGCGCCATGCATGGCCACGCCGCCCCGCTTGAACACGAAGGAGTGGCGCACCGGCTCATAGGGCTGGCCGTCGCGCGTGATGACGGCCAGCTCGCCGTCGGTCGCGAAGACCACGCGCCCGCCGGCATCGGCGACGCGTAGCACCGCCTCGCTGCGCAGGCTGTCGAACAGCCAGGGCTCGATCTTCGGATCGAGCCGCACCGGCAGGCCGCGCGCATCGAACTGCAGGTGGCGCGCCAGCGCTTCGCTGTTGTCCTCGATCTGGTCCTGCAGCACCCAGCGCGTGAACGGCTCCCAGAACACCATCGAGGCCAGGCTCACCAGCAGCATGCTCGACACCATGCTCGCCGCCAGCACCGACAGCACCCGGTTGCGCAGGCTATTCGGCCATCGCGTCTTGAAGGGCATACCCGTGATTCCTGAGGTTGACGATGCGCAGCGTCGAGCCGATCGACGCCAGCTTCTTGCGCAGCCGGTGCAGCGCGACATCCAGCGCGTTGGGCGTGACCGCCTCGGACAGCCCCCAGGCCGCGGCCTCGAGCGCCCCGCGCCGCACGGTCCGCCCCTGCTGCTGCACCAGCGCGATCGCGATCTGCAGCTCCGCCGGCGCCAGCGCCACCGACAGCTCGCCGCGCACCAGCAGCGCCTCCTCGGCCACGACCTCCAGGTCGCCATGGGTCACGCGCGGCGGCCGCACCGCCGCCGGCCGGCGCATCAGCGCCCGCACGCGCGCCACCAGTTCCTCCATCGGGAAGGGCTTGGCGAGGTAGTCATCGGCGCCGGACTCCAGGCCGTCGATGCGGTCATGCAGCGCGTCCCGCGCGGTGAGCATCAGGCAGGGCGTGCCCTGGCGCGCCGCGCGCAACCGCTTGACCAGCGCCAGGCCATCGCCGTCCGGCAGCCCGCGGTCGATGACCAGCGCGGCGTATCCGACCTCGCGATGCGCCGCCCAGGCGGGCTCCATCGCGTGGAAGACATCGGTCGGGATGCCGGCGGTCTGCAGGGCCTGCCGGATCAGTCCGGCGAGCCGGACATGATCCTCGACCAGGGCGATTCGATTCATCGACAACGGATTCAGAAGCGGTACAGGTAGCCGACCGCCAGCCGCGAGGTGTCCTTGCGTCCAACGATCGGGCTCTGCCGGATCTCGTCCGGCAGGCGCGTGACACTAGCATCGATGAAGACCGTGTGCTGGCGGGCGATCGCGTAATCGACCCGCAGCCCCAGCTCGGTGGTCATCGCGGACTTGCCGGTGTACAGCGCGCGATCGGCGGTGACTTCGCTGGCGCGGACGCCGTAGTAGTAGTCGACGTACTTCTTGTCGAGCCACTGCGCCTTCACGCGCGGCGTCACGCCCAGCACGCCCCAACCCAGGCGGTGCGAGGCCTGCAGCCCGAGCTTGCGGCCCTTGCTCTCGTTGGACAGGTCGGCCACCCATTCGGCGCCCAGATCGATCCACGGCGTCTTCCAGGTCAGCGCGCCGCCGCCCAGGAACGAGCCCTTGCGCTTGTCCATGCCAGCGAGCACCGGCGAGTCGCCCGCCTTGTAGCCCTCGTCCTCGTACTTGAGACGCAGGCCGGCTTCGAGGCTGTTGCCCGGCCCGAAGGCGTGGCGCCACAACTTGACGTCGGCCGCCGGACCGGCGAGCCGGAACCAGCGGTTCTCGACGGACAGCATCGGCAGCACGTTGTTCTTGCGGTCGGCGTCCGCGTAGGGGCGCTGACGGCTGGCCACGCCGATGCCCAGTCCCCATTGGGTGCCGGAAGACGCGGCGGGATCGACATCGCCGAACACCTGCGCATGGGCCGGCGCGGCGAGCGCGGTCAGCGACAGCGCGAGCAGCGCCGCGTGCGTGGCGTGCGTGGCGGCCACTGGGGGCGTGGGGGGCATGGGAGACGTGGGAGACGTGGAGGAGAAGGAACGGGACAGGGACCGAAGCGACAGAGAGGCGGCCATCGAGGCAACTCCAAGTGAAGACGGGGCGGATGGTCCGGTGGGGCGACTTACCCGCTTCTTACTACCGGCTTCTTGCTGCCGGCTTCCTGCCCCGGTGCGCCCTGCCGCCGCGGGCGATCACTCCGCCCGCTTGCGGGCGCCCCACGCCTCAGGTCAGGCCGCCTCGGCCGGGACCGGCTCCTGGTATTGCACGACGGCCAGGCCTTCGCGCACCGCCTGCTCGTAGACACCGAGCATGCCCAGCGCCTCACGCGTGGCGTCCCGGATCGCCGCGGCGGCGACGACGGCCTCGTCGTCGTTGCACAGCGCGCCCTCCTCCTGGTCCTCGCGCTTGAAGCGGCAGACCAGCTCGGCGATGCAGGCCGCGTGCTCGAGCCGCTCGCGCAGCGTGCGCATCGCCAGCCCGACGGTGATGTCGCGCCGCGGCACGAAGAACTCCACGCCGGCAGGCTCGAATCGGCTCAGCGACGGGTACATCCGAGAGACATAGAGAAAGGCCTCGAACTCCTCGCGGTTCATCCGCTGCAGCGGGCGGATGTTGTCGAGCACGCGCTGCATGAACAGCGTGCGCGCCGGGCGCGGCGAGGGCCCCGGCGGCGGCGCGGGCGGTTCGCCCAGGCCGGCATGGCCGTCGACGCCAAGGTCGGCGCGGTCGGCGCGATCGGCAAGATGGGCCGCCGCCGAAGCGGCCGAAGCGGCCGAAGCCGCCGTGGCGGAGGACGGGGTGCCGGAGGCGCCGGCGGCAGGGAAGGACATCGTGGACATGGACAGCTCCATTCGACTCGGAATCAACGCATAGGCATCACCTTCGATGGGATGACGACGGACCGCGCCGGGTGACGCGGGGAACGGATGATCCGCCTCGGCCGCGCAAGACCTGGCACGAAAAGATCAATGAAATCGATTCGATGAAGGCGTCGGCATCGGCGCCACACGGCTTCTGGGGGGGTGACCGACTTGTCCCGGTAGGAGCCCTTCCGGCTCCTACCTATTCGAATCTCACCACCGCCTCGAACCCCGGCTGCGCGTTGCGCAGCTCGAGCCGGCTGCCGTGCGCCTCCGCCACGAGCCGGCACAGCGACAGGCCCAGCCCCACGCCGCCCTCGCTGCGCGCGCGCGCCTCGTCGGGCCGGTAGAACGGCTGGCCGAGCTGCGCGAGCGCCTCGGGCGGCACGCCGGCGCCGTGATCGCGCACCGTCAGACGCGCGCCCTCGCCGTCGCGCTCGACCGACACCATCACCGGCCCCGCGTCCGGATCGTTGTGCCGCAGGGCATTGCTCACCAGGTTGCGCAGCAGCAGTTGCACCCTCATGCGATCCAGCTTCAGCAGCGGCAGGTCCCGATCGACCCGCAGCGCCACGCCGGGCCGGTCCTGCTCGCGGGCGAGCGCGCCAAGGTCGCAATCGTCGACCTGCAGCGCGCGATGCCCGCTGCCCAGGCGCTCGCTTTCCAGCAGCGCCGAGATCAGCTCCCGCATCTGCGCGAGCTCCTCCAGCAGCGCCGCCTTCGACGGCCCCTCGTCGACCAGCTCCGCGTGCAGGCGCGCGCGCGTCAGCGGACTGCGCAGCTCATGGCTGATCGCCAGCAGCAGCGCGCGCTTGCCGTCGAGCATCCCCTGGATGTCCTCGGCCATCTGGTTGAAACGCATCGCCAGGTCGCCGATCTCGTCGTCGTGCCGCACCAGGATGCGGTGCGACAGGTCGCCGCGCCCGAAGGCCTCGGCGCCCAGCGCCAATTGATGCAGCGGATCGACCATGTGGCGGATGCCGGCGTAGGCGACGCCGGTCACCAGGAGCAGCAGCGGCACGGCCCACAGCAGGCCGTACTCGACCGTCATCGCGCCCCACAGGATCGCGCTGCCCAGACAGGCCAGGACCACGAACACCGCGATCAGCCGCGCCCCCAGCGAGTGCCGGAACATCGCGTGCTGGCGGTGCCAGCGCTGGTGCCAGCGGTTGCGCACCCGCAGGTGCCAGCGCCAGCCGCGCCGCCGCGGGAAGGGCAAGCTGCCCGCCTCCATCTCCGCCCAGCGGCGCATCTTCGTCAGGCGGCGCTGATGCTCCTTCAGCCGCGCCTCGTGCATGCGCAGCCACCAGGCGTCGCGGCGCGCATGCCAGCGCGGATCGCCGCAGCGGGGATCGAAGCCCTCTCCCGGACCGCCCGGCCCTTGCGGCGCGCGCCCATCGCCCCAGTGGTCGTAAGGATGGCGATGAGCTCTCGGCCCCCCCTTCGGCCCCTTCGGCCCTTTCGGCCCTTTCGGCCCTTTCGGACGCCCCTGCCCGTTCATCGCCCGCCCTCCGCCCGCTCGCCCGCCGGCGGCAGCGCGAAGCAGTAGCCCGCGTTGCGCAGCGTCTTCAACGCCTCCAGCGGCTCCAGCTTGCGGCGCATCCGGCTCACCAGGATGTCGACCGCGCGCGTGAACAGATCAGCCTCCTGGCCGCGCAGCCGGTTCAGGATCTCGTCGCGCGAGAACACCCGCCCCGGCTCCCGCGCCAGCATCAGCAGCAGTTCGTACTCGGTGCTGGTCAGCTCGACCAGTCCGCCCGCCGCGGTGACCTGGCGGCGCGCGGTGTCGATGTCCAGGCCCTCGAAGCGCAGCAGCGCCACCGGCGCTGCGGCGGCCGGCGCCAGTCGCGCGCGGCGCAGGATGGTCTGCAGCCGCGCGGCGAGCTCGCGCGGCTCGAAGGGCTTGGCGAGGTAATCATCCGCGCCCAGTTCCAGCCCCACCACCCGGTCGGTCAGGTCGCCCCGCGCGGTCAGCATCAGGATGGGGATCTCCCGCCACGGATCCTGACCGCCGCGCAACTGCTTGCAGAACGCGAAGCCATCCATCTCCGGCAGCATGCCGTCCAGGATCAGCGCGTCGAAGCGCTCCGCGGCGAGCCGCGCGAGCGCGGCGCTCGGACGCGTCACCGCGGTCAACTCGAAATCGAAGCGCGCCAGGTAGCTCGCCAGCGGCGCGGCCAGCGCCTCGTCGTCGTCAATCAGCAGCAGTCGGTGCATCGTGGCGCCCATTGTGCCCAGCCGCCTGGCCGGCGGCGTCCGCCGTGCGCGTGTGGCGGACCAGCGTGATGGCGCGCTCGGGGCAGGCCTTCACGCAGTGGCCGCAGGCCCGGCAGGCATCGGCGTTCGGGGTGAATGCCTGCTGCCAGCCATGCGCATAGCCGCGCAGCTTGCCGAACAGGCTCAACGCCTTGCGGCGCTCGACCGGCAAGGTGCCGACCGAGAACACGCCGTAGGGGCAGACCTCGACGCAATCGCCCTTGCCTTCGCAGCGGTTGCGGTCGATGACCGGACGCAGCAGCCCCGGCGGCTGCCGGCAATCGCGCGCCTCCATCAACGGCCCCCGCCATCGCGGCCCGCCCGGCGGCGCAGCCGCCGCATCAGGAAGCGCAGCATCTGCTGCTGATCGAAGTCCAAGGCGTCGAAGAAGTCGCCGAAGGCCGCGACCAGCGCGGGGCCGGTCGCCCGCAGCGCCTCGACCTGGCCGTCGAAGAGCTCCTGCGCCTCGTGGCGGCGGAAGTTCTCGGACTCGATCAGCCGGGCCACCTCCGGCCCCTTGGCCAGCGCCTTCAGCGCCCGCCTGGCGGTGCCGAGCTGCTCCGCCAGCCGGCCGAGCAGGTCCGACTGCTCGTCGCTCAGGTCCAGAAAGGCACGGGCCCGGGCTTGCAGCCTCTGGCCGCGGCCGGCGTGAGCGGCATCGGGTCCCAGGCCCCCGCCGAGGCCGCCCCACCCATCACCGCCGTGGCGACCAGCGCCACCGTGGTGGCCGTGGCGGCCGTGTCCGCGGTGTCCGCGGCCGAGACCGCCCCAGCCGTAGGGGAAGCCGCCGAAACCGCCGAAGCGGAACCAGGGTCCATCAACGGGCAGCGGGCCGTAGAAGCCATCGTCACGCACAGGGCCGAAAGGACCGCGGTGGCCATCGTGGCCGAAGTGAGTGTCGTGACGTTCATGGTGGTGGCTCCAGCGTCGAAACAGGTGCATGGTGCAGTTCCTCGGTAAAGCCCGGGTGTCCGGGCGGTGAATCCATGTCGCCATGATTCCCATGCCCCGTCGCGAGGGCATCTCACCGCGGTATCGCTGCTTTTCGTTTTGTATCGCCGCTCCCCTGCCCGACGGAATGCCTCCGAGGGGGGATCGCGCGCCTCTGCTGACACGACGCGTCAGGGGGCCGCTTTTCGACATCCCCCCGTCCGGGCGACTGTTCTCCCTCTCTCGGCTGTCCCGCGTTCCACGCGCCCGGGACGGGGCTCGCCGGGGCCATGGCCCTCTACAATCGCCGGCTCCGTGTCCCTCGCCTAGATGACACCGCCTCGCGGCGGAGCGCCCCCATGACCGAACTCGCCAAGTCCTTCGAACCTTCTTCTCTGGAAGCCCATTGGGGTCCGCTGTGGGAGTCCAAGGGCCTCTACGAGCCGACGCTCGACCCGGCCAGGCCGTCGTTCAGCATCCAGCTGCCCCCGCCCAACGTCACCGGCACGCTGCACATGGGGCACGCGTTCAACCAGACCATCATGGACTCGCTGACGCGCTACCACCGGATGCGCGGCCACAACACGCTGTGGGTCCCCGGCACCGACCACGCCGGCATCGCCACGCAGATCGTCGTCGAGCGCCAGCTGCAAGGCCAAGGCCAGAGCCGC
>Ga0102591_1001917_pt1 | contig 25261 bp, 19 predicted proteins | sample AraplaCol_mCL_r2_2_FD_76860 | JGI IMG/M metagenome (GOLD analysis project Ga0102591, IMG submission 76860) | Arabidopsis root microbial communities from North Carolina, USA - plate scrape MF_Col_mCL_r2 (SPADES assembly) (version 2) | ecosystem: Host-associated > Plants > Roots > Endosphere... | reverse complement strand
TCAACGGCCGCAGCGTGGTGATCATCGGCCACCAGAAGGGCCGCGACACCAAGAGCAAGATCAAGCGCAATTTCGGCATGCCGCGTCCGGAGGGCTACCGCAAGGCGCTGCGCCTGATGAAGCTGGCCGAGCGTTTCCGCCTGCCGCTGCTGACCTTCATCGACACGCCCGGCGCCTACCCCGGCGTGGGCGCGGAAGAGCGCGGCCAGTCCGAAGCCATCGCCCGCAACCTGCTGGAGATGAGCGAGCTGAAGGTGCCGGTGATCTGCACCGTGATCGGCGAAGGCGGCTCCGGCGGCGCGCTAGCGATCGGCGTCGGCGATCGCACGCTGATGCTGGAATACAGCACGTATTCGGTGATCTCGCCGGAAGGTTGCGCGTCGATCCTGTGGAAGGACGCAGCCAAGGCGAAGGACGCCGCCGAACAGCTCGGCCTCACCGCCAAGCGCCTGCTCGGACTGGGTCTGGTCGACAAGATCGTGCGCGAGCCGATCGGCGGCGCGCACCGCAACCCGAAGCAGATGGCCACGCGCCTGAAGGCCGTGCTGCTCAACGAAATGGATTCGCTGGAGTCGCTGCCGGTGGACGACCTGCTGGAGCGTCGCTACCAGCGTCTGCGCAGCTATGGGGCGTACGAGGCGGCGTAAGGCGTTAACCCCGCGTGCTTTGTTCCCTTTCCCGATTGCGGGAGAGGGTTGGGGTAAGGGGCGGAGTGTGCGACCGCGCTCGCATTCGCGGTCACAGCTTTCGTAGCCCGGGTAAGCGCAGCGCACCCGGGTTGGGCGTGACAGCTCCCGGGTGACCCGGGCTACAGAAGCGGCGTTGGTTACCAAGCCCGCAAATACTGCTCCGGCCCATGCAATTCGCCGGACAGCTCCTTCGCCGCACGTCGCGGCATGTACGGATCGCGCAGCAGTTCGCGCGCGATCAGCACCACGTCCGCATCGCCGTCCTCGACGATCGCTTCGGCGTGCTCCGGCTTCGTGATGAGCCCCACCGCGCCGGTCGCGATATCCGCCTCACGACGAATCCGTGCCGCGAACGGAACCTGGTAGCCCGGATGCAGCGGGATCTTCGCGCCGGTCGCCAGGCCGCCGCTGGAGACGTCGACCAGGTCGATGCCGCGCTGCTTCACGATGCGCGCCAGCTCGATGCTTTCCTCGATATCCCAGCCGCCTTCGATCCAGTCGGTCGCCGACACGCGCAGCCACAGCGGCAGGCGTTCGGGCCAGACCTTGCGCACGGCGTCGATCACTTCCAGCAACAGGCGGATGCGGTTTTCGAACGATCCGCCGTAGTCGTCGGTGCGACGGTTCGACAACGGCGAAAGGAACTGGTGCAGCAGGTAACCATGCGCGGCGTGGATCTCGGCGATCTGGAATCCCGCCGCCTGCGCGCGCCATGCGGCGCAGGCGAAATCGTCGACGACGTTCTTCAGCTCGCTTTCGTGCAGCGCGCGCGGCAACGGCGAGGTTTCGCTGAAGGCGATGCCCGACGGCGCGACCGGCGTCCAGCCGCCATCGGGCGGCGTCACCGTGATGCCGCCCAGCCACGGCGGCGCGACGCTGGCCTTGCGCCCGGCATGCGCGAGCTGGATGCCCGGCACCGTCCCCTGGGCCGCGATGAAACGCGTGATGCGCGACCACGCTTCGGCCTGGCGGTCGTTCCACAGGCCGGTGTCGGACGGCGATATGCGGCCTTCGGCCGATACCGCGCTGGCTTCGGCGATGATCGCGCCGGCGCCGCCGACCGCGCGGCTGCCCAGGTGCACCAGATGCCAGTCATTGGGTACGCCGTCGACCGCGGAGTACTGGCACATCGGCGCCACCACGAGGCGATTGCGCAGGGTCAGTGCGCGCTGTTCGAACGGGGTGAAAAGCCGGGACACGACGGGACTCCTGCGAAGCGATGACGGGGGATGGAGGCATGGTGCGACGGTAGCGCGGCCGACGCAGCCCCATCGATGGGTTGCTGCATTCCACCGCCGTGGCACCATCGCGCGATGCCCGCCCCGCTCGCCAACGCCCTTCACGACCGCCCCGCCGCGCCGCTTTGCGTGGGCTACAGCGGTGGGCTCGATTCCACGGCGCTGTTGCATCTGCTCGCCTCGACAAAGCCCGGACACGGCCTGCGCGCGCTCCATGTCCACCACGGCCTCCATCCCGACGCAGACCGCTGGACCGCGCATTGCGAACGCAGCTGCGCGGCACTCGACGTTGAGCTGACGGTCATCCGCGTGAATGTCACGGCGACCGGTGAAGGCCCCGAGGCCGCCGCACGCGCGGCGCGGCATGCGGCGTTCGAATCGGCGCTCCGTCCCGGCGAAGTGCTGGCGCTGGCGCACCATCGCGACGACCAGGCCGAAACCTTCCTCCTGCGCGCGCTGCGTGCCTCCGGGCCGGACGGGCTCGCGGCGATGCGGCGCTGGCGCACGTTCGGGCCAGGGCAGCTCTGGCGACCGCTGCTCGACGTGGATCGCGATGCGCTGCTGGCCTACGCGCAGACATATGGGCTGGCGTGGATCGACGACCCCAGCAATGCCGACACCGCGTTCGACCGCAATTTCCTGCGCCAGCGCGTGATGCCGCTGCTGCGCGAACGCTGGCCGCACGCATCCGATGCACTCGCGCGTTCGGCGGCGTTGTCCGGGCAGGCGAACGCGCTGCTCGACGAAGGCGACGCGCACGCGTTCGCGAATGTCGCCACCGCTGATCCGCGTTGCATTTCGCGCACGCGCCTGCTCGCGTTGCCCGAAGCGCGCCGCGCGCGCGTGCTGCGTCGTTGGATCGACTCGCTCGGGCTGCCCGCGTTTCCGGCGAACGGGATCGAACGCATCGAGCTGGAAATCCTCGACGCGCGCGACGACGCCGATGCGGCGTTCCACTGGCACGGCGCCGTCGTGCGCGCCTGGCGCGATCTGCTGCACGCCGATGTCGCCAGTCCGGCGCTGCCGTCGGACTGGCGCGCCGACTGGGATGGCAGCTCGCCACTGGCGCTTCCCGACGGCGATGCACTGGAGCTGGAAGGCGCCGACGCATTCGAGAGCCCGCTGCGCGTCCACGCCCGCCAGGGAGGCGAACGCCTGGTGCGGCCCGGCCGCTCGCACTCGCACGCGCTCAAGCAGGCGCTGCAGGAGCTGGGCGTGCCGCCGTGGGAGCGCGAGCGCCTGCCCCTGCTCAGCGACGCCTCGGGCGAGTTGCTTGCCGCCGGCGACCTCATCCATTCGGCCCGCTTCGATGCGTGGCTGCGCGAGCGCGGCGCCCGCCTGACCTGGCACCGCCGGGCCTGGCACCGCACGAGCGCGACGCGCGCCGCAACCGCCGGCGTCGGCAATTGACCCCACAGGGGCCGGGTCGCAAACTTCCCGCATGCCTCGCACACCCGCCCAAGACGACACGCCGTCCACCTCGCCCGTCGCTGATTTCGAGCAGTCCCTGGACGCGCTCGAACAACTGGTCGACAAGATGGAACACGGCGAGATGAGCCTGGAAGACTCGCTGGCCGCATACGAACGCGGCGTCGGCCTTTACCGCCGCTGCCAGAGCGCGCTGGAAGAAGCCGAGCTGCGCGTGCGCCTGCTCAGCGATCCGCAGAATCCCGCATCCGGAGAGCCCTTCTCCGCGCCGCCGCAGGACGCCGGCTCGTCGAATCGCGGCGATGTCTGACCTCGCGCGCTGGCGCGAACGCGCCGACGCCGCGCTGCAACGCGCACTGCCCGAACCGCACTCGCCGCCGCAGCGCCTGCACGCGGCGATGCGGCACGCGGTGCTCCTCGGCGGAAAGCGCATGCGTCCGCTGCTGGTGTACGCCGCGGGCTCGACCTTCGGTGCGACGGTGGAAACGCTCGACGCCCCGGCCGTCGCGGTCGAACTGATCCACGCCTACTCGCTGGTCCACGACGACCTGCCCGCGATGGACGACGACGCGCTGCGCCGCGGCCAGCCGACGGTGCATGTCGCGTTCGACGAAGCCACGGCGATCCTCGCCGGCGATGCGTTGCAGTCGCTGGCGTTCGAAGTGCTGGCCGATGCGGACGTCGCCGCCGCCACGCGCGTGGACCTGCTGCGCACGCTCGCGCGCGCGTCCGGCGCCGCCGGCATGTGCGGCGGCCAGGCGCTGGACCTCGCGGCCACGGGCAACGGCGGTTCGCTGTCGGTGCACGCGCTGGAAGAGTTGCATTCGCTCAAGACCGGCGCGCTGATCCGCGCCGCGGTACGCATGGGCGCACTGTGCGGCGGCGCATCGGCAGAAGAACTGGAGTACCTGGATAGTTACGCGGCCGCGCTCGGCCTCGCCTTCCAGGTGCGCGACGACATCCTCGACATCGAAGGCGACAGCGCCACGCTCGGCAAGACCGCGGGCAAGGATGTCGCGCAGGGCAAGGCGACCTTCCCCGCACTGATCGGCCTGGATGCCTCCCGCGAACGCCTCGACGAGCTGCGCCGCGCGATGGACGAGGCGCTCGCCCCGCTGGGCGAACGCACCAACGCGCTGGCGGCGCTGGGGCGGATGGCGATCGAACGCGATCGCTGATCGCCTGCTGTCGTAACCCGGGTAAGCGAAGCGCATGCGGGTTGCGCCGCTGACAGCCCCGGGTGCGCTTCGCTTACCCGGGCTACACGAGCGGAAAGACTCCGATACAGGAACGCCCGCTTCGATGAAGCGGGCGTTCTGCTTTCAAACAACGTCGAGGGTGCGTGCGTTACTTCACCAGCCGCATCGTGAAGGGATAACGGTACGTCACCCCATCATTGGCCTTGATCGCCGCGATGATCGTGAACACCAGCCATGCGATGCCGATGACGAACCACGCCGGGATCGCGATCAGCAGGCCGATGCCGAGCGTCACGAACACCAGCACCCACAGCGCGAAGAACACGATCGCCACGGTGATGTTGAAGTTCAGCGCTTCCTTCGCCTGGTCGTCGACGAAGGGCATCGTGTCCTTCTTGACCAGCCAGACGATCAGCGGGCCGAGGAACGTGCCCCAGCCGCCGATCCCGGAAGTCAGCACCGCGCCGACGATCGCCGACAGGTGCGCGAACATCGCCCACTGGCGCTGGTCGGCATGCACGCCGCTGGGATGTTCCGGCGTCGGCGGCGGAGGCGGTGCGGTCGGGCTGGGATCGATCGGGTTCTCGCTCATGGCACGGCTCCTATGCGGGATTCCTGAATGGACGAAGCCACTTTCCGCCCCGGCGATGGACAGGTCAAGCAAACCCGCGTGACAGCCAGGCCCGTCAGTCTTCCGATTCGGACTCGCCTGCCACCGTCATGCGGCCGATGAGGATCGAACCGGTGCGCACGTGCGAGCGCGGGTCGACGTCGGTACCGACGGCTTCGATCGCCGCGAACATCGACTTCAGGTTGCCGGCGATGGTGATGCCGTCCACCGGATACTGGATCTGCCCGTTCTCCACCCAGAAGCCGCCCGCGCCGCGCGAATAGTCGCCGGTGACGTTGTTGACGCCCTGCCCCATGAGCTCGGTGACAAGCAGCCCGCGGCCCATGCCGCGCAGCATGGATTCCTGGTCGCCCGCATTCGCCGCGACCTGCAGGTTGTGCACGCCGCCCGCGTTGGCCGTGGTCTGCAAGCCGAGCTTGCGCGCCGAGTAACTGCCCAGCACGTAACGCTGCAGCACACCTCCGACGACCAGCGGCGCTTCGCGCGTGGCCACGCCTTCGGCATCGAACGACGCAGAGCGGAAGCCGCGCGGCAGGAACGGTTGTTCCTCCACGCCGAACCAGTCCGGGAACAGCTGCTGGCCGACGCTGTCGACCAGGAAACTCGCGCGGCGGTACAGCGCACCGCCGGACACCGCGCCGAGCAGATGACCGATGAGAGAACGCGCCATCTCGGACGAATACAGCACCGGGTAATCGCCGGTGGGGATCTGCCGCGGCGCCAGTCGCGACGCCGCGCGCTCGGCGGCCTTGCGGCCGATGGTCGCGGCCGATTCCAGGTCGTCCGCCGACAAGCCGATGCTGTACCAGCCGTCGCGCTGCATCGCATCGCCGCGGCCGGCGATCAGCGCGCAGCCGATGCTGTGCTGCGTGCTGCGCTCGCGGCCGACGAAGCCGTGCGAATTGGCGTACACGCTGATGCTTTCGCCGGTGCCGACCGAGGCGCCGTCGGAGTTCTCGATGCGGCGATCCGAGTCGCGGCCGGCCTGTTCGCAGGCGAGTGCGAGGTCGAGCGCGCGGTCGGCGTCGATGGCCCACGGGTGCCACGAATCGAACTCGCGCAGGTCCGTCGCCATCAGCGCGGCGTCGGCCAGGCCGGCGGCGCTGTCGTCCTCGGTATGGCGCGCGATCGCGCAGGCCTGTTCGACCGTGGAGTCGAGGCTTTCCTCGCGCAGGTCTGCGGTGCTGGCGCTGCCCTTGCGCTGGCCGAAATAGACGGTGACCGAGATGCCGCGGTCGCGCGTGGACTCGACCGTCTCGACCTCGCCCATGCGGACGTTGACGTTGAGGCCGGATTCCTCGGAGCACGACACTTCCGCCTGCGTCGCGCCACGCGCGCGGCAGTGCTCCAGCAGGCGCTGGGACACGCCGGCGAGCGCCTCGAGGCGCGCATGGCTGTCCCCGAGCGAGGCGGCGTAGGCGGGCAGGTTCTGGGTGACGATCTGGCTCAAACGGAGGTCCTTTTGGAAAGCGATCCGGCGCGGCGGATTGGGGGGGATGCCGGCCCGGATGAACGCGGATTTCGCGCGATGTGTGCTTTATCCGTGCTCATCCGCGAAAATCCACATCCAACAGTTCTTTTGCAGCAGGTGCGTCATGCGCGGTAGAGACGAGGAAACCGGCGAATTCCTGAGCCCCAGTCGCAGCCAGAACCGGCGCGAGGCGCTGGAAGTGCTGGCGCTGGGCGAGAAACTGGTCGCCCTGACCGAAGCCCAGCTGGCCAAATTGCCCGTGCCCGACTCGCTGCTGCCGCACATTCGCGACTGCAAGCGCATCACCGCGAACATCGCGCACAAGCGCCAGCTGGCCTACCTGGCCAAGCAGATGCGCCGCGAGGACGACGAGGTGCTCGAAGCGATCCGCGACGCGCTGGACGAAGACGGCGAGGCCGCGCGACGCGAAGTCGCCGCAATGCATCGCGTCGAGGCGTGGCGCGAGCGGCTGCTCACCGACGGCGACGCCGCGCTGGCCCAGCTGCTCGACGAATACCCGACGGCCGATCGCCAGCACCTGCGCGCCCTGGTGCGCAGCGCGCTGGACGAACGCCGCAAGAACAAGCCGCCGCGCACCTTCCGCGAGCTGTACCGGGCGCTGCGCGAGTTGATCGTCGGCGGCGCGGCGGGCGATGACGACGAAGCGGAAGCACTGGGCGACGACGAATGACGCAAGCGTTCGTGGTCCCGGGTAGGCGTGGCGTGCCCAGGGATTCTTAAAGAATCGCCGCTTCATCGATGCAACGCGCTGCGGCGCGACCATCGTTGGCACGACTGAATTGTCCCGGGGGCGGGCGCGGCTCACGCCTGCGTACCGCCCACCGTCAGCTGGTCGATCAGCAGCGACGGCTGGCCCACGCCCACCGGCACGCTCTGGCCATCCTTGCCGCACACGCCGACGCCTTCGTCGAGGGCGAGGTCGTGGCCGATCATCTTCACCCGCTGCATGGTTTCCGGGCCGTTACCGATCAGCGTGGCGCCCTTCACCGGCGCGGTGATCTTTCCGTCCTCGATCAGGTACGCCTCGGTCGCCGAGAACACGTACTTGCCGTTGGTGATGTCCACCTGCCCGCCGCCGAAGTTCACCGCGTACAGGCCCTTCTTCACCGAGCGGATCATCTCTTCCGGGTCGTGCGTGCCGGCGAGCATGTAGGTGTTGGTCATGCGCGGCATCGGCAGGTGCGCGAAGGATTCGCGACGGCCGTTGCCGGTGGGCGCCATGCCCATCAGGCGCGCGTTGAGCGTGTCCTGCATGTAACCGACGAGGACGCCGTCCTCGATCAGCGTGGTGCAGTTGGTCTGCGTGCCTTCGTCGTCGATGTTGAGCGAACCGCGACGTCCCGGCAGCGTGCCGTCGTCGACGATGGTGACGCCCGGGGACGCAACGCGCTGGCCGAGGCGACCGGCGTAAGTCGACGTGCCCTTTCGATTGAAATCGCCCTCCAGGCCGTGGCCGACGGCCTCGTGCAGCAGCACGCCCGTCCAGCCGTTGCCGAGCACCACCGGCATCACGCCGGCCGGTGCGTCGACCGCGTCCAGGTTCACCAGCGCCACGCGCAGCGCTTCGCGCGCGAGCTTCTCGGGCTTGTCGCCATCGAGCAGTTCGGAATAGCTGTAACGACCGCCGCCGCCGGCATAGCCGCTCTCGCGACGGCCGTTGTGTTCGACGATGACCTGCACGTTGAGGCGGACCAGCGGACGCACGTCGGCGGCGAGCACGCCGTCGCTGCGCGCAACGAGGATCGTGTCGACGCCGCCGGACAGCGACACCATCACCTGCTTCACGCGCGGATCGGCGGCGCGCAGCATGCGGTCCACGCGACGCAGCGCTTCGACCTTGGCTTCGTTCGCGTAGCCGTCGATGGGATCTTCAGGCACGTAGAGTTCGCGACCGCCGCCGCGCACCAGCGCATGCGGTGCGTGCACCGAGCCGTCGCGCGCGATGGCGCGCGCGGACTTCGCCGCGGTGAGCAGCGCCTGCGTGTTGATCTCGTCGGAGTAGGAAAAGCCCGTCTTCTCGCCGCTGATGGCGCGCACGCCGACGCCCTGCTCGATCGAATGCGCGCCGTCCTTGACGATGCCGTCCTCGACGGTCCAGCTCTCGCGGCGTGCGTGCTGGAAGTACAGGTCGCCGAAATCCACGCCCGGGCCGAGCAGCGTGCCGAAGGTGCGTTCGAGTCCGCCGGCATCGAGCCCGGCGGGCAGCAGCAGGCGGTTTTCGGCGATCTGGATGGGCAGGGTCATGCGGATTCTCTGGAGTGGAACGATGGCCGGCCGCGGCAGCCAGGTGCGGCGAATGTGGCTGTCCGGCCGGGGGCTCTCAAGTGGGAGTCGGCCCCGGCGGGCGGCGGCGGAAGGTCAGGAAGGAGATGGTGGCACAACGAGCCAACGCAACGGGTTCACGGGTGAGGCCGCCGGCGCGAGGCGCTGGATTCAGCCTTCCGGCAGCTCGGCCGCTTTCGCCTGGCCCGACTGCCCACCCACCACTTCCACCTTCGGTTCCTTCCACGGCCCGGTCACGCGATAGGTGCGCGAGGCCATCGCGCCGATTGGCTTCTGCAGCACCGCGTTCGCGGCCGCACCGATCGCCGCGCCCACCGGGCCTCCGGCCAGCGCGCCGGCGACGGTCAGCAGGTTGCCGGCTTTCGGGCGCACTTCGATGGTCTGGTCGAAGGTCTGCGCACGCAGGTTCGCCGCGCCGCGGATGCCGATCGACGCCGCCGGGCCATCGATGGAAAGGTTGTCGCTGCGCGCCATGCCGCCGGTGAAGTTCACCTTTCCGCCGGCGCGATTGAACGCGAAACCCTTGTTGAAGAAATCGCGGAAATCCAGCATCAGCCGGCGCGGGAGCTGGGCCAGGCTCAGCAGGCCGAGCACGCGACCGGCGCCGGGTTCGACTTCCAGCAGGCGGCCGTCGCGGATGTCCGCTTCCAGGCTGCCGTCGAGCGAGGCGACGTTGAACGACGCGGGGCTTCCCGCCCAGCCGGCGTCGAAGTGCATCGTGCCGATGCCGCCGCCCAGTTGCTGGCCCATGCCGAAGCCGGCGAGCAGGCTGCCCAGGTCCTGGCTGTCGATCTTCACGTCCAGTTGCGTGCGCGCGGATGCGCCACGACCGCTCCAGTCGCCGCTCGCGTCGATGCGCTGCTTGTCGGCACGCATCTGCACCTGTTCGATGCGCATGCCGGTCGTGGTCGGCTGCGTTCGCAGCTTCGCTTCGCCCAGGCGCGCGTCGGACACGCGCAGGTCGGCGATGTCGATCGTCAGCGGCGGGATCTTCGCGGGATTGAACGCATCGTCCGCCGGCGGCGCGGTCGGTGGCGGCGTCGGCATTCCGGCCGGCGGCGCGGGAACCTTCGGCGCGCGCCAGAACATGCGGTCGAAACGACCGGCGATGGTCGCGCCGTCGCCCGCGGGAATCAGCACCGCGCCCTGCAGCGCCGCGCCTTCGGCCTGCACGGCGGTGGCGCCGTTCGCGGCCGGCACGACGACCAGGTGCGTATCGGGAAACACGCCGCCGAGCAGGTTCAATTTCTGCGCGGTGACGTCGATGCGTTGCAGCGCCAGACCGTCGCCACCGCCCCCGCCTTCGAGCAGCGCGATCCAGTCGATCGCATCGAGTTCCGCCGCGCGTCCTGTTGCAACCAGGCCGCGCACGGGCGGCACGTCGTCGACGCGATTGGTCCCCAGCGCGAGCCGCACACCGGTCTGGCTCTTGCCGGCTGCATCGTTCGTGCTGCGCGCGCGCACCGCGATGACGTTGCCGAGGTTCACGCGGATATCGCCGCTGCCCATCGGCAAAGGCGTTTCCACCGACGTGGCGAGCGTTTCGCCCGCTGCCTTGCGCAGCGGCTCAGGCAACGTCAGCGAGGTGCCCACCAGGTTGGTCTGCAATTGCAGCAACGCCGGCGCCGTCTTGCCCGGCGCGGCCTTCGGGATCGCCATGGCGATCGTCCATGCCGAACGTCCGTCGACGTGCGGCTTCAACCACGCCATTTCCGGCGCGCGGTCGAGCAGTTCCTTCGCAGACATCTGCGCGTCGAGTCCGGCTTCGAACACATTGCCCTTGTCGCGCACGAAATCGTTGCCCGCGCGCAGCGACAGCGAACCCGGCTGGCCTTCGTGCAGCACCTTCAGGCCTTCCGCGCGGAAGCCGCCGCGCGCGTATTCGGCCTTGCCGCTGACCTGTTCGAAGGCGAGCTTCCAGCGCGGATCGGCGAGCTTCGCCTTGTCCAGCTGCACCGTGCCCTTGATCGAGGTTTCCTGGTGCGGACGCAGCGGCATGTCCATCTCGAAGCCGACCTTCGCCGGACCGCTGGCGACGACGTTGTTCAACGTGTCGGCGTTTTCCTTCTGCAGCGGACTGTGCCGCAGCAGGTTCAGCAAGTGCGTCGCATCGGCAACGCCCTCCGCCTGCACGGTCAGGTCGCCATCCTTGTAGTGGTCGATGCCCGCGCGGATCTGCGGAATCGCAACGCCCCCGATGCGGCCCTGCCCGTTCACCGTGAAGCCGTCGGCGACGAACGACACGTCGGCGTCGAGGCCTTCCACCGCCGGCCACTCCGGCTGGAACTTCACGACGGCGCCGTCGAGTTTCGCGGTCGCTTCGAACAGGCCGTTGCGGTCGCGGAAGGGCCAGTCGTCCAGATCGCCCGAAACCACCGCGTGACCGTCGTGCAGGCGTCCGCCGACGAGCGCGGAGTCGAGCCACGCCACGACTTTGGGCGCCATCAGATGGCGGATCCAGAAGCCCTTGGCAACCGGCACTTCCGCCTGTTCGATGTCGGCGGCGATGTCGATGCGCGGACGCGAACCGTCGCCCTGCCACCACAGGCCGCCGCGCGCCCGCACGCCGAAGCCCTGTCCCTTGATCGCGAGGTCGGACGTACCGATGCGCCAGCCCGCGCCTTCACGCCAGCCGCCGATCGAGCCCAGCAACGACACCGTGTGCGCGACGCCGAAACCGCGCGGCCAGTCGAAGCGCATGGGCGACGACGGATCGACATCGAGCGTGAATCCGTCCGCATCGCCGAGGAACTGGCCGGCCAATCCGCTCAGACCCGGCGCGTTGCCCACCGCATCGAAACCGAACGCGCCGATGCGCGCCTGCGCGCGCAACGCACCGCCGCGCACGCCGGTCACTTCGACGTTCTGCAACGAGACGCGCGGACGCGTGTTGTGCAGCCACACGCGCAGGCCGGAATCGAGGCGATCGCTGAGCGAAGCGGCCGTGAGCAGCGGGCCTGCATCGATGCGATCGGCGATCAGCGCGTAGCGCGCGCCACCGGCGACGACGAGGCCGTCGAGCTTCTGCGCTTCCTTGCCGGTTTCGATACGCAGCGTCTTCGCGTCCACGCGCCAGCCGCCATCGATCGTGCGCCAGCGCGCGAGCGCGGCCACCCGCGCGAACTGCACGCGCGGTACCGAGCCGCCTGCGAGCGGTGCGCCGCGCAGGCCGACGCGGTCGAGCGCGACGTCGGCCGTCACCTGCGTGATGCGGTGATCGCGCAGTTCGGCCCAGGCTTCGGCGCGTCCTTCACCGGATTCGCTGCCGACGCCGGCGATCTGCAACAGTGGCGCCCACGCGGCGAGATCGGCACGGCGCGCGCCCATGTACGCGCGGCCGTCGCCTTTCACGCGGTCGAAATCGAGCACCGTATCCAGAGGCGAGGACGCCGCACCGGCGACGTTCACGCTGGGCCATGCGCGAACGCCGGCGCGTACGCGCGAACCGTCCACGCGAAGGCGCAGGTTGATGCGCGGCACGTGCGCGTCGATGCCGAGATTCGGCGCGATGACGGTGATCTTGCCGTCGATGATCTGCAGCTCGCCCAGGCCTTCCAGCGCGGAGAACGGATCGGTCTGCTGCGGTTGCTCCTGCCCGGGCAGGCCACGCACCTGCCAGCGGCCGTCGTCGGCGCGTTCAAGCGTGAGGTCGAGCCCGCGCAGGCGCAATTCGGAAAACGCGTGCCCGGGCAGCAGGCCGGCGTAGACGGACACGAGCATTTCCGTATCGCCGACGGTGAAAGCCTGCTTGCCCGCGCCGATGCGCAGGTTGTCCAGTCGCAACAGCGGACCGCGACGGGTCCAGTCGGTTTCGACGCGGTCGAACGTCACCGGACGCCCGGCGCGCTCGCTCAGCCACGCGGCCACGCGCTGCGGATTGCTCTCGGCCAGCGGCAGCACCTGGCTGGCGATGGCCAGCAGCAGCGCGACGAGCACCAGCGAGAGCGCGATGAGATAGCCCAGTCCGCGACGGGCGATGCGCATGCGGCGGCGCAACGGGGTGGGCATGGCGATCAGCTACGGTCCAGATGACGCGGGAAGAGGAATGCGGAAAACGGCCCGGCCGCGCGATCCGGCGGAACGGACGGGCCGGAAGGGGCGTGCTCACGGCGGACGCCATTGTCCAACCGCTTCCGCCAACGCAGCGTTACTGCCCCTTCCCCTGCCCCCGCACCAGCGCTCCAGCCCCCCTCAGAGCAGCACGACATCGAACTGCTCCTGCGCATACTGGTCGTCCGCCTGGAAGCGGATCGACTTGCCCAGGAATTCCTCCAGTTCGGCCACCGCCGCGGATTCCTCGTCGGTGATGCGTGCGACCACCTTCGACGAGGCGATCACCATCAGCCGCGGCGCGTCGAACTGGCGCACCTGGCGGACGATGTCGCGGAAGATCTCGTAGGTCACCGTTTCCGGCGTCTTCAGCGTGCCGCGGCCGCCGCATTCATGGCACGGCTCGGACAGCTGGCGTTCCAGGCTTTCGGTGGTGCGCTTGCGCGTCATCTCCACCAGGCCCAGCGGCGAGAACTCGTACACCGTGGTCTTGGCGTGGTCGCGCGCCAATGATTTCTCCAGCTGCCGCAGCACCTGACGCTTGTGCTCGGAGTCGGTCATGTCGATGAAGTCGATGATGATGATGCCGCCCAGGTTGCGCAGGCGCAGCTGGCGCGCCACCGACTGCGCGGCCTCGAGGTTGGTGCGGTACACCGTCTCTTCGAGGTTCCGCTGGCCGAGGAAAGACCCGGTGTTGATGTCCACCGTCGTCATCGCCTCGGTCTGGTCGATGACCAGGTAGCCGCCGGATTTCAGCGGTACTTCCTTGTCGAGCGCGCGCTGGATCTCGTCCTCGACGCCGTACAGGTCGAAGATCGGTCGCGCGCCGGTGTAGTGCTCGATCTTCTCGTCGAGCCCCGGCATGTACTGCGCGGCGAAAACGCGCAGGCGCTCGCAGGTTTCGCGCGAATCCACGCGCACCTTCTCGACGTCCTTGCGCATGAGGTCGCGCACGGCGCGCAGCGGCAGGTTCAGGTCCTCGTACACGCGCTCGCCGACTTTCGCGCTGCGCGCACGCTCTTCGATCAGGCCCCACACGCGGCCCAGGTACGCGACGTCTTCGGCGAGCTGCTCTTCCGGCTGGCCCTCGGCGTTGGTGCGCACGATGTAGCCGTGGCTGTCGCTCGACGGCGCCAGCGAGGTGATGTGCGTCTTCAGGCGCGCGCGCTCGGTTTCATCTTCGATGCGCGCCGACACGCCGACCACGCGCGTGCGCGGCAGCAGCACCAGGTAACGCGATGGAATGCTGAGCTGCGTCGTCAGCCGCGCGCCCTTGCTGCCGATAGGGTCCTTCACCACCTGCACGACGATTTCCTGGCCTTCGCGCAACAGTTCTGCGATGGGCCGCGTCGGCGTGGGCGGAAGCGGCGCTTCCTCGCCTTCGCCCGCGCCTTCGGCGACCGGCGTCGGCTTGACGATGTCGGCCGCGTGCAGGAAGGCCGCGCGTTCAAGTCCGATGTCGACGAACGCCGCCTGCATGCCGGGCATCACGCGCTGCACTTTGCCCTTGTAGATGTTGCCCACCACGCCGCGACGCCAGCCGCGTTCGATGTGCAGCTCCTGCAGCATGCCGTTTTCGACGACAGCGACGCGCGTTTCGCGCGGGGTGACGTTGACGAGGATCTCTTCGCTCATGCGGCGGCTCCCCGGTGTGGATTCTGAAAAGCATTCGACATGGGAGACGGACAAACGCGGATCGATTCGGCCATGGCGATCTTGTGGTTCTGGTACGTCGGACAGTCCGGGCAGCGTTCGCGCAGCATCGCAACCTCCGTCTTCATCCGCTGACATGCCCATTGGTGCTGGCTGTGACCGCCGGAACGTGGTCGTCGAGCAGTCCGAACTCGCGCAGCAGCGTGGCCGTCTCGTACAGCGGCAGGCCCATCACGCCGGAATAGCTACCGGACAGCCGCACGGTGAAAGCTTCGGCCAGCCCCTGGATCGCGTACGCGCCGGCGCGGCCATGCGGTTCGCCGCTGGCGACATAGGCGTCGATCTGCGCAGAGGTCAGTTCGGCGAACGTCACCTCCGACTTCGACACCAGCTGGCGCTCGCGCGCAGGCGACACCAGCGAGACCGCCGAGATCACCTGGTGCGTGCGGCCGGACAGACGGCGGAGCATCCGGGCCGCGTCGGCGTCGTCGACGGGTTTGCCGAAGACCTCGTCGCCGAGGACGACTTCGGTGTCGGACCCGAGCACCACGGCCGTCGGATTGCCGACCACATGCAGCAGGCCGGCGCCGGCCTTTTCGCGCGCGACGCGGCGCACGTAGTCCTCGGGCGGCTCGCCGGGCTGCGGGTGTTCGGGGATGTCGATGTCGAGCAGGCCGAAACCTGCACCCGGCCGGCCGGACAGGAGCCGGCCCAGCAGTTCGCGACGACGAGGGGATTTGGAGGCGAGATACAGCATGTCGCGAAGCATAACCCGCGCTGACTGGGGCACCGGGTGGCGCGTCATCGGTAACCCCGACGAAGCTCACGAATCGTTCACCGGATCGCCAAGACCCTTCGCCTTGTTCAAGATGGGTCCGTTCAAGTTGGGCCCGTCGCTTGACGGCGCCCTTCCAACCCAAGGAGTTGTCATGCACCAAGCGTCCCGCGTTTCCCCCCGTCGCGTTTCCCTGCGTCCGCTCGTCCTTGCCGCCGTACTCGCCTTCGGAGCCTTCCCCGCCGTGAGCCCCGCCCAGACCACGCCTTACGTCGCCACCGAAGGCACGCTGCTCAACGTGTCGGCGCAGGCCGAAGCCCGCCGCGCACCGGACATCGCCACGCTCTCCACCGGCGTGGTCACGCAGGCCGCCGACGCCAATGCCGCCATGCGCGCCAATGCAGACCAGATGGCAAAGGTCGTCGCGGCGATCAGGGCCGCCGGCATCGCCGAACGCGACGTGCAGACCAGCGGCGTCAATCTCAACCCGCAGTACAAGTACGGCGACAACCAGCCGCCGACGATCACCGGCTACCAGGCGATCAACAACGTGAACGTCGTCGTTCGCGACATCGCCAAGCTCGGGAAGATCATGGATGCCCTGGTCGCCACCGGCGCCAACCAGATCAATGGCCCGACGTTCGACCTGGACGACGCCAAGAAGGAAGCGGCCTACGACGAAGCGCGTCGTTCCGCGATCGAGAAAGCCCAGGCCCGCGCCGAGATGTACGCCAAGACGCTGGGCAAGAAGGTGCGCCGCATCGTCAGCATCAGCGAAGGCGGCAGCTTCGCCCCGCCCCGCCCGATGCCGATGATGGCGATGAAGGCGATGGATCGCGCGGAATCCACGCCGATCTCACCGGGCGAAAACGTTCTGTCGGTCAATCTGGACGTGGTGTTCGAACTCGGTAACTGACCATGACCCCGCTCCACATCAACGCGTCCGGCAAGACCGCTCCTCCTGCTTCCGATCCGAAGTCCGGCCGTAACCCCGGCTACGCGGAGACCGAACCGCGCGATCGCGAGGATGCGCACGAGCCGAAGCAGCGCAAGAAACCCCACCCGGACGACGGTGGGCTGGATCGCGAACCGGAGAGCGGTCCGAAGCCGGACTGAAAACCGTCATCGCTGTTGCCACGAGGGCCCGCATTGCGGGCCCTCTGCTTTTCATGCACCCGTGTCTCGCGTGCATCCGATGCATCGATCCCAACCCCGTTGCAGCCCGTCGCGCGTTAGCCATCCGTGCACACCACAGGAGGCAGCGCCATGGCACATGCACACGCGATTGGATTCTCCTCGCCCGCGCGCGAACCGCTCGACGTCAGCCGCATCACGGCGTTTGCCGGCACGATCGCCATCAACGTCGCCCTGATCCTCCTGCTGCTGGCACCGTTGTCCGACCGCCTACCGAACCTTCCGTCGATCGCGAAGGATCCGGTGCTTGTCCTGTGGCAGCCGCCGCGCCCGAAGATCGTCGAACCTCCGGTGCCCGAGCCGGTCGTGCCGCGCCCGCCGACCGCGACCACCCAACCCGTGCGCCAGCCGCAGCAGGTCGTGCCAGTCGAAACGCCCATCGTTGATCCGCAACCCGGTGATGTCGCGATCGAACCGGTGGATATCGCGCCTGACCCCGGTCCGGCGATCGACCCCATGCCGCCTTCGGGCGCGCAACTGCAGGCATTGCGCTCACCGCCGCCGCCCTATCCCGCCGAAGCAATGCGCAACGGTTTGAAGGGCGTTGTCGAACTCGAAATCCTTGTCGGTGTCGACGGTCGTCCGCTCGACGTGCGCATCGTGCGCAGCAGCGGCCATCGCGTGCTCGACCAGGCCGCGCGTCGCACGGTGTTGTCGAAGTGGACGTTCGTGCCGGCGATGCGCGATGGACACGCGGTGGAAGCGTTGGGGCGCGTGCCGATCGAGTTCGTGATGTGAGGCGCAGGACAGCGCAACGCGGAAGAATCATTCGCATATCTGGATGTTGATTACGTACGCAGAATTTCCGGTTGGCTGCAGGCGCCGATGAACCACGTCATCCCAGCGCACGGAAGCCGTTCATCGCCAACAGGAAAGCTATGCGTAACTCACGAAATCGGCTCCATCCGCTTGCGCTGTCCCTGCAACTTGCAATTGCCGCGTCCGCGATCCCTTCAATGGCCAGCGCCCAATCGCTATACGCTGGTCCCGGCACCACCAGCACCGTAACCGGCTCCACCTTCAACAACTCCGCCACCGATGGCGAGACGTTCCGCGCTGAAAACGGCGGATCCATTTCGGGCGACGCCACTGTCAACAGCAGTGGCGACAGCGGCACGGCGCTGGTCGCGTCGACGAAGGGCAAAATCTCCCTAACCAACTCCAAGGTCACGGCAAGTGGCGCGGACGGAACGGGCGTCTGGGCTGAGGACGAGGGTGTTGTATCGCTCAAGAACAGCACCGTCGATGTATCAGGCCTCCGCGGGACGGGTGTCCTGGCCTGGGACGGCACGGTCAACATGGACGGAGGTTCCGTCAGCGTCGGTGCGAACGGCGGCAACGCCATTCTCGCGCGCGGCACCTCGGGCACGGTGATGTCGAAAGACCAGAGCCTCTCCACCGCCGGCGTGAGCACCGACGTGGTGAGGGCCGAGAAGGGCGGCCACGTCACCTTGACCGGAAGCAAGGCGCTCGCCAACGGAAACGGTAGCCGCGGCGCTATCGCGTCGGGCACCGGCAGCCGCATCGATGCGACCAACGCCGAGATCAAAGTGGATGGCACGGCGTCGCATGGCGTCGTCAGCACCGGCGGCGGCACTGTCAATCTGACCGACTCCAAGGTCATCTCGACCGTCAACGATAATCGCGCCCTGATTGCAACCGGCAAGGGAAGCTCGATCACCGCGATCAGGACCGAAGTCACTTCTTCGGGAACGAACGCATTCGGCGCCGGCGTGGAGAGCGGCGGCATGATGAGCCTGAAGGACGGCTCCAGTGTCGCGGTCACGGGCGACAATGCGTACGGCGTGACGGCAATCGACAAGGGCAGCGAATTGACGGTGGATGCATCGACCGTCACGACCGCCGGCGCATCCGGGTTCGGCGCGGTGGCGACAAAGGAAGCTCACCTGCTGCTCACGAACGGCGCCACCATTTCAACGGCCGGTGCAAACGCTCATGGCATGCGCGTGCAGAGCGGCGCTGTGGCGCGCGTCGAAGGTGCATCGGGAATCACCACGAGCGGCGAGACCGCATTCGGCGCGGTAGCTGAGGGTGCGGGTACCGAACTCACGCTTGATGGCGCCAACATCCAGACCTCCGGCAAAACCGCGTGGGGCGCCCTGGCGATGGATGGAGCTCGCCTGACCGCCACCAACGGCGCCACCATTTCGACGACAGGCGCCAGTGCAGTCGGCGCTCAATCCGAGAGCGGCAGCACCGTGCTCATCGACAGCGGATCGAGTGTCACTGTGGCCGGCGACGACTCGCATGGTGTCGCCTCTCTCGATACAGGCAGCACCTTGACGGTCGATGCTTCGACCGTCGAAACCACGGGCGCCCACAGCGCTGGTGCCATCGCGGCGGGCGGATCCCACCTCGTCATCCAGAACGGTTCGACCATCTCGACGAAGGGCGAAGGCAGCTACGGCGTGGTCGCAACCGGGAAGGACAGCGTCCTCTCCGTCGCCGCGAGCACGGTCACTACGTCGGGCGACAAGTCGCCGGCCGCCGTCGTCGAGGCGGGCGGACTGCTCACATTGGGCACTGATGCCAAGGTTGAAGCCGCCGGTGCCGAATCCAACGCGATCGAAGTGACCGGCAACGGCAGCAAGGTCACGGCCGACGGCGCAAGCCTGACGAGCGCGAACGCCGCCGGCATCGTGATGGCACAGGGCACTTCCGCCGAGCTGGTGGACACCGCGGTGACGGGTTCGACGCACGCCGCCGCCTTCCTCATGAACGGCACCACGCCGATCACCGCGCCGGCCACCCTCACGGTGTCGGGCGGCTCACTCGAGTCCGACGGTGCCGTCGTGCAGTCGCAGGGACCGGTACGTGCGAACGTGACGTTGGCCGACGACGTAACCGCCACCTCGTCCAGTGGCGAACTGGCGCGCGCGACCGGCGTCAGCACGCTGTCGCTGACATTGCGCAGCGTCGACCTGCTGGGCGACGCCCGCGCTGACCTTGGTGCCAACCTCGACCTCACGCTCGACAATCAGGCCCAGCTGACTGGCGCCGTTTACAACGGTCGTCAGTTGTCGATGCTCGGGGGATCGGTGTGGAACGTGACGGCGTCGTCCGATGTCGCTTCGGCGTCCAACGCAGGCCAGATCGCCTTTGCCGCTCCCACTGCGGGCAACTTCAAGACGCTTACGGTCCGCGGCGACTACACAGGCAACAACGGCCTGGTCACGATCAACACCGCGCTGGGCGATGACGCCTCGGCGACCGACAAGCTGATCGTCAATGGCGGCACGGCTGGCAGCACGAACCTGCACGTCAACAATGCGGGCGGTGCGGGTGCCTACACCACCGCCGACGGCATCCAGGTCGTGCAGGTCGGTGGCGCTTCGAACGGCACCTTTGCGCTGGACGGTCGCGTCGTGGCCGGCGCGAACGAATACCTGCTCGCCCAGGGTGGCAAGGTCAACCCGGCCGACGGCGACTGGTACCTGCGCTCGGAAGCACCGGTGCCGCCCCCGGTCGACCCGGTCACTCCCGTAGATCCGGTCACGCCCATTGATCCGGTCACTCCCGTTGATCCGGTCACGCCGGTCGATCCCGTCGTCCCGGTCGATCCTGTCGTCCCGACCGATCCGGTCGCTCCCACTGATCCGACCACTCCCACCGATCCCATCAGCCCGGCAGATCCCGTCGTGACGGTCGACCCGACGCCAGTCGCTCCGGATCCGACGCCGATCGCGCCCGCCACGCCGCTCTACCGCCCCGAACCCGCCGCCTACCTCGCCAACCAGGCGGCGTCGGTCGGCATGTTCGAGCACTCGATGCACGACCGCATGGGTGAGCCGAACCTGGGCAAGCGTGGCGACGACGGCCGCACGTCGGCCGGCTGGGTGCGTGTGGTTCGCAACCAGATGGACGGCACCACCGGCGCGGATCAACTCCACAACGGAACCGACACCTCGGTGCTGCAGATCGGCGGCGAGATCGCGCGCTGGAACGACGACAGCCGCTTCCACCTCGGCCTGATGGGCGGCACCGGCCGCGCCAATTCGCTGGTGGAGTCGGACCTCACCGACTATCGCGCGAAGGGCAAGGTCATCGGCTACAACCTGGGCGTCTACGGCACCTGGTTCGCCAATGCGAAGGACACCACCGGTCTGTATCTGGACGGCTGGCTGCAGTACGGCCGCTACGACAACAGCGTGCAGGGAGATTACCTGGCGGACGAACGCTACGACTCGCACACGCTGTCGGCATCGGTCGAAGCCGGCTATGCGATGCGATTGAACGAAGGCGGCAAGACCGACTTCTACATCGAACCGCAGGCGCAGGCGATCTTCACCGACTACTCGGCGTCGAAGCACGTCGAAGCCAACGGCACCGTGATCGACGACGTCGAAGCCGGCGGCTGGACCAGTCGACTGGGCGTGCGTTTCTACGGCCACGCCGCACCGTCGAACGCCAACCTCGTGCAGCCCTTTGTCACGCTGAACTGGTGGCGTGACGCGGATCGCAACGTGATGTCGTTCAACGACGCAACGTTGGCGCTCGAACTGCCGCGCGATCGTTACGAGGCGAAGTTGGGTGCGCAGGCACAGCTCGGCGGCGGCTGGACGGGCTGGGGCAACCTCGGTCTGACGTACGGCGCGGGCGACTATCACGATGTCACCGGCCAGCTCGGCCTGAACTATCGCTGGTAAACCCCGCTCAAGCAGCAAGCACGAAGCCACCCCGGGCAACCGGGGTGGCTTTTTGTTGCACACGCTTCGAGACTGCGTCAGGCCCGGTGGTACGGATGATTCGCCAGCAACGCCGCCGCGCGATACAGCTGCTCCGCGGCGACCAGGCGCACCAGCATGTGCGGCAGCGTGAGCGGTCCGAGCGACCACGATTCGTCGCCACGCGCGATCACGTCCGGCGCGTGGCCTTCGGGTCCGCCGATTAGGAACGCAAGATCGCGTCCCTGCGCGCGCCAGTGTTCGAGGCGTTGCGCCAGTTGTTCCGACGACCACGTCTTCCCGCGTCCATCCAGCGTCACCACGAGCGCGTTCTTCGGCAATGATGCGATCACGCGCGCACCTTCGTCCTGCGTCGCACGCACGGCGTCGCGCCCCTTGCCGCGCAGGCCGGGTTCGATTTCGACCAGTTCCAGCGGCAACCAGTGCGACAGGCGCTTCTGGTATTCGCCGAATCCCTCGCCGACCCAGCGCGGCGCGCGCTCACCCACTGCGATCAATTTCGCTTTCATCGGTGAGATGGTAACCGCGCCTCGTCACGATCCGCGCCGCTGACGCGCGCGTGTCATCGAACGGCCATGCCGCACTCCCAGCATTCGGGCTTCCCCCAGCCCCGCAGGAGATGCAGATGGACGCATTGGGTTCCTCCCGCCGCCAGGTCCTCAAAGGTGGCGCTGCCGCAATGGCCGTTGGTGCGATCGGCAGCCTTGGCGCGCTGTACACGCGCCAGGCGCTCGCCGGTGGCGATCCCACCCGCCTGGCGCCGATTCCCGGCCGCTACGGCCCGCTCGCACCGGTCCTCGATCGCAGTACCGGCCTGCCGTTGCTCCAGCTGCCGCGAGGCTTCAGCTATCGCTCCTTCGGCTGGTCGGGTGACGTCATGAGCGACGGCCAGCCCTGCCCCGACCGCCATGACGGCATGGCGGTGGTCGCCGTGCGCAAGCCCGGTCGCGGTCGTTTCGATCGCGATGGCCGCGGGCACGGCCAAGGCCACGAACTCGTCCTCATCCGGAATCACGAACGCGGCGGCGCAACGCCGATCAACGCGCCGGGCACGTACGACACCGGCGACATCGGGGGCGGCCAGCGCGCGGGTGGCGGCACGACGACGCTGACGCATCGCAACGGCGAATGGCACGGCATCGAGGCGAGCCTCGGCGGCACGCTGGTCAACTGCGCTGGTGGTCCGACGCCGTGGGGCACGTGGCTGAGCTGCGAGGAGATCAAGACCGATGCGACTTCCAGCACCGGTCGCAAGCACGGTTACGTGTTCGAAGTGCACTCCGATGCCGAACGCACCAGCGGTCGCCCGCTGGTCGGGCTCGGTCGCTTCAGTCACGAAGCGGTCGCGATCGACCCGCGCACCGGCATCGTCTATCTCACCGAAGACGACCGGAACAAGGCCGGCCTGTATCGCTTCATTCCGAACGATCGCGCCGGCCGTTACGGCTCGCTCGAACACGGCGGCCGCCTTCAGGCCGCGCGCGTTCGCGGAAAGCGCAACGCGGATCTGACGGTGGCGAAGATCGGCGACGAATATGCGTTGGAGTGGGTCGATGTCGCCGATCCGGACCTGGACAGCATCGCGGCGCCCGCAGGCTTTCCCGACATTTCCGCGGGCGAAACGCTGAGCGGCACGTTTGCGCAGGCCTGGGCCGACGGCGCGCTGCGCATGAGCCGCGGTGAAGGCATCTGGCACAGCTACGGGAAGATGTTCATCGTCGACACCAGCACCGGCGTGGACGCCGATGGCCGTCGCGGTCGCGGCAACGGCGCGGTGTGGGTGCTCGATCTTGTGACGCAGCGCATTCGCGCGTTGTTCGTCAGCGGGCACCAACTGGCCGCGCACAATCCCGACAACATCACCGTAAGCGCGCGCGGCGGCGTGCTGCTGTGCGAGGACGGCGGCGAAAGTCCCGACCAGTACGGTCCCGGTGCGCGCCTCATCGGACTCACGCGCCAGGGCGAGTCGTTCTACTTCTGCAAGAACAACATCGAGCTGACGTCGACGCAGATCGCGAATGCCGGCAAGACGATCGTCGAAGGCGATTACCGCGAGAGCGAGTTCTGCGGCGCGTGCTGGGATCCGTGGAGCCGGACGCTGTTCGTGAACATCCAGACGCCGGGGATCACCGTCGCGATCACGGGGCCGTGGGAGCGCGGGCATCTGTAGGAACGACGGCGCACGCACGCTGCAAACGAGAACGGCGCCTTCCGGCGCCGTTCTTCATTCGACGATACGAAGGCAGCGCTTCAGTAGCGCGCGCTCGCTTCCACTTCGTCTTCTTCCGCTTCCGGCGGCTGGTCGCCGACCGTCCACAAACGCTCCAGCGCATAGAACTCGCGCACGCGCGGCAGCATCACGTGGACCACGACGTCGCCCAGGTCGACCAGCACCCATTCGGCTTCGCGCTCGCCTTCAACGCCCAGCGGCTGGACGTCGAGTTTCTTGGCGAACTTTACGATTTCGTTGGCGATGGACTTCACGTGACGGGTCGAAGTGCCCGAAGCGATGACCATGTAGTCGGTGACACTGCTCTTGCCGCGGACGTCGATCTCGGTAACATCGCGCGCCTTGAGTTCTTCGACGGCCGCATGCACGGTCTTCAGCAGGAGATCCACCGGCGGCGGCGGGTTGGGCAGGCGGGTCTTGATGACTTGCGCTTCGGTACTCAAGGGGCGATGACTCTCTGATCGGAATGTGCGGTGCACGGGGATTATAACGAAGCCCGCGTGACGCCCCGGACGCCATAGAGGGCATTTCGACGGATGTATTCGGCCACGGCGGGCGCCACGCCCGCTTCCCACGGCTCGCCGGCTGCGATGCGGCGGCGAAGCTCCGTGGAGGACTCCGGGCGCTCCCGGCGCAGGGGGAAAACGGCGAGGCAGCCCGCCGGGGTGCTATTCAGCATCCGGATGTCGCGCCGGCGCGGGCCGATCTCGGCCTCGACTTCCGGCGCCACCGCCGCAACCGCAGCCGCCTCCAGATGCGATCCCGGGCGAGCGACGGCCAGTACGTGCGCCAGCGTGAACAGCTCGCGCCAGCGGTTCCATGTGTGCAACTGCAGCAGCGAATCGCCGCCGATCATCCACACCAGCGGCGCGTCCGACCCGAGTTCGGCGCGCAGTTCGCGCAACGTGTCGACGGTGTAGGACGGCCCGTCGCGGTGCAGTTCGCGACGATCGACCTTGAGGTTTCGTTCGCCCGCGATGGCGAGGTCGAGCATGCGTGCACGGGCGTGGGCATCGGCATGCGTTGCGTCCTTGTGCGGCGGATCCGCCGCCGGCACGAGGAAGACGCGTGCGTCGAGCGCGTCGCGCACTTCGCATGCGACCGAAAGGTGGCCCGCATGCACCGGGTCGAAGGTTCCGCCGTAATAGATGCGCAGGGTCATGCGCTGCGTGCGTCAGCCGGCGAGCAGGCGCGTCGCGCGCGGTTCGGCGACGGCGAGCAGCAGGCGTTCCAGCGCCAGCCACGCGTCGGCGGGCTCCTCGCCCACGCGCATGCGCCCTTTGGCGATTCGGTCCACGCGACCGGCTTCGGCGACGAACGCATCCCAGCGCGGCGACGCATGGCGCGCCAGCGCGCGCTTGTACATCGGCTGCTTGGAATCCCAGATGCGCTGCGCCTTGAACTCGGACGCGAGATTGCCGCCACGCGCCTGCACGCGTGCGAGCATGGCGGCGCGCTGCAGTTCCATCACGATCATGCCCAGCAGGCCGGGCACGGCCTCGCCTTCGGCACGCAGGCCGGCGAGCATGCGCGAGACCTGCGCGCCCTGCCCGTTCATCGTCGCGTCGACGAGGCGGAACACATCGAAGCGCGCCGCATCGGCGACCAGTTCGGCCATGCGTTCGCGATCGAGCGGCTGTCCGTCGGACAGCAGCGCGAGCTTGTCGATTTCCTGCGCCGCCGCGAGCAGGTT
>Ga0102591_1001915_pt1 | contig 25287 bp, 21 predicted proteins | sample AraplaCol_mCL_r2_2_FD_76860 | JGI IMG/M metagenome (GOLD analysis project Ga0102591, IMG submission 76860) | Arabidopsis root microbial communities from North Carolina, USA - plate scrape MF_Col_mCL_r2 (SPADES assembly) (version 2) | ecosystem: Host-associated > Plants > Roots > Endosphere... | reverse complement strand
CCGACAGCGCGGCGCTGGCCGCCAGGTCTCAGAGGCCGGCCGTCTGGGCGCCGAGCGGGGCCAGCAGCAGGCCGACGCCCAGGAAGTTCAGCGCGATCTTCGGGTGCTCCAGCGGCGGGAAGTTGAAGTCGCGTTCGGGCTGGGCCTGCTGCAGGCCCGCGACGAAGAAGTTGCGGGCGATCAGCAGCAGCGGAACCGAGATCCAGGCGCCCGGAAAGGCGCCGGCCGCCATGAGCGCGGCAAGGCTGACCAGGGTCAGCAGCCGGTCGGCCAGCAGGTCGAACATCGCCCCGAATGTCGAGGTCTGGCCGAAGCGCCGGGCGACCCAGCCGTCGAGCACGTCGGTCAGGCCGGCGCCTAGGAACAGGGCCAGGGCGATCCAGCCGGCGTCGGCGAGAACGGCCCAGGCCAGGAATGGCAGGGCGATCAGGCGAAGCGCGGTCAGCAGGTTGGCCAGCATGTCGGCCTCCTTCTAGCGATAGGCGGCGACCATCGCCCTATAGGCGGCCTGGCTCTTGGCCAGCGCTTCCGGTGAGCGGGCGCTGAGCACGAAGGTCAGGAAGAAGGTCTGGCCGTCGGCGTCGACCTCCTGGCCATAGGCGACGAGTTCCCAGTTGGCGCCCTTGCCAGGCGTCTGGCGGTAGAGCGTCAGCGGGGCGCCGACGGCGGTGGCCATGTCCGGCAGGCGCTCGAGCTTCAGGCCTGGATCGTCGGCCAGGAACTTGGCCTGGTCCTGCTCCAGAAACCCCGTCAGGTCGTCGGCGTCGCCGTCGCGACGGGTCGCGCAGGCGTAGATGACCGCCGGGGCGTCCCTGAAGGTCTGGCCCGCCGGCGTGAGAGCCTTGCAGTTGTTCTCGTGCCTGACGTCGTCAAGCGCGCTCCACCCCGCCGGGGCGGCGATCTCGGGCCACCAGTGCGGCTCGAAGCCCATTTCCGTGGGGATCACGGCCTTGGTGATCTGGGCGACGGCGGGGATCGGGGCGAGCAGGGGCAGCAAGGCCAGGGCCGCCAGCGGCGGGAAGCGTGTCATGCGTTGGGTTCCTGCGAGAAGCATCCGGACAGACGCGCGGCGCATGGGCTCAGGCCGACAGCGGTTCGGTTTCGGCCGCCGGCTTCTTGCGCGGCGGATCGACCAGCACCGAGGCCTTCACCGGCTGGCCGGTGGCCTCAGCGATCAGTTCGTTGGTGCGGCCTTCGACGGTGTTTTCCAGCAGCTTCATGAACTCGACCTTCTGCAGGTCCTGGGGCAGGGCGGGCAGGAACTCGACCGTGGCGCGGCCGGGGGTCTTCTTCTTTTCCTGCTGCTTCCAGAAACAGCCGAGATTGGTGGCGACGGGCACCACCGGCAGGCCGAAGTCCTGGCTCATGTGATAGACGCCGGTGCGGTAGCGATAGCGCTCGCCGGGCGCGGCCAGGTGGCCTTCCGGATAGATCAGGATGCGGCGGCCCTCGGCGGCGACTTGGGCGGCACTCTTGGAGAGGGCGGCGCGGGCTTCCGGTCCGCCGCAGCTATCGACGACGATGGCCCCGAACTTCTTGAGGATGCCGCCCAGCAGCGGGAACTTCTCCAGGTGGTCGCCGGTGACGAAGCTGAGATTGTCGAGATTGGCGAACATCACGAAGCCGTCGCCCCAGCTGTGGTGCTTGGCGGCGATGATGAAGGCGCCCTTCGGCAGGTTCTCCTGGCCCTTCAGCTCGACCTCGACGCCGGCGAAGACCCGCAGGGCCCAAAGCATGCGCTTCGAATAGAGCCGCAGGGCGAAGGTCACTGGACGGCGGCCCGGCAACAGCGCCGAGAGCGCCGCCGACAGGCCGTAGAAGATCGACAGCACCCAGTAGTAGGCGTTGAACAGCGCGCTGCGCATGTATCGGGGTTCCCTAGCGGGCTTTCAGCACGGCGAGGACCGCCGCGGTCATCAGGGGGGCGTGGGCCGACAGCAGGTCTTCGCCCAGGCGGCCGTAGGCGCGGTTCTGGGCGGTCTGGGTGATGACGCCGATGGCCATGGCGGCGATGACGCGCGGGTCGCCCGGCGGCAGCTCCATCTTCAGCATGGCGTGCTTGATGATCGTCTCGACCAGGGTGACCGGGTCGCGGCCGTCTTCCTGGTAGTAGGGCAGGAAGTGGTGCAGCTGCAGCAGATGGAACGAGAACAGGGTCCAGTCCTCGTCGGCCGCCGTGCAGTAGGCGCGGACGATGGCGCCGGCCTTGGCCTCGACGCCGTGGACGGCGCTCGCCTCGGCCTCGATCAGCTCGGACAGCCGCCGGTGGGCGGCCATGAACAGGCCGAGGGCCAGCTCGTCCTTGCTCTTCCAGTGGCGGTAGATCGCGCCTTCCGAGACTTCGGCGCGGGCGGCGATCAGCTTGGTGGTGGCCGCGTCGACGCCCTGGGCGGCGAAGACCTCGAGGGCGGCGCGTTCGATGCGGGGCTTTGCGCTCATGAGACCGACGTTACATCAGATCTCACGGATTGCAAGTAAGCGCTCACACACGCCCTGGCGATTGACGAGCGGGGCGGGCGCGGTCATGCACGGCCATGGTCCAGACGGTTCTGATCTATTCCATGGGCGAGGTGATCGGCGATGGCCTGATCAAGCTGCCCTTCGTGGCCGGCCTGCGCGCGGCCTTTCCCGATGCGCGGATCACCTGGTGCGCGGCCAAGGGCGAGACGGTCTATGACGGCCCGCTGAAGCGCGTCGTGGCCGGCTATGTCGACGAGATCCTCAAGGACGGCGTCACCGGCGCGGGCGCGCTGGACGTGCTGCCGTGGGTCAAGCCGTTCGGCGGACGGACCTTCGACCTCGTCATCGACACCCAGGAGAACCTGCGCCGCAGCCTGGTGGCGCGGCGAGCCGCCAAGGGGCGGTTCGTCTCAGCCGCGATGGAAGCCCGCAAGAGCGACTGGCCGGCGGCCGTGGTCGATCGGCTGGCGCGGCTGCTGGCCCTGGCGAGCGACGGGCAGGGCGCCTTGCGGCCCCTGGCCCTGACCGAGACCGACGCCCTTTCGGCCGCCGGCGCCCTGCTGCCGGACGGCCCCGTCTATGTGGGTCTCGCGCCCGGCGCCGGCGGCCAGGAAAAGCGCTGGTCGCTGGAGCGCTATCTCGACCTCGCCCGCGACCAGCAGGCGGCTGGGCGGACGCCGGTGTTCTTCTTCGGGCCCGACGAGGCGGCCGATGCGGCGATCGCCCGCGCCGAGGTTCCTGGCGCCCTGTTTCCCGAAGCCGATCGCGGCGACGGCTTCACCTCGGTGAAGGGACCGCTGCTGGCCATCGCCCTGGCCGGGCGGCTGGCGGCGGCGGTCGCCAACGACGCCGGTCCCGGACACATGCTGGCGGCGGGCGGGGCGCCCCTGCTGTCGCTGCAACTGAACCGCCGCAAGGCGGTCAAGTTCCGGCCTGCCGCGCGCCGTCTTGAGGTGCTATGCGCCGAGGACTACGGAGAGGACATGGCCGCTCTTCCGACCGATGTCGTTAAGGCCGCCCTCGACACCCTGATCGCCGGAGTTTCCTGATGTCCATCCTCGCCCCCATTTCCGCCGGCGAGCTCGTCGACAAGATCACCATCCTGCGCGTGAAGGCCGAGCGTATCGGCGATGCGGCCAAGGAGGCCAATGTCCGCAAGGAGCTGACCCTGCTGGAGGGAATCGCCGCCGAGAAGCTGACGCCCAGCGCCGAGCTCGACCGGCTGACGGCGGAACTGACCGATATCAACGCGGCGCTTTGGGACATCGAGGACGGCAAGCGGGCCTGCGAACGGCGCCAGGAATTCGGCCCCGAGTTCGTCCAGCTGGCCCGCCGGGTCTACATGGACAACGACAAGCGCGCCGCCGTGAAGCGTCAGATCAACGCCCTGACCGGCTCCGACATCGTCGAGGAAAAGAGCTACAAGCCGTACTGATCGGCATTTCAAATCAATCTGTTGCGCCAGATTTTCGAGGCGCGCGAAGAGGGCGGCCCGCCAGGCGGAGCCGCCCTTCGTCGTTCCGGCGTCTAGCGCTTCACTGCGATTGCGACACCGAACGACGCTACCTGGCAATCTGACGAAATCCGCCGCCAAAGAGGTCTCGCCGATAATGACACCGGTTACCGCTTCTGGGCGGCGACCGGAGGGCGGCGCGGATCACACGAGCCTCCTCCGAAGGAAACGACAGGGAGGGGGAGGCATCATGCTTCAAACGACATTCCAACGTCGCGCCGCGGCGCGTCTGTGCGCGGCCGCGTCCGTGCTGGCTCTGAGCGCCGGGGCGGCTCATGCTCAAGAGGCGGCTCAGGCCTCGGGCCAGTCCGTCGAGAACACCGCCGTCGAGGAGGTGGTGGTCACAGGCTACCGCGCGGCCCTGCAAAGCGCCATCAGCGTCAAGCGCAACGCCAACGTGATGGTCGACGCCATCAACGCCGAGGACATCGCCGACTTCCCCGACGCCAACCTCGCCGAGTCGCTGCAACGCCTGCCGGGCGTGTCGATCGACCGCGAGAACGGGGAGGGGCGCACGATCACCGTCCGCGGCCTGGGCAGCGACTTCACCCGGGTGCGCCTGAACGGCCTGGAGGCGCTGTCGACGGCGGCGGCCACCGATTCCGGCACCAGCCCCAACCGCTCGCGCGGTTTCGACTTCAACACCTTCGCCTCGGAGCTTTTCAACTCGCTGAAGGTCCAGAAGACCGCCTCGGCCGAGACCGACGAGGGCTCGCTGGGCGCGACGGTCGACCTGCAGACCGGCCGGCCGTTCGACTTCAAGGGCCGGCGCCTGGCACTGTCGATCCAGGATTCCTACTACGAGAACGGCGGCAATCACGTGCCGCGCATCGCGGGCCTGGTTTCCGACCGCTGGAACGACACCAGGATCGGCGACCTCGGGGCGCTGTTCTCGCTGGCCTACAACTCGCGCAAGCAGACCATCGACAGCTATCAGCGCCAGGCCGGCCAGAGCGACCTGCTGTACCGCAACGCCACCCACACCGGCGCGACGACGACGGCCACGGGCTTCGCGACGGTGGCGGAAGGCTCCAGCGCCGACGCCCTGGCGCAGATGAACGACCTGACGGTGATCCCGGCCCTGGCGACCCTGAACCACGCCGAGCTGCAGCAGGAGCGGATCGGGGCCACGGCGGCCTTCCAGTGGCGGCCGACGCCCAAGACCACGGTGACCACGGATCTGGTCTATTCGCGCCTGTGGCAGGACCAGACGAACTACCAGCTGCAGACCGTTGGCCTGAACCGCAACAACACCAAGACGGTGACCTCGGGCGGCAAGACCTATTCGACCTACAACGCGTCGACCGCCCCGGCGAGCGTGCAGCGCCAGATCCTGCCGTACTGCACCAGCCAGACGGCCACGGCCTATCGCGACGCCATCGACTGCGGCACGGACCTCTACGGGTCCTCGCTCGTGTCGGGCACGAGCTACAGCTACAATCCCAACAACCTCGAGCCCTACGACTACTACTACAAGTACGGCTACAACGGGCAGACGGGGACGGCGGGCGTGCTGGGCGCGATCCAGGCCCTGGTCGGCCGGCCGGCGACCCAGGTGCTGGAAGCCCACGTCAACGACGCCAACCAGGCCGACTATCTGGTGATGGACAATGTCGACGTCCGCTCGGCCGCCGACGAGAGCTACTACACCACCACCTTCCAGCAGGCCTCGTTCAACGTCGCCCACGAGTTCAGCGACCGCTTCACCCTGAACGCCACCTACGGCCTGTCGCGCTCGCGCACCCAGAACACCGGCCTGCTGGTCGAGTTCAACCACATGGACGCCGACGGGGTGGTCTATGACGAGCGGGGCGGCGGCTCGATGCCGATCCTCAACTTCGGCTTCAACGTGGCCGACCCGACCCAGTGGGACACGGTCAAGGGCTTCTCGGCCCTGCGCCACTACGAGCGCTATGTCGATAACCGCTATGAGACCGCCAAGGTCGATCTGAAGTACGACATCGACGACGACCTGACCTGGAGCGGCGGCGTCGCCCGGCGCGTCTACCAGTTCACGACGGCGCAGTACCAACGCCTGTCGACCGAGACCCTGAACCCGACGCTGCTGGAAGCCGGCACGACGACCGCGGCGATGAGCAAGCTGGTGAACTGGGGCGCGGGTCTGGACGTTTCGTCCGGCACGCCGACCAGCTTCATCGTGCCCGACATCGACAAGTTCCGCAGCCTGTTCGGCTTCGACTGCAACTGCGTGAACAAGTGGGGCGACTGGCGACTGTCGTCGAAGTCCAACCCCGGCAACGCCTATTCGGTGACCGAGACCGACACCAGCTTCTACAACCAGTTCGACTTCCGCAGCGGCCTGTTCGACCGCACCCTGCGCGGCAATGTCGGGGTGCGCTACGCCCTGACCGAGCTGGAATCGAACGGCTATTCGACCTCGGCCCGCGCCCTGACGGCGACCAACAAGTACCACGACCTCTTGCCGTCGCTGAACCTGGCCTACGAGCTGAAGGACAACATGCTGCTGCGCTTCGGGGCGGCCAAGGTGATGGCGCGGCCGCAACTGGCCAACCTGTCGCCGGGCATCTCGTCGCTCAGCACCTCGCTGCCGTCGAGCTCGCTGCCGTCGATCACCCTGGGCAATCCTGAACTCAAGCCGTTCCGGGCCACAAACTACGACCTGTCGTTCGAATGGTACTTCGCGCCGGGGGCGCTGTTCTCGGCGGCGATCTTCACCAAGGAGATCAGCAGCTTTCCGCAGAACGTGACCCGCTCGGGGCCGCTCAGCCAACTGCTCGACAGCGACAGCCTGGCCTCGGTGAAGGACGCCCTGACCAACACAGCGCTGCTGGCCTATATCGCCGCCGACGGCGACTGGACCATCCGCCAGTACGTCGATGCGCCCGGCGGGCGGATCTCGGGCGTCGAGTTCAGCTACCAGCAGAACCTGACCTTCCTGCCCGCGCCGTTCGACAAGCTGGGCGTCCAGGCCAACTACACCCACCTGGAATCCAAGCTGGGCTACATCCTCAACCCCGACAAGGCCGACGGCATCGTCGAGGGGCCGTGGCTGGGCGCCTCGCCCGACGCGGTGAACTTCACGGTCTATTACGACGCCGACAAGTGGTCGGCCCGCCTGTCGAGCGCCTATCGCGCGGCCTACTACACGACCTATCCGCTGGCCTCGGGCACCTGCGCGCCGGGCGACTGCTCGTCGCCCTACGTCAACGACTTCGGCGGATCCAACGCCACCTTCAACCTCGACGGCTCGGCGACCTACACGGTCAACAAGTTCATCACCCTGAACGTCGAGGCGCTGAACCTGACCAACCAGAAGACCGAGCGCTGGGCCTATGACGCCAACCACCTGGTCACCAACTACGGCTCGACCGGGCGCAGCGTGTCGGTGGGGTTCAGGCTGAAGTACTGATTGCTAGGCGATTGGGGCGCGGGCGGTTTCGACCGTCCGCGCCCTCCATTTCGGCCTCACCGCCCCTTGAAGGCCGCAGGGCGCTTTTGCAGGAAGGCCGAGACGCCCTCGATGAAGTCTTCGGTCTTGCCGGCGGCGCGCTGGGCCTGGCGTTCGGCGTGCAGCTGGCCGATCCAGTCGGTCTCCAGGCTGTCCCAGACCAGCCGCCGGATCGCGCCCAGCGAGGCCGGGCCTTCGGCCAGGGCGCGGGCCAGCTCCAGGGCGGTCGGCATCAGCTCGGCGTCAGGCACGCAGCGGTTGACCAGGCCCCAGTCCAGGGCCTTGGCGGCAGGGATTTTGTCGCCCAGCAGCATCATCTCCATCGCCCGGGCCTTGCCGACCAGGCGCGGCAGCAGCCAGGTGGAGCCGCCGTCGGGCACAAGGCCGATGCGGCGGAAGGCTTGCAGGAAATAGGCGCTTTCGGCGGCCACCACGATGTCGCCGAGCAGGGCCAGGGAGCAGCCGATGCCGGCGGCCGGGCCGTTGACGGCGGTGACGATCGGCAGCGGGAAGTCGCGCAACAGTGTCACCAGCGGATTGTAGACGCTCTCCAGCGCCGCGCCGGCGTCGGGCTTGCCGTCGGCGTCCATCGGCCGGCCGGCGGTCGCCCCCGCCGAAAGGTTGGCGCCCGAGCAGAAGCCGCGGCCTTCGCCTGTGAGGACGACCGCGCGCGCCTCGAGCTGGCCTGCCGCAACGACGCCGAAGGCGTGGGCCAGTTCGCGGGCGACCTCGGGGCTGGCGGCGTTGAGCGTGGCGGGATCGGAAAGGGTGACGACGGCCACGCCGCCTTCGGTTTCCAGCCGGATCTTCTCGTAGGCCATCACATCCTCCGGGCGTCTTTTCGCGCCTGGAGGCAAGCTAGGCGCGGATGCCCCGGGGGAACGCAAGCGCTGGATGGCTCAAAAGGAAAGAGCCCGCCGATCCTGGGATCGACGGGCTCCGGACGCGGTTCTCTGGAGAAGAACGCGTGTTCTGTTCTCAGGCGGCGTTGGCCGACTCTTGCTGGTTCTCGGCGGCGGTGACGCGGTTGCGGCCGCTGCGCTTGGAGGCGTAGAGCGCGGTGTCGGCGCGTTCCATGACCGAGTGGGCGGTCTCGCCCTTGCGGCGCTCGGCGAAGCCGGACGACAGGGTGATGGCGCCCAGGTCCTCGTTGGTCGAGCGACGCTTGAGCATGCGCGAGGAGACCTCGACGCGGATCTCTTCCAGCGTGGCGTTGACCACGGCGGCGGCTTCGCCGGGGAAGATCATCGCGAATTCCTCGCCGCCGTAGCGGGCCGCGAAGCGGGGCAGGGCGGCGACGCGGCCGATGACGCTGGCGACGTAGCGGATGACCTGGTCGCCGGTCTGGTGGCCCCAGGTGTCGTTGAAGCCCTTGAAATGGTCGATGTCGAGCACGGCCAGGCAGATGGCCGAGCCGGCCTCGTCGGCCTCGGCGCAGGCGCGCTCCAGCTCTTCGTCGAAGGCCTTGCGGTTGGCGAGGTTGGTCAGGCCGTCGGTGGTGGCGTCGCGGCGCACCTGTTCCAGGTGTTCGCGCAGGCGGTCGACCTCGGCGGTGGACTCGGCCAGGCGGTTTTCCAGCGCCTTGTTTTCCTTGGCGACCTGCCGGGTGGCGGCGGCCAGGCTGGTGACCACAGCCTTGATGCCTTCGACGGCGGTCGGACCGTCGAGGTCCTTGGAGACCCCGGCCAGGGTCTTGCCGAAGGCGGCGTTGGTCTTCTGGGCGTTCTGGATGGCCTTCGAAACCGATTCCAGCTCCTTGGAGAGCAGGTCGCCGGCGTCGCGGATCTGTTCGTTGAGGCGGGCCTTGGGAAGATAGGCGGCGGCCAGTTCTTCGCTCAGCATCTCGGTGATGGGCTCGCCCATCGAGATCAGGCGGGTGATCTCGCGCGCCAGGGCGCCGTCCGGATCGGCCACATAGTGGGTCCAGAGCTCGAAGTTCAGCGCGGTCGGCCAGATCTGATGACGCTCCATCAGGTCCAGGGCCCGACGGGCGATCTTGTAGGCTTCAGGGCCGCGCAGAGTGGTCTCGACGTCCGACATCTTTCATTCCCCCGTTCGGTCCCGGTTTCTCCAGGGCCGATCGCTTGCGCGCCAAACATAAGCGCAAGAGTTCAAACGAGCGGTTAAGGCCGGACGGGCGCGCTTGCGCCGGTCACAACTTCAACGCATCCTGAACGCTGATAAGATGAGCCGAGAGGCCGTTTTCGGGAGAGACGCCGCATGAACGCCCCCGCCAACCTTGGTCCGGAGGCCATCCGGGCCGGCCTGGAGACGGTGCTGCAGAAGCAGAAGGCCGCCCATCTGCGTGACGGCGCGCCGTCGGCCGGACGCCGCATCGACTGGCTGAACCGCAGCATCGGCCTGCTGGTCGATCACCAGGACGACATCGCCAAGGCGGTCAGCGACGATTTCGGCGTGCGCTCCAAGGACGCCACGGCCCTGACCGACGTCGCCGGCTCGATCGGGCCGCTGAAGTTCGCCCGCGACCATCTGCGCCAGTGGATGAAGACCGAGAAGCGACGCACCACGCCGGCGCTGCTGGGCGTGTTCGGGGCCAAGGCCGAGGTGCGCTGGCAGCCCAAGGGCGTGGTCGGCGTGATCAGCCCGTGGAACTTCCCGATCAACCTGACCTTCGCGCCGCTGGCCGGGGTGCTGTCGGCCGGCAACCGGGCGATGATCAAGCCGTCGGAGTTCACGCCGGCGACGTCGGAGCTGATGAAGGCGATGTTCGCCAAGGCCTTCGACGAGGAGGAGATCGCGGTCGTCACCGGCGGTCCGGACGTGGGGCAGGCGTTTTCGGGCCTGGCCTTCGACCACCTGCTGTTCACCGGCGCGACCTCGGTGGCGCGCCACGTGATGCGGGCGGCGGCCGAGAACCTGGTGCCGGTGACGCTGGAACTGGGCGGCAAGAGCCCGGTGATCCTGTCTCGCGGGGCCGACCTGGAGACCGCCGCGGCGCGGGTGATGGCCGGCAAGACGCTGAACGCCGGCCAGATCTGCCTGGCCCCGGACTACGTGCTGGCCCCGGCCGAGGACGTCGACCGCTTCGTCGAGGCGGCCAAGGCGGCGGTCGCGCGCAGTTTCCCGACCCTGAAGGACAATCCCGACTACACGGCCCTGGTCGCCCAGCGGCACTACGACCGGGTGAAGGGCTATGTCGACGACGCGCGCGCCAAGGGCGCCAAGGTGGTCGAGCTCAATCCGGCCGGCGAGGACTTCGCCCAGCAGGAGCACCGCAAGATCCCGCCGACCCTGATCCTGGATCCCACCGACGACATGACGGTGATGCAGGACGAGATCTTCGGTCCGCTGCTGCCGGTGAAGGCCTATGACCGCGTCGAGGACGCCATCGGCTACGTCAACGCCCACGCCCGTCCGCTGGCTCTCTACTGGTTCGGGACCGACGATGCCGAGCGCGAGAAGGTGCTGGACGGCACGACCAGCGGCGGGGCCACGGTCAACGACGTGATCTTCCATGTCGCCCAGGAGGACCTGCCGTTCGGCGGCGTCGGCCCGGCCGGCACGGGCGCCTATCACGGCCACGACGGCTTCCGCGAGTTCAGCCACCGCAAGGCGGTGTTCCACCAGCTGAAGAAGGACATCGGCCCGATGCTGGCGCTGCGCCCGCCTTACGGGGCGGCGATCCGGAAGTATCTGGCGGGGCAGATCAAACGGTGAGAAATCCTCCCCCTGAAGGGGGAGGTGGCCCGGAGGGCCGGAGGGGGAAGGGTCTGCTGAATTCGAAGCCGACTTAGGCGTAGGAGGCCACATCCCCCTCCGTCGGCTTCGCCGACACCTCCCCCTTCAGGGGGAGGGTCTGGTCTTCACCGCCCCTCGGTCCACAGGTCCAGCGGCTGCTTGGCCTCGTGGCGGATGACCGCGAAATAGCCGGCCACGGCCAGCACGACGCCCGTGATCAGTCCGCCGAAGAAGCCCGCCGGGGTGGCGAACCACAGGGTCAGGGTGGTGATGGCCACCGCCAGGGCGACGACGCACCAGCGGATCAGCACGCTGAAGGCGTGGTAGGTGCGTTCGTGGGTCAGCAGGTCGGCGTCTGATTGGGACGGCGTGAAATTGGCCATGGCGGTTCCTCCGGGCTTTTTGCTCGTTCTTGGCAAACGCGCGGAACCGTCGAGGAAACAAAGAAAAAGCCGGCGGCTCCGTGGAGCACGCCGGCTACTCTACGCCCGAATGGGCGGTTCGTCAGTCCTCGACCTTGGCCAGGCGAGGCGGAGCCCGCAGCAGGAAGGCGGGGATGTCGTTGCCGAAGCCGACCACGCGGCGATCGTCGTCGTCGTCGCGGGCGCGGACCGGCTGGACGCCGCGCACCGGCATCGGCGGACGCTCGCGCGAGGGGCGGGCCGCGGGAGCGGCTTCCTCGACCGGAGCGGCCTCGACCACGGCGGCGGGGGCGCGCTCACGGTCGCGGGTGCGTTCGCGGCGCGGCTTGCGCTCGCGTTCCGGACGCTCCGAACGTTCGGGGCGCTCGGCGACGGGCGCTTCCGGAGCGGCCTCGACGGCGACGGTTTCGACGACTTCGCCCTCGGCCGGAGCGGCCTCGGCGCGTTCGCGACGGCCGCGGCCGCTGCGTTCACCGCGCTCGCTCCGCTCGCCGCGTTCACGGCCCGGACGCTCGCTGCGGCCGCGACGGCGGTCGCCCTCGCGCGGCACGGTGACGGCGTCGCTGTAGTCGACGTCGATGACTTCTTCGGTGGGCGTCGAGCCGATCAGCTTGACGACCTTGTCGAAGCCCTTGTCGTCGGCCGGGGTGACCAGCATGTAGGCGACGCCCGAGCGGCCGGCGCGGCCGGTGCGGCCGATGCGGTGCACATAGTCGTCGGCGTGGTGCGGGACGTCGTAGTTGAAGACGTGGCTGACGGCCGGGATGTCGAGGCCGCGGGCGGCGACGTCGGAGGCCACCAGGATCTTCAGCGAGCCGTCGCGGAAGGCCGCCAGGGTCTTCATGCGCTGGCTCTGGTCGAGGTCGCCGTGGATGGCGGCGGCGTCGAAGCCGTGCACCTTCAGCGACTTGGCGACGATGTCGACTTCGGTCTTGCGGTTGCAGAAGACGATGCCGGTCTCCGGCGCGGCCTTCTCGACGATGGTGCGCAGGGCCAGGCGCTTGGCCTTGGGGTCCGACGACGGCACCTTGATCAGCAGCTGGGTGATGTTGGCGTTGGTCGTGGCCGGCTTGGCGACCTCGATCCGCACCGGATCCTTCAGGAACTGCTTGGTGAGGCGGGTGATTTCCGGCGGCATCGTCGCCGAGAAGAACAGGGTCTGCTTCTTCGGCGGCGTCATCTTGAAGATGCGCTCGATGTCCGGGATGAAGCCCATGTCGAGCATGCGGTCGGCTTCGTCGACGACGAGGAACTGCACGCCGGTCATCAGCAGTTTGCCGCGCTCGAAGTGGTCGAGCAGGCGGCCGGGGGTGGCGATCAGCACGTCGACGCCGCGATCGAGCTTCTTTTCCTGGTCGCCGAACGAGACGCCGCCGATCAGCAGCGCCCACGAGAGCTTGGTGCCCTTGGCGTACTTCTCGAAGCTGGAGGCGACCTGGTCGGCCAGCTCGCGGGTCGGGGCGATGACCAGGGCGCGCGGCATGCGGGCCTTGGCGCGGCCCGACTGCAGCTTGTCGATCAGCGGCAGGGTGAAGGCGGCGGTCTTGCCTGTGCCGGTCTGGGCGATGCCCAGGACGTCCTGGCCGGCGAGGGCGACCGGAATCGCCTGGGCCTGGATCGGGGTGGCGGTCGTGTAGCCGGTGTCGGCGACCGCTTGAAGGGTCGTGGGCGAGAGCCCGAGATCGGAGAATTCTGTCATTTCACGCTGGTCTGAACTCGGAGCCGCCCGTGCTTGGGCGAGCGGGCGGCGCGGATTCGCCAGACCTGCTCCGAAGGTGGGGATAAATAGGCGCAATCGCCGCAAAGTCAATCTTCGCGGGGCCCGTGCGGCCTCAGGCGAGCCGCCGTGCGCCAAAGCGCAAGAGGACGGGGTGGAAGAGCGAGTCCAAGAGTGAGCGCCGCCCCAGTCCTTCCCCCGAAGGACGGGACCAGGACACGGGAGCCGTCCGTGAAGTCCTGGCGGGGCGGCGCTCCGCTCGGCGCCGCCAAAGGGGAGGAAGACGGCGCTGAGAAATCACTACTGGATTAGTATGGATTCGAGCGCGTCAGTTTTTCTAAGGAAGCTTTCAGCCGCGCGGCTCAATGATGCGCATGCTGCTCGGCGTTTCGCTTGCGGGTGGCCGCAGCTTTCCTGGCGGAAGCCGAACGATCGGCGGCGCTGCCGCCGGCCGAGGCCTCACCGCCTTCCTTGCCGGCCTTGTGGGCCGCCGGATGGCTCGCCTCCTGGTCGCCGAGGAAAACCCGCGGCTCTGAAGACGGTTCGAACTTCAGCAGGAGGAAACGGGCCATGTCGGACTCCTCGGGCGACGGGTTTGGGGCGACGACGGATTATGAACGCTCGACCACGGTCTTGAGATTGAACAGACCCGTCTCGAAATCGCGGCCGATCACCTTGTCCATGTTGAACACCAGGCCCATCAGCCGCGAGACGAACGGCGCGGGGCCCGACATCGACCAGGTCACGCGGGTGACGTCGCCTTCGGGAACAGCGGTGAAGAGGGCGGTGTTGCTGGCCTTGAAGGGTTTTTCGAAGTCGAGCGCGATGCGCACCTGGCGGCTCGCAGCCTCATCGATGCGCATGCGGCCGGTCCCGGCCTTCCTGCCGGCCCAGGCATAGGTCGCGCCGACGCCGTGTTCGGCGCCGCCGTAGGTGCGTTGCAGGTCGGCGTCGAGGGTCTCGTAGGGCGACCAGCCGCGCCAGGCCTTGAAGTCGGAGACCTGGGCCAGCACGGCCTCGGGCGGGGCATTGACCAGGATCGAGCGCTCGACGCGGAAGGTCGGCGGACGCAGGGCGGCGGCGATCAGCAGGGCGGCCAGGCCCAGCACGACGACGGCGGCGATGATCTTCAGCATCGGAAACTCCCTTGAAGGCGAGGCCCTTGCCGGGCCGTTCGCGACGAGGACGTTCGAACCGTCAGGCTTCCGACACTCGCCCGCGATTTTTCTCCGCCCCCGCCTGAAGCAGATCGAGCTGCTGGCGGATGTAGGCCGCCTCGGCCGCGCCGCCGGCCAGAGCGATGGCCCGCCCGAAGGCTTCGCGAGCGTCGTCGGCCCGGCCCAGCTGCTGGTTCAGCGCGCCGCGCAGGCCGTGGAAATGGAAGTAGCCGGAAAGCCGCTCCTCCAGCGGGGCGATCATCGCCAGGGCGGCCTCGGGGCCGGCGACCTTGGAGACGGCGACCGCGCGATTGAGGGTGACGACGGGCGAGGGGGTCATGCGCTCCAGCACCGCGTACAGCAGGTCGATCTGGGCCCAGTCGGTGTCCTCGGGGCGTTCGGCGCGGGCGTGCAGGGCGGCGATGGCGGCCTGCGCCTGGTAGGGGCCGGGATCCCGGCGCAGCATGGCCCGGTCGAGCAGGGCCAGGCCCTCGTCGATCATCGCGCGGTTCCAGAGCGACCGGTCCTGGTTCTCGAGCAGGATGACCAGGCCGTCGGCGTCGAGCCGAGCGGGCGAGCGGGCGTGCTGCAGCAGCATCAGCGCCGTCAGGCCCATGACCTCGGCCTCGTCTGGAAACAGGGCCAGCAGCAGGCGCGAGAGGCGGATGGCCTCGTCGCACAGCGGCCGCCGGGCGTCGGCCTCCGCGCCGCCGGCCGAATAGCCTTCGTTGAACACCAGATAGACCATGGCCATGACCACCAGCAGCCGCTCGGCGCGCTCGGTCAGGCTGGGCGCTTCGAAGGGTACATCGCCCTTGGCGATGCGGGCCTTGGCGCGGGTGATGCGCTGCTCCATGGCGGCCTCGCCGACCAGGAAGGCGCGGGCGATCTGGCGCACAGACAGGCCCGAGACGATGCGCAAGGCGAGCGCGATCTGCTGGGTGGCCGGCAGGTCGGGATGGCAGCAGACGAACAGCAGCCTCAGGATGTCGTCGCGCCAGTCGGCGCCGTCGATCCGCTCGGCCGCGGCCGTCTCGGCGTCGTCGAGGCCTGACTGCAGGTCGGTCAGCACCTCGTCGGAGGGCAGGGCGGTCTGGCGGCCCCGTCGGCGGGCGGCGTCGACGCCGCTGTTGCGCCCGACCAGGATCAGCCAGGCGGTCGGATCGCGCGGCGGGCCTTTCTCCGGCCAGGACTTCAGGGCCCGCAGGCAGGCGTCCTGATAGGCCTCTTCCGCTGTGTCGAGGTCGCGGAAATAGCGCAGCAGGGCGGCCATGGCCCGGGGGCGGGCCGAGACGAGGGCGGCGTCGATCCAGTCGGGATCGGTCATCATCGAGCTCCACAACACCGGTCGGACCGGCGACCCTCTGCTCCCAAAACAGATGCGCAGCCCGCTGCGTCGGCGTCGTCCCGCATCTGATAGCAGAGAATGGCGTCGAGCATCCTGGCGTCTCCCGCGGCCGCGACGCCGCTGGCCAAGGACGCCGGTCACTGCTCCCCGCCGACAACACCGACACGAAAAAAGCCGCCGGGCGAACCCGGCGGCTTCTTCGACTGGATCAGGCGGGAGGCGTCATCCGCCTCCCTCAAATCAGAACCTGGGATCAGAACGCGTACTTCAGGCTGACCGTGTAGTTGCGCGGCGCGCCGTAGCGGTACTGGCTGTAGAAGCCGACCTGGCTGTAATAGGTCTCGTCGGTGAGGTTCTCGACGTTGGCCTGCACCGACAGGGCGTCGTTGATCTCGTAACGGGCCATCAGGCTGACCAGGGCGTAGGCCTTCTGCTCGAAGCTGTAGGCGCCGCCGGTCACCGGATTGGTCGAGGCCGTATAGGCCTTGCTCATCCAGTTGACGCCGCCGCCGAGCGTCAGACCCTCCCACGCGCCGGGCAGGCGATAGGTGGTGAACAGCTTCAGCAGTTGGCGCGGGTGGTCGGTGTTGACCTTGGCGCCCGAGGCGTCTTCGGCCTCGAACATGCTGTAGCTGAAGCTGACGTTCCAGTCGTCCAGCGGACGGCCGATGACTTCCAGCTCGAAGCCCTTGCTGGTCGCGCCTTCGGTCTGGAAGTAAGCGCGGGTGGTCGGCGTCACGTTGGGCACGTTGTGGGTGGAGTCGGGGTCCATCTGGCCCAGGTTGTCCTGCACGATGCGGAACACCGCCACCGAGCTCTGCAGGCGACCGCCGAAGTACGAGCTCTTCAGGCCGATCTCGGCGCTCTCGCCGGTGACGGGATCGAGATAGGCGCCGGTGATGTCGCGGTAGTTCTGCGGCTGGAAGATCTCGGTGTAGCTGGCGTAGACCCGGTGGTTGGGGGCCAGGTCGTAGAGCACGCCAGCGTAAGGGATGAGGACGTTGTCGTCGCCGTAGTTCAGCGTGACGCCCCAGTTGCTGCCGGTGCGCTCCCAGCTCGACAGGCGGCCGCCGGCGATCACCTTCAGGCGATCGCTGACGTTGAAGCGCGTCGAGGCGTAGACGCCGGTCTGCTTGGTCTCTTCATCGACGGCCTTGTAGCCGACCGACGAGAAGCCCGGATCGGCCAGCGTGCCGTCCCAGGTGTAGAAGTTGCCGGCGTCCGGATAGGCGTTGGCCGCGAAGGTGGTGGTTTCGAGCGTCTGCTTGCTGTGCAGCGCGCCCAGCACGAACTCGTGCTCGCGGCCGAACAGCGAGTAGTCGCCCTGCAGCTGGACGTCGATGCTGTTCTGGATGCTCTCACCCTCGTCCTTGTAGGGGTACGAGTAGCTGGTCACGGTGGGATCGGTTTCGCTGCGCCACGTGCCGGTGGCGTTATCGATCAGGCCCGACAGGTACAGCAGCTTGGTCTTCTGGGCGTTGCGCAGCCAGTTGTAGTTGACCTTCAGTCGCCAGCCGTTGGCGAACTCGTGCGACAGGTTGGCGAAGATGTTCTGGTTGGTGGTGTCCCAGTAGCTCCACTTGGCCGAGGCGGTCTTGGAGCGCGACCAGTCGGTCACCGAGCCGTCGGTGAAGAACGAGGGCAGGGCGCCCCAGGCCGGCGCGTTCGGGGCTCCCTGCTGGTGGCTTGCGCCGACGCGCAGCAGGGTGTTGGGGCCGAGGTCGGCGTCGACGACGCCGTAGATCACCGCCTTCTCGTTCTTGTAGAGGTCGATGTAGCTCTCGCCCGTCTGGTACTTGGCCACGGCGCGGCCGCGCACGGCGCCGTTGGCCGTCAGCGCGCCGCCGACGTCGGCCGAGATCTGGTAGTTGTTCCAGCTGCCGACGCCGGCGGTGACGTAGCCGGTGAAGTCGGCGCTGTCGGCGTGCTTGCGCACCAGGTTGATCGAGGCGCCAGGATCGCCGGCGCCGGTCAGCAGGCCGGTCGCGCCGCGCACGATCTCGACCCGTTCATAGAGCGAGACGTCGGCCGCGGTCTCGCCGGCGCCGCCGGCCAGGGTCCAGGCGGTGGGCACGCCGTCGACCTGGTAGTTGTTGATCTCGAAGCCGCGGGCGTTGAACGTGTTGCGGACATCGTCGACCTCGTTGGCCGACACGCCGGCGGCGGCGGTGACCACGTCGGCGACGGTCTGCAGGTTCTGGTCGAGGATGCGCTGGGCCGTCACGACGGTGACCGACTGCGGGGTCTCGAGCAGCGAGAGACCAAGGCCCGTGGCCGTGTCGATGCGTTCGTTGATCGTGTACGAGCCGGTGACGACCACGCCCTCGACGTCGGTGTCGTCGGTCGTCGTCTGCGCGAGAGCGGGCCCGGCGAGCGCCAGGAAAGCGCCGCTCGCCAGCAGCGTGGTCTTCAGGAACATGGGCCACCCCTTCGTTGCGCCGCTTGCGATCACGCGATGGGAGGGCGGCGCCAGATAATCCGGACGCCGACGGTGTCGGCGTCCGGCAGCCTATAGCGAGGGGAGTACGGGAATGCAAATCACTCGCAATTGTATTTCGAATTGTCTCAGGGGTAGCTGATCAGGTTTGTGTTGATGTGGTTCCAGATCGCGCCCGTCCACGTAGCGCTGGCGATGGTGGTGTTGATCGAGACGCCGCCGATATCGACGACGTTGCTGGTGAAGTTGTCGCCGTTGCGCCACGCCCAGCGGGTGTAGAGCGTGTAGCTCTGGCCGTCCTGACGCACGTCGACATAGAGGTCGGCGTCGGACTCCACCTTGTGGTGATGCACCGTGACCACCTTGGTCTCGACATTCGGCGTGATGGCGAGCGTCGCCGAATGGTCGCCCCAGGCGTCGAACGCCGCGTCGGTGTACCAGGAGGTATAGACCAGCACCTGGCCGTGGGTGATGGGGTTGAGCTGCACGTTGAGCCGCGACGAGATCAGGTAGTTCTGCAGCGTGGCGGCCGTCATCGTTTCCAGTTGGCCGACGCTGAGGCTGTTGATGGCGTTCTGGCCGGCGCTGGCGGCCGACAGCAGGGCGCCGAGCACGCCGCGCTGGGCGGGAATGGCGAAGTCGTTGCTGTGCAGCATGCTCTGGCAGGTGCCGATCAGGTAGTCGAGCTCCAGATACTCGGCCGACAGCTGCATCAGGTTGGCCATGCAACTGTCGAGGCTGAGGGCGTCAGGCTGCTGGATTGCGTTCAGAGCCGTCTGGATGTCGTCGAACTGGTCCTAGGTCACGCAGATGAACGTGACGGCGGCGCCGCTTACCCCGGGGGCCGAGTTGGCGATCAGGGCGAGGTTTTCGGCGGCCTTGAGCAATCCGTCGGGATCGGTGCTGGCGAAGACGCCCGTGTTGGCGCCCACCGCGGCGGAGGAGGAGGTCAGCGTGTAGAGGGTGTTGGTCGCGGTCAGTCCGGCATTGAACGAGACGTCGATCGAGCCGCCCATGCCGAAGCCCTTGGCCGAAGCCGACAGCGCGGCCGCCATGGTTTCCTTGTCGGTGGACGAGCTGGTGTCGATCTTGATGTAGCCGCTGAACGACCCGCCGTAGGACACCCCGATCACGCAATGGGTGCCGTAGGTCGCAAGGAAGGCGGCGGGGCCCTGAGTCTTGAGCAGGCTCAGGGCCGCAGGATCGACCTTGGCCGAAGCGATGTCGAGATAGACATCCACCGAGCGCATGTCGCGGGTGACCACGTAGGTCAGCGAGGTGTCGCTGGAAGCGTGCTGGCTGGCATAGGCCATGCTCGCCGTGGCCGACCAGGAAAGTCCCGAGACCGACACGCTGGCCTTGGTGCTGAGGAAGCTGCTGTAGTCGGCGCTGGACTTGATGACCGTGGCCTGCCGGTTGTCCAGGCTGCGCTGCGTGGGCTTCTGCTTGGTGAAGCTGGCCAGGGCGTGCGGACCGACGACGATCCCGCCGGTGATGCAGTTGATCCCATAGCCCCAGATGGTGTCCGCGCGCGTCTGGTCGGCGCCGATTTCGAGGGTCGAGGTGAAGTTGGGCATGCGGCGCTCCCCTGGCGCTGATCGCGGCGCATCGGCCGCTGGACTGTCGATGACATCGAGCAGGGAGCCGGCAAGGGACGCCGTATCGTCGCCGCCACGGTGGTGCGGCGTCCCTTGCCCTCGTGCGCCCCCCACGACGCCTGTTTCCATGTTTCAGGACCCCCGGCGCCGGCGCTCGCGCCCGGCGTCGCCGGGCCGCCATTAGTTGCCGCGCTGGCGTTCGCGGAGCAATGTTCGCCCCGTCGCAAGATATGATGACGCCGACTCGCGCGGGCTCTGCGATTCCTTGCATGGCTTGGGCGCGGCGTGGATTCGGGGCAGGGCGGGGGACAGGAATGGACGCCGAGGCGACGTCGCGGAACGGTCCGACGCTGCGGGTCGTCCTGATCGAGGACGACGCCGCCTTCCAGGAGGCTTTTCGAAAGGCCCTGGCCGACGCGCCGGACCTGGCGATCGCCAGCGTGGCGGCCACCGTGGCCCAGGCGCGCGCGCTGCTGGCCGGACCGGCCGCCGACGCGCTGGTGGTGGACCTTGGCCTGCCCGACGGCTCGGGCATCGACGTCATTCGTGAAGCCCACACCCGCTGGCCCGACTGCGCGATCATGGTGGCGACCACCTTCGCCGACGAGCATCACGTCATCGCCTCGATCGAGGCCGGGGCCAGCGGCTATCTGCTCAAGGACAGCCCGCTGCCGGCCATCGCCCAGGACATCCGCGTGCTGCACGGCGGCGGCAGCCCGATCAGCCCGCGCATCGCCCGCCAGGTGCTGATGCGCTTTCGTCCAGACGAGCAGAGGGCCGACGAGCAGCGGGGCGTGCGGCCGGCGGAGGAGGGCGCCGTCGCCGACAGGGGCGCGGTTCCCAGCCTGTCGGAGCGCGAGAAGGAGACGCTGCAGCTGATCACCCGCGGCTTCTCGTTCGACGAGATCGCAGAGCTGATGGGCATATCACGCAACACCGTGCTGACCTTCGTGCGGCGCATCTACACCAAGCTCGAGGTGCGCTCGAAGACCGAGGCGGTGTTCGAGGCCCGCGCCCATGGCCTTCTCTGACCGCGCGGGCGCCTCGAGCCGCTGGGCGCCGCTGATCGCCCTGGCCGTGGCGGGGCTGGTCGCGATCGGCCTGGCGCTGGCCGTGCAGGCCAGAGCGGGCGGCGAGCGGATCACCGCCGCCCGGCTGACCTCCATCCCGACGCTGGGCTACCAGCCGCCGCCGCCCTCGAGCGAGGTGGCCGGGCAAGGCGGAGCCGCCGTGACCCTGCCGCACGCGCCCAAGCCGGCCTGGCTGCCGACCGCCGAAGCCGCGCCGCAGCGCATCGCCACCCACGTCACCTGGTACGCCCTGCGGGTTCCGCCGCTGCCCGACGACGGCCGCCAGCTCTATCTCTACATCCCGCGCTGGAAGTCCGACGGATCGCTGGCGATCTACGCCGACGGCCGGCTGGTCGAGCAGTCGCACGCCAACCTGCAATGGAACGGCTCCAACCAGCCGCTCTGGATCGCTCTGCCGCGCACCGCCGCCTCGCATCCGCCGCGCACCCTCGACGTGCGCCTGCAGCACGTGCGTGGCATCGGCGGGGCGTTCTCGTCGGTGTGGATCGGGACTTACCGCGAGCTGGCCCCGCGCTATTACCTGCGGGAGTTCTTTCAGGTGCAGCTGCCGGCCTTCTCGGCGGCGGCGTTCCTGGCCACGGGCGTCTTCGCGCTGTTCGTCTGGCTCAGCCGGCGCAGCGAGCCGATCTACCTGCTGTTCTTCGCCATGTCGGCGGTGTGCTTCCTGCGCATGCTGCACACCTTCGTCGGCGTGCATCCGCTGATCGTGTCGGACGCCTGGTTCGGCTGGATCACGGTCAATTCGCTCTACTGGATGATCGTGGTGCTGCACCTGTTCGGCGGCGTGCTGCACGGCGCGCGCCAGCCGCGCATGACCCTGGCGATCATCGTCAACGGCGGAGCCTGGACGATCGCGACCCTGCCGGGCCTGCTGGACGCCACCCTGATCTCGGCGCTGATCTACATCAACATCATGTTGCAGGGCCTGATCGTCAGCCTGAACGGCCTGAACCAGGCGGTGAGGGCGCGCTCCGGCTTCGCCCTGCTGCTGGCGTTCTGGTGCCTGGTGACCCTGGCCGCCGGCCTCTACGACTGGTCGCTGCAGCAAAACCTGGTGAACATCGAGAGCGTGTTCCTGACCAACTTCACCGGCGTCGGGTTCACCCTGATCTTCTGGTACGTGATGTTCCGTCGCTACACCCAGGCGCTGGAGACGGCGACCCAGGCCAAGACGGATCTGGCGCGGCGCCTGGCCCAGCGCGAGGCCGAGCTGACCGCCAGCCACGAGCGGCTGCGCGAGGTTGAGCACCGCGAACTGCTGCACCAGGAGCGCCAGCGGCTGATGCAGGACATGCACGACGGCCTGGGCTCGACCCTGGTCGGGGCGCTGCGGACATTCGAAAGCGACCGGGCCTCCGATCTCGACACCGTCGGCATACTGCGCGACTGCATCGACGACCTGAAGCTGACCATCGACTCCATGGAGCCGGTCGAGACCGATCTGCTGCTGTTGCTGGCAACCCTGCGGTTCCGCCTCCAACCCCGGCTGGAAGCCAGCGGCGTCAGGCTGAGCTGGAGCGCCGGCGAGGTGCCGCCGCTGGAGTGGCTGGACCAGCGCCACGCCCTGCACATCCTGCGCATATTGCAGGAAGCCTTCGCCAACATCCTCAAGCACGCCGGCGCGGGCGAGGTGGCGGTGTCGGTGATCGCCTCCGGTGGGCAGGTCGAGATCCGGGTGCGCGACGACGGCCGGGGTTTCGATCCGTCGGCGCCGTCGATGGGGCGGGGCCTGGCCAACCAGCAGCGGCGGGCCGAGGCGATCGGCGGCGCGATCGTCTGGGAGCCGCATCCGCACGGCGCCTGCCTGGTGCTGGTGGTGCCGGTCGAGAAGGCCGGTTAGAGCAGCGCGCCGGCCTCGCGGCAGAGCTCCAGGAGCCAGCCGTTGGGCGAGTCCGGGGCGTCGCTGGCCCGCATCACCGCGCCGAACGGCGTCGGCGGCGGGGCGTTGGGCGGCTCGATCATCACCACCTTGCCGCGCTCGGCGGCGGTCTGGGCCAGGCGCCGGGGCAGGATGCAGATCATGTCCGAGCGGGCGACCATGTTCAGGGCGCTGAACGAGTCCTGCACCGAGAACGACGGATCGGGGCTTTCGCCCAGGCCGTAGCGCTCGCCCCAGGAGGTGACCCGGCGCAGGCCAAGGTGCCCCGCCGAGGTGCGGTCGGGATCGTCGTTGCCGCCGGTCACGCCCAGGCGCGGCAGGCGGGCGAGGGCGGCGTGGTCCAGTCCCTGGGCGATCGCCGGGTGGCCGATCCGCGCGACCCAGACGCCGCTCTCGTCAAACAGCCGGGTGTGGGTGAAGCGGCCGGGCACGGCTTCGAAACAGCCGATGACCATGTCGAGCCGGCCGGTGTCGAGGTCCTCGGTCATGCCGGCGTAGAGGTTGCGGAAGTGGACCTGGACGTTGGGCGCCACCGCCATCACCCGCTCGGCGATCAGCGGACCCAGCACGTAGGTGATGTAGGTGCCCGCCGCGACGTTGAAGGCGTGCTGGTCGACGGCCGGGTCGAAACGCGGGGCCAGGACCGCGGTCTCCAGCAGCTTCAGGGCGGTGCGGGCGGTCTCGGCGATCTCCAGCGCGCGGGGCGTGGGGCGCAGGCCGGTCTGGCCGCGCACGAAGAGGTCGTCGCCGACCATCTCGCGCAGGCGGCGCAGGGCGTGGCTCACGGCCGACTGCGAAAGCCCCAGGCGCTCACCGGCGCGGGTGGCGTTGTTCTCCTCCAGCAGGGTCACGAAAACCCGGAAGAGATTGAGGTCGGCGGTTCTGAAATTCACGGCGTTCATGGCTGACGTGAAGAGATATCATTTCACTCATGACAGGTGGAGTCCTATCTGCCCGCTCAAGGTTCGCGATCGAACGGACCTAGCGATTCCCGAAAACTCGAAGAGACGTGGAGCAGCGCGTGAGCGACGCTGAAGGTTATGACGCCATCGCCGAAGCCGAGGCCGATGCGGCCCGCAAGCGGCAAGGCCCGACGCAAGGCCCAACGCAAGGCAAGGCGCCAGGCAAGACCCTGGGGCAACGGCTGCGCCTGCCGCTGATGATCGGCGTTCCGCTGGTCGTGCTGGCGGGTGTGGGCGTCGTGGTGCTGACCGGCGGCAAGTCCGAGAGCACCGACAACGCCTATGTGCAGTCCAGCCGCACGGCCATCAGCGCCAGCGTCGACGGCCGCGTGGTCGGGATCGAGGTCGGCGAGAACCAGGCCGTGAAGAAGGGCCAGGTGCTGTTCCGCCTGGATCCGGCCGACTACCAGGTCGCGGTGTCGGAGGCCGAGGCGGCGCTGGCCCAGGCCCGCTACGACGTCCAGGCCCGCCGCGCCGTCTACGGCCAGCGGCTGGCCGACATGGCCGCCGCCGAAGAGACCGCCGCCTACGCCAAGCGCGAGGCCGCCCGCCAGCGCGACCTTGCGGCCGCCGGCGTCGCCACCCAGGCCCAGGCCGACGAGGCCCGTCACGCCGCCGACCAGGCCCAGCGCCAGATCGGCGTGGTCCGCCAGCAGATCGCCACGGCCCTGGCCGACCTGGGCGGTTCGCCCGACGCCCCGACCGAACGCCAGCCCAAGGTGCTGGAAGCCACCGCCCGCCTCGAACGCGCCAGGCTCGATCGCTCCTACGCCGCCGTGGTCGCCCCGGCCGACGGCGTGGTGGCCAAGGTCGAGCAGCTGCAGGTCGGCGCCCGCGTCACGGCCTCGCAGCCGGTGTTCTGGCTGATCTCGGGCAAGCCCTGGGTCGAGGCCAACTTCAAGGAAGACCAGCTGGCCCACATGCGCGTCGGCCAGCCGGCCAGCATCAAGGTCGACGCCTACGACCATCCGCTGAAGGCCCACGTCGCCAGCTTCAGCCCCGGCACCGGCTCCAGCTTCGCCCTGCTGCCGGCCGAGAACGCCAGCGGTAACTGGGTCAAGGTGGTGCAGCGCGTGCCCGTGCGCCTGATCCTCGACGAGGCCGTCCCGGGCAATCTGGGCGCCGGCCTCAGCGCCAAGGCGACGGTGGACGTCCGCTCGGGCCGCCAGGGATGAACGCCGCGCGGGCCCTTTCCGGCCACGATCGCGACGTCGCCAACCGCGGGCCCATCACCGTCTCGGTGATGCTGGCGACGATCATGATCTCGCTGGACACGACGATCGCCAACGTCGCCCTGCCGCACATCCAGGGCAGCGTCTCGGCCTCGGCCGACCAGATCACCTGGGTGCTGACCTCCTACATCGTGGCCGCCACGATCATGACGCCGCTGACCGGCTTCATGACCGAGCGGCTGGGCCGCAAGATGGTGCTGAACGTCTGCATCGTCGGTTTCACCATCGCCTCGATGCTGTGCGGCGTGGCCAACAGCCTGGTCGAGATCGTGCTGTTCCGGCTGCTGCAAGGCCTGTTCGGCGCGGCGCTGATCCCGCTGTCGCAGGCGGTGCTGCTCGACA